>BNJV01000611.1_pt1 | contig 373801 bp, 394 predicted proteins | sample 8540591 | NCBI WGS metagenome assembly BNJV01 (sample SAMD00202457, study PRJDB9452) | human saliva metagenome | host: Homo sapiens
AACGAAATCAACCCCTGACCACACAACCGGTCAGGGGTTAATTCATCTCTATTAAGAGACAACATTAATTGGTTCTGCTTTCAGGCGTACATTATCGCTTTGAATAATGCCTAGCAAGCGTTGGCGTGTTTCTAGCCTTTCCATCCCATATGAGGTGTAATAATAACATTATCAAGTGTATATAAAGGGCTATCCTCTACTGGAGGTTCCACCTCTTGTACATCAAGGCCAGCACCTGCGATGCGTTTAGCAACTAAAGCTTCACATAAATCAGCTTCATTAATAAGTGCACCACGACCAGTATTAATGATGACTGCCGATGATTTCATCTTAGCAATTGTATCCTTATTAATCATATGTTTAGTTTGCTCATTCAATGGGCAATGTAAGGTAATATAATCACTATGTTCTAGTAATTCATCAAGGCTTACATAACGAATGCCATCTCCATCAGCCTTTGGTGTGCGCGTATGAACCAAGACATTCATACCTAGTGCTTTTGCTACTTTGATAACTTCCATACCGATGTGACCAGCGCCAACCACACCTAGTGTTTTACCATTTACTTCTGTATGGCTAACTTGTAGATATTTTGTAAAATTACTACGGTCACCTTTAGCAAGCATACCGATTTGTTGCTGCATAGTAGATGAAAAATTGAGAATCATCATAATTACAGTATGTGCCACACGTTCCGTACTATATGCAGGGATATTGCACACCGTAATCCCTTTTGCACGCGCCGCATCAAGGTCGATATTGTTATATCCAGTACCCGCTTCTACGATGAGTTTTACTGACTCAGGGAATTGTGAAAGTAACTCTGCCCCTACAGGCAATTCTTTTGTTACCACCACACGAGCCCCTTGAATGCGTTCAATAAGCTCTGCGTTAGTACTATCGTCATAGACCTGTACATCATTTGATACAACGGAAAAATCTAGTAAATGATCGTAGTTCATCTTGCTAGCATTAACTACTACAACTCGTTCGTTCATCATATCCTCCTAACAATTTATATTATAGGTGAAAGTATTTTATGCACTAATTATACTACAAAACACTATATATTATATGTTATATTCATCATAGCCTTTACAGATTAGGACTAATCTCCAATAGAACATGAAAGCGAATGAAAATTTAGCATAAACTTTCACAAAAACTATTGTTTAATTCCCTAAAAGTTATACAATAAAAGTAATGTATTTTAGGAGTGAAATGATCATGAGACCAACATATTTAACGATTGATACAAGCTTGGTTCGCGAGAACCTACGCAAAAAATAAAAAGACAGTCTCCCTGAATGGAGTACATCCACAGCTGTTATCAAGGCCAACGGCTATGGTCACGGTAGCGTTATGATGGGACGTATCGCTGTTGAAGAAGGTTATGAATCCTTAGCTGTCGCGATTCCAGAAGAATCTGTACCACTTCGCAATGCTGGTATTATGGTTCCTATTTATCTATTGGGCCTTACGAGACCACAATCCTTTGAACTTGTAGCGGATACCAATTCCATTCCCTGCTGTTTGCGAATCTACTGATTTAGAGGCCCTCAACAAAGGTGGCGGACAATCACGATATGATTATCCGCGTTGCCGTAGCAGTTGATACAGGCATGCACCGTATAGGTATTAAAGCCAGAAAGATGCGGTGGAATTTTCATTAAGCGCGTTGAATCCTATCCAAATCTTGCAGTAGACGGATTTTCTTTTCACATGAGTAATGCCGATGCAGCAGATCGAAAGTCACGCTCATGGACAGGCTCAAAAATTCCATACAATGGTGGATGAAATTCGTGCCTTTAGACCTGATGCGGACTATCGTTTCTCCCTCGCCAACAGTGCCGGCCTACTATCCGTAAAGGATAGTCTCTTCACAGATGCACGACCAGGTATCATCCAATACGGCATTATGCCATCTCTCGATGTGCCAAATCGATTAGGGTCTAAAACCGGTTCTCTCCTTTCACAGTGAAGTCGTACACGTGCAACATCTCGAAGCAGGCGAAGGCATTGGTTATGGTTCTACCTATATTACTCCAGAGCCGATGACAATCGCTACTATTCCTGTAGGCTACGCCGACGGTTATCCACGCAGCCTATCCAATCGTGGTACCGTCCTCATCCAAGGTACCCGTTGCCCTGTAGTAGGACGTATTTGTATGGACCAATTCATGGTGGCTGTACCTGATACGATTACGGTTAAACCAGGCGACAAGGTTGTACTATTGGGTTCTCAAGGTCATGAAAGCATCTCTGCCCTTGAAATCGCAGCCCTCGCCTCCACCATTCCTTATGAAATCTTCTGTGGCTTCTCTGATCGCGTGCCACGACAATACATATAACACAAAAAGGATGACATTGATAATTCCAATGTCATCCACAAAAGTAAAAGCACCACCGAAAATTCGGTGGTGCTTTTTTTCTCCTATACCATACACATATGGATTGTGTGTGTTGTGTGTGTATTGTGTGTTGTGAGAGAGATATTTTATATACATCATGTATATACTTATGAATTGGGAGGAACCCTTCATAAGGAGGCCCTAAGGCGACAGACGGCATAGGGAGAGAGTCAATGTTTGTCTGATCCACCAAAGGGCCCGTATCTGGGTGCACTGGGAGATGTATGCACCCCAACGCGCCGATGGGATGGCGCAATGTATGTGTATTGGTATAGTAGATTATTTATGAGCTTTATCTGCTTTTTCAGCTTTTACAGCTGGAGCAGATTGAGCTTTTTTATTGGATTTTACGACCTTAGTTGTTTTATGGTCTTTTGTATCCGCTTTTACAACCTTTGTTGTTTTTGCATCCTTTTTATCTGCTTTTTGCAACTACAGGAGTTGTATCAGCATCCATGGATGCCGCTGCAGGGTTTGCTGCTGCAGGAACTACAACAGGTTGTGCAGTTTCGTTTTACTGCAGGCTTAGCAGTTTCAGTCGCTGCAGTTTTTGGAGCTTCAGGTTTAGCAGCTTCAGGGGCTACAGGTTTAGCAGTTTCAGTCACTACAGGTTTAGTATTTTCATTTGCTACAGGTTTAATAGCTGCAGACACATCAATTTTTGGTGCTGTTGCTTCTTGTTTTACTACTGGTGCAGTTTGTACTGCTTCTTTTACTACCGGCACAGGTTGTACTTGTGGGGCTTCTGCTGCATAAGCAACTACGCTAGTGCCTAATACACCAGCTACTGCCAATGCAAGGCTAGTTCTTACGATAGATTTCTTCATCATGTCCTCCTAAGTTTCAAATTGTTAATCGCATATAAGCTATGAAATATAACCTATGTACAATCACATCTGTTTACCACCTAGGCCTATGGCGGCTAACTGAGACCATCTTAGCCATCGCGTATGAGATGTAAATTAAGATATCCGAACATCTTAATTTATTGCATGAAATATATATGAATTTTCAGCTAAATTTCTATAGAATTTTTTTACAAACGCGATTCATGAATCATCAATTCATATTATGTCTGCTGATTTCTGTGAAAGGCCCATACTATGTAACATTACCCATATTATTAAATACTAATTTTTTTCAATATGACACAAAGCTAGATCATTCATGAGTAAATTTTTTTAGAAAAAAACTCGAGCATACAAAAAAAGCCACAAGGTCTTAACCTTGTGGCCATTGAAGCTGATAATAGATTCGAACCTACGACCTACTCATTACGAATGAGCCGCTCTACCAACTGAGCTATACCAGCATGTGTATAGTAACATCCTACTCCTATTGCAGTAAGATGTCAAATACACCTATTTTACGCCTTTTACAGATACAAGTTCACCTGTGAAAGCGTCTACATGCACTTCAATTTCTTGATGATTAGCGGCACCAAATTCTACATCGTATACAAAACGACCTTTTTCATTTTTTACAGACCAGCTATTGAGGCTTGTTGCTTGGCCTTTTGTTTGAGCAAAGGCAAAGTTTACAACTGCGTCTGGCGTTAAAATACGAGTAGGATTAAAGGCCTTTTTCTCTAAACTGACCTTGTATGCGCCTTCTTTTGTTTCACCAATTTGATTTGTATTGTAGTTGTATTTCAACTCATATTTACCTGTTGAATCAAAGCCTTCAACTTCGTATTTAATTTGACCATCTTCACCATCAAAGGCTATTTCTGTAATCGCTGCTTTTGGATGTTGTTGAATGAAAGCATTAAGCAATGTATTAGCGCCTACAATGGCTGCATGATTAGCATCAACAACTGCTACTGTCGGTTGTACCGGTACAATACTAGCCGCATCAACAACTGGTGCATTTACCCCAAATGCCGCTGCTAGTGCCAATGCAATACCGCCTTTTACGAACATAGATTTCATAAGTTCCTCCTACATAAATAGTATTAGTAAATATTCCATATACTACTATTATACACAATAATTAGGACTTTCACGAACAAAATCATAATCTAAAATAACACCCACGAATAGATAGCATATGTTACAATTTAATTAGTAAAACAGTAGTTAATAATATATACAAGTGAGTACTATGATTTCTTTATATCCAACCTTTTACCATACATTTCAATGCAAAAGCCAATCAATGTCATCATACATGTTGTCAAAAGTGGACTATCGATGTCGATGAAGAGACGGCTAAATTATATCAAACACTACCTACACCATTAGGCGAAGACCTACGGAAATTTATGACCGTCGATGACGAAGGCTATTATTTCATGTTTAGCGACAAACAGCCTACCTGTCCGTTGCTGCGGGAAGATGGATTGTGCCGCGTGGTCTTAGAACTAGGCGAAGATAGTTTATGCGATACCCTGTCATATGCATCCGCGGTTCTATAAATATATCGAAGACCTAGAGCTCTGTGGCGTCGGTCTATCCTGCGAAGAATCGGTAGAAAAGTTACTAGCTACCGAAGGCGATCAATTACTATTCACCATCGAAGATGATGACGGCGAATTTACTGCTGAAGACCGTCCCGTACTCGAAAATATCTTTGACCTCTTAGCGTTAGGTATTAATCCTGCTATTTGTCAGTTTACACTCAATCATTCTATCCACTACTGCCAAGAGTTAGTTACTGTATATAAGAAAAACGGAGCCTATCGATGAGGAATGGACAAAACAACTAGTCCCATTTAGAGGCCATGCTGTCATCGACAACGGCATCAACTACGATGGACTTACTTAAGGCCGACACCATCGATGTATCCGCACTCAACAAGGTGTATCAATACATCTTATACCGCCAAATTGATATGCTTGCAGAATACTCGTTAGAAAGCCTTGTGCAATACGCCTTTGACGCCACAGTATTCATCGCACTGCTAACACATCAATTCGGAAATCTGCCAGAACAAATCAGACGATGGTCTGAACAAATCGAATACGATGAAGATAATGTAGCATTCTTATTTAATGAATATGAAAACAACAACCATGACAAATAAGAATTATCGGACAAATCATGCGTAGTTGCTATATAACGATGAAAAGACACATTCCAAAAAACGGAATGTGTCTTTTTAAAATAATAGTATGCCTAAAAAAATTTTTATGCCTACCCAGATGATGTACGCACCGCATATAACAAGAAGTCCTTCAAAGGCATTGCCCGAAACGGAGGCCCCCACAATACGTCCTACCACGGTGATTAAAGGACATGGTAAGAAGAAGGCAAATAATCGTAAGAAATACGCCCAATAACAACACGAGGACGACAGGAGCTTTAGCGAAAGCAAAGAGTACACCAATGCTCAACATGTAGATACCGATTACCACTTGCGCATATGCAATACAGTGGAATACACCGGTTAAAATAGTCATCGTATAGCAATGACGGGCACGCCATAATGCATAGCCACTGATAAGTATAGCCATAACTAAAGCTTTCACAATCAGCAATAGCCATCTGCTCACATCCCAAAGAGGTGTCGTCGTACTCAACTTTTGTAACAATCCATTGATTTCAATGATATTAACCATAGGAAGTTGTTCAATTTTCATAAATGTTGTGGGATTCATGATGAAGTGTTTTCATAGCCTCCGCATATACCGAATCACCTATAGCGGTGAATTGGTAACATATAACGGCTAGCACCATCATCACGACTAATTGAGTTATGCTGGTACGTTGACGATATATGCGCACGCCATCCGTATCGATAGGCCCTACTAATCGATCAAAGAATTCAATCATATGTCCTCTTAATACTTATTAATACAACACAATACAAAATATGCGTCAATGCACACAAACAGTGCATGTTTTTCATGAAACGCTCATTTCATTATAACATAAAAAGCAAGGTATAGAATATACCTTGCTTTTAATTTTATTATATTTTTATGTTATAAATAGTTTAACTTTACTCATAAAAAGTTATTGCAAACTTCCTAAGATTTTAGTCAAATTATCATCCATTCGTTCAAGATATGTTTTATCGTCTTCCTTGCTTTCGATGGTATAAATAGTTTCTACCTTAGCGCCTACTTCTTGAGCTAATGTCTTTGGATACTTCAGGGACTAGCCATTTCTTCTGCGAAAGATAGTAGTAATCTTGTTTTCTTTACAATATTCGATGAGTTTAGCCAATTGTGCCGCATTTGGTTCACCTTCTGCAAACACATCTTCTACGCTATTTTGTTCTAATCCAAAGTCACGGCATAGATATGCAAAAGCAGCATGACCTGTTACAAAGTTTTTGTGTGGAGCTTTTGCAAATTGACCTTCATATTTTTGAATCATCGCATCTAATTTTGCTACATAATCATTGTAGTTCTTTTCGTAATAATCCTTATTAGTAGGATCTACCTTTACCAATGCATCCTTAATATTTTTAACTTCGATCTTAGCATTTTTCAAAGACAACCATGTATGAGGGTCTTCAGCGCCATGTTCTTTAATTTCGTCAGGATCTGTGTTCTTAATAGCCTCTACACCGTCAGATGCTTTCACAGATACAAGTTTGTCGTTTTTAGCCGCATCAATCGCTTGTTGCGCCCAAGGTTCCATGCCGAGTCCGTTATAAACAAATACTTGCGCTGATGCTAATTGTTTCATATTCTCTGGTTTTAATTCAAAGTCATGTGGTTCCGTACCATCTGGAATAATCGTAGATACCTCTACCTTATCGCCACCGATAGCCTTCGCAAATTCAGACATAGCATTAAAACTTGTTACCACTTGGATTTTCTTACCTGCTTGTTCCTTTGGCGCATCATTACCACAGCCTGCAAATAGAGCAGCCATCAGCACGCCAACTACTAACAATACCAGTTTCTTGACCATAGTAGGCCTCCTTTTTCTAAATCCTGAGTGCTCATGCTATTATAGTATATATAGTATTCTTTAATTGCAGTTGCGACTCAGTTGCATTTGTAATATAGTTATAGTATAAACGTAGTAATAATTTTTGTCAATCAGAAAAAGTGGTTTTTTTATGTTATCAATTCAACATCTTTATTTTTTTCATACCAAGGTCAACCGCCCTATGTGCTAAATGATTTAAACGTAGAGGTGCATAGCGGCGATTATATTTCCATCGTAGGCGATAATGGTTCTGGTAAAAAGCACCCTCTTGCGCCTCATTCTAGGGTTTTTCTAACGCCTGTAAAAGGTTCCATCACATGCAACACGAACAATATTCGTTATGTATCACAAAAGAATGATTTCTCCCATGCTGGATTTCCTATTACAGTCCATGAAATTTTAGATTCCTATCGCAAGCTATTGAACATCAAAGATAAGCATGAAGTGAATCGCGTTCTTGAGCTCACACATATGACAGAGTTTAAAGACCGCCTCATCAGCAAATTATCCGGCGGTCAAGCACAGCGCGTTTCTATCGCACGGGCCCTTATCGGCAACCCAGATCTCATCATTCTCGATGAACCATCAACGGGCATCGACCGCAAGAGCCAAGAAGGTATTTATGCCCTCTTGCGCACACTAAATCAGGAACACCATATTACCATTATTTCTGTAGAGCATAATTTGGAAATGGCTCTTGCAAATTCGACAAATATCTATCACATTGCAAATGGTCAAGGTCATCTCTGTTCCCCTGAACAATATGCTTGCGAAATCATGCATAACACAGGATGCAATTCTGTGGACCATGAAAACTGTTCCTGCTTTACAGATGTGACGGCTCAGGCTCAGGCTCAGGCTGATGTTACAACATCTAAGGAGGTGCGCCATGTTTAATTATGATTTCATGCAAAATGCCTTCTTCGTAGCAGTCTGCATTTCTCTATTATGCCCATGCATCGGTATATTTATGGTACTACGCCGGTCCAGTATGATTGGCGACACCATGAGCCACGCATCCCTCGCCGGAATTACCCTCGGTTTATTGACCAATACGAACCCTATATTAGGGGCTTTCATATTCACCGCTATCTGCGGCGCCCTTATCGAGTTCTTGCGAAAATACTTTTCTCATCATCTTGATTTAATTCTTACCATCATCTTATCTCTCAGCATCGGTACAGCCATTACCCTCATCAGTTCGGGCAAGCTGAAAGCTAACGCTAACGTGTTCTTCTTCGGTAGCATCTTAACCGTAAATACTACAGATATGATTAGCATTGCAGTACTCACCATATTATCTGTGTTAACCTTGTATTTCCTCTACAACTCACTGCTCTATATCGCCTACGATGAAGAAGCAGCACGAGTAGCGGGTGTAAAAGTGGATTTGATTAACTATGTATTTGCTATCTTAATGGCGGCAGCTGTATCCATTTCCATCAAAATCGTCGGCGTTCTCGTATTAAGTGCCATGATCGCCTTACCGGTAGCCTCTGCATTACAATTGGAAAAAGGTTTTAGAACAACCTTACTCTGCTCCATTGGATTTAGTTTACTGGCCATGATTATCGGCCTATTCGGATCCTATTATCTTAACGTGGCACCAGGTGGCTTTGTATCACTTACATCGGTATTCATCCTATTGGTAGTACTCATCATCAAGAATATTAAATCCATTATTCGGAGGATGCAATTTAGTAAATAAATAGTATGTGTACAAGAGTACATACAGTTAATAGTTAACCCATAATAGAAAGCGTTATTATGAATACAACACATTGGCCAGAAGGCATAAAAAGACCAAACAGCGCGAGGCTATTTGGTCCGTATTAAACTCAACGGATAAACCGATTACCGCCATCGAAATTGCTGAACGATTAGGCGATGGCAGCACCACCTGGATGTCTACCATTTACCGCACCCTTGAGTTATTAGAAACAAAAAGATATCGTTACACGTACCACCATCATGGGTAGCGACATGGCGTACTACGAAATTACACCCCATACGCACCGTCACTATGCGGTATGTACGAAAATGTGGAACTATGATACCTCTACATACCTGCCCCTGTCGTAGAAATGCCACAGGAACTTACAGATGTAGATTTTTACAGTAACAGAGCATCACCTAGAGATTGCGGGAATCTGTAAAGGACTGTAAAGAAACAGATAAAACGTCAAAAAGGGCCCCTAGTCTAATGTACTAGGGGCCCTTTCATATGGGAATATCTAATATCAATCTATATAGTTTTTTTAATCGCTTCATTGAACAATGTTACCTTATATTCGCGAATCTCATAGGTTGCCAATTGCTCCGCATAATATGCGTCGAATTGTACAGCCTCTTCTAAGTCCTCAACTGTTCCTTGAGCGATAATAAGGCTTTCACCAGAATCATCTGGACGTGTGCCAAACATTAAAAAAATTTTCCTGCATCAAAAATATGTTTTTATACCAGATATGATGCTTTCTCTCTCAATGCCTCGAATGCTTCCGGCGGGATGCGATTCATATCTAGCTTGATAGAAATCGTATACATAATAGGCTCCTATATACTCTTGCTTAACCACACTATATATATCCCTCTCTTACTTATAGTATAGCATTTTTCCAATAATGTATCCATTTGCATAACAGTTAACAGGGCCTAGTCGTATGTGACTAGGCCCTGTGTATTATGCATAGTATAGGATTTTTATACGCTTTTCACCAATTACAACATCAATGGAGCAACAACGAAGCCAAGTGCTACGGAAATAGCAATGGCAAGTACGCCTGGGATGAAGAATGGGTGGTTAAATACGAGATGACCGATTCGAGTCGAACCTGTATCATCCATTTGTACAGCCCCCAAAAAGTGTTGGGTATGTAGGTAGTACAAAGAGTGCAGATACGGCTGCAAAGGATGCGATAATGATATATACAGATCCCGTATTTTTCCGGTGTAATACCTAAGGCAAGGATTACTGCCGGTACAAGTGCTTGTGTAGTCGCTGCTTGACTATACAAAAGCGTACTAGCAAAGAAGAAGGCAACTGCTAACAAGAATGGATATGCTGTTACCATGCTAGAGGCCATGGCTTTAATTTCAGGGATATGACCTTTTACAAAGGTATCGCCTAACCACGCTACGCCGAGAACACAGACACAAGCGGATAAACCAGATTTGAATGTACTTGTGTTGACAAGTTGTGCTGTATCTAATTTACAGAAGAATGTGATAGCCGCTGCAATAATCATCATGAATCCGACGATGGCATCGTTTCGGCCGAAAGATAACCGGTTTAATAATACCGATATTCTTAGAAATTGCTGTTGCATAGAATACGATACAAATGATACCGATTAAGAAAAATCAAAACAGATTTTTTTCGCACCTGGTTTTTAGATGGAAATCCATATTCTTTTTCACGAGGTGGTGCCACATGGCCTGCTGCCAAACGTTCTTGGTAAACAGGATCAGAAGACAAATCATTGTTCGTAAAGGTCGACATGATAAAGGCAGTAATCATAACCGCAATAAATGTTGTGGAAATACAAATGCCAAGCAATGTTGGATAGCTAACACCGAAACGGTTCAAGGAATCCGCTCATAGCAACAACCGCTGCGGATACAGGGCTTGCGGTAATACCGATTTGGCTGGCTACAACGGCAATCGATAGTGGTACGGACGGCTTGATGTTCTCGCTCTTTGCAACCTCTACAATTACAGGAATCATAGAAAATGCCGTATGACCTGTACCAGCCAAGATTGTCAAGAAATACGTAACTGTAGGAGCTAAATAGTTGATGTGTTTAGGATTTTTTTACGCAAGATATTTTTCCGCAATGCGTACTAAATAATCTAAACCACCAGCCAACTGCAATGCACAAATCGCTGCAATGGCTGACATAATGATTAGGATAACATCCCAAGGAATTTGCCCTGGAAACATCCCCATACCGAGGCTCAGCAATACGACGCCGAGGCCGCCAGCATAGCCGATGCCCATGCCACCGAGGCGTACGCCCAAGAAGATAGCACCGAACAAAATAATGACTTGCATAATTACATAAATGTCCATACGATGACCTCCTTTGAATATCTATGATACTATACATATATAGTATCATAGATATGCAGAATAATCATCGTATTTTGAGAATGTATAGAATATATTTTTACATTATGCAAGTAAAAATGCTTTTTATTATAGAATGATTGGCTTCAAATCTTCTAATACGCCCTCTTCTTCTGTGGCACGTTTAATACTTTCACCCTACGATGCGAACCATGTCTTCCAATTGTTCCACCGTGGATGCCAATGGTGGCATAAGGATAACCACATCGCCGATTGGACGGCAAATAAGGCCTTGTTCACGAGCTAGAACGGCAACCTTTGCACCTACCGCATCATTTGGGCGATACGCTTCGTGAGTAGCAACGTCCTTTTCAAGTTCAATACCTACAATAAGACCTCGTTGACGTACTTCTTTAACATGTTTTAACTGTTCGATAGGTTTGAGTGCCTTTGTAAAAGCCTCAATCTTCGCAGATAATCCTTCGATAACCTTTTCATCGCGGAATACTTTCAACGAAGCCAATGCAACAGCACATGCCAAGGCATTACCGGTGTAGGAATGGCCATGATAGAATGTTTTTCTTTTTCTTCAAATGTGCCAAGAAATGCATCGAATACGCGTTTTGTAGTCAATGTAGCGGCCAACGGCAAATAACCACCCGTAATCCCTTTGGATAAGGTCATAAAAATCAGGCGATACGCCTTCATGTTCACAAGCAAAGAATTTACCTGTACGACCAAAGCCTGTTGCCACTTCATCAACGATGAGGAATACATCATGTTTAGCAGTTAACTCACGAACGCGTTTTAAATAGCCGTGAGGCATAACAAGCATACCGGCCGCAGCTTGCACTAATGGTTCCATAACGAGAGCTGTAATTTCGTCTCCTTCTTCATTGAGGATACGTTCCAATTCTGCTAAGGAATCTTCAAATGCTTTATCTCGATCTGCTACATCACGGTATACACCAGGGCTTGGCAAGGTTAAAGGTTTGAACAACAAATTATGGAACACTTGATGGAACAACTGAATCCCACCTACGGATACAGTACCTAATGTATCACCATGATAGCCCGCATTGAGTGCAATAAATTTCGTTTCTTTGTTTGACCTACTAATTGACGGTATTGGTACGCCATCTTAATAGCGACTTCAATAGCCGTACTACCATCATCGGATAAGAATACCTTTTCCAAACCTTCTGGTGCCAATTCAACTAATTCTTTACACAACTGCGCTGATGGAGGGCTCACCAATCCGAGCAATGTACTATGCGCAATCTTATCAACTTGGTCCTTCAACGCTTGATTAAGCACAGGATGATTATGGCCATGAATATTGACCCACAAGGATGATACACCATCATAATACTTTTTACCCTTGTCATCGATCAAATACACGCCTTCACCGCGTTCGATAACTACAGGTTCTTGTGCTAACCAGTCTTGCATTTGCGTAAATGGATGCCATACAAATTCGTGGTCCCATTGTGCAATTTGTGAAAGTTGTTTCTCTGCCATCATAACACCTCATACTTAAGATTTTATATCTATACTATCTACTTAATTCCAGATTCCTTGTATATAGAGCTTTCACTAAATGCCCCATACAGTTTGCCAAATCTTAGCCGAATCTAAGAACGAACGCCCCCAACCAAGTTTGATATGCGCTTGATTAGGTCCTTGATATGGAGGAAGTACACCGAGCACCGGAATACCGGTATACCGTTCCATATCCTCAATATTCGTCTTTAATAAGAATGGATCCACCACAGTCGTATCATTTACAATGATTCCTTTTACATCAATATGATGCTGTTTTGCATACTCATACGTTAACACAACGCGATTGATAGAACCTAGACGCCCATCAGCAATCAATATGGCAGGATATGCAATATCCGTCATAAGATTTGTAAACGTAATATCCTTAGTAAGAGGCGTTGTAATTCCACCAGCCCCTTCTACAAATGTAATATCATGTTGATTTACAACCCTTTTCACATGATTTACAATCTCTGGATAATCGATGTCCACACCGGCCAACTCTGCCGCCAAACGCGGTGAATAATCCCCTGCCAATGCAATAGGATTCACCTCGCGACGACGCGACTCAGGAATACCTACAGACTGCATCAAATAGGTAGCATCCTTACTTTCAAGACCCATGCATATTTCATCTTCATCCATCGTTCCGCATTGAGAAAACGGAACCGCACTAGACGACACAGGCTTAATCATGCCCACATCAAAACCATCGTCCACTGCTAACGCCCCAAGCAAACCTGTGACAAACGTCTTACCTACATCCGTATCCGTACCAATAATAGAAACACCTAACTGTCTCATACGAGCACCTCTTTACCATATCGAATCAGAATTAACAACTATGCATATATAATTAGTTGACAATTTAATTACAGTATAAAAACTTACAAATAGAACAGTCAACTATATACAATCTATACAGGTTGACAATTTTTCAGCTATAACAAGAGCCACCCATACCTCGCGCGACTTTGGCCCTGCGAAGGCCGCAGGCCGTAGTCAGACCCGGCCGGTGGAGCGAGAGGTATGCGTGGCTCTTGATAGCCTAAATGTAGAATTGTAATAGGGCCCCATCGAGTAGATGATTAAACCTCAATATAGCGGAATTCCCCTGTATCAGGATCCATCATCCCCCCGTAGAATCCCATGCCTCTTGGGAATAATGGATGGTGACGCAAGAATTTAACTGTATAGCGTACATTTTCTTCAGAAATGTGGAAACGGTCCATCCAATCGATAAGACCTGGTTCAATCATGCGAATGGCATCTTCATTAATGCCTTTGGCTTTCATAGATTCCATAAATTGTTCTGCGGAAAAGTCAATCATACCACAGTTTTCGTGACCGATGACGATTACATCTTCGATGCCCATGCCGTATGTAGATACAAGCAAGCTTTGAACGATGTTATCAATCGGTTGCGTTACGCTGTTGCCGGCCGTCTTAATGGTGATAACCTCGCCGCGATCAAATCCTAAAGATTCTTCGAGCATCCCCACTAAACGCGTATCCATACATGTTACAATGGCTAATTTCTTTGTAGGATGACTAGTTAAACCCTTTTGAGCAAGCTCAGGATGTTTAGCTACATATTCTTTGTTTTTTTCAATAATACCATTAATATCAATCATAATGCACCTCGCATATTCTATGAGACATGTTGATGTTCTCTACGTATTTTTACTAGGAATCATATTTCATTAAGTATAATTATCCCGTATAAGATTATATAAAAACTTTCACCATAAGATACAATACTATAAGCTATGTATACAAGATACTTAATGAGGAATCCCCCTCGATTAATTCCCCCGATTATGTTACTATTAAGTCGTAGTTTATTTATACATCCTGCGCGATACCACAGCGATGTATGTACCAAGTAGGTACAGTTAGGAGGTTTTATGATGGGTATCAATGCAAAAAAACACTGCCAGGCATATTGCTCTGTGCAATTCTAGCCATTCCATGTTGGCTATTAGGACAGCATTTTTCATTTTATCGGCAGTCCAATCTTCGCGATTATCCTCGGTATTATTATTGGTTCTTTATTCACATCTTGGAAACGAGAAAAAACGGGCGCCGGCATTGGATTTACGTCTAAAAAAATCCTACAATGGGCCGTTATCCTTCTCGGCTTTGGTCTTAACATCACCCAAGTATTGCATGTAGGTTGGGTTTCCTTACCAATTATCATCTCAACCATTGCCACATCGCTTATCATTTCTTACATCATATTCAAAGCCACGCATATCGATTCTAACACAGCCGTTTTGATTGGTGTCGGTTCTTCCATCTGTGGTGGTAGTGCCATTGCTGCGTGGCGCCTGTTGTGAAAGCTAGCGATCAAGATATTGCACAAGCTATTTCCGTTGTATTCTTCTTCAACGTAGTCGCTGCATTCATATTCCCACCTCTTGGCGATGCTATTGGGTTTGTCTAACATGGGCTTTGGCCTCTTTGCGGGCACAGCCGTTAACGATACATCATCCGTAACAGCTACTGCTGCTGTTTGGGATAGCATGAAGGGCACAGGCACGCAAGTTCTTGAATATGCAACCATCGTTAAATTGACACGTACATTGGCAATCATCCCTATCTGTTTAGGTCTTGCTAGTTATCAAGTGTACAAAGCCAAACAAGCGGCTAAGGCAAGCGATAACGCTGAATCTGTTAATATTGCAGCTATCTTCCCTAAGTTCGTTCTTTACTTTTGTCATTTGTTCTCTTATTACAACTGTATTGTCCTATGCAAATGTAGATATTCACTTCTTAGACATATTCAAAACTATTTCTAAATACTTTATCACCATGGCCATGGTTGCTATTGGGCTTAATACAAATCTTGTTAAGCTTATCAAATCTGGTGGTAGTGCCCTTGCATTAGGCGCTGCATGCTGGATTTGCATCACCCTCGTCAGCCTAGGGATGCAACATGTTATCGGTTTATGGTAAAATAGAATAAAGCTTCGTTTAATACAGAATAGATTTCTATGTAGTACTTTATAACACTACACAGGGGTCTATTCTTTTATTATACGTACCAAATTTACCTAAACGTATCATCCATCAAGAAAGGAGGATTATCTATGTATTTCCTGCAAGGTTTATTAGTAGGTCTCGCCACGTTTGCACCGATTGGGATGCAAAATCTATTTATCATCAATACGGCCCTCGTCCAACCATTGCCACGCATCCTGTTAACCATCACTATTATCGGGCTATTCGATATGACCTTGAGTACGGCGGCCTTTTACGGCATTGGGGCGCTCCTCGAGGCATGGCCAGTCTTCAACCTGATCATTCTCATTGCAGGCGGCTTGCTCGTAGCCTACCTAGGATACAAAACATTTAAAACTACACCTTCACTTAAAAAGGTTGATACGAACATCCCCATCAAAAATATCCTGTTAATGGCACTTCTCGTTACATGGGGCAATCCGCAAGCAGTCATCGATGCATCCATGATGCTCGGCGCCTTTCGCGCTAATATTCCTGCTGAAAACATATATCACTTCTTCTTTGGATTCCTCGCGATGACACCGATTTGGTTTGGATTCCTTGCTGGAACCATGTATGTACTAGCTAAGAAAATTAAGATATCCCATCTCGTATGGATCAATCGCGTATGCGGTACCGTATTAATCATATATGGCATAAAACTCGTCTATGATGGCATTCTAATGATGCTGTCCATATAAACACAAAACAGGTATCACCTGAAATCACTACACCATAAAGCTGTGTGGTTTTAGGCGATACCTGTTTTATTCATATATATTGTTATTTAAAATTCATCGAGGACCTGTAGGAAAATATCTTTAAATGCCTCTGCATAGGTATTAGGATTTTGTGGACTCACATAGAAATAGTAATCCTTTTCTATAGGTTTACCATTATTTAATATACATTTTCGCTCAATACCTGGAATGGTATCCACTAGATACTTGAATCGGTCTACCAATAATATACCTTGTCCAGCACCAACGAGAAAACGGGCTTCTTCAAGATTTTTAACTTGTAGAAATGATCCCATAAATCCCATCGATTTTCGATAGTTTTCCTCTTCATCTAACCGTTGGTCATCATGACATACAAGAATTAACGGCAAATCTAATAATTCTTTCAGCTCTACAGCTCCCTCCGTAGTATACCCCTTGGGCACCTCTGCTATAACAGTGGCCTTACTAATAGGATATGCTACATAATCATTATCCGACTTAATTTGCCAATAATCATTAAAAATGATATCCACCAAATTATCATCGAGCATTTGATTCAATTCAGAATGGCTGCAACTATACATACGCACATCGAGGTCACGATACCGTTTCGTAGTGCGCATTAATGCCTGCTGCAATGCAATGCCACTATAGCGATTTAAATAACCAATACGCAAATACTTACGCTCATTTTTACCGACACGCACCGTCTCATCTTGTAAATTTTTAACGCGCGTCATCAGCTGTTTACCATTCCGATATAAATATTCACCAGCCGGTGTTAGGTGAAAGCTACGCTTTTCACGTATCATCAATGGAATACCAAGGCTAGCCTCCAGGGATTTAATTTGTTGTGAAATAGCCGACTGAGACACATAGTGCTCATAGGCTGCCTGTGTAAAGCTGTTATGCTCTACAACAGAAATAAAATACTCTAATTGTTTTAATAACATGATGAACTCTCTCAATACACATAATCTCAAACAATAAACCTGTCACTATCCAGACATCTAGATACTCTCACGCAACAGGCTACGCCACACAAATATAGCGGCTATAAAAAAGATACTAGCAGTACTCCAAAATACCATGCCGTAACCAAACCAATTAGCGATCATACCACTAATCATAGGGCCCAACACATTGCCCATCATGGCTACACTAGATACAGCACCAAAGACAATACTTCGCCGCTCTTTGGGAACAGCCTTTGAAATCAAGGTATTCGCTATAGGCGTAATAAAAGCCCATAAAGAATCCCTGCAATGGTTCTAAATATACCTAAGCTCCACACATTTGGCATAAGATATTGGAGGATAAAAAATCCGCCTACACCACAGGTGGCCGTCAATAATATATTCGGCATAGACATCCATTTAGTAATGCGACCGATTGAAATCGATGCTAGTGCACTAAACAGACCGGCCCCCAAAGATAATAACACCTACAATGGTAGCCACAAAATCATCATTTACTTGCATATAGTGTTTAATGTAGAGTGGCAATATAGGGCCTATACCGGTAATACCAAAAGTTACATAAAAATTGCATAACCACGAGCAATCGTACACGTGGGATAGCAAGAAATGATTTAATTAATGACCCATTGGGACTCATTACTATCTACCTTATGCGTATGCTGTAGATTAGGCATGAGTAGGTACACACCTAACAAGCACAAGCCTGATAAGATGGAAAACATAAAGAACGGAGCCCGATAGCCTAATAAAGTCGGCAGCAAGACCACCCATAAGAGGGCCAAAAAAACAAGACCCCATCACCATCGACGCTTGGTACAATCCCATTGCCCATGGTACGCGTTCCTCTGGTGTGATTAATACAATGATACCAAGTCCAATGGGTACAAAAACCACCCACTAAGCCTTGTAAGGTACGCAACACTAATAGCTGACTCGGCGTTTGTGCAAAACCCGGCAGCCCCTACAGCTAGCATCAGAGTGGCAAGGATGAACATCATCACCCGCCGAGGACCCTAGTTCATTGGCTTTCCTGGACCAAAAAGGGAGCACTCAAAGGCTACCATACAAGGTGTTACACCAGATACAAGACCGGCCCACATAGCAGCCTCACCTTGATTGGTCAGCCCTAGATCTACCAAATATAAAGGTATAAATGATAATACGCCGATAATAGTAATGCCCGCACCGACTTGTATAGCGCAAATCAAATAGATGATGCGCTTCCATGAAATATCCATACAACCTTCAAGCAATTAAATAATATACATTATTTAGAATATATTTACCTAAATATATTAAGATAACTTACCTATATATTGTATCGTAAACAAGAAAAAAAGACCATCTCTTATGCACTAATAAGTAAAGATAGAGTACGAAAAAAGCTCTCATCTCTTAGTAATAGACGAGAGCTTCTATTTATAAAAAATATATACTACATTCTTAGTATTGTTTTTGTTTAATCATCCAGTAGATGTAGTAGATTACCAATGCATATGTTAATACATCAAATACAGGTAAGAATGGTACCATTTTGGACAAACGACCAAAACCATGAACATGAATGTTTGCTGCAATGATGGCAATAAGATTTAAACGATGAATCCAAATCGCTTTCTTACGAGATACGGATTTTGCCATATTTCCAATCCAAGGTGTTAAGTATAGTACACCAAAGATAAGAGCAATAAACATGGCTCCAAGGGAGATATAACCCCCCCAAAAACCTAAGAAAGATTTTAGGGCCTTTAAGAAGTATACATACCAGTGAGCACAGACTAAGACAACGCTGACAATACCTACTATACGATGCACTTCAAACATTTCTTTAGGATTATATCGTTTGATAAACCATTTTTGGCTTTTCGTTGCAATGTAGGTTAATACGAGCCATGCAGCATAGGGAATTAAACCTAAATGAACCTTCCAGTTACCAAATGATCTGCCACTAGTTACATACCCATATTCTACCATTCCCATTAAAATAAGTGCTAACACAGCGATCCAAATAAGAATATGATACTTACTCTTAAATTGTTTCTTCACTACTTCTGCCATTATCGAGACTCCTCACAGTTTAAATATATATGATGTTAAAATAATTCCACATAAGATAATACCAATTTTTCATTCTCATAGTAAAGTGAAAAATGTATACCAATCTCACATAAAAAAATATGAATGTTACTCATATAGCAGTGAATATGCCCATATTACAATATAGACTTTAAATACTATCCAAGAGCAGATAAACACTAAAAAGCCCTCACAGCCGTAAAAAGCGACAGCTTTCACAACCATGAGGGCTATTAGAGAAACTAGTATACCGTATGCAACCGATATAAAGTTTCAACTATTCAATTATACACGATCACGTTTGCGATATACGATGAACGGACGTGCTAAGTAGTTGAGTGGAACACTCAAGCAGTGTACCAAACGGCTAAATGGGAAGATAATAGCTACCACCATCCACGCTAACATGTGGAATTTAAACATGAATGGTACGCCTTCCATCAAGGATGGATCCGGCATAAAGGAGATTAGGCTACGGAACCAAGGGCCGATGGATACGCGGTAATCAAAGAAACCAGATGCATTAAGCAATGTACCAGCCATACCGCTAAAAAAATAGCTAATGTTAAGAACAAGTATAACCATTTATCAAGGCCAGATGTATTAACTTTCATAGCAGGCACAGTAAAGCGACGTTTCATCAAAAGCAAGAAGCCTACGATGAAGATGATACCCGCTACAGCACCCATGTATAACGCACCTTGATGGTACATATGGTCATTAATACCGATTGCAGCAGTCCAAGTTTTAGGGATTAACACACCTACTACGTGACCACCGATAACGCATAGCAAGCCAAAGTGGAACAATGGATTGGCAATGCGCAATTGTTTTTTCTCTAAAAATTCACTCGATTTTGTAGTCCAGTTTCTTTCAAAGTAGAAGAAACGAACCAAAGTACCTACGATTAAGAAGGTGAAAGCGATGTAAGGCAAAGCGCCCCAAAGGAATAGATTCATCGTGCACCGTCCTCCAATCCATTTGCAACAGACAAGATAATATCAAACAAGAATGCATAAGGCAATTTAGCCTCAATGAAGCGTTCTCTAATGTATTCCAATTTTGGCTTACAATAGTCGTAAATTTCTTTTGCTTTTTCATCATCGATAACGGCACATAATTCAAGAAGTGCTGGAATATAGTCTGGCATTTCTTTTGGCAAATCATAGTCGTTTTCTAGGAAGAACGCTTTAAATTTAACGAGTTCTTCTGCTTGTTCCCCAGTACCTTGCAATTCATAAGTCGACAAATACATCGTTGTATTTTGACTAAAATCAAAGGTACGAACATATTGGTCTTCGAATTCTTTTTTATCGGAGTCCTCTACATAGTCGAAGAATTCTAATAAACCTTGGCGAAGTTGAGGATGCCCAACGGATTGGGCGTCCTCTCTCCATTCAGGTAATTCGTTATACCATTGTTCATCAGGATAGCGTAGAAGAAATGACGCAATAAGAGCGATTTTTCTGAGCATCCTTCATTATTGACATCCCCCTGTAGGGGCAAGCAAAACCGCGATTTTGTTGCATTTCTAGGCGACCTTCGCGAGATACTTTTTACATCAGATGGAATAACAAAGCGATCATTGTATTTGGACAATGCCAACAATTTGTACATACCGTACATTTGATCCTCTGTTAACTCCACATTGTGATCGATAGACCGTCACCTGTTTCACGACGACGCATGTATTCACGCATGTCGAGAACACGTTGCAATGTACGAGCTAAAATTTCTGTATTACCTGCTGTAAACAAGTTAGCAAGGTATTGTACAGGTACGCGCATTTCATGTGCATCTGGCAAGTATACATCAGATGTTACACGTTGCAAGATTGGGCTGAGTGGTGGTACATACCAAACCATTGGCAATGTGCGATACTCAGGATGCAATGGCAATGCCACGCCCCACTCTTTTACAAGTTTGTATACAGGAGATTTTTGAGCTGCTTTAATCCATGCTTCAGAGATGCCTTCAGCACGAGCCGCTTTGATAACCTCTGGATCATGAGGATCCAAAATCAAATCTAATGTATTTTCGTAAATATCTTGTTCATTTTTTGTAGCTGCCATAGCTTCTACTTTGTCCATATCGTAGAATACAACGCCAACATAGCGCATACGACCTACACAAGTTTCAGCACAGATTTGAGGCAAGCCATTTTCTAAGCGTGGGTAACAGAATACGCATTTTTCAGCTTTATTAGTTTCCCAGTTATAGAAGATTTTTTTGTATGGACAAGATGGAACACAATGTCTCCAACCGCGGCATACATCTTGAGATACGAGAACCACACCATCTTCGTCGCGTTTATAAATCGCGCCGGATGGACATGCAGCTACACATGCAGGGTTCAAGCAGTGGTTACAAAGACGTGGCAAGTAGCGCATGAACACTTCTTCGTAATCAAATACGATATCTTGGCCCATCTTAGTTAAGTTCACATCAGAGCGAGCATGTTGACCACCAGCCAAATCGTCATCCCAGTTAGGGCCCCAAGTAACTTCCATTTTTTGTTTAGTCACAAGGGAACGAGGTCGAGCAACTGGTTGGTTGTTTTTACGACCACCATGAATCAATGTTTCATAGTCGTAAGTCCAAGGTTCGAAAGTAATCCTTCAACTCTGGTTGTTCAGGATGGAAGAATAATTTCATCAAACGATTTGTTTTAGAACCTGTAGAAAGAGCTAATTTGCCAGAGTTATCTAATGTCCAGCCGCCTTTCCATTTTTCTTGGTCTTCCCAATGACGTGGGTAACCTACGCCTGGGCGAGTTTCCACGTTATTGAAGTACATATATTCCGCGCCTTCGCGGTTCGTCCATGTATTTTTTTACAAGTGATAGAGCATGTGTGACAACCCAAACACTTATCCAAATTTAGGACCATAGATACTTGAGCCTTAATCTTCAAGCCAATCTACCTCCTTCATTTTTACGAGCCACAATTGTCATATCACGTTGGTTACCAGTTGGGCCATAGTAGTTAAAGCCATAGCTCAATTGGCCATAACCGCCGATCATGTGTGTCGGTTTCATGTGAATATGAGTTGGTGCATTATGCGTACCACCGCGTTGTTTCTTAACTTTCGCGCCAGGAACGTTGATATGACGATCTTGGGAATGGTGCATATAGGAAATACCGCGAGGAATACGTGGGGAAACTACAGCACGAGCTGCAACGATACCGTTTTTATTGAAAGCTTCTACCCAATCATTATCTTTAACGTCAATTTCTGCTGCATCGTCTTCGTTGAGCCAAATTGTTTGACCACCACGGAACAATGTCAACATTTGTTGACTATCGAAATACATACTATGTGTAGACCACTTATGATGTGGTGTTAAGTATTTCAATGTGATTTCTGGAATGCCTTCTTGTTTGTAGTCACCTTGTACTGGTTTATAGGACAATACAGGTTTGTACAACGCCATAGCTTCACCGTAATCGCGCATCATTTCATGGTCGCAATAGAAGGATTGACGACCTGTTACGGTACGGAATGGTACCTTGTCTTCTGTAGATGTAGTAAATGGAGAATAACGACGGTTTTTATCGTTCTTACCAGTACTTGTTACAGAGCTAATGATGAAGCGTGGTTGACGAACCATGTCATCGAAGGTAATTTTTTCTTGTTCACGACCTTTTGCGTTCTTTTCAAGACCAGAAAGGCCTGTTTTTTCTTCCATTGCCTTCCAAGAGCGAACAGCCAATTTACCGTTTGTACAAGAGGACAATGTCAATACGGCATTACAAGCTTCCTTACATTCGTAAATGCTTGGACGGCCATGAGAAATGAATTCTGGATTATCGATTGTACCATTTTGTGCGTACAATGTTTGATATTCATCAGATACATCCCAAGCCATGCCATGAGCACCCATTTTGTTTTTCAATATTAGGTCCCAATGCAATGTATTTTTTTCAAAGATTTTTACTGTAGTCGCGTTTTACATGAACGAGGTTCGGCATTGTTTTACCAGGAATTGGTTCACATTCGCCTTTGCTCCAGTCGAGAACCTTACCTTCTGGTTGAGCCACTTCACCTGGGCTATCATGACCAAGAGGTAATGCTACGATATCTTCGTATTCTGTGAAGCCAGACTCTTTCGCTACGCGAGATACTGTTTCAGCAAGGGTACGGAATGTATCCCAGTCAGATTTAGTTTCCCATGCGCAATCAACAGCCGCTTGGAATACGTGTACATATGGATGCATATCTGTAGAAGACAAGTCTTCTTTTTTCATACCATGTAGCCGCTGGGAACACGATATCAGAATACAAAGCCTGTAGACGCCATACGGAAGTCAATGTCGATTAAGAGGTCAAGCTTACCAGCTTCATCTGCTTCGCGCCATTTGATTTCTTCTGGTTTTTACTGGTGCGTCATCATCTTCGAGAACACCATGTTTTTGTACCAAGTAAATGTTTCAAGAAATATTCGTGGCCTTTTAGAGGAAGAACCGATAAGGTTCGCACGCCATACAAACAAGTTGCGTGGATGGTTTTCTTTAGTCGCTGGATCTTCTACGCAGAATTGTAATTCTTTGTTTTTTTCAACGCTTGCGCCACATATTGGTTGATTTCTGCTTCTGTACCAGCACCCGCTGCACGAGCGTCGTTAATCAATTCTTGACTGCCTTTATTGAAAGTAGGGTACGATGGCAACCAGCCCTAAACGTGCAGCCAATACGTTGTAATCACCAGGGTGACGGTAACGAGGCTTAGCTAATTTAGATACGCGGTCTGCCAAATCGATGCAATCAGAACGGTATTGTTCTGTCGCAAAAGTAGAACCAAGATGTACCATTTTGCAAACGAGGCGCTTTACTCCAGTCGTTAGCTGTCATGATACCGCCCCAACCTTCAACAGGACGAAGTTTTTTTCTTGACCTACGTAGTGAGCCCAGCCACCACCGTTAACACCTTCTGTACCACAGAACATGATGAGGTTCAAGATTGTACGGTAAATGATATCCGCATGGTACCAGTGGTTGATACCACCACCCATGATAATCATGGAACGACCTTTAGTTTTTTTCTGCATTATCTGCAAATTCTCGAGCTGTAGCAATAGCGATATCTGCTTTTTACGCCAGTAATTTTTTTCTTGCCATGTAGGTGTGTAAGGAGTGTCATCAGTATAAGATGTTGCCACTTCACCACCGATACCACGATCGATACCATAGTTAGCAAGAATAAGGTCATATACAGTAGTTACTTTTACAGGACCGTCTACAGTTTGTACTGTAATAGTTGGAATAGCACGTTCAATAACGCCTTCGTGCTCTTCATCACCAAAGTATGGCAACTTAACAACAGTCACATCTTGACGTTGGTCAAATACGGATAAGCGAGGATCGATTTTAGCCCCTGTATTGCGGTTTTCAAGGCGTAAGTTCCATTTTTGTGGATTTGTGTGACGGTCGCCCATTGTACCATTTGGAACAACGATTTCATTTGTTGTTTCATCAATTAATACAGTTTGGAAATCAGCACCGTCTTCTTTGCTACCTAAATCCTTAGCGTTTAAGAAACGACCTGGTTGTACTGCACCGTTGATGTCTTCAACGCGTACAAGGAATGGCATATCGGTAAACTCTTTAGCATACTCTTTGAAGTATGGAGTTTCCTTATCGATGTAATATTCTTTTAAGATAACATGACCCATTGCCATAGCAAGAGCCGCATCAGTGCCGGCTTTCACATTAAGCCAAGCATCGGAAGAAGTTGTAGATTCCGCATAGTCAGGGGATACGGATACAACCTTAGTACCTTTGTAACGGACCTCTGTCAAGAAGTGAGCATCAGGCGTACGAGTCAACGGTACATTGGAACCCCAAGTCATGATGTAGCCAGCATTGTACCAGTCACCAGATTCAGGTGTATCCGTTTGTTCACCCCAAACTTGTGGACTGGATGGTGGTAAATCGGCATACCAGTCATAGAAGGACAATGGTGAACCACCCATTAAGTTAAGGAAACGAGCACCTGCTGCATAGGGACAACATGGACATCGCTGGAATTACAGAGAAGCCTGCGTTGCGGTCAGGGCCGTATGTTTTTGCTGTATATAGTAAAGATGCTGCAGTGATTTCTGTCGCTTCGTCCCATGTGGAGCGCACAAAGCCACCCATACCACGGGCAGATTTATATTTTTTCGCCTTTTCAGGGTCTTCTACGATAGATTTCCATGCTTCGATAGGATTTTTTTAGCTGTTTTTCTTAGCTTCTCTCCAAAGCTCAGCCAATTCGCCGCGTACATATGGATATTTTTACGCGCAATGGGCTATATAAATACCAAGAGAATGTCGCACCACGAGGGCACCCACGTGGTTCGTAATCCGGCATATCATCCGGTGTTTCCGGATAATCTGTAGCTTGGTTTTCCCAGGCTACGACGCCATTTTTTTAACGTAAATGTTCCAGCTACAAGAACCAGTACAGTTTACGCCATGTGTTGTGCGGACTACTTTATCGTAGGACCAACGGTCACGATAAAAATTTTCCCATTCGCGACCGCCTTCTTCTGTGATTTGGTGGCCGCTTGGAGATACGTCCTTCTTGCGAAGAAACTTGAATTTCTGAGACAATAAACTCATCTCGTGTCCTCCTTAAAACTACAAAAAAGCCCTTGCGTTAGCAATGCCAACAACAAGGGCGAATATCCACAATTATTCGATATTACTGATATTAGGGTCGATCGTGTCGCTATCTAAATCGAGTAATCCGATTAATGCATCTAAGTCACAGATTACCAGATGGTGTTTATCATAGGCTACATAGCCTAATTTTCGTAACTCACTGAGCATGCGGTTTAAACTTTCCCGAGATGTGGCAGCAAATTCAGCTAACTCTTGATTTGTTAACGCGATGTCTATATAGATACCGTCATCACGTTGAATACCATAGCTATTAGCTAAACGCAATAGTGTCGAATAGAATGCACCTTTTTTGCCATACAACAACAAATCTCTGTATTTGGCTTGTTGTCGCCGCATATGAAGTGTATAGATTTTTCATCATTGCAATGGCCAGTGAATGGTCCTTTGCAATGGCTGGTTCTAAAACATCATAACGGATGGAATATACCGAGCATTTTTCACGTGCAATCGCATTGAACACGTAAGTCCGGGTGTTCGTCTCGTACAAAGGAATTTCACCAAGCACATTATTTGGCCCCACCAACCGATGAGCAAAAATATGACCACTTGCCTCAAATTTCTTAATACTAAGTCGCCCTTCGCGGACAATAAAAAAATGATCTGCTATATCACCTTCGTGAAACAAAAAAACTCGCCTTTTTTTCAAGGTGAATTGTTTCTCCTGGCAATGCAAGTAACTGGTTAATTAACTCCTGTTCCATACTATCACCGTGCATCTTTTCAGTGTCATTTGTCCATATTGATTGTGAAAGTAGCTTTCACAATCAGCCATGCACAAAAAGGCACATATACTATATACTTTACGTATATTATCCCTATTATAACCGATTAATTCTCATATAAGTGTTTTTTTCGTCACATTCACATTATATTCTGTCCTATATAATAATGGTGTGATTTTAGGCACACTCTCTATTATTATAGTACCACATTTTACAAGGCTTTTTAAACGAGATGTGCCACATATTCGTGTGAAAAAGATCTACCCTTTATCACATGTGTTTTTAGTTAAAGGAGAGCTCTCATGTCAGAACTGAAAATGCCTCAAGTAGGTGCAAGTCGCAAAGAGATTGTTGCGAACTGGCAACCAGAAAATCCCGAATTTTGGGAAAAGTTTGGTAAAAAAATCGCCAAACAAAACTTGGTAATATCCACTATTGCCTTAACCTTAGCCTTTTTGCGTATGGTATCTATGGGCTACCATCGCAGCACAATTAAATGGCGCAGGTTTCCACTTTACAACTGAACAATTATTTACACTCGCAGCCTTACCAGGCCTTGTAGGTGCTACATTGCGTTTCGTCTACACATATATGCCTGCACTTATGGGCGGTAAGAACTGGACCTTTGTATCCACACTCATTTTATTAGTTCCTGTTGTATGGCTCGGCTTTTGCAGTACAAGATACAACAACTTCTTATACGACATTTATGATTTTAACAGCCCTCATCGGTTTAGCGGGTGCTAACTTCTCATCCTCCATGGCGTACATTGGCAACTTCTTCCCTAAATCCGAAAAAGGTACAGCCCTTGGCATCAATGGTGGTGTTGGTAACCTTGGTATTTCCGTAATCTATTTCTTAGCTCCATTTGCTATGGGTTCCGCTGCACTTGGTAATGTCTTTGGCGTAACACCAGCTATTATCAAAGGCAACGCAGTATACCTTGCCAATGCGGCTTTCATGTGGATTGTGCCACTCGTAATTATCCTTGCACTTATGACGCGTTTCATGGATAACTTACCATCGGAAAAAAACCAAATCCCTAAAAAAACCTTGTACAAATCTTTCGGCAACAAACACACTTGGGCTCTTACATTACTTTTACACATGTTCCTTCGGTGCTTTCTCCGGTTACGCAGCAGCACTTGGTCTCTTGGTAGGTAAAGAATTCCCTGAAGTTCCATTTGCTTCCATCGCATTCGTTGGTCCACTCGTTGCAGGCGCCCTTCGCCCTGTAGGCGGTTGGTTATCCGACAAAATCAACAGCGGTACAAAAAGTTACCTTTGTTAGCCTCATCGGCTTTATGTGCTACCACTGCATCGATCGCAGTTGGTGTAGATATCCATAACTTCCCATTCTTCTTTGCTATGTCCGTATTGACATTTGTATGCTGTGGTTTCGCAACAGGGGCTACATTCCGTATGATTCCTCACGTATTTGGCAATCCGTTGTTATCCTCTTTAATCACAGGTTTCGTAGCTGCTGTAGCTGCATACGGTGCATTCATTACACCTAAAATCTTCGGTTTCGTATACTCCACATTCGGCAACATTCACCCTGCATTCGCAGTACTACTAGCATTCAACATCGTAACAGTTGCGGTTTGCTTCTGGTTCTATGTGAGAAAAGGGGCAAACATGAACGTATAAATTCATGTTCTACCTTATAGCTGCTAAATAGAAAATATAATTTACAGTGTAAAGAAAATATAATTCACCTTAATTTGGGTAATGAAATACCCCCTCAGTCGTCCTCCACCGCCTTAACGGCCTGCGGCTAGGCCTTGGCCTAGCAAAGTCGGACTCTCTGAGGGGGTTATTTCATTAGAAATTAGATGTGAATTAGATTATCTACATGGTGAAATTATATTTTCTGCCACAGCAATTACGGCCGCCCATGAATTTATGCGTTCGAAACAGACACAACAGCCTGCGGCCTAGGGCCTTGACCTAGTAAAGTCGGATAATTGTGGGTGTTCTTTTATTGGAATTTAGATCTGTATTAGAGCATCACATAGTAAATTATATTTTCTGCCACAGCAATTACGGTCGCCCATGAATTTATGCGTTCGAAACAGATACAACGGCCTGCGGCCTAGGGCCTTGACCTAGTAAAGTCGGATAATTGTGGGTGTTCTTTTATTGGAATTTAGATCTGTATTAGAGCATCACATAGTAAATTATATTTTCTATTACAGCAATTACGGTTGTCCATGAATTTATGCGTTCGAAACAGATACAACGGCCTGCGGCCTAGGGACTTGACCTCATCCATATACCTCTTCTAGAAATTAGTACAGGCCTGTTCTAATTTAAAAGGATATGTATATGATAGCTTGTATACACTATAGTGCTATACTCCTTATGTTGTTTTTATGTTGTTATTGAGGTATACTATAAATATCAAGAGAGCCATTGACGTGTGCAATCGTTAGGCTCATCTAAAAATCAGTAAAATGAGATGCGCCTAACGTGTAAGTATTACCAGTACCTATTACGTTAGGCGTTTCTTAAGTTTATTTGAATAAACTTAAGATAGATACAACTACGGAAATTACAAAAAGAGTTAAATAAACCTTCTCGAATTTACTCATAGTATCACCACCTTTCGGTGATGAACCTAACTCACGTCAATGACTCCTGTTATTAGTATAGCAGAGTTATAAATGATGTAATAGATTAAGTTAATAAGCTTTTTGATTAAAAAAATGAAGCGTCAGGTCTACCTGACGCTTTTTATTCTTTCATAAATAATTATTAGGGTTATAGGACAAAACGTGTTGGTTTTATAGGCGATGGAGCTAGTAAATTACTGGCTCCATCGCCATTTTAAGTTCTTTTGATAAACTTAGAGGGTGGACAAAATGTGTTGGTAAAAAGTCCCACAACCCTTGATTTTACTGGTCTCAATAAGGTTATATCTTCCTAGAAAAAAACTGTGTTCTAAGTGGAGGGAATAATCATGCTGGTAAGATGTATAAATTGTGGATTTCCTTGTCAAAAAAATATGGGAAAACTAAAGCTGGATCACAACGATGGTATTGTAAGCAGTGTAACATCACTTTTACACAAACTATTGATAATACCACTAAATGTTTTCATCGATTTCTAAATTGGTTATTTAGTAAAGAAACACAACAGGACATGCCTGGGCAAGGCCGTACATTTCGTAGACAGATAGCTGATTTTTTTGGCAAATATGGCCTATGCCTCCCAAAAATTGAGACCCCGAGAGATGTGGTATTCGTTGATGGTATTTACTTAGCTAAAAAAAGCTTGTATTTTTAATCTGTTATGATGGTGAACATGTATTAGGATGGTATTTATGTAGATCAGAACAGTCTCGCTCATGGCAAGCTCTTATGCAGCGAATAGCGACCCCCATTGTGGTCGTTTCTGATGGTGGACCTGGTCTTAGAAAAGCATTAAAAAAAGTTTGGCGTACGGCCAAACTTCAACGTTGTATTGTTCATGCCGTATGGCAAGTACATCGTTACACTACTAGGCGGCCTAAGACATTAGCAGGCATTATGTTAAAAGATTTAGCAAGCGATTTATATAGCGTAAAAACACAGGCAGATGCACAAATATGGATTCAACGATTATTTAATTGGAGAGTGACTTTTAAAGAGTTTCTGAGTGAAATGACACGTGATAGTAATGATAATTTAAGAGCTACACATGAACGCTTATTAAAAGCCTATAACTCTCTGGTGGTATTAATTAATACAGAGACAATGTTTAGATATTTAGATAAAACATTGGTGTTGGATAAAGAATGTCCGAGGACTAATAACCCTATTGAAGGTGGCGTAAACGCACAACTCAGACGTTTATTGCGCTACCATCGAGGAATGTCTGTAGAAAAACGCATAAAAGCGGTCTTCTGGTGGTGTTATTTACACTCACCAAGACCGCTTTCTGCAAAAGAAATACTTGAGGTAATGCCAACTGATGCAAGTATTTCTAAAATATATAGATCTATGAATGAAAGAGCCCAATTTCAAGGCATAATTCCAACTTGGGGAGATGCCGTTTCTTGGGGTGATTTGCATAACTATGACAAATTATCTTTCAATGATTGGGATTAAAGTACCAACACGTTTTTGTCCTATAACCCAATTATTAGTTAATTAGGCTAAAACGTAGAAAAATAAAACTCATCATTTAGATTTACTAATTTAGAGTTTACCTCTAATGAAATAACCCTCTCAGTACGTCCGACTTTGCTCTGTGTTTTCTCCCTATATAAAAAAAGACCCTCTTCAGAATCCGACTTTGCCCCTGTTCCGAAGGAACAGATCTGGGCGGTGGAGGATTATGGAGAGGGTCTTTTGTTTATATTATATTATTTTTACTTCTGCCCAACCTAAAGCAGCACGTTTTTTTCATCGATATCTGCCAAGATTTTTTCAGCAACTTTAGCTGGATCTGTATTTACATACATAACAGAGCCTAGGATGTCTTTAGTGTCTTCTTTCAACCATTTTGTAACAGCATCAGAGCCTTGTGTAGGTGGCTCAACGCAGTGGTAAGAGTTGATGCCCATCAAGCGGAAGCCAAGGGATGCATCGATACCTTTTTCGTTGGACCATTCAGGGCTAGACATAGCAAATGGCATTTGTGGTAAGTTAAGACCTAATTCACCTGCAATACCAGCGAAAATACCGGAGGAACGTGCATTATCTACACATTCGCCAACATGCCATACTGGTGGTTGATCATCGCCCAAGAACTCTTGCAATGCAGGGCTACATTTCTTAATAGCATCTGTATTACAGTAACCAAGTTTCATCAATGGGAAGGACGCACAACCATTTGTTAAGATGATACAGCCATTTTTGATAAGTGTATCAACGATATCTACAGTTGCTTTTTCGTAGATAACGCGAGGGTTGGAACAACCTACTACGTTTACGATACCACGAACTTTACCAGATTTTAAAGCCTCTGCCAACGGTTTGAAGGAACCGTAATGTTTAACAGTGGATTCTGGAGAGAAACCAACTTCAGCAGTGATTTCGTATGGCGGAATGAATACAGGCATACCTTTACGCAATTCATGAGCTTCAAGAGCGCGATCCAAGATTTTGCGAGCCAATGCTTTTGTTTCAGACAAGTTAGTATGATGGTGATCGTAACCGATGTGTTCTGCACCTGGTAAACGAGCTGCATCAGATGTAGTGATAACTTTTGTGTTGAAGCAACGTGCTACGTCCATAATAGCAGGGTAAACGTCTTGAACGTCAGCTACCCAGCAATCAAGAGCGCCTGTACCAAGTACAAGTTCGGCACCGATAGCATTACACAATGGAATAACGATTTTCATAACGGTACATGCTGGACAAACCAGAGCAGCAGATACCGTAGAATTGGATACCTTTAGCACCGATAGCTTTTGCTTTTTCTAAGTACTCTTCAGAGGCACCAATTGTACAAATTTGGGATACTAATGTTGGCAAGTGACCATGAACAGCGATATTTACATAACCTTTTTTCAAGGCACCGATGTTAACTTTGGATGTACGGCGACCGCCTTGTCCGAACAATGCATCTGTAGCGATATCTGCTGCTACTACGCCAGTGAATGTGAAAGCAAGACCACAACGCAAGAATTGTTTCATATTGCTTTCCCAATCGCCATCTGTACCTACGCATGTACGATGGTATGCATCAAATGCTTCATTGTACGCGGAAATAGGCAAAATATCCAAGTTTTTCCAAACTTCGCGACGTTCAGCAGGAGCCATTGCTGTAATTGTTTTATATTCGCCAGGCAATGCACGGCTCAAGTCTTCTAATAGAACGTCTGCTAAATCATTAGCTACTTCTTTCAAAGAACGACCTTCTTCAGGAATGTTGAAAGCCTTACATACAGTACGGATTTTTTCTTCGCCCAAAATTGGAATATCCAATTGATCATTAGCGGCAGCTTTCAAAGAAATCAAAATTTCACGAGCATGCGCACCATGTTGAGTCAAACCACCAGCAGCAGCACGTGTCATGTTACGAGCTACGATAAGGTCAGCATCGGCACCGCAGACGCCACGAGGGCTCTTAGGCGTAATTTTACATGGACCCATGAAACAAATACGACAACATACGCCAGCAATACCGAACGCACATTGAGGTTGTTGTTTATCGAAACGGTCGAATACAGTGTCGCAACCAATTTGTTCCATACGAAGAATCATCTCACGCACGGCAGGGTCAGGAGTTTGCTCGATAACATCTTGCTTAGTAGGCCATGTTTTACGATACTCAGCAACAGCCTTAAGATAATCATTTACGCCATGTTCATGAGGCACGCCTGGTTCATGAGTGTGTGGCACCCATTTATCTGTAGGCAAAGCCTTTTCATGGCTATGATCGTGACCATGGTCATGATCGTGATGATGGTCATGGTCATGGTGGTGGTGGTCGATCATGGTCATGATGGTGATGATGACCACCGCAATGGCAATGATGATGTTCACCATGGCTATGGTCATGGGTATTTTTTTATTTTTCCACGTCTTTACTCATTTTTAAACCTCCTAGGGGCCTACGTAGGCCAACCGCTAATAACAAGAAAACATATTCTTATTCTATCTAAGTTAAATCCACCTTAATTGTGGGTTTTTAAATCCTATCTCATAAATATGTTTTAAACTATCATAAGTATATTTGTTGAGAGGACAATTGTCAATCGAAATTTTTATACATATTATAAAAAAATATCCGCTCCTATCCCCCATTATAACAATGCTTTTTTCAATTATAAAGCTCATAATAATTTTCATGAAACAAACTCATTTTTTTAATTCCTATTTATTACAGGAATTAAAAAGCACTCATGAGAAGTATAGTGTGTCTCTCTTAACGCAGATATGATAAAAACTTTAATGTACTTACTGAATAAGTAAGGATGAAAAAATCCTCCTCAAACGACTTCGGGCTCCGCGTAGCGCAGTAGCTGTCTGTATCGATGTACTAAAAACTTTAATGTAAAACAGAGAAAGAATAGCCCCTCTGAAAAACTTGGGCCCGCTTTAGCGCAGTAGCGTGTTTTTTTCCAGAGGGGCTATTTCGGTTATTGTAAAGTGTTACATTAAAGTTTTTAGTACATCAAGTACTTCGTGTGGTAATTCATTTTTACCGTCTTTGAGTTTTTCCACGTATTCAGAGCGGAATTCAAAGGCTTGGTGTAGTTGGTGATGGTATTCACGTACATCAAATGGTGGTTCGAATCCTGGCACTTCTACGTAGGATAGGTTTTCATAGGCACCGAATGGTTCGAATTGTAGGTCTCCTTCTACTAGGCGTTCTAATAAATCAAGGGTCACTTCTTTAGGGATTTTTCTTTTCAAGGAAGAATCCGGTGTTCATGATATAACAATCTACGCCACATTCTTTGAAAGAGTTTTTTTGTAGCTTTCATAATCACGAACTAGCGGATAGGTACGGAATGGGTTTGCATATGGCTCAATAACGAGTGCATTTGGATCGACGTTGGCATCGAGTTTTTTTCCGCAGTAGAGCGGCGTGTTGCAAGGGTTGCGCCCATAGTGGAAGCCAACACAGGGTCGTCGATTTTTAAGGATTGGTGGCAATGTTTTTATCTTTCATTAGCCACACAATGGCATTAACCGGTTCGTCCACGTGGTTTACGCGATTGTCTGTCCAGAATTGGGATTTAATAGCACGGCCATTATTGTTGCGCACGTCCTCAGCCAATACGACCTTATTACCATTTTTCATCGAGGGTTACACCCTACGTTTTTGTAATGTTAACAAATATTTGTTAGCAGGGTGTTCCACAGGATAATCCTGCATTTTATCAAAGTATGTTGGTTCCATCGCAATGGAGGACAAATCATTTGTATTGATGATATATGCATCATCATGCAAGATAGAAATATCATAGCGACCATTGTGTTTTTCGTGAGTCAATGTAGATTTACCGGAACCGGATAGACCAAATACGCCGATTGTGAAAGACTCACCATTTTTAAGGTTATAGCGTTTCATACCGCCGTGGCAGGCTACGTAGCCATAACGGTTTGCTAAAGACCAAGCCAATGTCAATGTGCCTTTTTTATGTTCCCCAAAGTAACGCATGCCAAGAATCATAGCGCAGTTATGAGCAGGATCAAAAATAGCAAGACCACCTGGATGACCTGGTACTACATAGTCAGGGTCAGAGTAGATATAAATATCCCCTTCCGGGATGTCTTTACTGTTGTTATAGAACTCTTTCACTGCATCGTCAAAAAATTTAAAGTTCATAACCCAAGAATACATGATAGATGCATGATCCTTTGGAATCATAAGATGAGCACGAGCCGTGAATTTTCGATCAAGACCAACCACAACTTGTGTAGAAATCCATTCTTTATTGCGACTATCATACACAGCATCACGAGCGATACCGGCTAATTCGACTTCATCAATACCTTCATCACCAATGATACGGCGAGCCTTCGCATAGCGGCCAGTCGTTTTACCATCATTAGTTACGAGAATTTTAGCATCAGCTGGTAAACCTTGTTCTTCTGGTTTAAATACAGGCATATCAAGAAGAATGACACCTGGTTCTTGCGTTGCCAATGTATACGCTTCTGCTACAGATGTAACAGGTTTTACGTTATTGCCATAAAACGCAGTTTCAATGGTGCTGCGTAATTTAGAAAATAACGGATTTGTCTTGATTTCACTTTGATTCCAAATGCGACGTGTTGCCATTCTAATCCTCACCTTTATCGTATAACTTTATAAAAACCTATCGGTACGTGTATTGAAAATACTTCTAATAATTTCTATTTTACCTGTTTTTAACAAATTTGTATACACGAAAGAGATGAATAAAAGTAAATTATTGTATGTTTATTTTAAATTAGTGCAACACATTTTGTAATAATAAAAATTGATAATTATTGTAAGCTCTCAGAGAGTTACTTTTTATTAATAAATGCGTTGATTATCGCCTACAAAGTCAGTTTTATCCCAAGTCAACAATGTACGGGAGCCTTCTAATTCACGGATATGTGTACAATCTTGCATCATTTCTAGTACGCCTCGGAATTTACCATTTTCATCGCGCACGGCCGTGTAGATAACGTAGATAAACAAGCCCGGTTTATTGATCCAAAATTCTGCTTGGCTTTGTTCTCCCGAACGGAATTTCTCTACGATTTCTTCTACAACATGAACAGACTTAGCAGGATGGCAATTCTTCACCTCACGGCCAATAACATTAGCACTACGAGGGAAAATGCGATGTGGTGTATCACTGTAGAATTTAACGAGTTCATTTTCATCTACATAGGATAAATCCACAGGCAGATGACGGAACAACAAATTAATTTGTTCTAAGGTCAATTTGCCAGTGGCCACATCTAGGACAGCATCTTTACTAACGGCTGCACCTCCTACAGGGCCAACATATTTGGATAATAGACCTGCCAAATCGTTTAGGAACTCGTTAGATACAGCACCGTTTTGACCGGAGTTATTTGTATTTAGTTGTGCCGCAGAATCATTGATGCCTGTCACTACATATAAACCCGGTGCGTTAATAATAGCATAACCGATTTCATGGTCATTTTTGCTCATGCGCACAAACTCTTCATCACTTAATAATTTAAAGGATGTTGGCAATAAAACCTCTAACTCCTTAGAGTTCAAATCACGTAACTTTGCCAGTGTTTCTGGAACAGATGCTAGGAATTCTTCATATTTATCTTCACGAAGCAATGCATAGGATGCAGAGATAGCATCGCGCACGCCATCATCAAAGGTCCACATAATCCGCGTTGGACGATCAAACCCATGATTTTTCTAACATTGGATATAATTGATTTTTGCTTACGAGATAGATGGATACGCCATTCTGCTAAGGAATCAAAAAAACACCAAGCCAAGGATTTTTTTAATAAACTTATCTTGTTTTTAACAATTCATCCGCTTCAAGAGCTACCTTTTTCAACCGCATTAATTTCTTCTAAATAAGCCCACAACGGATGATTCTCTGGGTACTCATTTTCGGCACGCACTAATACACCGTCAAATAAATTCAACAAATCATCCATCTTGTCTAGTATTTCTTCATCCTTATAGAAACCTTTCAAACTTTGCTCTGCATAAGCAAATTCGTCAGGCGTACAAGTACCTAACTTTTCTTTTTAAAAATACGGTTACCCTCTTCCAAGGATAATTTACCGTCTAAATAATCCTCTTTAATAGATACAATAATTCTGTACCGTTCGTTATTAATATCTAGCTTTTTGCTGTAATGGATTCATATGCTTATACCTCCAGGGGTCAAAGACTATTAGTATATACAATATATTATTACTATATTAAATATACTTTTTTTATTATATTTATTTTTGAAAGTAATTTTTCAGTTGCTGCAGATACATTTTCCCAAGATAATTGAGCCACAAAAACACTTTCACCCAATATAATTAAACTCCTTAAGTACTTTCACCAGCATATAAAAAGGCACCCATACAATGTATGAGTGCCTTCTATTAATTCCTTAAATTAATATATTCAGTTTTAGATGCCTCTACAGGATTGCCATTGCTATCCGTAGCCGGTGTAAATTTCCATGTAGAAATCGTGTTCACAATGGATGCATCCGCATCACTACTACCAGTAGATCCTTGTAATTCTACATGAGAAACGGATCCATCTGTATTAATAGTAAAGTTTACATTAACAACAGTTGCATCACCGGCATAACCATGTAGTACACCAGAATCAAAGCCTGGTGTAGATACTGCTTTTGGCGCTTCATAAGGTGTGGCCGCCAAAGAAACAGCGGCAGACATGGACATAATTAATGCCGTTAAGGCAACACAACGCAATACATTACTCATCATCTTTCTCCTCATTTAGTCTTATGACCACTCTCATTATTGAGTCCTAGACTGTTTCACTCCTTATTTTGCCTTAGGACCATTCGCTTTCGCATTCACATCAGACGCATGATTATCGTTAGACTGTGATTTGTCTATCGTCAATTTACCATTGCCGGACTTAGCTGGAGCATTACCCTTTGGCAATGTAATTGTCATGCCTATGATGGATGCATGGGCTTTTTGATCTGTGCCAATAGCCGGCGTAAATTCCCATTGTCTAATAGCAGCTTTCACAGCCTCATCAACAGGACCATAACCCGAGGATTGTTCTACAAAGACATTTTCAACCTTGCCTTGTTTGTTAATTAGGAATCGTACACGCATATGATCTGCTACGATAATTCCATTTGGAATAGCTGGCATCGTAGGTTTAACGATGGATACCTCGCGAGGTGCTTCTGTAAATCTACCCGCAGCCGCATCAGCATGAGCAGGCATCATAGCACCTACCGCAAATGTAAGAACAGCAGCACACGCGAATCGAGTTAATATATTCATGGTTTGTTCCCCTCGAAATTAATATAATAAATATACATATATAATACTCGATAAAGATGAAGAAAAAAATACTTAACTGCAAAATGTAATCTATTAGTAAAAAATATATTTATAGAATAATTTTTATTGATAATTTTTCTCATCTATGTTATATTCATATTGACTAAATTGATCGGATTACACATCAAGTTGATGTAACAAAAATTACAAAAGGAGGTTCATCATGAGACGTAGAAAGCGTATTCAAATGAAGGTCATGATGGTACTTTGGTATCGTTGCCCTCGTTGGGCCGAACCATCTACAAGCTCTTATCCACTAAATGATCGTGACCCTTAGCAGAAGACTGTATAACTGCCAATAGCCGCTACGTTAGTAGCGGCTATTTTTCTGTTTTAAATTTAGGGAAATATTCTCCACTTCAAATGATTTCATCATTAAGACAGTACAGTTCCCTCAAACAAGATTATTAAAGTTTTTTTAAAATTAGCATCTATAAAAGGAGGTTTATTATGAAAGTTCAACCGAGTCGTATTAGTCGTCGTATCATTAGCACTTATGTTACTAGCCCTTGCAGGCTGTGGTAAGGATGCAGCACAGGACAGTCAAAAGAAACTAAACGTCGTCGCCACTACGACGATGCTGACCGATTTAGTAAAAGAAATTGGCGGTGACCATGTGTCCGTCCAAGGACTCATGGGGCCCTGGCGTAGATCCCTCACCTCTATCAAGCGAGCGCCGGCGATGTAACTGCTATGTCTAAAGCAGATGTAGTGGTGTACAACGGTGTTCACTTAGAAGGTAAAATGGGTTCCATTTTTCGACAATTTAACCAAAACAAAATAAAGCTACCATCCGCGTATCCGACGCTATCGATCCAGCTACTCTACTCGACTTTGACGAAGAAGATGGCGTGAAAACTAAAAGACCCTCATATTTGGTTCGATGTAGCTAACTGGAAACTAGCAGCCAAGGCTGTATATGAAGGTCTTGCTAAAGCAGATCCAGCTCACAAAGAGGATTTTAAAAAACGCTATGATGCATACCTCACTAAATTAGATGACACAGATGCATACATCAAAAGCTCAAGCAGAATCTATTCCTAAAGAATCTCGCGTTCTCGTAACAGCACACGATGCCTTCCAATACTTTGCTCGCGCGTATGGCTTTGAAGTAAAAGGTTTACAAGGTGTTAGTACTGCTACAGAAGCAGGCACACAAGATGTAAATGAACTTGTGCAATTCATCGTAGATCACAAAATTAAAGCAATCTTCGTAGAATCTTCTGTACCGCACAAAACAATTGAAGCTGTTCAAGAAGCAGCTAAGGCTAAAGGCTGGAACGTTGCCATCGGTGGCGAATTATACTCCGACTCCCTCGGTTCTGAAGGCACTGAAGGCGGCACATATATCGGTATGGTGAAAGCCAACATCGATACCATTGTTAAAGCACTTAAATAAAGGAGGTCTCTATGGAATGGGCCGTTGAAGTTGAAGATATGACCGTAGCCTATACGACAAAACCCGTATTATGGGACGTAGATATGAAGGTACCCATCGGTTCCTTAGCGGCCATCGTCGGCCCTAATGGAGCCGGTAAATCTACATTATTAAAGGCCATGTTAGGCCTATTAACAGTTATCTCAGGTAGTGTTAAGTTTTATATCGACCACCACCTTGCGATGGACAAAAAGGATTACAAAGAAAAATCGCCTATGTCCCTCAAAGCGGTAGCGTAGACTGGGACTTTCCTACTACCGTATTAGACGTTGTACTTATGGGCCGCTATGGTCATCTAGGTTGGTTTCAAACGACCAAGTAAGAAGGATAAAGGAACTCGCCCTCTCCATGATTGAAAAAAATGGGCATGAGCGACTATGTAAACAGACAAATTCGTCAACTTTCAGGGGGCCAACAGCAGCGTGTATTCCTCGCAAGAGCCCTCGTACAAGAGGCAGATATTTACCTCATGGACGAGCCTTTCAAGGGCGTCGATAAAACGACGGAGCACGCCATTATCTCCCTTTTACAAGAAATGAAAGCGCGTGGTAAAACGGTGATCGTCGTACACCACGATTTAAATACGGTACCTCAATATTTCGACTGGGTAACGATGGTCAATAAGCAAACTATTGCCTATGGGCCTGTGAGCAGAGACCTTTACCGATGAAGCCATCGAGCGCACCTACGGCAAGGGAGGATTGTATGACCATACTCCAATCCTATACGACGCAAATGGTATTGCTCGGCACAGCTCTTTTGGGCCTTGCCAGTGGTATTGCAGGCACCTTCGCAGTACTGCGCAAGGAAAGCCTCATCGGTGACGGCCTCTCCCATGCGGCACTGCCCGGTGTAGTCATCGCGTTCTTGCTGACCGATATAAAAGACATTGAGGTACTCATTATAGGTGCTGCCCTGTCCTCTATCACTGCGGCGTGGCTCATAACCATCACCGTAGAAAACAGTAAAATCAAATTCGATGGCGCTCTGGCTACTATACTATCTGCTTTCTTTGGCCTTGGTATGGTTCTACTCACCTACCTTCAAAGTCTGAACAATGCAGGTCAGGCGGGGCTTTCAAAATTTATATTTGGACAGGCTGCCACTATATTAGCTCGCGATGTGTACATTACATCGGCGGCAGCGCTCATCATCATCGTTTTTAACAGCCTTATTTTTGGAAAGAGCTAAAAGCTCATTTCCTTTGACGTAGAATACGCTAAAACATTTGCAAATTCCCGTCACCTTTACACTCATTTTATATCGTTCCCTATTGATCATGACCATCATCATCGGCATTCAATCAGTAGGTGCTATCTTGATCAGTTCCCTACTCATTGCACCGGCCGTAGGGGCCCGTCAGTGGACGAACAAGCTAGGTACCATGTGTATACTAGCAGGATGTTTCGGCATGGTATCTGCTATTGGCGGTACCATTTGGAGTACAACAGTACAAAAACTGCCTACAGGACCTGCCATCATCGTCATTCTATCGGTTATCGTACTGCTGAGCCTCATATTTGCACCTAATAGAGGCATCTTGTGGCAATTCCGGAAAAGAGGTGCCCCATGACAGTACATACAGAGATTTTTACTCATCGCCATCGCAGTATCCATCGCGTGCGCTATTCCTGGTGTATTCCTCGTGCTGCGCCGCATGTCTATGATGGCCGACGCCATTACGCACACCGTATTTCCTCGGCATCGTGCTCGCTTTCTTTGTGACGGAAGACTTAAACTCTCCCTTGCTTTTTAGTAGGGGCAACCCGTAGTCGGCGTAGGAACAGTGTGGCTTACAGAGATGATTCATAACACGGGCCTCGTCAACGAAGACGCGTCCATTGGTATCATCTTCCCCCTTCTATTCTCCATTGCCATCATCCTCGTCAGTCTCTATAGCGGCAACGCACACCTTGACGTAGATACGGCACTTCTAGGGGAAATCGCGTTCGCCCCATTCGACAGATGGATTGTAAACGGTACCGACTTAGGGTCCTGTATCACTATGGATTTCCCTTGGGGTAGCGGTCATCAACCTCGTATTAGTTATGCTCTTCTACAAGGAATTGCAACTATCTACCTTCGATCCACTATTAGCAGGGCTCTTCGGATTCATGCCTGCCCTCATCCACTACGTGCTGATGACCATGGTATCCCTCACCGTAGTGGCTTCATTCCAAGCAGTAGGCGCCATCCTCGTTATCGGCCTCATGATCGGACCTGCGGTTATCGCTTATTTATGGACGGACTCTGTGAAAGCCATGCTCATTAGCAGTATCATCATCGGCATTATCTGTGCCGTCATCGGTACAGAAGTCGCTTTCACCCTAGACGTATCCATTGCAGGCGCTATCGCAACAACGATTGGTATCGCCTTATTAATTGCCGTTATTTGCACGCCAAAGACAGGCTATATTGCAACCTATCTTCGCCAGCGCCACTTGCGTCGTCACTATCGAGAAACAATGATGCTTTGCCACATCTATACCCATATGAACACACCTGTGGCAGCCATTGAAAATGGTATCGGCACCATTCACGAACACTTGAACTGGAAGCCAGACTATACACACCAAGCCGCATCACATCTTAAGAAACAAGGCTTGTTATATGTAACAAATGGGTACTATATGCTGACCGATAAAGGCGTCGCACAGGTAAAAGAAATCATTTAATTAACCATATGGATTGTGGTAGGCACAAAGACACTAAAACTGAACGCGCATTTGATACCATTTAGCACCACCATGATCAGACTCTGATTCACCTTCATTTACAAAACCAAACTTGGCATAATAGTGAATCTTTTCTTCCTTACAGGTTAGAATTACGCCCTTTCGATTTTCCTCTCTGGCCAATTCTATAAAAGCCTCTATCAACTGACCACCAACACCACGATTGCGGTATTCTGGCAATGTATTTAAACCAAATATCATCTGCCATGCGCCGTTAGGGTTATGCAAAGAAGCATCGCTAAACATCTCATCTGTTAAGATTTCATCATCCGTTACGAAACCATCAATAAAACCAATAGGTGTATCGCCGTCAAAGGCAATTAAAAACTGACTCGCATAATGGTCTAATCGTTCCTTAAAAGCTTCCCTAGGCGCCGCTTCAGCAGGCGGAAAGCAAGTTGCTTCTATATGTGTCACTAAATCTAAATCAGCGGTTGTCGCTTTTCGTATTAATATATCCATATCCTTCTCCATCGTATCTACATATCGGTTTTAGTATATACTGTTTATAAAACAAAGGCTACACATTCAACAAAGCCATGCTTCTTATACAAATGGATTGCTGCTTGCAACGGTTCAATTGTATCTAGTACCATTTCTTTATATCCAGAGGTCTTAGCATGATCCATAATACTTTCAACCAGACGATCACCGAGAGCATGACCGCGCTCTGCAGGACACACATAGAGTCGTTTCATTTCACAACGGGTATCGCTATGCTGATAATACGCCACCATACCAAGAACAACACCATTGTCATCTACCGCCACCAATAATTCACCATTTGGCGCCGTATATTTCTCTGCTATATCTGCTAATTCCTTATCTAAATTCTAAAAGGACAAATCGCGACCAAGCCATTGCGTATACTCTGTAATTAGCTCTTTCACTTGATCTAAATACGATTTTCCATCAATAATTTTAATCATATAAGCTCCTTATTAATTTCTATTTGCACCCATACGTTTTTATGTTGAAAGATTTCTTTTACAATCCCTTCACCAACAATATTTCCTTCTTCCATGATAAAGAACTCAGTACCTTTTATAACAAAATGAGGATAGTACATTCCATTATTTAAATTCGGTGGAGTTCTCCTCTATTTTCAAACAATTGTTTAAACAAAAATCTATAACTTAAAATCAGTATACCAATTTCTGTAAAAAATACAAAAGCATCCCATCTAAAAGACAGGAGGCTTATTTAGCTTAGTAATAACTAAAGTTATTTGTTATTCTTATTCCCGCTCTTCATAAGATTGCGTTTTATTAGGAAAACACACTGTCAAAGGGATTTCATGCTTTGGCGGGTGTCAGCCCGCCTCGGCGGTGTCAGTGGTGTTGATTTCAATGTACTCGGCAATCCGGCGGAACTCGTCCGCAAACTTAAACTTGACACTGATATTGCCGTTTTCGTAAACCTTGATATGGTCTACCAGCTCAATAAGGATTTTGCGGGTCAGCTTTTCGATGTTCTGGTATTTCGCAAAGGCTACCAGCGCGGTATGCTGCTGGTCAACGCCGCTTGCAAGCTCTTTCCGTTCAGCGGTTAGCCGGGCCAGTAAATCCGAGAGCTCGGCGACCTGCCGTTCATAATCGGCTTTCATTTCCCGGTATTCCTGCTGGGTGATTTCCCCGTCTTTCCAATCTTGATACAAGGACTGCTTGTAGCGGGTGATTTTTGTCAATTCCTTTTCCTTTGCGGCTATCTGGTCATTCAGCCGGTGGGATTGACTTTTTTTCAGCGGGGGCGGCGTATCCTTGGGGAGCTCCGGGAGGGGCCGCTCCCCGGCAATCACCTCCCGGATGTCCTCGGGGTCAAAGCCCGCGCCCAGCGTGGATGCCCGGAGCCGGGTGTACTTGTCATTTCCCGGAGCAAGAAACGACACCACGCCGCCCCGCCCGCGCTTGACGGCAAAACCGGACTCCTCCATCAGCCGGAGGAACGCAGCGAAGTCGGCGGGCTTTTTTTCAAGGGCCGCGATGATTGCCAGCCGCATCCGCTGTTTTGCAGACGGCGGCTTGTCGCCTATCCACTGGCCATAGTGCAGAAAGCACCCTTGCTGTGCTGGCTGGGATTTTGTATCACGGACAAATCATGCTCCAGACAAACCCGGTCAGACAGCCGCCGGAGGGCAAAGCTGGAGCCGATGAAATTATGGAATTTCCGGGAACAGTCAAAAGCCGTGGAATTGAAATAGATGTGATTATGCAGGTGGCTCTTGTCGGTGTGTGTGCAGACGAAGAACTGATATTTGCCTTTCGTCCAGCGCATCGCCGTTTCAAAGCCGATTTTGTTGGCCTCTTCCGCCGTGACCTCGCCGGGCGGGAACGCTTGTCGTATCTGGAAGAACAGCGCCCCGCGCTCAATGGGCCGGGCGGTGGCCGCCTGGTACTGGCTTTTCACCAGCAGGAACTCGACGGCGGCTGTGTCCGGGTCGCACAGGTGGGAGGAAACCGCTCCCACCTTTTGGGGATTGAGCCCGTAGGCAAACCGCTCCTCCATTGTCTGGGCGGCGCTCATTCCCGCCGCCTGCTTGTAGGGCCGGATGTAGGTCGTGGCCGTGGTAGCACCTCCCTTTTCCAAAATAGAGGTGGCTGTATTATACAGCCACCACATGGGACTTCGGGACAAATTGTCCCAAAGCTAAATAATTGTCACTCAATTTTGGTATCCTCTAATGGGAAAAGCTCGGGATATATTCCAGAATGCTTATTAAGCATAGCTTCCATTCTTGCCCCTTTTTCTTGCATTGTATGCTGGAAACAAAATATACGCGTAAGCAAATTTGTACCACCAGCCGCCATGCAGATTTCATTGATACTTTTTCCAATATACTCAGGATGTTCGGCCAAAAATTTTTTAATTTCAGCCGATTTTCCAAAGCGTTCAATAGTGATTTGATTATCTAAACAAAAGTTCTTGTGCATTTCCCTAAATGATTTATCATCGTACTTGATAACATATATAGATTTCTCTAACTCATCTCCCAACGCCGGACTAATACAATTATCATTCATATTTGGGCGCATTGACAAACCTGTTGCTCGACAATAATGTGCTGAGAAAATTTCCGATCCAACTCGGCTATCAAAATTATAATCGTTTAGATAAACTCGACCAATATCCGTTCTTTCATCTCGATAGTATAAATTCAAAATGTATAACGCACCTAAAGCATGAAGTAAGTTTTCAATGCTTGCTTTTTTTAGCGAGTTTCGTCGGTCATGTTTTACAGCTTGATATGCCTGTTTCCATTTACTTCCACTTGTTCCGCGTTTATGAGCTTTATGTAGTGGAGTTAATATTGTATTTTTCTCATCAACGAAATAGAAGTTAATAGCGGAAACTGCTATTTGTTTTTTGCTTAAAATCCATGTCTGCTCCAGCAAATCTAAACAATCTGTATCGAAATATAAGTCTCTGTTATTTCCTTCAGAATCTGTTGGAGACATATTTCCACCAAGCATACAATACAGTTCTTTAGAAAGAGACTCGATTTCTACTGAACAACGTACAATTAAGTCTGCAATATACATTGAATAAGTTCCAAGCTGATCATCAGAAATGGATATAATTGGCCAATTTTAGAAATTCTTTTTCTAAATTTTTATAGACAGGCCAGTATAGATTTAGAATAGGCATGGACTAAACCTCCTCCTAATATAAATGTGTAGTGGTTATACTCCTCAACAACCAGCTGAGGGTATAGTCCTCTCGTTGCTAAAGCTGTTAGAATGTAGTGGCATTGGTTTGGACGGACACCTCCTTGGACCCAACGTCCGTAAATAAGTCTGTCTGCCAACCACTCATTCGCAGCTGTTCGGTTTACGTAGATTGAACCGCGTAAAGTGCGTTCGCTTGATACCCAGGAGATTGAATAAGCAATGAGGAATGGTTGACCCACTGCAAATTTTTCTTTGGAGGTATATCCTATGTTGAACGCTGTCGGTATTGATGTTTCAAAAGGCCAAAGCACTATCTCAATCCTGCGTCCTGCAGGTGAAATTGTACGGAAGCCTTTCAATGTTGTTCATTCCGTCAAAGAGCTCTCGGAGCTGGTCTCCGTTGTCGGCAGTCTTGAAGGTGATACCAGAGTCGTCATGGAGACAACCGGCCATTATCATGAACCGATACTCAAGGCTTTCCTCGATGCAGGCATTTTTGTCTCTGCCGTTAATCCTTCTCTTATCAAGCGTCATGACAGTGATGAAAATCCACTTCGCAAGGTCAAGTCAGACCCTGCGGATGCCAGAAAAATCGCCAAGTATACCCTTGACAAGTGGGAGCATCTGCATCAGCATTCAGCTATGGATACTACTCGAATACAACTGAAAACATTGAATACGCAGTTCCATTTCTTTATGCAGCAGAAGGTCTCTTTGAAGAATAACCTTATTTCCCTTCTGGATCTGACCTATCCTGGCGCAAATGCTCTATTTGACAGCCCGGTCCGCTCTGATGGAAGTGAAAAATGGATTAATTACGTACATTCCTTCTGGCATGTGGACTGTGTCCGTAAGATTGGTCTGAAAGCCTTCACAGAGCGCTATCAGAGCTTCTGCAAGCATCATGGCTATAACTTTCAGCCACGCAAACCAGAAGAGCTTTTTAACGCTTCTAGGGAACTTGTCGCTGTCGTTCCGAAAGATCCTGTTTATAAACAGATCATCCTCGGCAACATCGAGCAGCTGAACACGGTTTCCAAACAGATCGAAGAATTCCGCCACAAGATGAATGAGCTTGCATCTTCGCTTCCGGAATACCAGACTGTTATGTCCATGTACGGCGTCGGACCAACCTACGGACCTCAGCTTATGGCTGAGATCGGTGATATTTCGCGTTTTAATCATCGCTCTGCCATCACGGCCTTTGCCGGTGTGGACCCGGGAGTTAACCAGTCAGGGACGATGAACTATGAGAGCAATCGTGCTTCAAAGCACGGAGCACCCCGTCTTCAAAAACTCTTTTCCAAATCATGACCACCTTACTTCAGCTAGCGCCTTCGGACGATCCGGTCTATCGCTTCATGATGAAAAAGAAATCAGAAGGAAAACCTTATCAGGTATACATGACCGCCGGAGCGAATAAGTTTCTTCGCATCTACTACGGAAAAGTCAAAGAATACCTGGCCGCGGGGGCCGCTGAATAACAAATGTCTTTCCTATTTTCTCTGGTCAGCGAATTCGGTGGCCTTTTTTGTGATACCTCCAATTCTGCCTACTGATTTTTCAAATTTAGGCTTGACTTTTTATTAGTAGACTCCTAACTTCTTTTCCAACTGATAATGAACTTTTGTTGCTGCTTCTGCACCTTTAATTTTGTCCTTCCTTAGCTTTTCTTCTGTCTGAGATATTCTAAATAGATTAGCAATGAGTTCAGTGCTTCCCATATAATCCAAAATCTTTTGTCTCGCAGTTAAGCCTTTTCTGTCATGTATATCTTCTACATCTAATCCACCATACAATCCCATATAACCTGCATTCTGAAATATGGCAAATTCTTCATTTGTTATAACGCCTGCATCGCGTGCTGTTTCTACCAAAAGCTGATTCCACTGTTTAATATCTCCACGAACAACAAGCCTTCTTCTATCTTCATCAAGCTGATTAAAATGATCTGCTATTTCTTGACGATATGTTTGAATAGCAAAATATGTTTGGCCAAGTGCAATAACCTCTTTTCTCGAATCTCCGTTTTGCACAATCAAATAACAAGCATATCTCGTAAGCTCATAATCTTTGATAGACTTACTTGTAGCACCTGCTTCCACGATTTTGCTGACCTCAACAAAATCGTATGATACTTCATGTCCACTATTCTCACATGCAATCATTGCTCTATCAATGACCTTTTGAAAGTTTCGCCATTGAGAATAATCAAGCACATCAGCAAGTTCTCTTGCACTCCAATACTCACTTCCATCTTCTCTAACATACTTAATATCTTCAAATTTCTTATATTCTTTTACTTTTAAATTTGACATAAGCACCCTCTCATTATTTTTATAATAGCTAACTTATATTTACCTTAAATCCATGCTTCTCGTAAAATGCTACATTCTTGCTATCACCAATCATAACATTAATGTACAAGTAAGACTTATAAGCCGCTTTCACCATTTCTAGTAAATGACCAGCAAAACCACGCCCATGATAATCAGGATGAACTAGCACATAATTGATAAAACATACTAGCTCGCTATCACCCATGACACGAATAAGACCAACTAAACGATCGCCATCCCACGCAGAAATCACACGAGAGGAATTCATGAGCGCCTTGTATAATCGGTTGGGATATTTCCCTACCACCCAACGAACACACAAGAATAAATCTGACACCTGTTGAAGGGTAAAATTTCTTTCTTCAGTATACGTAATCGCCATAAAAGCTCCTTCAAATGATTACTTTAACTTCCGCATCTCATGAATAAACGCCTCTGCCTCTTGCAGATTCTTAGGAAACTCAAAATAAATACATTGCTCATGTCCACAATAAGGATTGCGGAAATCATAGCCACTCAACAACAAATACTCGATGATTTTCCATTCTTTGTCATTAGATTTTTTAGGAGCCTTGAACTTTTCATTCACAAAGTACATCTTACCTTTACATGTGGGACAGGTTTTATTGGTATTAAACAGCTCGTAGTTTGTGCCCTCCGACAAGGAGATCCTACAGTTGATACAAACATTTTTATAACCCATAGTTATTTACTCCCATACGGTTTATGTTGAAAGATTTCTTTTACAATCCCTGCTCCAACAACATTACCACTATCCATGATAAGAAACTCCGCACCGACTTGTAGTGCAGAATAATCTATATCTTCGTTTACTGGCAACGCATTGGCACGTATTGATTTATCAAAGATAACATCTTCACCATCAATAAAATTTACACCTAACAGCTGATCAGAGCCCTTTATGACAAGACGAGGGCAATACTTTCCATTATTCAGATTTGGTGGAGTTCTCCTCTTTTTGCTGAAGAAAGTAACTATACAGCTAATAGTAAAATCTAAATCGCTCATTTTAAGCCTCATCAATTACATATACCATATCACCTTTAAAGTATATGTTCATTATACAATGTACGGAATTCACTTTCACTATACTCCTGCTGATATTGAAGTAACTCAATTCTATTTTCTGTACCCACGCATCGTACTTGGAATACTCGTTTTAGAATAATTTCCTACTTCAACTGTAGTTGATACATCCTCTTCAGATTGTTCTGAAAACACCTTACAATTAAAACCTTCAAGTAAGAATAAATTAGAGCAACTACTACTTTCACAAAAGGCCTCTCACCATAACGATGAAAGGCCTTTGTATTTCTATTCTTTAAATACTATATTTTTCTAATTTTTATTCCCACTCGATAATTAGGCAGTGTAATATATTTTGTGTAAACTGTTCTCAAACAATTGAAAAGAGAACCAATCTTCTTTATGATTAAGTTACCATACAAAAATCGCAGAAAGAAGGTTGATTCTCTATGTTTAATGGTAACATAATCTCAGTTGATACTCCAGATAATCATTCAATTTTTATGGATTTATTTCGTAATGAACTCGAAACGATGTTAAATACGCTGTTACTAGCTGAATTAACTGAGTTTTTTTATCCTATGATAAATACGATGTCAGTGGCTATAATACGGGGAATTCTCGGAATGGCTATTACGAGCGTTCATTACATACTATTTTCGGTAATATTACTATCAAAATACCTCGCGATCGATTGGGTCAATTTCAAAACAAATTACTTACACCGTACAATCGGAATTTTGGTAATCTTGAAGAAATGATTATACAGTTATATCAAAAAGGTATTACCACACGTGAAATAGCTGATATTATTGAAAAAATGTATGGTTGCTATTATTCGCCACAAACTATTTCTAATATGACTCAAGTTGTTGCAGAAGAAGTGGATGCGTTTCATAATCGGCCATTACCTTCACAGTTTGCTGTAGTCTATCTAGATGCTACTTTTATTACTGTTAAACGTGGTACAGCGCAAAAAGAGGCTCTTCATGTTTTAATTGGTATTACACCATCAGGCGAGAAACATGTTGTTGATTACGGCATATATCCTAATGAAAGCACATTAGCCTACAAAGAGCTATTAGATCATGCAAAACAAAGAGGTCTAGAAGATATTCTCCTTTTTGTCGGTGATGGTTTTTCAAGGATTGCGACAAGCTTGTCAGGAAATATATCCAAGATCGCGTTTCCAACGTTGTTGGGTACATATAACTCGTATGGTACGTATGCTAATTAGAAAACATGATATAGCTCCTGTATTGGCACAATTAAAGTTGATTTATACTGCTAATACAACACAAGTAGCTGAGGCAGCTTTGTATAACTTTTTAGAAACGTGGTCGTCTAAGTATCCTAAGATTACGAATACATTATCCGATATTACTGACTTATTCACTTTTTTAGAGTTTCCTGAATCCATTAGGCCGTCAATCTATTCTAATAATCTAATTGAAGGCTGGAATAAACACCTAAAAAAAGACGAATCAGCCATAAAGAACAGTTTCCATCAATCGAGTCATTAGATACTTTTGTATGCACATTTGCAAGTGAGTATAATGCTAAATTCTTTGGTAAAATACATCGTGGATTTGGTGCAGCATTTAGTCAGTTACAAAATATGTTTGGTAATTGAGAATAAAAAGACGTTTACACAAAATTATTGACACTACCGATAATTACAGTATCATATTTGTTTCTTTTTATATTTTTAGAGTATAAGTAGCTTTTTTTATTTCTATTAATACTTTTTTTCTAAATTTTATTTTTTCTATTGTATTTTTTTGCCTATTTTTCGATTATATCATTAAAGAGAAACAAATTTGTTCCTATAGAGGTGTTTAAATTGAGTTTGGATAAATTGATAAAGAAATTCCGTGAATTAAGAAGAATTACGCAAAAGGCATTAGGAGATAGGATACATTTAGATGATGTAAGGATAAGGCAATACGAACTGGATATTCGTACTCCTAAAGACGATGTCTTAGAAAATATTTCTGTTGCACTCCATGTAAACAAAGAATATTTAAAAGAGCCTGCTTATCCCTATACGGAACATAATCTAATCCGGTTTTTATTTAAGCTTGATGACAGTATTGAAGTGAATATACGACCTGTTATCCTGAATGATGAAGATTCCGAATACACTACCACAGGTATATATTTCGGCAGCAAAACTATTCTCAGAATCCGTAATATGCTTGAACAGTGGCAGGAAATGAAAAAAAGTACGAGAATAATGAGATCACTAAAGAAGCCTTGCAGGATTGGAAGGCAAACTATCCTGACAGCCTGAAAAAAGATTACGTTCCCTTTGAGGAAAGCAATGTGAAATTCTATAAAAGCGGTATCAGAGCAAAAGTTCCACCTGATATAAAATAAGCACAGAAAAAGCACATAGCTGAAAGATTTTTAGGTCTTAAAGTTATGTGCTTTGTTTATTTCATATGATTATTCAGAAATACTCAAATCCATAGATATCATTTTAATCATAGTTTTATACGGATTTTACTCACTATCACATTTAATATCATCTAATACTTCTATATCGATTACAGTTTCATCATCCATCTTTTTATAGTATTCAACACTTGCTAATTCGCTAGATGCTAAATATTTCCTAAGTTTTTCTGACATGGTCTTAAAAGTAACAAAAGTCAACCCACCAGATACGGCAGCACCTAAAATAGGAACAACTTTTGCAACGCCGCTTGCAAAGATTTGCTTTGTCATTTTAACACCTAATATAGTAGCCACCTTTTTTACTATAGGATATATTACTCCTTTTGTTAGTGCTGTCTGTGGGAGTTTTTTTACAACCTGTTTTGCAACTTGAGCAGCTAATTTGTTTACGGTATTTACTGCTCCATTTACGCCAAACATTATGCCGACAAATAAAGTAAGTAAATTTTTTATTTCCTCGTTCATTTCTTTAGAATCAAGACTTAAATCATGCCAACCATAAAGGTATATCAATTTTTGAAGTATACGGAGAATATGTCCAAAATATTGAGCTAAATCAGCTGGAACTGTACCTATCATAATAAATCCACCCGGCAATCCCGCTGCTGCTGATAGAGCAGTTGCCGTTGTCGTTTCTGCTGTTATACAACTTTTAGCAATTTTATTAATATCTTCTACACATAATCCAGCATATGCCGGATTATATTGAATCGCCTTCTCCACAGTCTCTTGACTATATCTATCTCGTAGTTCTTTCCTAAGAAACAATTCGCGGTCAATCTTAACCATTGGAAGCTTTGCACTCTCTACAAGTACTGCTTCAAAATTTATATTCTCCACTATATACTCCCCTTTTTAATCTTTCAATAATCTAAATTAAAATGCAGACTTTGAGAATAATCTATTTCATTATGATTCACATCTAGTATCTTCTGAAATCCCATACCCAGATTCAACAACTCCCTTTTAAACCTACTTTTTCAGCTTTTTAGTATCAAAATAGTATCACCAAAGAGTTTTTTGCACCGTTCAACAGCTAAAACCCACTGTTTTCAATTGTTTTATAACAGTAATATATTTGTTTCTATTATTCCCACTCAATTGTAGCAGGTGGTTTAGATGTAATATCGTACACGATACGGTTGATGTGTTGTACTTCGTTTACGATACGACGGGAGATTGTGTCCAATACGTCGTATGGGATGCGTGCCCAGTCAGCAGTCATGAAGTCTGTTGTTGTTACGCCACGCAATGCCAATGTGTAATCGTATGTACGGAAGTCACCCATAACGCCTACAGTACGTGTAGATGTTAATACTGCAAAGTATTGGTTGATGTCGCGATCAAGACCAGCTTTAGCAATTTCGTCACGGAAGATATAGTCCGCATCACGCAAAATGTCGAGTTTTTCTTTCGTGATTTCGCCCATTACGCGGATAGCAAGACCAGGACCTGGGAATGGTTGACGCCATACGAGGTAATCAGCCAAACCTAATTCAGAACCAAGTTCACGCACTTCGTCTTTGAAGAGGTTACGCAATGGTTCGATAAGGCCTTTGAAGTCTACAACTGCAGGCAAGCCGCCTACGTTGTGGTGAGATTTGATAACTTCTGCTTCGCCAGTACCGGACTCAATAACATCAGGGTAGATTGTACCTTGTGCCAAGAAGTCAACGGAGCCGATTTTACGACCTTCGTCTTCGAATACGCGGATGAATTCTTCGCCGATAGCTTTACGTTTAGCTTCTGGATCTTCAAGACCAGCCAATTTATCTAAGAAACGTTTTTCCGCATCGACGCGGATGAAATGCATGCCGGAATCTTTGAAAGCTGCTTCAACTTCGTCGCCTTCGTTCTTACGCATTAAACCATGGTCAACGAAGATACAAGTCAATTGGTCGCCAACAGCTTTAGAAATAAGAGCTGCTGCAACGGAGCTATCTACACCTCCAGACAATGCTAACAATACTTTACCATCGCCTACAGTGTTACGGATTTCTTCAATAGCAGTTTTTGCATAGTTTGCCATTGTCCATGTGCCTGTGAAGCCACATACTTCATACAAGAAGTTGTGAAGCATTTCTTTACCATGTTCAGTGTGCAATACTTCTGCATGATATTGCATAGCGTATAATTTGCGTTCTTTATTTTGCATAGATGCAACAGGGCAGTCTTTTGTATGCGCAATGATTTCGAACCCTTCAGGAACTTTTGCTACATAGTCAACGTGGGACATCCAAACAACTTGTTCTTCGTCCAAGCCTTTAAACAATGAAGATGTAGTATCCACTTTAGTAGGTGTTTTACCAAACTCACGATTGTCCGCAGATTTAACTTCGCCACCCAATGTATGCGCCATAAATTGCATACCATAGCACATGCCAAGAACTGGAATGCCAAGTTCAAAGATTTCCTTTTCAATTTTAGGGGAATTCTCTTCGTACACGCTGTTAGGGCCACCAGTGAAGATGATACCTTGCGGCTTCAATTCCTTAATTTTTTCTAATGCTTTGTTGTATGGATATACTTCGCAGTATACATGATTTTCACGAACACGGCGTGCAATCAACTGATTATATTGACCGCCGAAATCGACAACAATAACAAATTCCTTGTTTTCCATAGTTCCTCCGTATGCATCTATTTGTGAAAGTATATTCACCAATTTATAATGTCCATACATTCCTGTACTGGGGGTGCGTTTTACAAACGAAACGCCAATTTTTCATTACAGTCTATTATACCATAGGAACCATATGTACTCCATATATTCCGTATGAAAGTTATAAAATACTTTTTAATGTTCGGATTTTCCGTCCATTTCATATCTTAAAGGTTCTAATGTCGACCTTTCACATACCTATTTTAAAATAGAACAGGCCTGTTCTATTTTTTTAGAGGGCTTATTGTACACACCCATTTCAGATTACTACAGGTCTGTTCTATTTTTTAGAAGGCCTATTACACACATCCATTTCAGATTACTACAGGCCTGTTCTATTTTTCAGGAGGCCTATTACACATACCCATTTCAGATTACTACAGGCCTGTTCTAATTTTTAGAAGGTCTATTACACACACCCGTTTTACATTACTACAGGCCTGTTCTATCTTTAAACAGCTTATGTATTTGTACGGCCCCGACAGGACAAATTGAATAGCAATCACCACAACTGATACATCCTTTACCAATGATAAATTTTGTAGTTCCTTCTGTGATGCATTGTACAGGGCAATCTTCAGCGCAGGCCCCGCATTTAACACAGGTATCGTCTATATCAAATTTTAGATTGCCCATATAACATCACCTCTCTATCAATCATAAGATATAGTACCTATCCATATCCGCTTACTATTTCCATTAGCCTCTTAGTATTTCTATTAGTAGACTAGTATGTCCCTTAATAGCTTAGTATTTCTATTAGCCACTTATTATTTCTATTTATTTTCCAATTCACGATTATATGCAATAGCCGAATATAGTGCACGAGCTACGCCATAGTGATTATTATCTGTCGTTTCATAACGGGCGGTAGCTTTCACATTATCTCGTGCATTACCCATAGCCACGCTAGCGCTGGCAAAGTGAATCATGGATAGATCATTTTCGCTGTCGCCGATGGTCATCACCTCGTCAGGCGTATAGCCCCAATGGTTCGCCAAGGCCTCTACGGCCGTGCCTTTTGTCGTATGAGGTAACACAAATTCTAAATTACCCTCACTCGATTCAAGAACATCGTAAAAACGTTCTCGGCCTTTTCCATCTGTGGCAGCCCCTTGGAACTCATCCCGCAAATTAGCTAGGAGGCGTTCGCGTATACGTTCATCGCCGTAAAAGATTTGAATTTTCTCCGGTCCCTCTGGTAACGATTCTAAATGAGCTATTAAATCGGGCACCATGGTACGTGTTTTTAAAATGAAAGGTCTAATATTCGGTCTAAAGAAATGTTCTGCTTGTGCTGTCTCATTACCAACAACAGGGTATTGACCGAAAATCTCGGCTTTCACATAAGCCTCTACAAACACACCATAGGTCATTAGTTTTCGTACTAAATCCAGGGCACGCGTTTTATCAAAGGAAATATGAACGAGTTCCTTTTGCTCTTCTTTATCCATGACATAGGCACCATTGGTACAAACAAAGTAGCGCAAGCACGGCATGGCATCGATGACATCGTCCATCTCATGCCACGCACGGCCCGATGCGATGGCCACACGGATACCGCTTTCACGAGCGGCACGAACCGCATTGACCACCTCTGGATCTACGGATTTCGCGTCGTTCACTAAAGTGCCATCCACGTCGGACGCGATGAATCGAATGGGCGTATTACCAGTAAGGCCTATATAGTTTTTAATGTCTAATGGTTCAGATGCGGACATAAAACCTCCTTTAATACAATATAAATTTTACTTGATGTACAATATAGATAATCACATAAGATTGTAGAATGACTATTTCAAAGGATGTGAAATCATATGCATATAATAATCGATCGAGATGCCGTTTGTGCGGCCGATGATATGAATCATCATTGCGAAGAATTTACCGTACCAGACGACATCACCATAGCTAGTTTATTTGAATATCTTGAGTTTAAATACATTCCTGTCATCGCTGGAAATAACGTGGTATGGGCGCTCCATCACCACGACATTGAGGTGGGCACTTATTTTACCAAAAATCGTAGTTTTATAAATGGCAATATTCCCTTATCATCTATTATCAGTAATTCTGAAAGAGGCAACGAATTCTATCTACGATATTACAGTTCCCCAGACAGATACAGGAAACATTTTATTTAGCGCTATTCCCATCAGCTAGAAACTATTTAGTAATATTGTATGTAGATGAGAATTATTTAGTTGCATTAAACTCAGCCACAATTTCTTCTAAGATAGTTGGATTTCTACTAATCGCAACAATGTGCCCCCAATGATATTGGCGCCATCTACAATGGTTTGTTCAATGGTTGGTTCCAGCATAGCGTCCGCAAATTCCTTGGCATGGCACACTTTATCTGGACCTGCCAAGCGTAGTTTAGGATGGAATGCGGCGCATTGATAGCTCACATTACCGATATCGGAACTACCGCCAATGTCTGCTGGACCTGGTTCAAAATCAAGGCCCATGTCGGCCATCACGTCTTCGATGAGGTGTGTGCCGCGATGGTTTTGGTTCATATCATCGTAAGGATTACCGTAAAACTCAACGTCTACAGTCGTACCGGTACAAAGGGCAGCGCCTTCAAAAATCTTTTTAATTTGCCCGGATAGGCCGTTCAAATACTCCCGTTCTGTATGGCGCACAGTCACCTCTAGTTCGCCATAAGCAGGAATGACGTTGGACGCGGTACCGCCGTTAATGATCCACGTGCCGATGCGCGATTCTGGTCGCACTTGTTGGCGCAGCATATCCATGGCATGGATGGCAAGTTGCACGCCGTTTACCGCATTGATGCCATTCCAAGGCTCACCAGCCGCATGGGCCGATTTACCGTGGTACTTGGCGCGGAAACAATCGAGGGCCAAGAATTGTGAATTTGGCCGCGTTTCTTCGCCGTCGAGATGCACCATAATAGCAAAATCATAGTCCTTAAATACGCCAGCATTACACATATCCACCTTGCAACCCATCGCTTCCTCATCAGGGGTGCCGATGATGTCGATGTCCATATTGAAAGCTACGCCGTCTTGCTGCATCTTATGTAATGCAAGGGCTGCCAACGTGCTCATAGATCCACTAGCACAGTGTCCGCACGCATGGCCCACATCTGGCAACGCATCGTATTCACATAAAATCGCCAAACGCCCTTTGGGATTATCTACTTTCACAGCAGATGCCTTAAACGCTGTTGGCAAATTACAGAACTCATAGGTCACAGGGATGCCGTGCTTTTCAAGAACAGCTCCAATTGTCTTAACGGATTTAAATTCATGACTAGACAGTTCAGGATTCTTCGCCAATGTATAATTAATGGTGAAAGCCTCCTTAGCGAAGCTTTCACAAGCATTGGAAAATTGTTCGGTAAGAGACATAGGTCCTCCTAAATGTATGTATAAATAACCGACCTTATTTGGTAAAAGGTACATTTTATGTACATAATTTGTTTTCGCACCTTTAATTATACAATGTTATTGCCTATTGGTTCAAAATTCCGTACAATATAAACAGATTAATATGTTTGTATCGTGTTTGAGGAGGATACTATGTTTAAATTCAAAAAATTGACAGCTATCGCACTCGTAGCCGTTGCTGCTATGGGTTTATTGGCTGGTTGTGGCAGTGAAAAAAGCAAAATGACACAAGAGGCTGGTGTGTTACGTGTAGGTTCTGAAACTACCTTCCCACCATTCGAATTTACTGAAGGCGATAAATACGTTGGTTTCGACGTTGATTTGTCCGAAGCAATCGCTAAAAAATTGGGCCTAAAAATGGAATTCAAATCCATGGGCTTTGACGCTTTGATTCCAGCAGTTCAATCTGGCGACATCGACATGATCGCAGCAGGCATCAACGCAACTCCTGAACGTGAAAAAGCATTGGACTTCTCCGATGTATACTTTGACCAAGGCGGTTTCATCACAGTTGTTCGCAAAGACAACTCCACAATCCATAACATGGATGAACTTGCTGGCAAAACTGTAGGCGTTCAAATTGGTACTGTTCCTGCAGACATGGCTAAAAAAATTCCTAACACAACAGTAAAAGAAATGGACTCCAACGCCAATATCTTTATGGAATTGAAAGCCGGTACAATCGATGGCGCAATCATCGATAATGCAGTTGCTATGTACTACCTAAAACAAGGTGCTGACAAAGACCTTAAACTCGTAGGCGAACCTACAAAAGCTCCTGGTACAGTACTTGGTGTTAAAAAAGGCAACACAGAATTACAACAAGCTGTTAACAAAGCTCTTAAAGAACTTAAAGAAGACGGCACATACCAAAAAATCTATGATAAATGGTTTGGTGACTATAACAAAAAATAATTTCTAATACATTGCTTTGAATACATGTAAAAGACACCTAGCAAAAATCCTCCGTCGGCCGGGTCTGTCCCCTTCGGGGCAGGGCCAAAAGTCGGTTTTTGCCAGGTGTCTTTTTTTTGCATTCTACAACACGTGTTAGAAATTATTTTTTATCATATGTCCAAGGAGAGAGAGGCCGAATTCGTTTTTTCATGGGGTATCTTTTTTCATATCCACTCTAACCTGACTTAGAAATTATTTTTTCGTTATACGTAGGAGAAAGAGGCCGTAGGCCCTCCTTTCTCTGTCAAACGGCTGGGTTGGCAATGACGGGTTTTATCAATTTCACTACTATTATATACCGAATTGACACTAGCCTTAATGCGTGGGGCGGTGGCGTGTTCTGAAACCGACTTTGGCCCTGCGGAGCCCGCAGGGCGTAGTCAGACCCGGCCGGTGGAGGTTATCAGGGCACACCATCGCCCTTTCTCTGTCCAGCGGCTGGGTGGGCAATAACGGATTTTATCAATTTCACTACTATTATATTCCGCGTGTCGGCTATGGGTTGAGAGATAGAACCGATGGGCCCAAAAATCCAACTTTGGCCCTGTGAGCCCGTAGGGCGAATCAGACCCGGCCGGTGGAGGATTTTTGGGCCCATCGGTTCTTTTCCTCTTCTACCATTTCCTACCGCGGTATATAATAGTAGTGTATTGTATAAAAACGAAAGGAGGGCCTATGACTCAATATTTCACAGACCGCCTCCAACGGGTCTTCCACTTAATTTTTATGTCTTATGATCCGCAGTCCGCTCAAGAGGGTCTGCGCATGTTAGAGTCGATTGTGAATAATCAATCGAATGTGACAAAGCCAATTCAGCATGAGTTGCGAAACACGGCTACATCGCAAGGTAGTACGGGCGAATCGGATGCTGAAGAAGTCTACAAGAAGGCTTTGTCTCCTGAAGAACGTGAATTAGGAGACGCATACGCCCTATTGGCACGCGTATATGCTGGTCCGCGATTTACGTGGGCCGAGTCGGGTTTTCCAGAAGATAATATGCGCACGTATCAATGTTTGCATAATAGTATCCGCCGCAATAGTCCAATTGGCACATTACAAGCACTGCGCATTGCTGGGTCGATTACGCCTACGGTGAGGCGCGATATGCAGTTGACCTTTGATGATGCATTCCGCATCATCTATGATTACGCCAAGCAGGATGATGCATACTGCCAGTATATTATAGGCAATGTATTTTTCTGGGGCGATTACCACGTTATTAATCAGGCTAAGCAACTATTAGGTCCGGAAAAGGCTAGCTTTAGCCAACGATTGCAACAAGCGACGCGCAGCAAAAGTTTACGCGAAGGTATCGCTACCTTGCGCGGCATGGTAGACGAGGAAACGCTACAAGTAAAATCTCGTGAGCATGCGAAATACTGGTTTAACAAAGCCCTCGATCAAGGGCTCGCCATGTTCCAAGGGAACTTGCGCAATATTTATATCGACGAAGGCGATTATGATAATGCGCGCCGTGTGGCACGCAGGGCCGCTGAATTAGGCAACCCCACCATGATGCTTTATACGGGCCTCGACCATCACGAAAAGGGCGAGTTTACAGAGGCTTTCACATGGTTTACAAAGGGTGCTGACCTAGGCCAGCCAGAATGTATCGCGGAACTTGCGGACTATTACTATCATTTTTACGAGCAACCTGCGTTGCGTGCAGCCATTCCATACAATCCGATCAAGGCTACTGAACTATATCAACGGGCGGCCACAAAGAACTTTAATGATGCCGGTTATGCCGCGTTGCAGGCTGCATTTAACTATATCTTTCACATTGGCGGCCTCCCGCTCGACTGGGGGCTCATCGCCGATTTGACGCATATGGCGGCGACGAAGGATAGATTTTTATTCTCCTTGCCGTATATCAGTTACATGCGTATGCACGGCATCGGTGTGACCAAGAACATTCGATTTGCCGTTCAGTCCTTGACTCGCGTGTTAGAGGAGGAGAAACGGGCGCTTCAAGAGGAGGACCGCGTTCTCTTCTATGATATTACCCGCGCACTTACACGCGTTGCCTTGGGCTATGCCTATGAAAAAGGATATGTGACAGGAACGCCTGACCTCGACAGTGCAGTTCATTATTATGAAAGCTCCCATCAGTACATCGTGTCACACCTCGCCAATCGCAGCGAAGAAATTAAGGATATTCCTGTAGATGACGAAGCGGCAGAACGATTAGAAGCCTTCGAAGAGATAGACGGTCATTGGCATTATAAAGAGGGTATTACTGAATCCTCTACAACCATGCGCCCGGCCCCTACCACGTGGCCTCACAATGCGGCTCGATTATCCGTCAATATGAACGGCTTTCAATGGGATACCACCTTATATGACCTAGAAACTATCGACCATGCCCTATCTACACAAGATACGGTGATGCTTAGCTTTTACAATCATTTCCTAACCATTCCGGACAAATTGCGGAATATTTATAAGTTAGAGACCAAACGTATGCCGCGCAATACCTATCAGGTGCGGTTATACGGATACGACCCAACCGAAGGGCATGAGATTATCTATAAATCGCTGCTCAACGCAGAGGATGCCCATAATTTGTGGCATGATCTTTATGAAAGCCACCGTTTACCGGAGCTTTCAGATGCATGGGCCATCGAAACAGACGAGGAAAAACCGACGTGGCACTATGTACTCGACGTTGACCAAGAACCATTCCTACTCGAGGAATATGATGACGCCAACGCCATGATTCAAGCATCCTTGGAAGGCCTCAAGAGCAATCGATACGAGCAAATCAACATTCGTACCCACAATTTCATTGGGCCATCCTATTTCATATTCAAAGGCAAGCGATCCACTCCATTTAGGGTGCAACTATACCTCAAGGAATCGATGCGCCGCATCGTCGATGAGCACGGTAAACAAAAGGATATCCCAGGTAATACATACCTATTTGAACAATATTTTGGCAACGAGGTATCCTTGAACTACTGGATACAACGGACCATTACGACCTTAGACATTCCAGAACTAGATAACTGGAAACCGCTCAGCGTGCCTAAAGATTTGCAATAATAGCATACATACAAAAAGGAGCTAGTACACAGCGTACTAACTCCTTTGTTATAACCTAAAATAGGCTACATATATTATAAATGATCATGAGGGTAATGAACTCGGAAATCCCCATTTAGATTGAGTGTCTGTATATCTTGACGTTCAACCTTATCAAGCATTTTAGAACGAGCCGTTGTCATGCTGCTATCGCGATGCTTTCCACCAAAGAGAGCAAACTTAGATTTACCAAGCGTATACATAGTTTGTACATAAAACTCTCCGGAGTGACCAAACGGTTTATCATAGCCTAGACCTATAGAAATATGAGGAGTCACATTCACAATGACACCTGTCTTAAGACCATTATTAAAGATACTATTTACAGGGAATGCGATATTATAGTTATATATATCATCACTAAACCATTCTATATCTCTAATCTCACCACTCATATGATTCCAATGATAACGGTCAATGTAGGCTCGAACATAACGAGCATTTTTGAAAGTTCGTGCGTATCCAATATCATATCCAGAGGCAATACGTTTTTCATGACTTTCACCAACATTAACCCCTGTATCTAGCACATTATAAGGTGCAGGAATCATGTCATCCCGTGTAGTCAGACTATAAGACGATGTCGTATGTCCTAATGGTTTATAGAAATTTGCATAAAATTCATTCTCACCAGTTACATATTCTACACCCAAACTGGCACGCTTATAATGTTCTTTGAAAGCATAGTCATAAAAAGCATTAATACCTACGTAGCTATGCTCTCCTTTACTTAGTCGTCGATAGCCGAGTCCTATACTTCCAGTTGTGCCTATAGATTGTGTAGATTGATTAAAGTCATATTCATATACAGTTCCGCCCGCATTACGAGTAGCATGATTCGCATATCCATTGGCAATTTGACTTACACCGCCATGAGAACTAACTTCACCTTGTACAAATACTACGCTTTTAGAGTTATTATCATAATGCCCAATAGGTTGTAAGGTCTCTATGCCATATATTGGCTTATGATTGGTTTGAAACTTCGCAGAGACATTGGTTCTATCAGCCCAATTTTGATGAATGCTTGCATCCACTTGTGTAGCATTTTCCCTATCAGCACTATCCGCTAAAGCAATAGTCCAGCACATCGTATAAGCTGCTGCACAAAATAGCACTCGTATATTAAACTTTGTTTTACGATACATATATAATATAATCCTTCACTTATATAATTATTATTGCAACATAAAAATTACCATCCTTTAAGTAATTTTTATGACTTACCTATAACCATAGGACTACGGTCTACCTTATCTAACATTCTAGCTCGAGCGTTTGTAATAGTATCATCACTATGTTTACCACCATGCCAAGCAAACTTAGATGTTCCTAACGTATATTTAATAAATCCATAAGCACCACTAGCATACTTATTATCAGATGTATATCCTAAATCTAGTGAAATATGAGGTGTCACTTGTAATATAGTACCCACTTGCCAACCAGAACTATTATTGAGATCCGAAATTGGCGACGTTCCTCCACTATACGTCGAAATACCAAGTCCCTTCCAGTGATAAGCTCCTATATGCACACGAGCCCATCGTGCATTTTTAAATGAACGAGTATAACTTACATCATAACCAGATAGTACTTTTTGAGACGTATACACATTAATACTAGCAGTACCGCCATACAAAGGAAATGGAAGATGCGATACCCCCTTCGAATATGATTGAGATTTTATATTTCCCAAACCTCTATATACATTAGCGCGAACTTCATTAAGACCTGATACATATTCTAAGCCTCCACTAACTCGATTAGCATTCTCAGAGAAGGCGCGATCTACAAATGCATTAATACCTACATAAGCATGTTCATGTTTACTGAGCTGACGATACCCTAAGCCAATATTACCCACAGTACCTAGAGATTTTGTCTCATCATGTCGTTCTGCTTTAGTTTTTGTTTGCACAGTGCCTGTAGCTGAGTCATATGGATACCAATAGCCACCAGCCCCATCAAAATAATTAAATGTATGCTCTTGACCACCTTACCAATACCGCCTTGTACAAACAATACGGACTGGGAGTTTTCATCGTAATGAGTTAAAGGTTGCAATGTTTCTACAGACACTTGCTTACCCATCTTCGATTGTGTGCCAACTTTAATATCTGTACGGTCCATCCAGCTAGAACGAACGGCCTCTTTTCTAGCTGTATCGGATGCAATTGTTTGCTGTGCAGAATCTAGTCCATTTACATCTTGAACCTCTGCTGCCATTCCTATTGTAGATATGCTGAAAGCCATAGCCCCTAAAACCATAGCTTTCAATAATAATTTACCTGACATTATATATAGTCCCCTCTCATGATAATGATAAAACTAATATTTTCTCCATATTATAAATGGTCGATAGGTGCTAAATAAAAATATTCAATGTCATCAAAGGATTCTACAATCATGTCTTGACGACGTACCTTATCTAGCATTTTAGAACGAGCTGTCGTAATCGTATCATCACTGTGCTTGCCACCCCAGAGGGCAAATTTAGATGTGCCCAATGTATATTTCACAGTACCATACATACCTTTCGACATATTGTTTGCATTGTTATACCCAATATCTAAGGATATATGTGGTGTTAACTGTAATTCAGCACCGATTTTAATGCCCTTATAGTGGTTTGCATTCCGCACAGAAAACCATGGCACATCCCAATGGCCTGGGCGCCCATGATTATATGCTTGTTCATGCCCGAATCCATGGCCTTTCCAATGATATCCATTTACATAAGCACGAGCCCAGCGAGCATTCTTGAAGGATCTAGCGAAACCGATTTCATAACCGCCCAGTGCTCTACTGCCTTTATATGTATAATAATTCTCTGATGGAATAACACCGTATGGGCTATCAGGTAAACTAAACCCTTCTGGATAACCATTAGGATATAAGCGTTTAGGGTATGGATTACCACCACCACCTTTTACAAGATCCTTATTACCAAGCCCCCTGTACACATTAGCATATACTTCGTTGAGTCCATTTACATACTCTACTCCACTGCTGATACGATTGTAATTGTCTGTAAAAGCTCGATCTACGAATGCATTGATACCTACATAGGCATGTTCATTTCGACTAAGGCGTCGATATCCAATACCAACTGTACCAATAATCCCTAATGTTTCTGATGATTTTTCATCCGTATTTTTTATGGTGTAACTAGATAGCTGCCCATTCCTAAGTATTATAGGTTCATTAATAAAATAACCCCTCATCTCTTTTGATACGATTTTCTCACCGCCACGTCCAATGCGCCCCTGTACAAACAGAACACTTTTACTGTTCTCATCATAATGAGAAATAGGCTGCAATGTTTCTATATAGGCTTTCGTTAAATTACCATAATCAGACTGCTTATTATAGATTGAATTTTGGTCATCCGTTAAAAAATGACCTTTATCTAATTTAGATTGCCCTCCAGTCTGTACACCTACAGCAATATCCGTACGGTCCATCCAGTTGGATTGCACGGCATCATGTTTTTCCGTGCCTTGTATATTTTGTTGTGTATTAGTTATATCTTGTGCACGTTGAGTATTTACATCTGCAGCAATACCCGTTGCACTAATAGAACAAGCTATGGTTCCAAAAACCATAGCTTTCACAATTACTTCTAATTTCATATTTAATAATCTCCCTCTTACATTAATTCACAAATACATGATTTCATGTTTATTTCATTTTTATTATAAATATAGTTTTTTGTGTAGTCAACGAAACTACCTACATTTAAACCGACAATAAATATCGTTTAAATACTAATACTGTATAGTATATACATCAAATATACGTAAACATAGACATAAAGAAAAAAACCCTCAAAGCTGAGTATACATACTCAAGCTTTGAGGGTTTATGAGGGTTTTGGGAACTTTATTATTTAAATAAAGGCAATAATGCGTTTACCAAACCAGTAAGAGCAGTCATAACAGCTTTAATGATTGTTACTACCATTGCATATTCCTCCTTCTCATACACTCATTTACTAAACTAACTATAAATATAATAAACGAGTATTTTAACTCTAATATGAAACGAGTAGATTTTTACACATAAAACTTTCATGAGGAAAATTGGACGATAACAATTATCATCATATATTTGAAGAGAATGGTAGTATACAATGAATTCATAAATCTAAAAAGTTTTTAAGTGAACTACAAAAATATCCCCTTTAGAAGGCGACTTTTGGCCCTGTTCCAAAGGAACAGACCCGGCCGATGGAGCCTTCTGAAGGGGCTATTTTGACAATGTATTTAAATCGATTGTGGAATTATAACGCTTTTACTACCTCTGCACAACGGTGGCAAAGTGTAGGGTGTTCGCTATCTTGACCTACTGTATCGCGGTGGATCCAGCAGCGTTCACATTTTTCAAGTTCAGATGGAGCCACTACTGTCGCTACGCCTGTTTCTTCGTCCTTTACGGCCTCTGCTGGTGCAGCGCCATTAACGATGTGAGCTTCGGATACGATAACGAGTTTAGCTAAGCCTTCTTCACCAAGAGCGTTCAATGCGTCGAATGCAGCGCCTTCAGCGTATACTGTAACGGATGCATTCAATGGGTGACCGATTGTTTTGTTTTGACGAGCCAATTCCAATGCTTTTTGTACAGATGTACGCAAGTCTAACAATTGGTTCCATTTATCAGCCAATTCTTGGTTGAAGTGTTCAGGATGACCTTGTGGCCAATCTTGAAGCATAACAGATTCAGGCATGCCTTCTTCTTTAGGCATGTATTTCCAAACTTCTTCTGCTGTGAAGGAAAGTACAGGAGATACCATGGCTACCAATGTTTTCAAGATTTCGTACATTGCTGTTTGAGCAGAACGACGAGCTACGTTGTTTTTGCTTTCAGCATACATAGTATCTTTCATTACATCAAGGTAGATAGAGCTCAAGTCTACTGTGCAGAAGTTATGAATTGCATGGTACAACATGTGGAATTCATAATTTTCGTACGCTTCAGTAACCTTTTGACGTACTTCTTCTAAGCGCAACAATGCCCATTTATCAAATTCGGACATATCTGCGTAAGCCACTTTGTCAGTGTTTGGATTGAAGTCATCCAAGTTGCCTAATAAGAATCGGAATGTATTACGGATCTTACGGTATACTTCGGATAATTGTTTTACGATATCTTTGGACAAACGTACGTCTGCTTGGTAATCCGCGGAGGATACCCACAAACGCATAACGTCAGCGCCGTATACGTCGATGATGTCACTTGGAGCTACTGTATTACCTACAGATTTAGACATTTTGCGACCTTCGCCGTCCACAACGAAGCCGTGAGTCAATACAGAGTTGTATGGTGCTTTACCTGTTGTTGCTACGGCAGTCAACAAGGAAGAGTTGAACCAACCGCGATGTTGGTCAGAACCTTCAAGGTACATAGCACATGGTACATCTAAGCCGTTAACTTCAAGTACGCCAGACCAAGAGGAGCCAGAGTCGAACCATACGTCCATGATATCAGTTTCTTTTTTGAACTCATCATGACCGCAATGAGGACATTTGAAGCCTTCTGGCAACAATTCTTTTGCACTGTGAGCCCACCAAGCATCAGAGCCTTCTACGGCTACTTTTTCTTGTAATGCTTTGATAGTATCATCGTTGATGATATGCTCGCCGCAGCTTTCACAATAGTAAATAGGAATTGGCACGCCCCAAATACGTTGACGAGAAATTACCCAGTCACCACGATCGCGAACCATGTTGAAGATACGGTCATGGCCCCATTTAGGAATCCATTGTACTTGGTTGTCAATCGCATCTAAAGCTTGTTGACGGTAACCATCTACAGAGGAGAACCATTGTTCTGTAGCACGGTAGATGACAGGGTTTTTACAACGCCAGCAGTGAGCGTATTGGTGACGCAAGCTAGATTTGTGAAGTAATGCATTATTGTGCGCCAAGATTTTGATAACAGGCACTTCGGCATCGTGAATTTCTACGCCAGCCAATGGGAATTCAGTATCGCCATAACGGTTGTCGTCTACTTGTTTAGTGTAGTTACCGGTTTCGTTAACAAGGGATACGATAGGAAGTTCAGTTTTGCCTTCCTTGTTATAACGCATAACGATGTTAAAGTCGTCTTCACCGTGTGCAGGAGCTGTATGTACGCAACCAGTACCTGCTTCAAGTGTTACATGGTCGCCACATAATACAGTAGAATTACGTTCTACGAATGGATGTTTGAATTCAGCCAACTCCAATTCTGCACCAGAGAAACGATTTACGATTTCGTAGTCTTCGATACCGATATCTTTCATAGCTGCATCAACGAGTTCAGTGGCCATCAAGTAGTATTCGTCGCCTACTTTTACCCAACCATATTCTAGGTCAGGGTTAACGGAAATAGCTACGTTGGCAGGCATTGTCCAAGGAGTAGTTGTCCAAATAACAGAGTATGCTTGTTTTGGATCTACGCCAGCTGGCAATGTTACCTTTTTCTCGGATACGTAAGGGAATTTTACGTAAATGGAGAAAGATTTTTTCTCAGCATATTCAATTTCTGCTTCTGCCAATGCAGTTTCACAGTGTGTACACCAGTATACAGTTTTAAGACCTTTATAGATATGGCCCCGTTTTGCCATTTCGCCGAAGATACCAAGTTGTTTTACTTCGAACTCAGGGCGCAATGTCAAATACGGACGGTCCCACTCGCCTAATACACCAAAGCGAATGAAGTCTTGTTTTTGAGTTTCTACGCATTCCAATGCATATTCCTTACATTTGTTGCGCAAGTCCAATGGAGCCATTTCATGACGGTTAAGACCAGTGTTTTTAATAACCGCATGCTCGATTGGCAAACCATGTGTATCCCAACCAGGGATGTAACGTGTATAGTGACCAGTCATAGTCTTGTATTTCATGATGATGTCCTTCAACGTTTTGTTGAGGGCATGACCGATATGCAATTTACCGTTCGCATATGGAGGGCCATCATGCAAAATGAAAGGTTTTGCGTCTTTACGCAATTCCAAACGTTTTTGATAAATTTTGTTGTCTTCCCAGAATTTTAAGATTTCTGGTTCGCGCTTAGGCAAATTGCCGCGCATTGGGAATTCTGTTTCAGGCAAATGTAACGTCTTACCGTAATCCATGATGTGCTCCTTTTACATAAAAAAATCGCCCGTCCCCGAAGGGACGGACGTAATATCCGTGGTACCACCCTACTGACTCTCGTTACTGGTGAAAGCTAACGCCCTCGCATATTCTACAATTATTACACCATGCTAGTGCATAATTGTAACACATAAGGCGAGCTCATCACGTAAACTGTGAAAGCCACTTAAACATATAACGGTGTTCACCGGCAGGGTTCCTGCTTGCTCCAAAGTGATCCGCACATCTCTAGATTTCCAAACCTTTCAGCCCATGAGTTTGGTCTCTACTAAATCCGTCTGAGACATGCCGTCTTTTTCAACGCAATATTCATATAATAGATAATTATAGGGCTCATAAGGGTAGCTTGTCAAATATATTCTACCTAAAATGTTATATCGTGTTTAACATATAACATTTCACATTATAATTCTTGTGGCACATACGGCTTCTGCACAGAATCTAATAATGAAAAATTCATTGGACTACGTACCATTTCATTATATTGCTCAACTACGGCCTCTTCCGTTTCACTACGAGGGTCAGCAACAAAATCCTCAATCGCTTTATCAAGATGTCTCTTTTGCTCTAACCGATTCTGAGCCTCGGCGGCAGTAATCTTTGCACCAACCCCATCGGCTGCTTCCTTTCTGTGCTTTCACCCATTGGAAATCACTATCGGATTTATACTCCACAATATGATCTACTATACCGCTATACATAAGCATCATTTCCGTCATATTAGCGCCATTAGTCTGCCCATTGTTGCGCATCAACTTAACAAGACGTTCTCCCTCCTGCTTGTGATAGGTTTTAACAATGGTATCTAACGCATTATATTTTGGTCCAAATGCTTCGATTAATGATGAAAGCTTCTCCAACTGCGTGTGAGCAAATGCATAATTATCTGATTCATAGCGCTTTTTCTTTATAATACGTATCTAGCTCTTTCACGGCTACCACAACGTCGTGTAATACCGGTAATAAAAGCATCTGTAGCTGCTTCCAAGTCACTATGTGTGTGCCCCGCTTCTCGCGCAGCAATGAGTTCTTGCTCAAGACGTTCATAATCCCGCACCTTAAACTCAGCTAGCGGTACATTTTGTTGTGCTTGCTGCACCGTTTCCATATGTTGATGACTATATTTTACACTCGTGAAATTAAACTCATTCGTAGCGGCCAAATAAAATCTAAAAACGCGCCAGATTTCCTTCTCACTATCGCTTTGAGTGGCTTTCACCTGACTGTTATTCTTTAAATTATCCATATTAAACTCACAGCCACTTGCAACGCCTACACTCGCCACGATGCACATAACTAAACCTAGGCGGCGCCACCAGTTCTGACCAACCATCTATCTCTCCTAAACGTGCTACATCCCGATAAATTAATATTACAGATATTGTATAAAATTAATACATCCAATTCAAGATGAGGAAATAGTTGGATATAAAAAAACCCCATACAAAGTATGGGGTCAACTGAGATAACCGAGAGACGAACATTTCCGTCTTTATCATGGTCTCTAGACGTTATCTTATGTGTTAAGTATAACAAGTGACCTAACTCATGTCAATTAAAGGAGAGAGAGCACGAACACGACTACTAGCTCACCTAAATATGTTGCATGTCCATAAATTAATATTACAGGTATTGTATAAAATTAATACATCAAATTCGAAAATGAGGAAATAGCTAGACATAAGAAACCCCCATACAAAGTATGGGGTATCATATGTAGATAATAACTGAGAGGGCGAACATTTCGCTCTATCAAGTCTCCCTAGGATGTTATCTCTATGTGTTAAGTATAACAATTAATTTTTATTGATGTCAATCAAGCAACTTAAGAAATGGCCGCTAATTAAATTCTATCAAATCCATCATATGGTAAGCTATATGTCTTATAATCATAGCCAGTAACCCGCCACATTTTGTTATCCATTTGAGTCATCTCTACGGGGAATACTTTGGTTTCATTAGTCTTTGTATCCAATGCACGAATTTCTACATTAACCACTCCATCATTCTTATTTTTTTCTTCTATAGAAATTAATTCATATCGTCCTACCTCTTTTAACGTCTGCAAATTATCTTTAAATGGATCTTTAGGGTCGGGCCTATGAGGTATATGTGCTTTTTAAATCTTGGTTAAGTAATACCTCTTTTACATCTAAATAATAATTATCTATTGCTGTAAACAACAACGCTTCTCCAAGGTTTAAAAATCTTAGTTTCTCCTTTTTGAATTAGTTTGAGATATATTCCGCCCATCAGATTCTTTCAATAGTTTTTTTCAATATACGGATCAAACACCCTATGCAAAGATTTCCTTCACCATCAACCATTGCAAAAATGTATCCGTATCACCATCTTGAATTGATTTATATAGTATACGTAATGAATATTCCGGTGACTGCTTATATACAAACTGATAATGCAATCCATAGCCTATACACACTAATGCCCCAATTACTGCTGCAATACTCAGTACTCCCTTTACAATTCCAAGTTGTTTAAACTTCATTAATATTTCATCGTTCCTTTCATCTCTATATATTGCCTATATTTATCTAATTAATGTACAATATATCACAACTGACATTTTATAGATAGTTTAAATTTATAGTTTGAAAGAGAGGACAATTATGAGACGACTATGCCTTATGATTCTAAGTCTATGTATGTTAGTGTTATCCGGGTGTGCCACTATTGACTCGGATGTTCACATCAATCGCGATGGAAGCGGTACCTGGGATGCGACTGTTAAATCTCAAGCCGAGCCATTTGAAAAGAAAGTTATCACCGAAGTACTGGCTAAATATCCAATGCCTGAATATACTATCAAGGCTATTAATAACGATGGTAAGCAATCAAAGTTGAGGATAACGACACAACAGAGTACAATGCCTGGTCTATAGCATCCGAGTTTAAAAATATAGATGAGTTTACGCTAGTTAGAAATGCTATGACATTGAAAGACAAAAACAAAAACCTAGCACCAGCATTAGAAAAAACAACTTCAGGTACTTATATAGTAGATTTAGGTACTTCGCTTGGAAACACGACAGTTTCTGTATCTGGCACAGTTGATAAAGTCAGCGTACAATCAGGCACATTAATAAATGATAATACTATAACCTTTTCACAAAATGAACGTATGCGTTTCATATTCAAGCCAGATCATAGTTGGTTCTTTTATATTGGAATCGGTATTGGCATAGTAGTCGTAGTAGGCGGTGGCTATATCTTCTATTTACGTCGTAAATATTATGGCGATGCTGCATAAGGAGGTTTTTATGAAACGAAATATTTTAATCGCACTACTGCTCACTTTTACCATGATGCTAGTAACAGCTTGCGGTAGTAATTCTAGTAATAAAAATGACAATAATAAATTCGAAGGGACTTGGATTGCTTATAATCAAAAGAGCGATCCAAACCAAATTCAAGAATTTACATTTGAAAATGTAGACGACCAATTATTGGTATCCTTATATACATACTCCTATACTCCATTAATGGATTATTTCTCAAGCGGTCTTGATGAAGCGGATAGTACAAAGCAAGGAACTGATACTGCACCAGCTAATGCAGACTATCTATTAACTAAAAAAAGAGACTCTATCCATAATATGCTTCGTACAGCGGTAAATAATAAATTAGATGTAGGACCAAATCCTATACTCTACAATGAAAAGGATGATACCCTCGTTTACAATAATGTAGTATTCCATAAACAATCTGATGACAACTCGGTTAAGCATATTTGTCTAAATTAAAAGATGCTATGAAAGATGATGTTATTCAAGGAAGAAAAAAGGATACATTTGGTAGCTTCCGACCAAAACCAAATATCCAATTCAACTTTTCCTTCGACGATTCTATTCTAGATACCGCACAATAAGGAGACATAGCACATGAAGTCTATTATAAAACTAACATGTATCATGATGGCGCTACTTTCTATGCTAGTTATCGCAGGTTGTAGCAATAAACCGGACTATACCGGTACATGGATTGGATACGATGGAGAAAATGCTCTATATCGCCTCACAATTCAGGAAAACGGAAAAGAGTATATGGTTACAGAAGACACATATTTTTATATTCCAGAAAAAGACTTACCAAAACCAAATCTTTTTGCTCTATTCGTAACTGCCAATGACAACTTACCAAACACAAATAACAAATACGATATTAAATATATTTTGCATAAAGACTCTAGAGTAACGACTGCAAAAACAGTCCAACCTGCAAACGGGAAAGCGGACGAGGACCAATATAAAAACCAGCTTAGCTATGACGAAGGACGCACTATGCTTCGTTACATAGAAAAAGATAAAACCCTCCTTCTCAATAATATTCGATATCAAAAGGAAACTTCTGATCTCACCAATAGCTTTCTACAACAAATGCAAGCAGCTATGCGTCGTGAATTAGAACTAAAATACCATAAATATGGCGAACGAGCTATCGGCTCCAATCATAATAAAGTTATACTTGGTAATATCACATTCGACGATAGTGCTTTAACAGAAAATAAATGATAAAAAGGTGTACCAACACAAATCAATGTATTGGTACACCTTTTTTATGTAACCCTACTATAAATGTCTAATAAACCCGTTTTTACACCCAAAAATATCAGCTATCTATCGACTTATTCATATCAATGTAATTTATCCAAGCTTATTACATATGTTAACAACGCATCACTACTTTGCTTAGATAGTTGTTGAAATCCACAATGCTCATAAAAAAACTCCGTAAGTATTTTATGATTTTCACATTCAACTAAAACCGCTCTTCCTCCAACAATATTTTGTGCTTCATTTATATAATCTACGGCAATATTGATTAAGGAATCTCCTGAAAATTGTTTAACATTGGGATTTGCATAATTTTTACCTAATTGACCAATAAGATATATAGCAGAATCTGGTTTATTAGAGTACCCAGAAACCAGCTTCCGGAGACGATTCGATACACTCTTATCCAAATTCATCGCTTTAAGGGCAAGAGTAAAATATCCCGCCAAATTTCGATGTTCATCAATGACTAAGTACGTTCGACTAAAATGTTTCTTCTCAAAATCAATTGATTTTTCTTTTAAAAAATCTTCAATATCTTTATTTTTTTAGGACAGGAAAATGTATCAAAAAAATCCCATATAATAAATTTTTCATCATCTAAATAATCTCGGATAGAAACAGTCATATATCTCATGATCTATTCCTCACGACTTGTTCTAAAACTTTACGGCCAGCTTCTTTATTCAACTTATTGATTGTATAATTTTTATTTCGCTTAATTTTCTCCGTCGTATCAAAGGCTTTAACCCATGCTGCTTCATCTCGTTGCCGCACAACTAAGGGTTTAAAAAAGCTTGATGTAGCCACTATTTTCACCTCCATTACTAGAATTATTTCTAAGATGATATGCCTCAATATTCTACAAATCTATTATAACAATTATAATCAATAAAAAGATAGTTTAAGGGGGGTGACCAATGGTCACCCCCTATTTCATTCCATATTAGATTACTATCATTTATTCAATGATGGATTTAGGTATGGCCTTGTAGATATACAAGGAAATATACCCATCAACCATACTATGCACAATAGTGCCACCTCCAACGAGGACGAATACAACGTACATCAAATCGATATTCGGTAATGTAGTAGTTGTATAGAATAGTAAACATGCAACAACTTCACCAATAGCATGAATGATAGCGCACACAAAGTTAAAAGTCACAAAAGAAAGAGCATTTGATAATACTTCCATGTGATTTTTAAGATACCAAGCACCAAGCAACGCAAAAAAGATATGTGATGCTGCACGCATAACAATAACAAGAGGGAATCCTGCTACAAAGAATCCTAACGTGGATCCAATAACTACACAAGCCGCCGATTTACGTGATAAAAACATAGCCAAAAAGATTGGCACATGACTGGCCAGTGTATAAGAAGCCGGTGGTATGACGACTTTCAATGGCATTACGATAGGGATCATAATTGCTAAAGCCATCAATAACGCAGTAATGGTTAAATTTCGATACATGGAAGAATTCATAAAGCCCTCCTTATTAGCTCTTCTCTCATCTAACAATATGATTATGGTAATTATGATATAAGACCAATCTAATTAATGGCTATATTAACAGTCTTATAGATTAGTGACCTACGTTCCCCCACAAGTTAAGGATGACAACACCAACTACAATAAGACCTATCCCCAAAATGGTGTACATATTATAGCCCTCACTAAAGATAAAGACCGAAATGAGTGCTGTCACCACGAGGCCTACGCCAGACCAGGTAGCATAGGTAACACTAAGAGGAATATATTTTAGAACATGCGTCAATGTATAGAAAGATCCTACATAGCCACATACGCAAGCAATAGTCTGTAACGGCCGCGTAAAACCATCAGATGCTTTCAACATGGTCGTTGCAAATAATTCAAGCCCTATAGATAAAGCTAGCAAAAAATATGGTAACATAACGCCTCCCACAAAAAAGAGAGGGCCTTACTACCCTCTCTTCAATACATAAGTACGCACTCAATCGCACCTATTATAAACGTTCGATTACGGCTTCCGCCATTTCTGTGGTACCTACACGTTTCAAACCTTCACGGTAGATATCGCCTGTGCGGTAACCATCAACGAGCACTTGTTCAACAGCTTTTTCAATAGCGTCAGCCACTTGAGGCAAATCAAGAGAGTGACGGCACATCATAGCTGCGGACAAGATTGTACCCAATGGGTTCGCCAAGTTTTGGCCCATAATGTCTGGTGCAGAACCGTGGATTGGCTCGTACAATGCTGTGCCTGTACCCATGGATGCAGATGGTAAAAGCCCGATAGAACCAGAAATAACAGCACCTTCGTCGGACAAGATATCGCCGAACAAGTTTGTTGTAACGATAACGTCGAAATTGTGCAGGATTTACAACGAGTTGCATCGCTGTGTTATCTACGTAGAAGTAATCTGTTGCGATATCTGGATTAGCAGCTGCTTTCTCTTGAGCAATTTTACGCCACAAACGTGAAGAAGCCAATACATTTGCTTTATCTACGGATACAACCTTTTTATTGCGTTTGCGCGCAGTTTCCATAGCGATGTCCATGATGCGCTCTACTTCATAACGGCTATATGTCTCTTTATCCCATGCGAACTCGTTAGCACCTTCGCCTTGTGCCTCTTCGCGTTCACCGAAGTAAATACCGCCAGTCAACTCACGAACGATAACAAAATCTACATCTTGTACAAGTTCCTTTTTAAGAGGAGAATACTCTTGCAAAGAAGGATAGATTTTTACAGGACGTAAGTTACAGAACAAACCAAGCTCCTTGCGAAGACCTAGGATTGCTTTTTCAGGACGGATAGAAGGATCTACATTATCCCATTTAGGACCACCTACAGCACCGAGTAATACAGCATCAGCCTTTTTACAAGCCTCAATAGTATCCTCAGTCAAAGGCACGCCGTACGCATCAATAGACGCGCCGCCCGCCTTTTTATCAATCCAATTAACCTTTACACCGGCTTTTTCAAAAGCCACATCACACACAGCCTTCGCTGCAGCAATAATCTCAGTACCGATACCATCACCCGGAATCAATACGATATTTTTTTCGCTCATCTATATATTCCTCTCCGACGATGAAGCCCCATTGCAAGCCTCCATTGCCTTAACGGGCCGAGGCCATAGGCCTCGCCCTAGCAAAAGTCGTTTGCGACGGGGCTTCATCGTCTACATGTATCCATATGTACATCATTGCGAAAAAAAATCGCAATGATAAGCTACGTAGAGCCGAGGTGCATGCTCTGACGCGACTTTAGTAGGTCAAGGCCCTCAGCCAATGACCGTTAAGCTAGCTGGAGCGTCAGAGCATCACCGAGGCTCGGCTACGTACTTATTTTGCGATGTTTCGCAAAGTTTACAAGACCTCCTGCTGCCGCAATGTCTTGAATGAATTGTGGCAATTCAGTGCCTTGGTATTGTTCGTTTTTAGTCAAGTTGTATACGATGCCTTTAGACAAGTCTACGCCGATAGCGTCGCCTGCATCGATACGGTCTACTTGTTCGCCGATTTCAATAACTGGTAAACCGATATTGATAGCATTACGGAAGAAGATACGTGCAAAGGAGTGTGCTACGATAACAGGCACGCCTTTTGCTTTGATAACGCCTGGTGCGTGTTCACGAGAGGAACCGCAACCAAAGTTTTTGCCAGCTACCATGATTTCGCCAGCTTTCACATTAGGAGCGAAAGTTGTATCAATATCTTCCATTGCATGTTCAGCCAATTCGTTCCAGTCAGCAATTGCCAAGTAACGAGCTGGAATGATTACGTCTGTATCTACATCGTCGCCGTAGCGCCAGATTTTTTTGCTTTCAAAATCCATATTAAACCTCCTCAGGGCCTGCAATGCGGCCTAATACAGCACTTGCTGCCGCCACGTAAGGGCTTGCCAAATATACTTCAGAATCAACGTGACCCATACGACCACGGAAGTTACGGTTTGTAGTGGAAACGGTTCTTTCACCAGCTGCCATGATACCCATGTAACCGCCTAGGCAAGGGCCACATGTTGGCGTGGATACCGCGCAGTCAGCTTGGATGAAGATGTCCAACAAGCCATCTTTCATCGCTTGATCATACACATCTTGGGAACCAGGGATTACGATACAACGAACGAATGGAGCCACCTTGCGACCTTTGAAGATTTCAGCAGCTGCCACCAAGTCCTCATAACGGCCGTTTGTACAAGAGCCGATAATAACTTGGTCGATTTTGATATCCTTGTCGATTTCGTTAATGTAATGCGTATTGGATGGCAAATGAGGGAACGCCACAACTGGTTGCAATTTAGCTAAGTCAATTGTCACTGTTTGAGCATATACCGCATCAGGGTCAGCATTGATAGGTTCTACAGGGCGATTTACACGACCTTTAATATATTCTTCAGTAATTTCATCATATGGGAATACGCCGCATTTACCGCCCGCTTCGATAGCCATGTTACAGATTGTGAGACGGTCAGCCATAGTCATATGTTTCACGCCTTCGCCAGCGAATTCAAGGGCCATGTAACGAGCGCCGTCTACACCGATTTTACCAATCAAATCAAGGATTACGTCCTTACCCGTCACCCATTTGTTAGGTTTGCCAATAAGCTCAACCTTAATCGTTTCAGGTACTTTGAACCAAGTTTTACCTTCGGCCATAGCAACGCCTGCATCCGTAGAGCCAACGCCTGTGGAGAATGCATTTACTGCACCATATGTACAAGTGTGGGAGTCAGCACCAATCATCATTTCACCAGGACCGATAAGACCTTTTTCTGGCAAAATAACGTGTTCGATACCCATGCGACCTACTTCAAAGTAGTTGGTAATGCCATGTTCGCGTACGAAATCGCGCATTACCTTTGCTTGTGTAGCGGATTGAATATCTTTATTTGGTGTGAAATGGTCAGGCACCAAGTAGATTTTATGGCGGTCAAATACTGGTTTTTCAATCTTTTTAAATTCACGACGCGCTGGTGGGAATGTGATGTCGTTCATCAACACAGCGTCCAAATTACACTCGATGATTTGGCCTGGTTTTACCACATCAAGACCTGCGTGGCGAGCCATGTTCTTTTCAGTAATGGTCATACCCATAATATTATTCTTCCTCCTGTTGTTCTAGCTCCATAGCTAGGAAAATAGAATTAACTGCATTAATATATGCGTTTACACTTGATTTAACGATATCGGTGCTGATACCACGACCGTGGAAAATGCGACCGTTATATTCAACCTTAAGGGTTGCTTCCCCAAGGGCATCCTTACCAGCTGTGATGGCGCGGATTTGGTAATCTTTCAAACTGATTGGCATACCAACCACACGTTCAACCGCTTTAAGAGATGCATCAACAGGGCCGTCACCAACCGCAGCATCCGCTCTTTCACCATCTGGCGTATTGAGACGAACGTCAGCATATGCATAACCTTTTTCGCCCAATTGATAATGTTGAGAAACGAGTTCGAATGCTTTTTTGTGATCCATGTGTTCCACAACAAGGGCGATGATATCATCGTCGTATACTTGTTTTTTCTTATCTGCCAAATCTTTAAATTTAGCAAATAGGTCGTTGATTTTTTCTTCTGTGAAAGTTTGATGGAATCCCAAGTTTTTCAAATGGTCTTCAAAGGCATGACGGCCGGAATGTTTGCCAAGAACGATGTTTGTCTTTTCAGCACCTACGGACTCAGGCGTCATGATTTCATAAGTTTCAGGGTTACTAAGCATGCCATGTTGATGGATACCGGATTCATGAGCGAATGCGTTAGAACCAACGATTGCTTTATTTGGAGGTACTGCTACACCTGTTAAGCGGCTTACCAATTTAGACAATTTTGTGAATTGTTTTGTATCAATGTTTACTTGTAAATCATGGAAATAGTCATGACGTGTTTTAAGAGACATCACAACCTCTTCGATGCCTACGTTACCAGCACGTTCGCCAAGGCCGTTTATCGTACATTCTACTTGACGAGCACCGGCTTCGATAGCTGCCAAGGAGTTAGCATTTGCAAGGCCAAGGTCATCATGGCAATGAACGGAAATGATAGCATTTCAACACCTGGTGTATGTTCTTTGATGTAACGGATTTTAGAAGCGAATTCTTGTGGCATCATGTAACCAACTGTATCTGGTACGTTGATGATTGTCGCACCACCAGCAATAGCTGTACCGTATACTTGACAAGCAAAATCTAAGTCCGCACGAGATGCATCTTCACCGGAGAATTCGATTTCATCAACTTTTCCTTTAGCCAATTCTAGAATAGCTTTAACCTTATCTAGTACTTGCTCACGAGTCATTTTCAATTTATATTGCATATGGATTTCAGAAATAGCGATAAACACATGTAAACGGCTGCGCTCTGCATCCTTCAATGCATCTATAGCCTTGATAACATCCTTCTCATTACAACGTGCTAATGCACAGATTGTTGTGCCCTTTACCTCACGCGCAATAGTTTGAACCGCATCAAAATCCCCAGGAGATGCTGCAGGGAAACCCGCTTCAATAACATCAATACCTAAACGTACAAGACCTTTTGCAATCTCAATTTTTTCCGGTGTACGAAGTGCAACGCCCGGTGTTTGTTCCCCATCACGAAGGGTTGTATCAAAGAAATATACGCGATTTTGATCCATAATTTCCACCTTTTTCCTATCATTAATTAACAACGCATTGTAGCGATTTATTGTAAAAGTTTAATAAACAAGACCATTATCGTCTTGAATACATACTTTCCCATCTAACATTTATGAAAGTTTAGTCAAACAAAACGTAGAATTAAAGTGCGTGCTCGCAAGCGACTTTAGTAGGTCGAGGCCCTAGGCCGAAGACCGTTAAGCTAGCTGGAGCGTTAGGGCACCACTTTAATTCGGTCACGTAGTATGGTTGACTAAACTTTTATAAAAAAAAGCCCCTCAGAGCAACTATCGTTACTCAAAGGGGCGTTATATACATAACACGGTACCACCCTAATTGGGACTCGTTTCGGTTATAACGGCACCACCGTCGATGACTACTGCTGTATTCGCCACCAAAGCTCACGGGAGAGTGTCAGCATACAACCTCTATTGCCTCGCACCAACCGGCAACTCTCTGAAAGCAGGATTTGTAAACCTTTATACCCATTCATAGCTTGTTTTTAAGATATAAGGGTATTGTACTGTATTCTATAGACTTATGTCAATTAAAATAAAATGAATATTATGCATCTAGCATTTTTGTTAATAACTAATCCACTCTAAATTCTCAAAATTATTTAGAATTCTTTTATCCATTTTTACCACTTGATTAGTAAGCTCTATTCGATTATTAAAAAATGAAATATCTGTATACCATTCCTTTAAACCCGTATACACTTCATTCTCTAAATCAATAATAATGGTTTCAATGGGATCCCAGGTTTTGCATCTTACAGACTCCACCATAACCATACTATTACCTATGAAAGTAACGTCCCTACCATAAATCCAAAATGGTAATACTTTCCCCTTTATAGAAATAGAATATATAGCATCTCCATGAGGCGGTTCCGTTTTATATTGCACTTTTATATTGTACTTTTCCATTATCTCATTGCTAGCATTTTCTATATATGGCAACGTTGAAATCTTATAATTATCTACGTTCATACAAGCTCCGTTATTTTTAATATAAATCACAACAAAGAGGACTATATATCGCTATTTGTGTAAAGAGTATTTTGCTATACTATAAGTGTTGCTAACCCTAATCTGGCAACAGAAAGGGGGTGTAGTTATTGCACAACAACTATCAATTTTGGCTAGCCGTCATGGTAAATGTACTCGCCTACTACATTTGCAAGTGGTTAGACGCTTTCCTAGCCCTTTCTTTAGCAACTAGCCCAACGCTCTAACATTAGCGTAATAATGTAAAAAATCCCTCGGAGTTGCAGCTCCGGGGGATTTTGTAGTTAATTGCACAACTATCAATTGCCTATCTATAATATACTACATTCAAAATGTTTTTTCAATAATCTACGCTCTTAATCATTTCTCTAGCCCGCTCAACAGAAATAGGCTCATTAAATAGAAACACATGGTTCTGCCCCCCATATTCCCAAGATGCTAGGTATACGGAGTCATCCACCATTCGATAAGTCACGGTCATGCCATTTATAATCTCTGTTTTCTGAGGCACATAATCCTTATAGTCACCTGCGATATTGCCCGATACTGTCGATACGCGATACTTAATATACTTTGGCATATCATCTACACGGTCAAAATATGTTCCTTTTAAAAGTTCATGATAGGCATACACAACTTGTAATACATCGTGATCCACAATGGATACATGTACAGGACGTAATCCCTCTAAACCACTTGGCAACTGCGGTTTAAAGTTCAAATGTTGCTTAGCTGCATATACAGTATCAAACACCTCTAGCGATTGACCTTTACGAGTGCTTCTATAATCCTCATCAGTCATAGTGCAACTTCCAAGTCTATCTGGACAAGGAAACTCATTGCGATCACCATAAGGCTGATCATAAATAGAATTACCATTAAGACGAAACCGCATCATGTCATCTGCGGAGACAATATTAATAGAGCCTATGAAAGCTAATGCAGCCAGTGCACATAGAAATTTTTTCATAATTTACTCTCCTATACAAACTACATATGTTAAGTAAATTATATCACCTAAAATCCTAATATTCTTATATTTATAAGGATTTTTCCTCCAGTAAAAGAAAAGCATTTTGCTTGCAGTTCGCAGTTATATGATTGCGATTATAAAGCACTTGCATTACAATATAAGTAATAGGAGGTGATACTATGGCTAAAACGGCCTCTATCAGTTTACGTATCGAGCCAGCTGTAAAAGCACAATTAGAAGCACTATATGCTAGCTTTGGCATATCTGTAACTGATGCAATTAATATTTTTCTCCACACATCATTAATGGAAGGCGGATTTCCATTTCAACCTAAACAACCTCGTTATAATGCAGAAACAGAAGCTGCTATTCAAGAAACGAAAGATATATTGGCAGGAAAAGTAAAAGCAAAATCATATGCTAATGTAAAAGAAATGATTGAGGATTTATAGAATTACACATCGAACCAGATTGGCTTCTAATTTATGCAATTAAAGATGACATATTAGTATTATCTTTAACTCGCACGGGTAGCCACTCAGATTTATTCTAACTAAGCTTAAGAGGAATGTGAAAGCATTCCTCTTTTCTATTTCCCTAAAAATTTATACCAGTTATCATCATAAATCTATCACATTTGATAGTATCTATCGCAAATCATTCTACTATTCAAAATTATTGTAGGTGTTATAATGAACTTAACAAAAAGAACAGGTGCTCATATGATACTAAATGCACTATTCCAAACTATAGTTAGTAATTATATGGAGGAAATAATCATGACACATACACAATTAACACAACTCGTACAAGCATTATTAGATGCACCACAAAGCAATCCTAAAGTAAAAGAATTCGCTCAATCTTGGATTAATGCAGAAGGTACACCTAAACAAGAAGAACTTACAAAACAACTCGTATCCGTAGCAGAACAAAACATTGCACTTATCGACGAAACAATCGGCTTTGCAGGATCTGAACTTGCTACACAAATCCTTGGCGAAGAAGGCGCCGCTAACCTATTACAACACGCTAAAGAAATCAAAGCACAAGGCGCAGAATTCTGTGACTGCCCTGCCTGCGTAGCCGCAAAAAATATTATCGATTTGAAAGCAGAAATTATATAATACTATAAACAGAATATTATCTATTGAGTGGTTATCTACACATTGTAGATAACCACTTTTCCATACAAAAAAGCCCCTGTTTCAAACAGGGGCTTTTCTTTATAAACTTGCTTCCACAAGTGCTTTTGTATATGGGTGTACCGCTTCTTTAAGTCGTTTTGATTCGATGTTTTCTACGATTTGCCCCTCTTTCATAACGATGATTCGGTCTGTTACGGCTTGTAAAAGTCCGACGTCATGGCTGACGAACACATAGCCGAAGGGTTGTTCCGTATGTAGTTTTTGTAATAGGTCTAGCACCAACTTTTGGTTCACCGCATCAAGGGCTGATGTAGGTTCATCAAAAAGTACTAGTTTAGGATTCATGAGCATAATCCGTGCTAATACAACACGTTGTAGTTGACCACCACTGACTTCGTGAGGGTATTTATGAACCATATTTTCTGGCAAGTCTACTCGTTGCATCCATTTACGGATATCGTCCTTTGCTGATGCCACATCCATGAGATCATAGTTGATATACGGCTCTAAGAGAAATGCTTCTAAATTCATCCGTGGCGGAATGATGGCCAAAGGATTTTGAAACATCATCTGCATAGAACGATAGATGTCTCTATGGTTTTGGATGGATGTAACATCCTCTCCAAATAGTTTTAGAGTACCAGAAGTAAGTTTTTCTAGCATCGCAATTAATTTGAGAAGTGTACTTTTACCAGAACCACTACCACCAGCAATTCCTACGCGTTCATTGGCAGCTACAGAAAAGGATACATTGTCAACAGCGTGAACCGTATGATTGTGGTTTGTATATTGTTTACAGATATTCTCAAGTTGAATCATACTACACCACTTTCATTACGGAATCTAATAAAATACGAGTATACTCATCTTTTGGGCATGCCATAACCTCTTCGGTAGAGCCTACTTCAACGAGTTGTCCCTTATTCATAACGCCAATGCTATGAGCAATACGTGCTGCAGCCTTGATATTATGGGTTACGATAATTACCGTTGCTCCAAGGGCTTGCGTCACTTCACGTAACAGATCTAACACAGAGGCTTGCACGAGTATATCTAAGGCGCTAGTGGGCTCATCGGCAAAGACAATAGTAGGTTTAAGATGAGACTCAATGCTATGGCTAACCGTTGTTGCATACCACCACTTAGCTGGAATGGATACGACTGTAATATACGTTCTCCCCCATCGAGATGAACGAGATTAAGCATATCGATAACACGGCTAGCATCATAGCTTTCACCATGGGCACGGAACAAATCCTTAAAATGATTTTCTACGGTCCGATTTGGATTTAAATAGGCACTAGGATTTTGAAAGATCATGGAAATCTCTGTACCACGTAATTTGCGCCAATCGCTATCACTCAAGGTAGAGATGTCGATGCCATTTAACAAAATTTGACCTGTTATAGTAGCTTGTTTCAACATGCCAAAGGCGGCGCTGACTAGCGTAGATTTACCAGATCCGCTTTCACCAACGATAGCAAAGACCTCGCCATTAGGCACGGAGAAGGATATATTGCGCACCGCCTCTTCCGTACCATATGCAATTGTTACATCATCAAATACAATGCAATCCGATTTATTCAATAGTAGAATCCTTTGTTAATAAGTAGTAATCGATAGGATGTGCTGGTACATTTTTAACCTTATTAGTGGATACAACTGTTGCACTTGGATACAACAAGTAAATATCTGCTACATCATCAACCAAAATTTGTTGTGCTTGTTTAGCAATAGTAGAGCGTTCGTTTTGATCAAATGTTACGGACAATTGGTCGATTAACGCATCTACTTGAGGGTTAGAGTAGCCACCAACGTTTGATTTCGCACCAGTTTTGTAGAATAAGCTGAGGAACCAATAAGGATCATTTGTAGACATGGTAATAACATTACGTTCTACCAAGTCAAAACCATCTGTACCTAGTGTATCCACTTCATCAGGGCTTTGTAATTTCTTAAGCGTTACATTGATACCCGCTTGTTTCAATTCTTGTTGAATTTCTTCGTACATACTAGTGTCTTTACCCCAAACAGCTAATGTTAGAGATAATTCTTTACCATCTTAGCATACACACCATTTGCATTTTTAGCATAGCCAGCTTGTGTTAAGATTTGGTCCGCTTTAGCTACATCAGTTGTCGCTTTGTTAGCGATTGTATCGTAACCTAGGTTTGCAGAAGGTGGGAATGGTGCTGCACCTGGTGTGGAACCATTACCGATGATTTTCGCCATGGAATCATAGTTAATGATATGAGCTACTGCATTACGTACATCTTTATCATGTAATGGAGATGCTGCAGTTTGGTTCATTTTTAACATGAACACACGAACGCCAGAGATATCTTGGATATTGAAACCATCTTTAAACAAGCTACGGTTAGCAGAGTCCACCTTTTGGATGACATCAACGTCTTTAGATTGCAATGCCATCGCACGTTTATTGTTGTCTTCGATGTCTTTTACTGTTACAGAATCAAGACCTGGTTTGCCGCCCCAGTAATCTGCAAAGGCTTCTAGTTCAATGGTTTCACCCTTTGTGAAAGATTTAATTTTATAAGGGCCTGTAAGAACTGGTTTTGTTGCCACGTCCTTAAGATCCGCTGTATCCATGATGACAAACGCAGGTTCTGTTAAGCTAGACAACAAGGAGCCATTAAGCTCTGTTGTTTTGATAATCAAGTTTTGACCATCTACGGTAATGGACTCGATTTTAACAGCTTTTGCGGAACGAGCACTTTGTTTCATTGTGTACTCGATGGACTCTTTTACCTTTTGTGGCGTCATAGGTGTGCCGTTTTGGAATTTTACATTTTCACGGATATGGAATTTCCATGTAGTAGGGTCCACATTTTCCCAAGAATCTGCTAATTGTGGGGCAAATTTCATGTCTGGTGTTACAGTTGCTAATGTTTCACCTGCACCGATACGAGTCAATGTCCACGCATCCCATTCGTGTGTTGGGTCTAATGTTTCACCAAACCAATACAGACCAACATTCATGTGTTTTCCTTGCTTAGCCGTATCACTGCCACACCCCGTCAAGAGGGCCACCATGGACAACACAGCTAAACATACTAATAACCAACGTTTCATACTTTCTCCTTTAAAAATACAGCGCCTACTAGGGCTTTCACAATAAAAATCTATACACAGCGCGGTTACTGAGAGACATCGAGTGCATCGCGCAACGCATCGCCAATATAGTTGAATAAAACAACAGTAATAAAAATGGCAAGCCCTGGATAGATCAATAGCCACGGTGCCGTTTGTAGGAAATCTCGGGAACTTAATAAGATTGTGCCCCACTCTGGATCTGGCGGTTGTACACCAATACCGATAAGCGAGAAACTTGCCACCAAGATGATAGCGTCACCGAGATGTTGAATAATTACAATCAATAGGGGGGGCAGGACATTTGGTAAAATGTATCGCCACAGGATGCACAGATTTGATGCGCCCGACATGCGAGCGAAGGTAATGTACTCCGCGTGACGTTCAATCTGTACAAGACCACGTGTAATGCGCGCATATTCCGCCCATTTTGTAATACACAAGGAAATAATGACATTCGGAATGCTAGGTCCCATGATACCGATGAACGCGATGGCAATCACCATATTCGGAAACCCTAACACCAAATCAATCAAGCGAGATAGCCAGCGGTCAATACGAGGCGTAGAAAATCCTGCCAAGCCACCGATGACAATACCGATGGTACCACTAATACCAATGATGATGAAAGCAATTCCTAATGATGCTTTACCGCCATAAAGGATGCGAGACCACACATCACGGCCCAGCTGATCAGTGCCTAATAAGTGCGTGCTACTAATATCTTGCAACCGGTCTGCCACATTCGTAGCCTCTGGATTAAATGGAGCTATGTATGGAGCACAGAGGAATACTAAAATCCATAAAGTTGCTAAGACTAACATAATGTATAAGGTGTACGGCTTTTGTCTATTCATAAGAGCCTCCTTGTATAGCGGCCCTTCGTTTAGGGTTTAGCCAATAACTCAATGCATCAATGATGATATTGATAATAATGAACACCAATGTAATCCAAATGATATAGCCCTGCATCAATACAAAGTCTCGCGCCATAATGCCTTGTACCATCATGTACCCAATACCCTTGATAGCGAATACTGTTTCAATAACAGCAGAACCACCAAGCATAGCGCCCATCGTTACACCCATCATAGGCAATAACATCAGTCCTACATGAGGGAATATATATCGAGTAAATACCATCCACTCTGGTAAGCCTAATGCACGCGCCCCTTGTACGAAGGGACGCCTGGATATCTCTAAAATAGCATTACGTAAGCGACGGATATATAGTCCACATAACCATAGAGCTAATGTAACAGCTGGCAATATATAAGCAGAAAAACCATTTGTATTCGTTACTGATACAATCTGTAATTTAACGCCAAATAAGTAGAGCAACAATAGGCCCACCCAGAAACTAGGAATCGCTAAGGCTAGAAACGTCAATAATCGTACACCATGATCCACCCATGAATCCTTGTACTTGGCGGACAGCATCCCTAGTGGAATGGTCACTACAATTGCCATGACAAGTGCTAGTGATACGAGGCCCAATGTATTAGGCAAGGCCCCCGATAACAATGTGATTACCGGCATTGAATACAGAATCGATTCCCCAAAATCCCCCCGTACAATTTGTCCAAGCCAACGCACATACTGTTGCCACCACGGATCATTGAGACCTAATTGTTCTCTTAATTGAGCCACCAACACTGGATCAGGCGTGGCACCCACGAGATTAAATTTCATTGCCACCGGGTCGATAGGCGACAATTTAATCAATACAAATGTACCGATAGTAACAACTAGTAAAATACCAACTATACTCACCAAACGCTGTAGTATTAATCGATACAATCCATCACCTGCCTTCTTTATCACAAAATAGCTATATTTATATTCTATCAATGTAATACTTAGATAGATATACCCATACAGGTATTTAGAATCGTTATCATTATGAAAGTTTTGCATACCAACAAAAACAGCCCCTCATACGAGGAGCTGTTTATATAAAACCCTTACATTTCATGCGAGTACTGCACTGTAGATCGCATGCCATTCCATCAAGAATAGTTTGTATCAGGCTGTATTATTTCATATGTGATTTTGGTGCAACTGTATTAGCAATGATCGCTTTTGCCATATCTCGATTTACAGGACGTTCAAAGTACATCGCATGGTTTTGACCATCTTTTGTCCAACCAGCGAGGTATACCATTTTTTCGCCACCTTTGAAAGTAACCTTTGTACCGTTTACCTTTTCTGTAGCTGTAACGCGATAATCGTTATAATTACCACTGATATCACCTTTTGTAGTACCTACGCGATACACAATACGTTTGCCTGCTGCTTGATTGCGAGTAGAATCTTCTCCAGCTTGGTATACATATACTACTTGTAATACATCTTTTTCGATAGTACTTACAGACCCAACATTATAGCCTATAGGCAATACCTTAGGCAATTGAGGTGTAATATTCATGTATTTAGCAGCTTCATCAATAGTAGCGAATTCATGAATTGGACTTGGCATGCCAACCATTGGCGCTGCCTGTTCTGCAACTACAGGTTTAGCTGGATCTGGTTTTACATCTAAAGTACCTTGTGCACCAGCAACAGTGTAAGAACCTACACAAGCACACGCAACTGCCATTAATACAAATTTTTTAACCATGAGTATAAGCTCCCTTCGCGTAACATAAAAATTATTAAAAACACATTTATTTTGTATGTGATTTTTCCTCAACAATATTACGGATAATAGCCTTCGCTATATCTCGTGTAACGGGGCGATAAAAATCTAAAGAATGATTTTGTCCATCTTTCATCCACGATGCAAGATAAACCATTTTGTCACTGCCTTTGAAAGTAACCTTTGTACCATCTACACTTTCAGTTTCTATAACCTTATGAATTTTATGGTCACCACTGATATCACCAGTTAACTTAGATGAACGATATATAATATATGCGCCTCCATCTTGATTATAACATGGATCCGCACCAGATTTGTAGACATACACAACTTGTAATATATCTTTCTCTAAAGTGATGACAGATTGAATATTAAGCCTACAGGTAACAACTTTGGCATCTGTGGTGTAATATTCATATACTCCGCCGCTTCTTTAACTGTGGTGAACACATGTACAGGACTCGGCATAATAAAATTTGGTTCCCTAGGTTCAACTGAGATTCCACCAGTCATAGGCACAGAACGATTCCCAACAGATAGATCGTGAGCACTAGTAATGCTATAGGAACCAATAGCTGCACATGCTAAAGAAGCCACTAGTAATGTCTTTATCTTTGTTGTCATAACGACAATCTCCAAAAACAAATTTTGTAAAATTATATTTATTAAAATATACTTAATAAATATATCCTAAATGATGTAGGATTTAAAGTAATAAATGCTACCTATATCATTTTAACAAGTTTAGTATAATAGTCTGTTATTTCTTATGAACCATAAAGCCTGCCGCTTGTTGGTTCGCCATGATGGTCACATCAGAGATTTGCATGCGCTTAGGTTGATTTGTTACATACAATACAACATCTGCCACATCCTCTGGTTGAACGGCTTCAATACCAGCATATACAGATTTTGCGCGTTCCGCATCACCGTGAAAGCGCACTTCACTAAATGGAGTTTCTACAATGCCAGGTTGAATGGTCGTAACCTTAATATCTGTAGCTATAGTATCCATACGAATGCCATCGGCCAACATTTTGACAGCGGCCTTAGTAGCACAGTATACGGCACCGCCTGGGTATGCGTAAATCCCAGCTGTAGAGCCCATATTTACGATATGACCTTCGTTTTTATCAATCATGAAAGGTAATACTGCCTTTGTTACATAAAGAAGTCCTAATACATTCGTATTAATCATTGTGACTGCATCTTCTACGGTACTATCTTGGAAAGGATCAAGCCCTTGTGCAAGACCTGCATTATTAACGAGCACATCGACGCCACCAAAAGCTTCGATAGCAGGTTTTACCTTAGACTCTACATCTTCACGTTTGCTCACATCAAGTACAAGCGTATCCACACGAATACCATATTGTTGCTCAAAATCTTCCTTAATCGCCGCCAAGCGATCTGCACGACGACCAGCAATCAATACATTATCTCCATCTTGAGCGAAAGCACGGGCACACTCAAGGCCGATACCAGAAGTAGCACCTGTAACGAAAATTTTGCGGTTCATATGTATTCCTCCTTCTATTTAACAGTGATGACAGGGGCGGATTTACTTACATCTTGGATTTCATAGCCCCAGCGTTTTAGCATGGTTTGTTGTTCTTGTTTTAGGAAATCGAAGAATTGAATGCGATGTTGCTCGGGGCTTTCATAATATCCAATTAAAGCAGTCCGATATTCTACTTCACGAGATTTTGTTATCGTAATTGGGCATAATCCATTCTGAATAAGGTTCCCATTCATCATGAGCAGAGCGGTTCGTTTATTGCCATCGCCAAAGAACTGGTTACGAGCCATCTCGGCATATAATAGAAGCGATTGTTCCAACGGATTATCATCTAGCTCTTGGCACCTAGCTATTAATTCGTCCCAACAGGAATTTAAATCCAAAGGATTAGGCGGTGTGTAACTTGTACCACCTATAGCTACTGGTGCATTGCGAAAACCACCAAATCCTAGGCGGTTCTCACTTTCAGAAACTAACTTATTATATTCGATAGCCACTAACTTATTAATCTGAAATCGTTTTAACCGCAAATCCTCTATCAAGGCTTGCCAGCCACGATTAATATTATCTATCTGTCGAGTTTCACTCACACTGAGCCCCGCCACAGAAGTACCACACACAATCGTCTCAACCTGCGGATACGTCGCCGTGTTTCCCTCCATCTGTGCCATATCAAACACAAACTGAGCACGCAACTTCTCAGCAATAAACAATGCCAAATCAAAACCTACATAACCATTACTATCAGCAGTCACAACATCACCTCCCTACGTCCATTCAACTATGATATGTATAACACCATTTTACCATATTTCTACTTATATTATTTCAACGAACATGTTGGCGCTAATTTAAGGGGAAACATAAAAAGATTGGGCCTATGGCTGTATTGACTGTAGAGGTAAGAAAGGACCCCTTTCGAAAAACGACTTTGGCCCTGCGGAGGCCGCAGGCCGGAGTCAGACCCGGCCGGTGGAGTTTTTTGGAAGGGGTCCTTTCTACTACGGCAATTAAGCTAAGAGCCCAATCTTTTTATGTTCTATTTTAAATGCGCCAACATATCGTTGAGAACTTCCATACAATCCCCAACAATTCCCATAGTTAGCGTGCTGGAAGATTTCTGCATTTGGATCATTGTTAATGGCCACGATTGTATCGGCACCAGAGATGCCGCTTACGTGTTGGATAGCGCCAGAGATACCAAATGCCAAGTATAGTTTAGGGCTTACGGTTTTACCGGTTTGGCCTACTTGGTATGGCAGTTCAATCCAGCCTTTTTCAACGAGTGGACGGGTAGCGCCTACAACGCCGCCGATAGCATCAGCAAGTTCGTAGAGTTTATCAAAGTTTTCCTTTGAACCCATACCACGACCGCCAGCTACGATGATATCCGCTTCTTGGATATTATAACCAGACTTGCTGAATGGAATAAAATCTAGCCGTTTAGTGCGAATGTCTTCGGCCTTTAGGTCAAATTGTTCAAGTTGGATACGGCCCCAACTGTCCGCAATGCGCTCAGGTTTTTGAATACATTAGGACGAACAGAGCCCATTTGTGGACGATGGTTTGGCGAAATAATTTCCGCCAAGATATTGCCACCTAAAGCAGGGCGGGTCCATTCTACAAGGCCTTCTTCTGTATCTACGGTTAGGATAGTGCAATCTGCTACAACGCCATTTTGCATGCGACCAGACATGCGCGGTGCTAAGTCACGACCATTATTGGTAGCACCAATTAAAAGGATATTCGGTTTATGGTCTTCAAAGAAATCCGTCAATACCTTTGTATAGCCATCTGTTGTATAGTATTTCAAGAGGGGACTTTCAAAAACGTGAACAATATCGGCGCCATGAGCCACAAGTTCCTCTGCCTCAGCTTGTACGTTTTCACCGAGGAGCATGACTTGCACGAGCTGACCCAGTTCCTTGGCGATGCGGCGGGCTTGACCGATAAGTTCATACGTAACTGGATGCACTACATCATCGATGGTATCAGCTACGACAAAAACGTCTCTGTATTCATCAAAATTTGTCATTATCGGTCACCTCCTTCGGAAACAGCATCAGCTTTAGCGGCCTCTGCTGCAAATGTATTTGGATCTACCGCCTTAGGTTCGCTAGGCACCACGCTTTCAACAGACGCAGCTCGCTGTACGGGGTCATTTACGTCAATGCCCTCATCGTCTTGCGCCTCTACAACCGGTGTGTCATTTGGCACCAAAAGGTGTGCGAACTTTTCAGGCTTGATGTGGTACGCCAATTCGAGCACCTTTTTGGCACCTTCGTCGACGGATGAAAGCATTTCTACCTTGCCACGAAGCGGTGGTTGGTATACCTTGCGTACCCGTGTTGGGGAACCGGTAAGGCCAATGCGGCTTTCATCAATATGAGGCATATCACGCAAGGTAATATGATTAATAGTATATCGTTTCGCGTAAATGGAGCTCCAAAGGCCAGGTTGACGTGGCTCGTTAAGTTCGGCTGTCGTCGTCACAAGCAATGGCAACGGAGCTTCAATCACTTCATAACCGTTCTCGTGCTCCCGCTTTACAATCGCCTTTTGAGAGGCTTGGTCTACAGAAAATTCACAAGCATAGGTAGCTTGCGCCATACCGAGTTCCTCTGCGATTTGAGGGCCCACCTGTGCTGTATCGCCATCGATGGCTTGTTTTCCGCAGAAAATGATTTGGAATTGACGGTTCATGGTTCGTTGAATATGACGAATAGCGGATGCAATCGTATAACTTGTAGCCAATGTATCGGCACCACCAAAGGCACGATCTGTTACGAGCACCGCATCATCAGCGCCTAACGCCAAGCATTGACGCAACGCCTCTTCGGCTTGTGGAGGGCCCATTGTCACAACCGTTACACGGCTGCCCTCAATTTGGTCTTTCACAGTCAAAGCCGCCTCAAGCGCGTGCATGTCGTAAGGGTTTACAATACTAGGCAGACCTGTGCGGATGAGATTATTTGTTTCCGGATCTAGTTTAATTTCCGATGTATCCGGTACTTGTTTTATACAGACTAATAATTCCATGCACTCACCCCTGTCTAAACTCTACGCCCTTGGCATTACGAGGATATTTCCAAGATTTAACAATCGTATGTCCGCACAACACACGACATGTGCCACATTCGAGACAACCTGCAAAATCAAAAGCAAGCGTGCCGTCCTCTTGCAATGTGTATAAACCTGCAGGACAACCATTCACGAGCTTCATCGCCTCTTCGCGACTTACGCTTTCACCATCAATAATGATGTGAGGACACGTTTCATCTACATAATATTTATTCGCGCCCAAACGCTCTTCTAATTTCATAGGGAACGCACCCCTTTCCATGCATCACGAACCAATCTAAATAGGCCTATATCCTTGACACGGCGCAACAATTTTTTCATCAATGGCACCGCACCGTCGCCATTAACGGTGAATACGTCATGCATAAGATTGTTACAAATGCAGGGTACTCATTAAAAATACGAGGATTAGTCGCCAAGAATTTCGGTATATTTTTATACAATTTCAAATCACGACGTAACCAAGACGCCTTGATTTGTTTTTCGTACAATTTAGTAACGCGGTCCATATTTTCATCGCGTAGTGCTACATTGACCGCCTCAGCCGCGCACATACCGGACTCGATAGCAAGGTCCATACCGCGAATCGTGTACCCCAGATTCATACACATCCGCGCCGCATCGCCAACAATGATATAACCCTTGCCGCCCAATTTTGGCATCGCCTTATAACCGCCTTCAGGCACAAGATGCGCGCTGTGTTCCTTTAATTGACCATTTTTCAAAAGCGGTGCAATTCTAGGATGACTGGTGAAAGCCTCCAACATTTCATCAACAGACTTATCTGCCGAACCTATATCCTCAAGGCCTACCACCATGCCTACGGAAAGGCTGTCCTTATTTGTATAAATAAAGCCGCCACCTAATAGACCATCTGTCATATCGCCCAAGGTAAGCCATGCCATGCCTTCATCACTAGACAACATAAGGCGATTCTCGAGGTCCTCTTTTTTGAATTTATATACCTCTTTCACACCAACAGCCATCGTACTAGGATCTGTAGGACCTGTAAGACCGGCTTCCTCTAGGAGTACTGTATTAGCACCTTCCGCAATGATAACGAGCTTGGCATATACCTCATCATCGTGGCAACGAACACCAACGATGCGGCGTTTTTTGCCTTCCCCTTCTGTGATAAGCTCCGTTACCTGCACATTAGAAACGAGCAAAGCCCCTTTCTTCTCAGCCTCTTCGGCGAGCCATTTATCGAACTTAGCACGCAACACAACGTAAGATTCTTCATTTTCTTTCACATCTTGGTAACTATATTCAATGGTCGTCATCTCATTGCCAGCACCGATGGAAATACGTTCCTTCGTCACCTTTCTTTCAAGAGGCGCACGGTCCCTAAAATCCGGTACTAATTTCTCTAAAGAATGCGTATAAATACGACCGCCCATCATATTCTTAGCACCTGGCGCCATCCCGCGCTCAATGACCAACACCTTCACACGCTGCTCCGCCAAGCGCAACGCCGCTGCAGCACCCGCCGGTCCTGCCCCCACGACGATAACGTCAAATCTCTCATTTCGATCTATTGCCATATACTCAGCTCCTTTTTATGAAAGCCTAACTTACATAAGTCTATATATTATATATTCACGATACAGATTGAAAATACCTTTTTAACATAGCATAGATACATGAAAATTTTATAAGAAAATAAAAAAGGGTCCTTTCCCCCTCTCACACCTAAAGTTTTTGGAGAGGCAATGGGGACTGCCAAAAGCTGACTTTGGCCCTGCGTAGCCCGAAGGGCGAAGTCAGACCCGGCCGGTGGAAGATTTTGGCAGTTCACATTGCCAACCCATAAAAATTAGCGTATGATAAATGTAAGTAATATTCTCTATACGGAGCAAGACGCGTATATAATACGACCGCATAATGCAAGACCACGGTCAAAGTAAGGCACTCAACATTTTGGTATTTACCTCAAGGAGGCCATATGGATCCGCAAAGAATTCTGAAAGCATTATCCAATCCACATCGGTTAGATATTATATTGTGGCTAAAGCACCCAGAGCAAGAATTCGGTGTTCAAGTACACTCTAAAACTCTCATCGATTTTCCAAACAGCGTTAGCGTTAAGAGTATTCAAAAACGCTGTGGTGTATCGCAATCGTCTGTATCTACATTTATGACTATATTAGAGCGTGCAGGCCTTGTGGAATCGCGAAAAATTGACCAATACACCTATTATAGGCGCAATGAAAAAGTTATCCGAGAGTTTGGCGAATGGTACAACAAAGAAGTATCCATTCAAGCCGATAATATCGACAAATTATTGGAAACAGTAACCTTAGACGACACATCCTATCCATCAACAGAGGATAGTTCTATGCTAAATCAACAACAAAGCATAGGCATATCTACTAAGGGACTAGACTATGAAAAAGATAATACCTAAACACAACTCCCTATCATTACTTTATAGGGAACAATAAAGGAGCTATACTGCTAGAGGCTAACCTCAGCAATATAGCTCCTTTTACATTTATTTTTCTCTTCTATCGATTCTCGCCCTTACACGTTTTATTTATCGTTGTGCTTCGTATGCTCTAAATAGTTTAGATAGCAATACAGGCGCTAGTTTTAAAAGATCTGGGTTTTCGCAGAAGGATACGCGAAGTTGTGTCTTACCAGGATTGTGTTCCCTATCGGCACCACTGTAGAATCCGTTAAGTGGAGCCATGAGCAATGTATAGTCATTGCCATCATCCAAGGTCACACGGCCATGTTCAGCACACCAAGCAGCAAATTCTACGCCGTCAAAGCCAGGTTTTGCTACATTGCGTACATCGATAACGAAATAGATGGACGCTTCTGGATTAGAGATAATGAAATCTGGTTCTACCTCTTTGAATCCCTTGTGAAGTTCATAAATCATCTCGCGATAGTAATCACGTTGTTGCTCATACCAGTTATGAAGATCAGCATGGCTTTCATGAGCCAAGGCACCAAAAATATATTGACCAAGCGTATTAGCACTGAGATTCGCCGTATATTCAGCAACAGATTTCATAGCACAACGCATTGTCTGTAATGATGGCGCCAATGCGAAGGCCACAAGCATTCCAAACCTTAGAGGCCGTTTCAAGACTGATACGACGGCCTTCGATACCTGGTACATCCTTATTCGTCAATGTCCAAATACTAGATGTTTCCTTGCCTTTTTCGTAGGCCAATTCACGATAGGCTTCGTCGGAAATAATCCATAAATTATATTTTACGCACAAAGATGCATATTCAATTAAGGTTTCCTTGCTGAATAGCTGACCAGTTGGATTGTCGTAAGGAATAATCAACAATGCCCCTGGTTTTGTTTCTATAATGCGTTTTTCCACGGTTTCAATGGATGGCAATTCAAATTCGCCATTCTCGTTCAGGCGTCGTTCTACGGTTACCGTTTTACGACCAATGCGATGACCTACCGCATCGTAGTTCGTGTAGGACGGATTGAACATCAATAGAGGACGTTCCTCTTCACCTGCACCGCCACAAACGCCAAGCATGATGATTTCCATCGCCATGGACGCACCATCTGTAACGAGTACATTAAGGCCTGTTGTATCGAAACCTTGGCTGCGCAAAATATGCAAGAATGCTTCACGGCATTCATCGGTCCCCGTTGTTGGTACATATGGCACGATGCCCGTACTGAAAGGACTATTTGGTCCGCCTAGAGTAAATAGTCGGCGCTGCATGGCGGGATGCATAGGACGCATAACATTACCAATAGAACCGTTAACCAAAATAGGTGGGTTCTTTCGCTCTAAAAATTTAATTTGTCCCATGCGGATCCCCGACGGCTTACGTGCCATCATGTACGGGGATAAAACCGGTAGTTCCATACAGAATCCAACTCCTCTAAATAAACGCCTTTCACAAAAATAAGGCTGTAATACGCATACATTGATATATATAGATACATTCTATTATAGTGCTTTTACAAGAGAAAATCTATAGTTTTATCATCGTAGCTTACAGCCTTATCAATTTTTATTCTTAACCAGCAAATTAGATAGTAACTTCAACACCTAAGCGGAAGTTGCGACCTTGGCCTGGCCACCAGTCACCAGGGTGCCCCCAATTAACGCTAGATTGTTCCGCATAGTACGTATCAAAGATATTATTAATACGACCAAATACAGTCACGTTTTCACGTACCCGATAGTTTGCACTGATGTCAGCCAACCAGTATGTTTTACGCGGGAATACATTAGCAGATTGACCAGGACGATCGATGACGCCACGGATATCCAAATGAGCATCCCATTTAGCATCATTATAATCGAGGCCTGCATTAACTGCATGTTTAGGCACATACCCATCGCGATTAGCTTTGCGCGTAGGTGTTGCATCGATATGCGTATAAGTATAGCCAAGGCGTGCTGCCAAATGTTTTGTTATTTGTTTGCGTACATCTGCATTGATACCATGCGCCTTTTCTGTATCAAAATTGTGGTATTCACCTGAGAACGCTGCAGGGTTTGTCATTACCCAACCAATTTTATCTTTTGTACTGCGACTAAAGAAGCTGAGATTGCTGTTCCAAGTTTTACCGAATTTATGATGAACACCTACGCTCCATTCATGACCTGTTTCAGGTTTCAAATTGCGGTTACCATTTCTGCCATCGAACAATTGGTATGGCGTTGGAGCTAAGAAATATTCTTTGTATGCTGCATATACATTCGTTTTAGCATTCACATCGTAGCCAACGCTAATGGATGGAGATGTATGTGTACCAAATGCGGAGTGATGGTCAACGCGAACACCTGGTATGACAGTCCATTTCGGTGCAACCTTCCACTCATCTTGTACGAAGTAAGATGTATTCGTAAGTTTTACACCACCCATATTAAGCACCTTATCTTGACGCCAATCAATACCGCCAACTACGGTATGATCTTTCGCTTTATACGTCACTTGGTCGCCAAATGCACGAGTCTTAATATCTGTTAAATAACCATCATATTTAGTTTTATAATGATTATCTAATACGTATAATTGATGGCTCCAACGTTTATTGATATTGTTATTCCAAACAGCACGGAAGGAATCACTTGCTTCTGTACCGTAACGAATGTGATTAAGGGCACCCATATGGTCAGAGTACATCGCATCACCGCGATAGGTATCATAGAATACCTTCACATCATTTGTCATTGATTTTGTTGCCTACCATGAAGGAACCAGTATGACTATTGCCATGTTGCGGAATGCGTTTGCCATGACCATCTTTATAGGAACCGACGATATCTTTTTGGTACCCTACACGCCAGTACCAATCCTTTTTGCTACCTTCGTTCAAGAGAGCGTATTGTTCTAAATCATTGCTGCCGCCCATCATACGAAGTTTAGTTTGAACGCCTTCCTCAGGTTTTGCAGTAATCACGTTCACAACACCACCGATAGCGCCAGAACCATATAAGGTAGAACCGGCACCGCGTTGTACTTCTACGCGGTCAATGCTAGACATATCTTTCAAAATTGTCATCGGTGGATTCACACCAGCGGCCCCCATATTGATGCCGTCTACCAAATATAATACTTGGTCGGAACCATTGATACGGAACGCATTAGAATTCGTGTAACCTACGCCACCACCATACGTATTGATATCTACACCTGGTACAATACGCATCGCTTCATTCATGTTAGTTGCGTGACGTTCGCGGATATCATCGCCTGTGACTACACCTACGCTAGCTGGTACTTGTGAAAGCTGTTGTTCACTACGCGTTGCAGTAACGACAATGGTATGAGAATCTTGTGCATCAGCAGCTAATACGCTAGGTGCGCTAATCGTGCTACCAAATACAAGAGCTAATCCCACATATAGAGATAAACGCTGTTTCTTTGATACTTTCATAAACCTCCACACACATCAAACTATAAATTACATACTATAAATATTTTGTGCCATAGATACCATTGCACGGGTCATAAATTGGGAATAACTCATAACCTGTGAAGAATCTACAAGGTACACACGATGATTGGCGATGGCCTTAACCCCTTGCAAAGCTGGATCAGAATAAAGCTGTTCCACCGATGCTGGCGTAGTGCCATCTGAAGTATAGGCCACGGAAGGAATAAAAATGATATCTGGGTTGGATTTTATTAAGTCCTCTCTCGACCCATTATCAAAAGGGCCTAACCCTATTTGAGTGGCCGCATTGTTTACCTTCAAGTAGTTACACATATCATCGAAGGTAGACCCCTTGCCGCCTGTCAAACCAAATTGCGAATAAAATGCCACTAAAGGGCGTTCACTGCTATACTTATTCGCCAGCTCTTCTACAGTTTTTAAATCTGCATCCATGCTGGCAATCATGGATTCATCAGAGGCGTGTAGTAGACCGGCAATCTCGTGAATAACAGATTTTGCCTCTTCTACCGTTGTAGGCGTTTTATATACATAAACAGGAATCTGCATATTGCGCATTTCCCCAATCGCATCTGGAGACATCCAATTGGGTACTAATACTAAATCTGGCTGTACAGAGAGCATGGACTCAGCAGATGCTTTCACATGTTTCTCTACCTTAGCCGACGCGTCGGGTACATTATTAGGTACCGTACCAACAGCGGCTACGCGGCTTGGATCAACCAAGGATAGGACTATATCCTCTGTGCTAGCAGCGATAGGAACGATGCGCTTAGGTTCAGTCGGCACCGTAACAACAGTGCCAGTACCATCCGTCACCTGATGTGTAGCGCCCGTAGTCCCCGTTTGTGCAGGACCACAACCGACCACAAACAATACCATCATCAGTATGGCGCATATAATCGATATTCTTTGTTTCATATTAACGACCTTCTATAACACCTTCTATGGAAATATATAAGGACTGCAAATTCTCTAGCATCGTTGGAGATGCATCCCAGTAACCACGCTGAGCAGCCTCTAGCAAAATCTCTGTAATGCGCTGTAAGGCCCAAGGGTTTACCTGACGCATCCAATCCTGCACAGTTTTGTCTAAGGTATACTTATTCGCATACCCTTCGTAGACCCAGTCCGGCACGACATCACTTGTAGCATCCCATCCAAAGCTATGAGATACCACATTCGACATATCTGAAGCCCCTTTATAGCCATGTTTCATCATGGCTTCGATAAATTTAGGATTCTGCGTCTCTCCTTGTACAACACGACGAATTTCATCACCTAAGGGCCGCATCACAACGCGGCTACGGTCTGAGCTATCCCCCACATAGGCGCGAGGCGCACTGCCCTTTGCAGTCCGCACCGCTGCAATGAGACCTCCGTGATAGCTATAATAATCATCGGCGCTCATAATATGCGTTTCTCGATTATCTTCGTTTTTAATGGTCACATCCATGGTCGTTAATCGACGCTGGAACAGCCTCATATCCTGAGGAATATCCTTGTGCAGGTGAAAGCTACTCCACTTGCTATACACTTGCGCAATATCTTCTACAGATTGCCAGTTTTTGCCTTCTATCAAGGCGCCCACACCGGTGCCATAGGCCTGTGGCGGGTCACCGAAGATACGGAGTCGCGCCTTTTTAGTAGCCAACAAAGGATCCTCACCTTGCTCAACGAGCCAATCTACATCATCGTGAATATGCTTTTTCACATAGTTATCATCTGGGGACTCATCTAGTTCTGACACCATTTCCACGGCCTTATCAAGCCAACTAATGGCAGTAGGCATCATATCTCGAATGAGGCCACTGATGCGACCCATTACGTCGATACGAGGTCGTTGTAATTCTTCTAAAGGAATCACCTCTAGGCCTGAAATGCGACCATTGGACTGCCATTTAGGGCGAACGCCTAATAAATAAAGAAATTCCCCTAAACACTGGCCGTGACTTCTAGAGTTGCTACTAGCCCAGAGAATGATGCCTACCGTTTCAGGGTACCGTTGTTCATTTAAGATATAGTCAGCAATGACTTGGTCTGCCAAGTCTATCCCTAGCTGATAAGCAATCTTTGTGGGTAGTGCCCGTTCATCGAGGCCATAGAAGTTCCGCCCCGTAGGCAATACATCAACTTGACCGCTGGAAGGAGCCCCACCAGGGCCTGGTTCAACATATTTCCCTGCAAGCCCTGCGAAATGGATATAATCTCATTCTTTGTTTGCCCTAATTTAGGTATGTACTCGCGCACAATGACTGCGGCCAAAGGCGCTAGCCGTTCTGGTACTGTATAATTTGGTGTATTCACCACATACCTTACAAACGCACGCAGTTCGTTCCAAATTTGATCAATGATGTTACTATAACGAATCCCCTCGTTATTTACGTCCCCTGCATGTCGCTCTATATAGGACCAATCATAACCTAATTCTTCGGCTAAGATTTCAAGACCCGATGCAATATCCCCTTGTGGCGTCCGTACAATGGCGGTAATAAATTCCTCTAGATCTACACCTTCAGGTCCCTGCCCTAAAATGTGCAAGCCATTTCTCATCTGCATATGCTTTAGGTCGCTTAACTTTTCATGAACAGCTGTAATAAGATCGTCCATCTCCATCGTAGCGCCTTGTTCTTCATCGATGAGATGACACGCCATGGCTTTCTCTCGAATCACGTTCTCTATATCCGATACACTCTCAGGATGCTCTTGCTCAAAATGACTATGCTCATCGAGTAAGGCTTCTAGTTCTTCAAACTCATCATATAGACCAGCCGTCGTCATCGGTGGCGACAGATGCCCCACTAAACAAGCGGAGCTGCGCCGCTTAGCTTGGATACCTTCACCAATAATAGTCGTCCAGTACGGGTAAATATTAGGTAACGAGGATATACCAATTTCAGGATAGCAACTAGCACTGAGGCCTGCTCCCTTACCTGGGAGCCATTCTAAGGAACCATGAGTACCTACATGAATGACTGCATCCGCTGCAAAGACGTTCCGAACCCAGTGGTAGAACGCCAAGTATTGATGAGGTGGTGGCAAACAGGGGTCGTGGTAAATAGCAGATACATTTTCCCCAAAACCACGCGGTGGCTGCACCGTAATCCATAGATTCCCATTGGAGAAACCCGGGATAATAACCTCATCATCGTAGACGAATACATCTCCAGGCGCCGCGCCCCAAGACTCGACCATAGACTTTTGCGTATCTGCTGGCAGCGTTTCAAAATACGCTCTGTAATCAGCACTACTCAAACGCCCTTCTGCAGAAGCTAAGAGCTCATCAGTGAGCATAGACCTATCATTGGTCATATGAGATGTGACTATATCCATCAACTCTGCACTCGTTTCTGGCACAGTATCTACGGTATAGCCCTCGTCTTGCATGACCTGTAATAGTCGTCGTACCGATTCAGGCGTATCAAGTCCTGCAGCGGACCCAATATTGGAGTTTTTAGGCGGATAGTTATGCAAGATAATAGCTACCTTTCGCTCCGATACTGGAATATGTCGTAATTTAGACCATTTAATGGCCCGCTCTACAATAGCAGCAATGCGTTCTTTTACAGGTAGATACACATAGTGACCACGCTCATCAAAGGTTTGACACGCCACGACGCCACCCTGAATGACGCCATCGAGCTCAGGTTGTGATATGGATAAATTCACGTCCAAAGGCGTCACGCCTTGCGGGTCTGCAGCCCAGGTTTTCTCATCCATGTATATGGTATAGCCCTGAATGATAGGCACATCCTGTAACTTTAATTCCTCCAAAGTTTGCGCCCCTAAGAACTGATAGGAGAATTTACAAGTATTTATGAGCACATCAAAAGGGAATACATCCTTACCAAAGAGATGATTCATGGACAGCTTCATATTAGGAATGCCTACACGAGGATTCGAGCCATACTGTCCATAAAAGATAATCGGGTTGTAACCATGTTTATAAATCTCTTCGAATAAGGCCTGTTGATACTCAATATCCCCCATAATCCATTCGTCGCGATAGAAATACACCGCGATGGACGGCCAATCTGGATTTCCTTCGGCCTCCATGAACTCATCATAGGTTTCGTAGATATTTCCATCAGTGACCCATGATGGCTTGCCACGGAATGTGGTCAGGTTCCTCCCATTCGGAGATTGGTTTTTGTACTGAAAGCACCGTTAATAAGGCGCACATAGTTCATGACGCCACTGGTGCGGCGATAGCTTTCAAGAAATCTCCGTTGATTTTCATCTATATTGCGATAGAGAATATCTGTTTTCTTAGGCTCTACCACATCGATCCAATACTTAGGATGATGCGCATACAGCCAACGCTCTAGACGTTCTAAAAATGGCGAATCTAAGCCAACCCCCATATTCGTTACGAGAACGACATCTGCAGCGCGTAGGCGGCTTTCAAAATCCTCATCCCAAAGGGGCTGTTTTTTCATATTACAGATGTCCACCTCACCCTGTATCAATTCAGGATAGGTGGCAACAGCCTGTTCTATATATTGGATTTGTTTTCCTAAATTAGAAATATACATGAGACGACTCATGATCTACCTCCGCGATACTCGTAATATACCATCTGCCGTAATAGTATCCATGGCGTAATAACTGCCATTCATTAATTTACATAATTCCTTAGCAAGGCCTAGCTTGATAAAGCCCGTTTCCGTATCAATAACGATACAGTCTACAGACAAGGTTCCAAGAATACGAGCCCATTGTTTGGCCTCTGCTACGGGATCCTCTAAGTCCCCCGACGTAGCACGTCCATCGGTGATACATATAATCTGAATGCGTTCTGCCCGATGGGCACGCAACAATCTATCGCACATGGTGTAGGCCATGCGTAAACCGTGAGCTAATGGCGTTTACCACCTGTAGGCATAGAGGCTAATAGTCGCTCTGCGCGCTCTACGCTACGGGTGAACGGCAATAACACCTCTGCCGATTCCTTGCGAAAGGCAATGAGTCCTACTGAATCACGATGGATATAGGAATCCCTCAAGAGGCTCAAAATAGCGGATTTCGTGGCCTCCATACGATGCCGTGCCGCCATAGAACCGCTAGCATCCACCACAAAGAGCTGGTATGCACCAATACGTTTTTCTCGAGCTTTACGGCGATAGTCCTGTGGTTTTATTACTATAGATAATCCCTTAGCTTCTTGCTGTTCTAATGGCAGAGACTGCGTAGATTGTATTTCTTGTTCCACCTTAACAGCAGCTCGCAACCGTTGGTAGGGTGCTGCCGCTCGCAATGTATCGACTAAGGCCAAGTCCTCAAGAGCATGTTCATCTTGATAGGCTCGAATCATACGGCCTCGAGTGTCCTTTGTCTTAGTCATGAGGCGACGACCAGAACCCTTACGATACTGGCGGTCTACAGTCTTATAAGACTGTAATTTCCAATGAACATCTGGTTAGCTATACGGGCAACAGTATCAGGCAAGGATACAGAAGATAGCCCGTTAGATACATCAGCATCAGTGTTTCTTGAATCAGAACTATCAGATTCCTTAGGGTTAGCGTCATTAGTGTCGCTAGCTTCTTCTTGATTAGCGTTGCCGGATACGTCTTGATTAGACGCTCCATCTTCGGTGCTACTGATATCATTATTGGAATTATCTGATTCATTGGGATTGGATTCATCACCATTAGAATCTTCTCCACCCGAATTACTCGAGTTATCTACATCAGAGTCCTCTGCTATTTCAGTATTCTTCTGCAACTGATTTTGGTCGTTTGTACTACTTCCATTATCCCCTTGTGATGATTGAGATTCTGATGCTTCATCTCGCTTCATACGATGGGGCAAAACATATAAAGCGGCTCGGTCTGCATGGATTGGCTTGCAGTACGAGCTGCCATCAAGAACGGCAAGAGATTTCATAACTTGCAGCAATACGTATTCTGCACCATGGCCTACGGTGCGTGCTTGTAGTGCATAGGATATGGCTAGTGAAAGCATAGCATCCGAAACAGCAATATTCTGAACTCGTTTAATAGCTATGAGAGATAACATGTCCTCAGCTGAAATAACATCTATTGAGCTAGTTTCCTCCTCACATAGAGCATCGTCCAAGTCTGATTGATTATCCCTTGCTATAGATGCTTCACCACATTGAATTTCTTCTCGATTTTGTTGCAACACAGCTATACGAGATTCTAATGTAGGTGCAGCCATAGATACATGCACATCGACGAGTTCCCACTCCGCATCATCTAGTGTTCTATCTTCATGATTGATAGTCATGATGAGCAATATTTGACGTCGCTTCGCCTCTACTAATAAGGCATGACGAACCTCAGGTGCCAGAACGTGACCATCATCGACAACCCAGCATCGAGTGCTAGTGTCATCTAAAAGACCTGCGGACATAATCATCTTGCCCTGCTCTAGGGATGCTTCAAAATCGATAGTCTCTTGTAATTGTGAATTTTCTACATAAATGGGTATCAAACGATAAGGAATTCGCCACGCTTCGAGGCACTGGCGAAGGATATAACTTTTACCCACACCAGTACCACCAGAAATAACGAGAGTATGAATCTGATTGTTTACAAGGCCTATTTTGAGGGCCTCTTGTACAGATGTTTCCATAGCTAGCCCTCAAGCACAGCCGTTACCACTGTATCAATGCGGTCTTCATCGTGACCTTGCTCCTCAAATGGCAAACGACGTAAACGATGCTTCAATGCTAATCGTCTTTGCTATCTTGAGGTCACTCTCTGTGATTTGATGGTGACCGTGAAAAGGTCGCGTGTGCACGAGCGGTGTGCATCATCGTAATATCTGGACGATGACCATCAACGCCAACACCAATACTAATACTTGCAATTTTCAACAATACCTCATCGGTGGGAATGATGCTTGGCAATAATTCACGAGCTTGTAATAAGCGTTCGTGTAATGCTTGTTCCGACTCCTCATAAGACGCTACAAAGCCGTCAGGATTGTCGCCAAAGGCGAGCGGCGCTTGATAACCTCCATCCGTTGTGCTGGATCATGCTCACCATAGACCATGACGGATAAACCAAAACGATCTAGCAGCTGAGGTCTAAGGTCACCCTCTTCGGGATTCATTGTTCCTACGAGGATAAAGCGAGATGGATGAGAGTGGCTCACCCCTTCACGCTCTACCGTATTGATACCCATAGCTGCTACATCAAGTAAAATATCTACAATATGGTCATCTAATAGATTAACCTCATCTACATAGAGAATGTTTTGATGTGCTGCGTGCAAAATGCCTGGTTCAAAAGCTTTCACACCGTCCTGTAGTGCTTTTTCTAAATTGATAGACCCTACAACACGGTCCTCTGTAGCATTGATAGGTAATTCTACAACAGTCATGGCCGTAGCCCCTGTCTCCATAGGCGGTAATAGGTTCGCCAAAGCGCGGACAGCCGTAGATTTGGCAGTGCCCTTTTCCCCCTCGATTAACACACCACCGATAGATGGATTTATGGCATTGAGTAACAGGGCCAACTTCATTTCATCTTGACCAACAATAGCAGTAAATGGATATAACATAAGTCTAACCTCATTCGGAATCGCAATACAAGGATGTAGCCAAAAATAAAATTAGTAATATAAAAATAACTAACTATCTAACCCAAGATACTTATTGCAGGTCTGGATCGATAGACATGTCTGTACTACCACCTGTTTGTTTAAAATCATCAATATTTGTAGTTCCCTTAGGGAATACAAAGATGCGTTGTTGTTTAAAGTATGGATCATCGTAGACCGCTGCCGATAGATGGAATGCGTTTCGTAGATTCTCTGCAGTCAGCACTTCACGAGGCGTTCCTACATCGACTATATGACCATCACTAACCAAGACGAGCTTAGTACAATATTTGGCAGCCAATTCTAAATCATGGACGACGATTAGAATCGTTTTCCCTTCGTCACATAATCTACGACCTTCGTGAAAGATATCATCAGCGTACACCAAATCAAGAGCAGCCGTCGGTTCATCTAGTAATAGCACCTCTGTTTGTTGTGCCAGTGCCTTGGCTAAAAATACCCGCTGTCGCTCACCACCGCTAAGGTTTGTACGGAGCGATGTCTCAGGTGATATACGCCCACCTCTTTCATCGCTTTTTCTACGATAGCTTTATCTCCGGGGCCCTCTTGTTGCCACCATTTCAAATAAGGATAACGCGCTGTCATCACGATATCGATGGCTTCATAATCAAAGGACACATTAACGGATTGTTGCATGTATGCCACATGATGAGCGATATCCTTATCGCTCATGGAGGCAATGCTTTTACCATCCCATAAAACCTGACCACCAGAAATAGGATAGAGTCCACGCAAGGTTTTTAACAACGTCGTTTTACCAGAACCATTAGGTCCAATAATGCCGACAAATTCACCGCTATCAATAGAGAAGGACGCATCCTTGAGAATGTGGTTTTCCCCTAATGTAACGGATAGTGATTGAACATCTAATTTCATTAGGCCCCTCCTTTACTGCGCAAGCGGTGAAGCAAATATAAAAAGTATGGTGCCCCTAAGAGAGCTGTCATGATACCAACACGAATTTCTATAGGTTGTGCTATAACTCGGCCCAATGTATCACAGAATACGAGGAATAATGCCCCTCCAACAGCTGCCATAGGCAGTAATATGCGATGATCCGGTCCTACCAAGAGGCGGACAATGTGAGGAACCACAAGGCCTACAAAGCCAATAGAACCACTGACACATACAGCAGTAGCTGTAACAACGGATGCAAGGAATAAGAATAGCATACGGTACACCATAACAGGTAAACCCAATGCACGTGCTTCTGTGTCACCGAGAACGAGTACATTAAGATGACGACCGAGCATCATCAAAATAACGCTGCCTGTCACGATAGGCCCTACAGCTAGTGCCACATGATCCCAACGACGGAAATCAAGGCCACCGACCATCCAGAATAAGAATTCACGCAACCGGTATTCGTTAATCATCGTCAAAATACCCGATGTAAAGCACCAAGTAACATGCTCACAGCTACACCAGCGAGCAATAAGGTCGTCGTATCGAGCTTATTATTGCGCAAGGTTAAAATAATAGTAATACCAACGGATACAAAGGCGCCAACAAAGGCAAAGGCAGGCATATAAAACATACCAAGAGATGTTACGCCAAGAGCAATGGCGATCACTGCGCCAAGGGATGCCCCTGCGGATACACCCATAATGCCAGGATCCGCTAATGGGTTGGAGAAAACGCCTTGCATAACGGCACCAGCCAAGGCTAATGCACCACCTACAAGGAGACCAATGATGAGACGTGGCATACGGATAAACCACAATACCGCCTCCTGTTCAGCTGTAATCGGAGCTGTAAAATGAACCGGTATCCCCATACCATTTAAAATACTTTGTATGCCACCACCGATAGGAATCATAATCGTTCCTACATGTAGCGCCAATAGGCTTACAATACATAGCAATCCCCCAATTATGGCAATTGCCATGATTTTTTGTTTCTGTTTAGTCATGAGGATTCCTTTCTAACTGAGGATACACAGTATGCATAATAGCAAGCATAGCTTCACCAATATGCTGATTCATAGTATATAAGTACGCAGCCGGTAAAGGCTTAACGCGATGTTCTTTTATAGCAGGAAGGTTTTGAAAGGCTGGATTATCAAGATACCGACTAGCTAAATTCTTATCCATGCCTTTATAGGATGGAATAAAAATATAATCTGGGTCCATAGCCAATACACGCTCATCTCCAAAAGGAGTCCGTGGCGGTAAACCGAGAAGATCAGGTGCATTGTAGATGCTCATATACTTGCACATATCATCAAACAGACTGCCTGTTCCGGTGTACCCATCCATGGATGATACGAAGAGTACGCTTTTGCGTTGATTCAATGGAATAGATGTACCAAGCCGTTTCATCTGTTCTAGTTCACGACGGATTTCTGCTCGTAAAATTGCCCCTTTTCATCTTCCCCTACAATATGAGCTATGTCCGTCACATTCTTAATGACAGATTCTACCGTAGTACTGGTTGGCACTACAACAGTAGGTATACCCATGTGGCGTAAACCAGCAATGATGTCTGCGCTCGTATAATCAGGTGCTATGACAAGATCTGGCTCCAAGGCAATGATTTTTTCTAATGGATAAGAACTCATAGCCGGTTTAACCAGCTTAGCACGCTTCGCCTCTAAAGAATACTCTTCATAGGTAGATAATGTATTAATACCTACCAAGCGGTCTGGTTCTACAAGGCCTAATAAAATCGTATCCGACGCAGAGGATAATGCTAAAATACGTTTCGGATGATCAGGTACTGGTACGCGTGCCCCATCATAACTTTCAACATAACGGGTATATGGCAAGGTCCGCGTTTCATCTTGCGGACCACATCCGGTTACACCTACAAAAAGGAGTACCATCAAACATATAAGATACACAATGCTCTTGTTCATGATGATACTCCTTGTATAGTTCTAATACAGACTTATAGTAATCTAGAATTTTTGAGTGTAGCTAAGCTGATAGTTGAATGGCTCATCCCAGTATTCCCAATCCCCGTTGGAAATAACATTGTGACGATTCAACAAGTTACGCGCATCGAGTCGTATAGAAGAGTTTTCATTGAACTGATACCCTACATACGCATTCCACGCTACAAGATTTGGATTGATGCCGCCATCGCGGTTCTTCATCCGTTTTGTTACAAAGTTTATACTAGATCCAGCTGTCCAAGTGGAACTATTGTAATGAATGCCCCCTGTAAATTGTAATTTTGGATTAGCTTGTTTCCAATAATTTTTATCGATTTCCATTTGTTTTGGATTCGAATACGATGCACCAACCGACATTTTTAATCGGTCTGTCAACTTACGACCATATTCAGCTTCGATGCCTACATTTCTATAGCGACCGCCGTTGACGCGGATAGTATTACGGCCATTGCTATCCGGTTTCCAAGAGAAGAAATTCTTGAAATCCATATAGAATGCAGCCACCTTCCAACTATCTTTATTGGTAATGTGCTTATAACCCAATTCATAGTTCCAACCTTCTTCAGGTTTTAAATTACGACCGCTAACCGATTGATATTGTCGGTTTACCGTTTTAAATGTATCGCTTAGATTAGGCATGGTAAAAGCTTTGCCTACATTCATATATACAGAGGATTCTTTATTGATACGGTGATTCAATTGGAATTGTGGTGTCAACACATGTTGATTCTTTACAGGATCCTTGATGTCCGTATACCGCAATCCAACAACGGTACTCCATGTAGGATTGATTTGATAGGAATAACTACCATAAAGAGCTAAGCTATGACGATGAGGACTTGCATATACAGGACCTGATGTGGTGCGGTACGTTTCACGTTTACCCAATACACCGGCAATTAGATAATCCTTGCCACCTCTAAAATCCCATTCGTGTTGTACATCAAAACCATATTGACGAGCAATATAGTTACTATCATTAGATGTATAGGATGGAAGACTATGATTACGATTTTTTCCCTTCAAATCTCGATCATTATAGAAGAGTGTACCCGTCGTATTTCCATCCTTATAAATCAAGGACGCATTGTTCTTAGAATCATCATATGCATATGTTGTAGAGTGGCGATTGCGATTCGTCGCATTACTTTCAGTACTCAACTGAGCATAGGCCGACTTACCTTCAAAGCGGCTAAAGTTCAATGTTACCTTGTCGCTCAATTTGCCGCTCATAAATATACCTAATGAATTCCCCTTATCCCGTGCTGTATAGTATTCATACCCACGAGGGTGACTCACCGAATCTGTACGAACTGGTGTAGACGGATCTTGTTTACCAAAGAATCCCCGTTCTATACCAATCAAGAAACGCGGCGTGCCGTAGTTGATTTTATAGGTTTGACTACCCATATTGCCTACCCCAATAGTAGCAGAGCCACCTTCTTTAGTAGGTGTTTAGTAATGACATTAACAACGCCGCTCATCGCATCAGAACCATATAAAGCAGAAGCAGCGCCTTTCAACACTTCGATACGGGCGATAGAACCTGTTGGAATAGAGCTAAGACCACCCTTACCATTAAGGTTCATCGGTACGCCATTGACGAGAATGAGTGAACCTCGTTCTAATCCACGAATATTGACCCGACTATCCATGGCACCATATTCAAGGCCAGATGCACCATAGGAGAAAGATGTAATACCAGGCACCATGTTCACCGCATCAAAGGCATTTTTAGCACCGCTATTCATGATATCTTTGTCCGTAATAACATCCATCGCTGCCGGCGTATCTAGGTTTAACAATGCCATCCGATTAGCTGTTACATTAATGACATGACTTTCAGATGCGTCATTTGCTTCAGTAGATGCTACCGTAGTAGGAGTATCTGTGGTAGCCGTTACATCCACTGCATATGCATGCACAGATAATCCCATCAAAGCCAATCCTATAAGTACAGAAGTACGTCGTTTCTTAAGATTGTTCATAACAAATCCCTCGTAATACACACTAATTATTCATAAAAACTACATAATTGTATTATTACACATTTAAAAGGGCTACACAAAACCCATACCCCCTATTAGTACTGGATTTTTATATAAAAGCTCTACAAATAAATATTAGAATTTTTTTGTGTATAACTCAATTCATATGTGAATGGATCACTTTCAGTATTCATAATCCCCATTGGTGATAACGTTGTGACGGTCTAACAAATTGCGTGCATCTAGACGAAGTGTTGCATCCTTATTGAAATGATAGCCCACATAAGCGTTCCAAAAGGGCAATATTAGGGTTTAAGCCACCATCTCGATTGCGCAACCGTTTTTGTAACAAAGCTAAAGGATGTGCCTGCTTCCCACGTTGGGCTTTCATAGCGAATGCCTGTAGTGAATTGCAATTTAGGGTCACTTGTTTCCAGTAATTTTTCATTCATTTCCTTTTTGTCTTGGATTAGAGTAAGATCGCTCACGTTCCATTTGAGGCGGTCAGATAAACGTCTACCATATTCGGCTTCGATGCCCACGTTGCGGAATTTCCCGCCATTTACGCGCACCAAAGGTCGACCATTTGCATCCGGTTGCCATTGGAAGAAGTTTTTGAAATCCATATAGAACACATCAACCTTCCAATCATCCTTTTTGTTAATCCGCTTGTACCCAATTTCATAGTTCCAACCCTCTTCTGGTTTGAGATTTTTGCTGCTTACCGCTGTATACCGACGGCTAACGCTGCGGAATGTATCGCTCAAGCTAGGCATTGTGAAAGCTTTCCCTACGTTCACATACATGGAAGATTGTTTATTGATGGAGTGCAATAATTGGAATTGAGGGGTCAACACATGTTGATCCTTGATTGGATCATCGATTACGGTGTAACGCAAGCCCAAAATGGATGTCCATTTAGGGTTGATTTCATAAGAATAACTACCATACACAGCATAACTATTGCGTTTAGGATGAACGTACACAGGAACAGCCGTTGCATGATAGATTTCTTGTTTACCTGTAATACCTGCGATTAAATAGTCCTTACCATCTCTAAAATCCCATTCATGCTGTACATCAAATCCATATTGACGTGCGCGATAGCTTGTTTCAGTCGCCTTAGCTTGGGACGTATTGTGCACCCGGCTCGTACCACGCATCGTACGGTCATTATAGAACAAGGTTCCTGTAGTACCCTTGTCCTTATAAATTAAGGAAGCATTATTGCGATCATCCTTATAATGATACGTCGTAGAATGTCTTGCTTGATTAACCGGATTTGTTTCCGTACTGATTAGACCAAAGGACGATTTACTTTCAGCACGATTAAAATTCAATGTTACCTTATCTGAAAGCTTACCACTCATAAAGAGCCCCAACGAATTGCCCTTGTTGCGAGTACTATAGTAATCGTAGTGTTTAGTACCTGCATAGTCGTAGCGAACCGGTGTAGATGGATCTTGTGTGCCCCAGTATTTTCGATCGATGCCAACGATAAATCTATCTGTTCCATAAGACACATCAAAGCGTTTAGCACCCTTATTGCCTACGGCAACCGTAGCAGAGCCACCCTCTGTAGATGGAGTCTTGGTAATAACGTTAATAACACCACCTAATGCCTCTGCACCATACAATGTAGAAGCAGCTCCTTTCACTACTTCGATACGTTTTATGGCACTCGTAGGAATAGAGCCGAGTCCACCTTTGCCATTGAGGTTCATAGGCACGCCGTTGACGAGAACAAGGGCACCACGGTCAAGGCCTCGAATATTCGTACGGCTATCCATGCCACCAAAATCGGCACCGCCAGCACCATAAGAATTTATTGTTACCCCTGGTACGGTCGCCACCGCATCAAAAGCAGTGGTAGCACCAGTATTTTTTAACTCCTCAGGTGTAATTACATTCATCGCTACAGGTGTGTCCAAATCTAGGAGGGCTGTGCGATTAGCGGTAACATTGATTACATTGGACGACTCTTGATTCTCATTAGTTGTCATATCTACCGCATAACCATTTACACTCATACTAAGTAACGCCATCATTGTGGCCACATATACACGTTTATTCATTTCATTCACCATCCTATATGTTTTTATTAAAACTTTGTTAATTCTGTTAATTTGTAGCCTCCAAACTACAGTGGGCAATTTGGTTGTAGTGGATATGAACCTTCTCATATCCACTACATAAACTGTAATTCATTTAATTCAATTTAGGCTCATTCCAAATATAATCATTATTCAAATTCATATCTTATAAAAAAAACATCTGATTTAGGCTCACCAGTTGTATTGGTAGCCCCACCTGACCTAATTTGCAAGGGCAAGGGCATCATTATCAAGAAGGCTAGAACCACTACTCCCCTCAATTTCAGCCCTTACATAATTACCTTCGCCATCAAAATAAACCCTAATGGTAACTGTCCCTGTAATTCCTCTACGTACAGCTTGTGCTGGCATGACTTTATTGGCATCTAAACTAGCACGATAACCGGAAACATCAAAGTATCCCGAACCTTCCGTATTACTAGTCCCAGGATTGCAGCTCTGTGTACCAGGGCCGTCATTTGCTATTCCACCATTGCCAACAGGGGCCACCACCCGGGCCTGTTGTATCACCATCGCCGGGAACACCTACAGGATTATCTGTATTCTCATGTAGATTTACACTAGCCGTTTCATTGCCACCTAGATAAGGGTTAAGATTTTGCAAGCCTGGTGTCGGTTTTCCCGATAAATCCGGTAATACACTACCCGACTTACCGCCCATGACATTTTTCTTTATCATCAGAGACAATTTTTCTCTTGCTGTTTCTTCTCCTGCTCAGGAGGTTCCGGTTGCACCATGTCAAGATTGATGACCAAATCTTTCTTTGGCGTTTCTGGTGGTTTTTAAATGGCCGAACAAATCGCCTACAACACCCCAGTATGCTAAGTTGACCACCAATGCGACGATAAAAGGAATGCCATATCGTTTACTCACCATATGATCACTTCCGTTCTGTCGCTACGCTGACAAATCGAGCACCACTCATCTTGAGATTATCCAAAATGCTAATAACATCCTTATACGCAATATCTTCAGATGCACGGACGATAAAAGCTTGTTGTGGTTCCTTCGCAACGATGTCTTGAATTTCATTGCCCAAATCATCAGGTCTAATTTCACGTTCGTTCAAATACATCTTATGAGTAGCTGTGAGCGAAATCGTAATCGGCTCAATCGTTTTTGCCGTTGATGCAGAGGCCTTTGGCAAATTGAGCGGAATTTGTTCCTCTGTATTCATATATAACGTACTCATCATGAAAAATACGAGCAAGAAAAATACAATATCAATCATAGGTATAATCATGATGGTAGGTTCTTTTTGTATCCCTACTGAACTACGTTTCATCGTTGACTCCTAATATATAAATCCAAGATAGACCCTAAGCGTTGTTCCAATTTTGCAATATCATAATTTACTTTACTTGTGCACCAGCTGTGGATGGCTAATGCTACGATGGCTACTGAAAGCCCTGTAGCAGTCGCAATCAACGCTTCGGATACACCACCAGTAATAACGGTAGGAGCACCGATATCGCCACCAACAGCAGCGAATGAGCGAATCATACCGACTACAGTACCCAATAGACCTAGTAATGGAGCCATAGTAACCATCATGCTGAGCCAGTTAAGACCGCGTTTTAAACGTTCATCCATATACCCTACTACATCATGAAGGCGGTTTTCCAAGCCTTCAAAGTTATATACAGAATCAACAATCGGTGTTACAAATTGACTAAGCGCATCATCATTATTCTTAATCGCTTGTTCTAATGCAATCCAATCATTCGCATTACGACCTGCTTCAATGCTAGACGACAATTGTTGAATTTCACTGTCAATGCGACGATACATACGAATTCGCTCAAATAAAATCGTACATGCTGCCAACATAAATAAAACTAGCGGATACATGACTACGCCACCCGCATTAAAAAGATGAATTGCATACTCCATAATAACCTCCTCAAACTTATAATTATAAATTTGTACTCTACTGCGTATAAAACACAAATGCAATCTGTATTAATCGTTATATTACGATTAACACTAAGTTATTTTATTATTTCATAAACAAATACGTAGCACAATAAACCTATACCCTGTATAGGGTATGCTATTTTACTCTATGTATTTTTTTATAATTACTAATTTATCTATTGAATACATACATTTGTCTATTATAAAAAAACACTAATAATTCTCATGCTAAAAAAATTATTTATCTGCTCTCAATACATATAAAAAAAGCAGTCTATAGAAATGTTTTTCTATAGACTGCCTATACAGATATTATCTAAATTCTTAGCATACTAAGAGGCTGAACATAACACCTCTATCAAGTACATATTTATTAATTCTATACAATTTTTATGAATATTATTCATACCTGCATAACCATTCGTTTAAACTATCCTATGACACCGTTATATCATCATAATAAAACTTATGTATGTGCATCCTCTCGCTACGAAATAATGATACATAAACAATATCTTGCCTATCAATACACTATCTTGCATACACCACTTGAGCTATTGTATAAATACCTCGTCCAATATGGTAACTCTTGGCCAATAGAGCATCCGTAGACACGATGGCTACCTTTTTGTTTTTAATAGCTTTCAAATTTGCCAATACAGGGTCATTATAGTAATTGGCATAGATTGCATCGCGATTATAATCCGGTGCATGTATGTCCATCGGTACAATGATAACATCAGGGTCGGCCTTGATAAGGTCTGCCTTTGTACCAAAGTTAGATTGTTTCACTCCGCTCTTAGCGATTTGCATTATCTACGCCCACATAGGGTGAGCATATCGGCGATCGAGGTTTTCGGTTTACCATATAATCCGTTTTTCATTATACACAGCAACGGTCTGCTTTTGGATCGTCGCGGTGCGCAAAACGAAGCGATTCTGTATCGCGGATGTAGTTCATCATCGTCGCTATGAGGGCTGTCCGCCTTGCTTTCACGGCCTAGTAATTTACCTACATTGCGCGTCTGGTCCTCTACGTCTTTCACAGTCGCAGGCTCTCTTAATAATGCTACCTTAACGCCCTTTTTCTCGCAACGGACTAACGAGTTCTATGGATTCAGCGCCATCTTCAATGATAACAATATCCGGCTTTAACGCCACAATAGCATTCACATCAGGTGCCACCCGTTGCTTAACGGTATTAGTCACTTGATACGGTCTGCGCGGTAGTAGCCACTACGGAATCACCGGCCAATTCGCTCACCAAATCCGCCACATTAGGGCCCTACGGCGACGATACGCTCTGCCTTATGATCCAATGTAACCGTTGTACTGGTTCCATCCACCATCATATAGTGCCCGTGAGAGCTTAATATGCCGAATAGGCCCCCACTTGTAAAAGTTTTGCCAAGAACGGTACATACCAAGAGTCGCTACCACCAGACCCACAATACAAATAGCCAAAACAATCATCAAACGACGTAATTGCATAAGCTCTCCTCCTATGCTTTCAAAAAAATCTCATCATGCAATACACTGTAAACTAGCGACAACAATATAAGACCTATATCGCTAATTAGCTGGCACACTTTGGTATTTTACATAATTCTTATACGACCAATCGCCATACAACCATTTCGACATCTGTTCCATTTCATAATACATCCACGACGAATAGCTCATGATGTGCATGTCATTAATAGGATACACATAGCCCTTTTTCACAGCTGTTATATTCTGCAAGTCCGGATCATGCATAATAGCATCTATATCCTGCTTATACTCAGGTTGTTTGACCGAATATATGGTAGGCACAAAAATAACATCAGGATTGATGCGAATCAAATCCGCTTTTGTGCCCATGTTTTCTTGCATGTTGAAAGTAGGATAGCTCGCCCGATAGTCCCAAACATCAGATAGAACATTAGGATCCTTACCACGCTCTATGATTTTCAAGTTTCCTGCACCATCAACGCCATGAATCATTTCAATCATATCCCGAAGTACACCTGAACGATACACACCATGCGTGGGATTATACAAAGCAATCACTGGTTTCACATCATTTTTATGAGGCTCCACCTGTTTTTTGACATGCATAACAGAACTATTAATCGAAGATTCTGCACTTGTACTGTTAAATAGCTTAGCCACTTGCTTCGTATTAAGGCTTATATCATTCAGGCTATCTTTCATGGTGTAAATAAACACGGGAATACCGGCAGGACGCAACGATGCCACTAATCCTGGTGGTGTCGTCTCCGGTGCGATAACCACATCCGGTTCATAGGCTTTTATAGACTCCACCGTAGGCTGTACACGGCCCTTTATATCTGTACTAGAAACATAAGGAGACCCATCGGTGGCCACAACATAGGGCTCACCAGCAGCACCAACCAAGTCCACCGTTCCGGTTCCCAAGGTAACGACGCGTTGCACATAATCCGGCACGACCATCTCTGTATGTTGACTATCTTGAATCTTTCGGTGATTCGCAGCCGTTAACATCCGACCTATCACGCCATGCCTCGGTATAACATCGCCTAACAACTCTGGCGCCATCCCAATAACTAAACCTATGGCAATACAAATGCCCATGACTATATACGGTAGTACAATCCATTTTATCTTCATAAGCGTTCTCTCTCCATTATCACTTACGACTCATACCATTTTTTCGGTAAAAGTACAAACTACGACCCCCAAGGTATCTCACTATCGTATTATATTCTTGTTCAATTATTTCTTACTAGATTTTTTCTTATTAGGTTTTGCTGCTTGTTTGCCTTTCGCAGGACCTGCGGCTTTCACAAAGGAATTATTCAAATTGGTAGCAACCATAAGGGCCACATCAGCATTAGGAGTTGTGACAATAGAACGACCTGCCACGGTCACAGTAGGTCCATCATAAGATGCACCACCTGGCTGAATTTGACCATTATGGTACAAGCGCGCCAATTTACCAGCCATGAAATAAGCTCGTTCTTCGCCCGTATAACGACCACTATTGGCAGGGCTATAGATATTCACGCCATTCACAAATACCGCGCCATTATCGACCGTAACGTGATTGCCAGAATAGGTATACATGCGATCAATATTGTCCTTTACACGGCTGCTCGTCTTAGGGTGATTGTTAGGGCTAAATACTTGGTTCAAACCTTCACGGTACAAATCACCATATTTATTACGAAGTACCGCCATAGAAGCAGCAGCACCGCCCACATTATAAGGAGACTCGCTCAAGATCTTAAATCCCAATTCGTCAGCCGCCTTTTCTTGGCCCATCGTGAATACTTGGTTCTCCATGTAATTACCAGCAATATTGGACAAAATAGTGCATTACCGCCACCGCCAGCAGCAAGGCTCACCGCTGTAGATAAACCTACTTGCTTCTTGAGACCATTGACAATATCCTTATGCTCGCCATGAGAAATTTCATGAGCCATAACATAAGCGAGTTCATCATCATCTAATAGATCCAAAGCGCCCTTGTTAACAGACATCACGCGACCAACCGTAGCGAACGCATTGAAATCATCACTAGGATTTGCGTACACCACATACGAACGCTTGACGCTAGGCGAAGCCTCTAAGGTCTTCATGATGCGTTGCACCCGTGCTTGTGCCGCACTATCCTCTAAATAGCCAGTTTGTTTCTTTGCACGAGCTAAGCTTTGTTCTTGGCCTTCCTTAGAATTATCCATTTTATTGAAAGCCGTGGATACATATGCATACGCTACAGCACCACCGAGCAATGTTTCCGCTGCCCCCGCAGAAGCAGCCTCCACCGTTGTTGGTACTACGGCAACTGTTGTTAATGAAAGCCCCATCACTGCGGCTAATACCAAAGATTTAATTTTCTTATTCATATTCGGTCCTCTCATTGTCTCTCAAAATAAACGTATTCTATTCTCTCGTTATCTCTCAAAATAAAGGCAGCCCTACGAAAAACGAAGATTTCCAATTATTGGACTCACCCGTCAACTCAATGACTGCCTTTTCATCTTTAAAGCATCGCCCTCTAATTATTAGATTCACCAGCAAGCTCAATAGCGACCTTACCATCTTTAGATACAGCACCACCATGAGTGTATCCAATCACATCAAATCCAGCTGCTGCGCATTGGCGAGCTATGCTTTCATAATTGTCATTCTTACCACGTGTACACGTCGAAAGATGAATGGTAGTGACACCATTTTTCTTGAAAGAAGCCAATTTCTTCTCCAAATCACCACCGCTATGGGTAAAGCCAACTAGCTCAGTATCCTCATCCGCATAGCGCTCAAAAGAATCCACTTTATTCATATATGCCTTAAGACAACCACCGCAAGAACAACGTTGCATTGTGTCTTCATTCACTAGAACTGCAATCTTCTTAGACATGAACCCTCCTTAGGTAACATACATAATATTATGGGCAGTGTAATATATTTTGTGTAAACTGTTCTCAAACAATTGAAAAGAGAACCAATCTTCTTTATGATTAAGTTACCATACAAAAATCGCAGAAAGAAGGTTGATTCTCTATGTTTAATGGTAACATAATCTCAGTTGATACTCCAGATAATCATTCAATTTTTATGGATTTATTTCGTAATGAACTCGAAACGATGTTAAATACGCTGTTACTAGCTGAATTAACTGAGTTTTTATCCTATGATAAATACGATGTCAGTGGCTATAATACGGGGAATTCTCGGAATGGCTATTACGAGCGTTCATTACATACTATTTTCGGTAATATTACTATCAAAATACCTCGCGATCGATTGGGTCAATTTCAAAACAAATTACTTACACCGTACAATCGGAATTTTGGTAATCTTGAAGAAATGATTATACAGTTATATCAAAAAGGTATTACCACACGTGAAATAGCTGATATTATTGAAAAAATGTATGGTTGCTATTATTCGCCACAAACTATTTCTAATATGACTCAAGTTGTTGCAGAAGAAGTGGATGCGTTTCATAATCGGCCATTACCTTCACAGTTTGCTGTAGTCTATCTAGATGCTACTTTTATTACTGTTAAACGTGGTACAGCGCAAAAAGAGGCTCTTCATGTTTTAATTGGTATTACACCATCAGGCGAGAAACATGTTGTTGATTACGGCATATATCCTAATGAAAGCACATTAGCCTACAAAGAGCTATTAGATCATGCAAAACAAAGAGGTCTAGAAGATATTCTCCTTTTTGTCGGTGATGGTTTTTCAAGGATTGCGACAAGCTTGTCAGGAAATATATCCAAGATCACGTTTCCAACGTTGTTGGGTACATATAACTCGTATGGTACGTATGCTAATTAGAAAACATGATATAGCTCCTGTATTGGCACAATTAAAGTTGATTTATACTGCTAATACAACACAAGTAGCTGAGGCAGCTTTGTATAACTTTTTAGAAACGTGGTCGTCTAAGTATCCTAAGATTACGAATACATTATCCGATATTACTGACTTATTCACTTTTTTAGAGTTTCCTGAATCCATTAGGCCGTCAATCTATTCTAATAATCTAATTGAAGGCTGGAATAAACACCTAAAAAGACGAATCAGCCATAAAGAACAGTTTCCATCAATCGAGTCATTAGATACTTTTGTATGCACATTTGCAAGTGAGTATAATGCTAAATTCTTTGGTAAAATACATCGTGGATTTGGTGCAGCATTTAGTCAGTTACAAAATATGTTTGGTAATTGAGAATAAAAAGACGTTTACACAAAATTATTGACACTACCATATTATGCATATTATATCACAACAAATTGATAAAAATTATGAATACAAAGAATATAGAATATATATCGCTAGAGTTTGTGTCCTTATGCTCATTACATTATTGAACTACAAAAATTAGGATAAAAGAGTTATAGTTGAACTAATATATGCTATCGGTTTGAACCAATATATGCTATCATAAAAACACAAAAGACGCCCACAAGAGAAATAAATCATGCTATAACAATTAAGAAAGAATATGAAAAGGAGATCCAAAATGCCACTTGAAAATATCCAAACGATATTTGACAAAAAAACTTGAAGATTCTCAATATAAAAGAAGCTTATTTAAAAGAAAAAAATCAATACTAGCAAGTGCTGTAGCCATTACAAAAAGCACGGGAAGCAGCAGGGCTCACACAACGTGAATTAGCAGAACGTTCTGGTGTCCCACAATCAACTATTGCTAGAATAGAACGCGGTTATAATACAAGTATTGATACACTTAGCAAAATCGCTTTTGCCTTAAATAAGAGAGTGAAAATAAGTTTTATATAATAATGGGGCTGTAACAAAACAGCCCCTTAAATCTAAAAAGTTATTAGTTGATTATATGAAATCAACTAATAACTTTTTTGTATTTCCAAGCAAAAAGGGTCCCGAGGGACCCTTTTCGTTGGTATAATTAAATTATGAACAAAAACCATACCAATGAATCTAATTATACCAAACTAGTAATGCCTCGCCAACTAGTTTTACCATTGGATTATGGCATTTTGATAAAAGAAACAGCGCCTGTGCGGTTACTCGATGCTGTATTGGAGGAATTAGACTATAAAGAGTTACAGCATTTGTATTCTCCTAAAGGGAGAAAATCTAAAGTTCCACCGCATATTCTGTTCAAAATTTTTGTCTATGCTATGTCCAACGGCGTGTATTCTACACGTATGATACAACAACAATGCGAAGAAAATATTAATTATATGTGGCTTCTTCAAGGCTATTCAGCCCCAAGCCATATGACTTTTCAACGATTTTTTGCACGTTGTACACTAGATATCTTAATGAATCTGTTTTCACAGATGATGGAAGCTATTAACAGACGTGATACCTTAACATTTAATGAAGTCTTTATTGATGGAACTAAACTAGAGGCTAATGCCAACAAGTATACCTTTGTCTGGCGAAAAGCAGTACAAAAAAGACTAGATACATTACCCTCTAAATTAGCTATATTAAAGCAAGACATCTGGAATGAATTAGGGCTAGATACCCATTGTATGAATGATGAATGTATATATACTTTCTTAGCCAAAGAAATTGAAGTACAACATATGGAACTCGTACAAGGAAAAGGCAAGCATAAAACACCATTGCAACGGTTGTATGAGCGAGCTGAAGTTCTATATGAGAAACGCAAAGAATACGAACAGCAGTTGTATATTATGGGTGAACGCAATAGTTATTCTAAAACAGATCATGATGCTACCTTTATGCGTATGAAGGAAGACCATATGCGTAATGGACAGCTTAAACCTGCCTACAATGTACAATTAGCTGTTCATTCTGAATATATTATGGGAGTTGGTGTATTCCCTAAGCCCAACGATACGAATACGTTAATTCCATTTGTACAGCAATTAGAACAAATCCATAGTCGCCGATTCACATATGTGGTAGCTGATGCTGGTTATGATAGCCATGAGAACTTAACTTGGTTAAAAAACAACCAGTACCTATCTTGTATAAAACCACAATATTATGAAAAGGCAAAAACTAGAGCTTGGGCTAAAAGATATTAGTAAAGCTCGTAATATGGAATATATACCAGAAGAAGATGCATTTATATGTGCAAAAGGCCGTAAATTAAAAATATGCTTTGACTCGTAATGCTAAAAAAACAAAACCGGATTTATATCTGAGCGAAAGGTATATGTCTGCGAATCTTGTAACCGCTGTGGATACAAGAAGGAATGCCAACAGTATATGAAACCAACAACAGTAAATCCAGTAAAACGAATTGAAATTACACCTGCATATGATGCTGTATTGGCAGAAAACCAAGACAGACTGCTTAGTAATACAGGCATTCAATTACGAATTAACCGTTCCATTCAAGTTGAAGGCGCATTTGGTGTGTTAAAAACAAGATCTTGGGTTTAGACGATTTTTTTACACCGTGGCAGTGGAAAAGTGCATAAGATGTTATATCTACTGGCTATGGGATTCAATATTGAAAAAAATTACATAACAGAATACAAGCAGGACGCGTTAACACAACATTATTTACTGCAAAAAGAAACTGCTTAAACTAAGAAATTTTTTTAAATAGGCCTAAAGGTCTATTTAGGGTGCGCCTAAAAACAAAAAAAATACCAAGAAAACATAGGATTTTTACAAATCTAATTTTCTTGGTATTTCTTATATTTTAAAGGGACTGCAACTAGAATGCGGTAAAACCGCATTCTGTTACACCCCATCGTATTTATATTGTATTATATTGTAATACTATATCAAATCTTGTGAAATTAGAATTTCCAATGTGCGGAACCACCTACTGTAGCACCACGTTTTTTACCGAACCAACCTTCAAGATTGATACCAGCGCCAAAGGAATCATTAGCAGTACCGTATGTATATCCAGTTTCTACAAGACCACTAGCACCACCAAGGGAAGGTGTCAATGTGCTCAAACCTTTTACAGTTGCATTAGCATCACCCAAGAATTCATATTCATAAGCAAGGCCAGCATACCAAGAGCTACCATGTGCTAAGTCTCTAGTCATACGATATCCAAGGCGTGTACGTAAACTATTAACGCTATCAAATTTATAAGTTTCGCCTAAGCCAACGCCTTTAAGAGTTGCACTAGCACCATTTTGGTGGTTATAGAATACTTTGGCATACATATTACCTTTATAATTATTACGATAAGATTGTACCTTGCCAAATCCTACATGTGCACCATAGTATGCATTATGTGCATCATAAGAAGTATTAACTGTGTGGCCAGCTACATTAACCAAATCATTGCTACGGTAATTATAGCTTGCACGACCACCACGGATGCTACCTTCTAAATATAATCCTTTATCAAAGTTAGTTTTACCATATGCACCCAAACCATAGTATTTAGCATGACCATCAGCACGGATACCAGAATCAAGATGAGTACTATAAGTGCCCCAACCTGCTTCTACGAATGGACCCCAACTTGTTCTGCCATAATCTTTAACAAATCCAAGTACTGCATGAGTACCATTAACTTTAGCATAAGAACCAGTTTCCATACGCATATGGTCATAATCTAAACCTGCCACAATATGGCTTGCTTCACCAGAACTACTATTGTTTGTGAAAGCTGCTTGCATAGTATCTTGACCATTATTAACAAAACCAGCAACAGACGCACGTGTTTCCACAAAGGACTTAGTTTGTGGTAACACAACAACACCTGTACTGCCTGGTGTTACTGTGCCACCTGGGGTTACTGTGCCACCTGGGGTTACTGTACCGCCTGGGGTTACTGTGCCGCCAGGTGTTACTGTACCGCCTGGGGTTACTGTGCCACCTGGGGTTACTGTACCGCCTGGGGTTACTGTGCCGCCTGGGGTTACTGTGCCGCCAGGTGTTACTGTACCGCCTGGGGTTACTGTGCCACCTGGGGTTACTGTGCCACCTGGGGTTACTGTGACCACCTGGGGTTACTGTACCACCTGGGGTTACAGTGCCACCTGGGGTTACTGTACCGCCTGGGGTTACTGTACCACCTGGGGTTACTGTGCCACCTGGGGTTACTGTACCGCCTGGGGTTACTGTACCGCCTGGTGTTACTGTACCGCCTGGAGTTACTGTACCGCCTGGGGTTACTGTGCCACCTGGGGTTACTGTGCCACCTGGGGTTACTATGCCACCTGGGGTTACTGTGCCGCCTGGGGTTACTGTGCCATCTGGGGTTACTGTGCCGCCTGGTGTTACTGTACCACCAGGAGTTACTGTACTACCTGGGGTTGTTGTATTACCTACAACTGCGATAACAGATTTTCCATCATCAGCAGTTTTTGCAGTAAGATCATAACTTAATGATACACCTTGTTGTAATTTACCGTATTGAACACCTGTTGTCGTAACACCATGTTCATTACGAATAAGATCAATTGTATCACCATCATGAAGAGCAGGTTCACTACCACTTACACCAACATTAATTTTTGTATTAGAAACGTCAGTACCATTTTGGTCAGTAACAGTGATAATCTTATCTCCATTCGCTACATTATCAGGTAAATCAAAATTATAGGTTTCAAAGTTTGCTAAATGGGATAAAGTAATTCCTTTTACCTTATTTACATTTAATGTATTACCTGTTTTTACATCGCCTGATGCATCACTAAAAATATGATGCCCACCCCAAACACCAACGTGTCCATTAGCAAATGGTGCTGCACTATTGATATCTACAGTATTATAAGTAGCTTCGGTATCACTCATACCACCAATAACATAGTTATTACCAGCTTGACGATAATATTTATAAACAGTACTATCATCACCAGTAAGTTCATCTAAGTGAAGTCCATTAGTATCCACACCATTTACACTATGATGATCTGCTTCATCTTTTACCTTAAAGATACCAATGCCATCAATAGAACCTTCACGAATTTTAATCGTGTTGAAAGTAGCCTTATTATTGATAGCAAAACCACCGATAAGTTGGCCAACCTTAGCAGCTGGACGACCATCAGCTTCCCATTTATCATTATCATCAGCGCCTAATTCAATACGGTTGCCTTTGACTTCTTTAGAAATAAATTGAGGCTTAACTCCTTGGGTGAACATTGTATCGTCACCTTGAACAACAGCCATAGCACCATAAACACCTGCCACATTACCAGCAGCTAGTGTAACTTCATTATCTTCAAGAACACCACCAATACTACCATGATTGAAAGATGTAGCGCCAGATACTGTATCAATATCTTGACCACCAGCGACAAATACGTAGTTATCTTTTGCATCACCAGTCATCTCAAAGAGATTAGCACCTATAACATCACGTAGGCGACCTGCATTGCGAATTGTTACTTGGTTATTGATAGCATCACCAGAACCAGCTACGTGAACAGCTGCAACGGTTTCCGTATTATCGCCACTGAAAAGTTCTAGTGTATTATTTTTAGCATGACCTGTAGGACCTGCCACATAAGCAGCATAGACAGTATCTGTAGTTCCACCTTGTACGGCTAAGTAATTATTTTCTGCACTACCAGTACCACCAACAATTACAGGTCGTGCACCCCAACTATGATTATTAGGATCATGATTATCGGTCAAATCATAAGAGTTAACACTCATCGCTTCTGCTGAAGCATTTTGAGGATTCTCTAAAGCCACATTGGTAGGAATAGCAGAGAATCGATTATTTACATTAAGATCCTCAAATACGATTTCGCCTTTATCATTTCTATGAATATTGGATGCATTCAAAGGCGCTGTTCCTATAGTACCAGCACTAGCATTTACAAGATAACTTGTATTTGATACATCAACATCATCCGCCATAGCTGTACCGGCCATTGTCGCACCAATCATTGCAGACAATACCAGGTATCTAAGTTTTTTCTGTCTCATAATAACCCTTTCTGAAATAAGTCTCACATACTACAACAAAATATACAGAATATACAATAAAGATTTAACAATATCACTCCTATATTATTAATTCTTCACAGAATATTCATTCATTACATTCTCATTATATATATATATATATATATATATATATATAATGACAAGTGTATTAATAATAAATAATTATAAATAAATTAAACTGACTTTTTTTACTTTTTCTTATAACCTACTCAGATAGGAATCGTCTACACAAAAAAAGGACACACCCTAAGGTGTGTCTTTAGCTTAATCAGCGACTTCCTATCACTCCTCACTGTGGATTTCTCATCGCTGCTTTGCAGCTGGAGAAATCTTACGTTCGGATGAAGGTGATGTGTGGCTCCCATACGTCGCTACGCTCCTCTGTTAGCTCACACCCTACCTTTCCCAGGTGCCCTGGTCGGACTCTACATGTAAGAATATATAACAAAAAAGGCTAACCATTCGGTTAGCCTTTTAGCTTAATCAGCGACTTCCTATCCTCCCAGGCCGTCTCCAGCCAAGTACTTTCGGCGTTTACGAGCTTAACTACTGTGTTCGAGATGGGAACAGGTGGACCCTCGTAGCTATCGCCACTGAATCTGTCAGAGTTTGTACTCTGAAAACCACATAGAAGGTTATATATATTTGTTGCACATATTTCCGCTTATTGTATTAAGTAAAGCCCTCGATCTATTAGTACCAGTCAGCTCCAAGCCTCACGGCTCTTCCACACCTGGCCTATCAACCATGTCGTCTACATGGGATCTTACTAGCTTATGCTATGAGAAACCTCATCTCAAGGCTGGTTTCACGCTTAGATGCTTTCAGCGTTTATCCGTCCCGAACGTAGCTACCCAACTGTACCCTTGGCAGGATAATTGGTACACCAGCGGTTCGTCCACTCCGGTCCTCTCGTACTAGGAGCAGCCCCCTTCAAGTTTCTTGCGCCCGCGATGGATAGGGACCGAACTGTCTCACGACGTTCTGAACCCAGCTCACGTACCACTTTAATCGGCGAACAGCCGAACCCTTGGGACCTACTTCAGCCCCAGGATGTGATGAGCCGACATCGAGGTGCCAAACCTCCCCGTCGATATGGACTCTTGGGAGAGATTAGCCTGTTATCCCCAGGGTAGCTTTTTATCCGTTGAGCGATGGCCCTTCCACTCGGCACCACCGGATCACTAAGCCCGACTTTTCGTCCCTGCTCGACCTGTCCGTCTCGCAGTCAAGCTCCCTTCTGCCTTTACACTCTTCGAGCGATTTCCGTCCGCTCTGAGGGGAACCTTTGGGCGCCTCCGTTACTCTTTAGGAGGCGACCGCCCCAGTCAAACTGCCCGCCTAAGACTGTCCAGCCGGTTGTTAATCGGCCCTGTTAGAAATCAATTAATCAAAGGGTGGTATCCCAACAACGACTCCTCTAAGACTGGCGCCCCTAGATTCTACGTCTCCCACCTATCCTGTACATTCATTAACTAAGTTCAATCTTAGGTTGCAGTAAAGCTCCATGGGGTCTTTCTGTCCAGTCGCGGGTAACCTGCATCTTCACAGGTACTTCAATTTCACCGGGTCCCTCGTTGAGACAGTGCGCAAGTCGTTACACCTTTTCGTGCGGGTCGGAACTTACCCGACAAGGAATTTCGCTACCTTAGGACCGTTATAGTTACGGCCGCCGTTTACTGGGGCTTCAATTCAGAGCTTCGACCGAAGTCTAACCCCTCCTCTTAACCTTCCAGCACCGGGCAGGTGTCAGCACCTATACATCAGCTTTCGCTTTAGCAGGCACCTGTGTTTGTGGTAAACAGTCGCTTGCGCCTCTCTTGTGCCACTCATTCATGCTCCACGCGTTACTGCCCTTCACACTACATGAGTCCTCCTTTTCCCGAAGTTACGGAGGCATTTTTGCCGAGTTCCTTAACGAGGGTTTTCCCGCGCACCTTAGGATTCTCTCCCCGCCTACCTGTGTCGGTTTTGGTACGGGCGATGTGTCTCTACCTAGAAGCTTTTCTCGACAGTGTAGGATCAATCACTTCGCTGTAAACAGCTCGTCATCACATCTCAGCTTTTAGAGCTACGGATTTGCCTATAACTCAACCTACATGCTTAAACACGCACTTCCAATCGCGTGCTGACCTACCTTACTGTGTCACTCCTTCGATCAAACGATTCACACCGGTACAGGAATTTCAACCTGTTGTCCATCGCCTACGCTTTTCCGCCTCGGCTTAGGTCCCGACTTACCCTGAGACGACGATCGTTGCTCAGGAACCCTTAGGCTTTCGGTGGAATGGATTCTCACCATTCTTTTCGCTACTCATACCGACATTCTCACTTCTCACCAGTCCACAACTCCTTACGGTACTGCTTCAATCCGATGAGAACGCTCCCCTACCCATATACATTGCTGCATATGACACGACTTCGGTTTCATACTTTAGCCCCGGACATTTTCGGCGCAGAGTCTCTCGACCAGTGAGCTATTACGCACTCTTTAAATGGTGGTCGCTTCTAAGCCAACATCCTGGTTGTTTTGGAAATTCCACATCCTTCGCCACTTAGTATGACATTGGGGACCTTAGTCGGTGTTCTGGGCTGTTTCCCTCTTGACAATGGACCTTATCATTCACTGTCTGACTCCCGAGTATAAGTATAGCCATTCGTAGTTTGACTAGGTTCGGTAACCGGTATGGCCCCCTAGCCCGATCAGTGCTCTACCGCCTATACTCTCAACCTCGAGGCTAGCCCTAAAGCTATTTCTGGGGAGAACCAGCTATCTCCGTGTTCGATTGGCATTTCACCCCTATCCACAACTCATCCCAAAGCTTTTCAACGCTCACGAGTTCGGTCCTCCACACAATTTTACCTGTGCTTCAACCTGGCCATGGATAGATCACTACGGTTTCGGGTCTACTATCACTAACTGAACGCCCTGTTCAGACTCGCTTTCGCTGCGTGCTCCATGTTTTTCCACTTAACCTCGCTAGCAACAGTAACTCGTCGGTTCATTCTTCAATAGGCACGCCGTCGTCCTGATATATATACAGACTTCGACTGTTTGTAGACATACGGTTTCAGGTTCTCTTTCACCCCCGCCAGGGGTTCTTTTTCACCTTTCCCTCACGGTACTATGCGCTATCGGTCGATATCAGTATTTTTGGCTTGGAGGGTGGTCCCCCTGCTTCCCACAAGGTTTCACGTGTCTCGTGGTACTCTGGATACAGTCCCATGTATGCAAGGTTTCGATTACAGGGCTTTCACCTTCTGCGGCTGAGCTTTCCAACTCGATTCTTCTACCTCATTTACACTTGATGACTGTCCTCAACCCCGGTGCGGTTGCCCGCTCCGGTTTGGCCTCTTTCCCGTTCGCTCGCCGCTACTAAGAAAAATCTCGTTTGATTACTCTTCCTCTGGGTAATTAGATGTTTCAGTTCCCCAGGTGCCCTCCTCATACTCAAAGGTATGGGTGACAGTGCATAACCACTGCCGGGTTCCCCATTCGGAAATCTACGGGTCAAAGGTTGCTTGCACCTCTCCGTAGCTTATCGCAGCTTACCGCGTCCTTCTTCGGCTGATATCGCCAAGGCATCCGCCGTACGCCCTTAAAATCTTTACTTAGATTTTATGACATGCATTAGATACATTGTCGTTTATTTTGTAGCCGTACATTTTCATGTACGTCACTAATAAGTCAGAGAATTATTTCCTATGTGCTCGGGTCAACCTACTTAGAAATTCTAAGAGATGACCTTACAAATATATAATAATTATCTTCTATGTAGTTTTCAAAGAACAAAACTCCTTATGGAGTTGTTTGAGAGTCTTTACAGATCTCTCAAAACCGAACAATGTAGGTTGTAAGTACAGCTAGCGCATATGCTACGTCTACTTACTGGCCAAAGTGTCGACCTAAGTGACATCCAAGCTCTTGGCTCGGTGTATGTCTCCCTAGAAAGGAGGTGATCCAGCCGCACCTTCCGATACGGCTACCTTGTTACGACTTCACCCCAATCATCGACTTTACCTTAGACGGCTGGCTCCCGAAGGTTACCCCACCGGCTTTGGGCACTTCCGACTTTCGTGGTGTGACGGGCGGTGTGTACAAGGCCCGGGAACGTATTCACCGCAGTATGCTGACCTGCGATTACTAGCGATTCCGACTTCACGTAGGCGAGTTGCAGCCTACGATCCGAACTGAGAGAGTGTTTCTCGGGTTTGCTCCACCTCGCGGTTTCGCTTCCGTCTATTAACTCCCATTGTAGTACGTGTGTAGCCCAGGTCATAAGGGGCATGATGATTTGACGTCATCCCCGCCTTCCTCCGCATTGTCTGCGGCAGTCTCTCATGAGTTCCCACCCGAAGTGCTGGCAACATAAGATAGGGGTTGCGCTCGTTGCGGGACTTAACCCAACATCTCACGACACGAGCTGACGACAACCGTGCACCACCTGTTTTCTGGCTTCCGAAGAAGAGGAACCATCTCTAGTTCTGTCCATCAATGTCAAGACCTGGTAAGGTTCTTCGCGTTGCGTCGAATTAAACCACATACTCCACCGCTTGTGCGGGCCCCCGTCAATTCCTTTGAGTTTCAACCTTGCGGTCGTACTCCCCAGGCGGGGTACTTATTGCGTTAACTCCGGCACAGAAGGGGTCGATACCTCCCTACACCTAGTACCCATCGTTTACGGCCAGGACTACCGGGGTATCTAATCCCGTTCGCTCCCCTGGCTTTCGCGCCTCAGCGTCAGTTTTCGTCCAGAAAGTCGCCTTCGCCACTGGTGTTCTTCCTAATATCTACGCATTTCACCGCTACACTAGGAATTCCACTTTCCTCTCCGATACTCTAGATTGGCAGTTTCCATCCCATCACGGGGTTAAGCCCCGAACTTTTAAGACAGACTGACCAATCCGCCTGCGCGCGCTTTACGCCCAATAATTCCGGACAACGCTTGCCACCTACGTATTACCGCGGCTGCTGGCACGTAGTTAGCCGTGGCTTTCTATTCCGGTACCGTCAAATCCTCGCACTATTCGCACAAGAACCATTCGTCCCGATTAACAGAGCTTTACAACCCGAAGGCCGTCATCACTCACGCGGCGTTGCTCCGTCAGACTTTCGTCCATTGCGGAAGATTCCCCACTGCTGCCTCCCGTAGGAGTCTGGGCCGTGTCTCAGTCCCAATGTGGCCGTTCATCCTCTCAGACCGGCTACTGATCATCGCCTTGGTGGGCCGTTACCCCTCCAACTAGCTAATCAGACGCAATCCCCTCCTTCAGTGATAGCTTATAAATAGAGGCCACCTTTCATCCAGTCCCGATGTCGGGATTGGATCGTATGCGGTATTAGCAGTCGTTTCCAACTGTTGTCCCCCTCTGAAGGGCAGGTTGATTACGCGTTACTCACCCGTTCGCCACTAAGATTGATAGAAGCAAGCTTCCATCGCTCTTCGTTCGACTTGCATGTGTTAAGCACGCCGCCAGCGTTCGTCCTGAGCCAGGATCAAACTCTCCAAGATATCTTGAAGCTATTTGAATAGCTCATTATGTGTTGTCGTTACATTTAAGTAACTTTGAATTATGGTTGGTTTTGACTATGTCAAAACCCGCACTCTGGCATATGTTCAATCATATGATTGATTACCTATCATTGTTCAGTTTTCAAAAATCTGTACCAGTTAGACCAGATTTTATCTAGTTCTGAAGCACTTTCGTTTGAAGTGTTTCACCAACTGGCGACTAGATTATAATAACATGTCGACCATTTCGTGTCAAGCACTTTTTATAATCTTTTTTAGAATTTTGTAATCACCTATATATAAAGGATTTACATAAAAATTCTAAAACATCTAACAAAGAACCTAGATATCATCTAGTATTTCCTCATTAAGAAACAGTCGCCTCAACGACTGTATGGTTATTATAGTACAAACAAGAGATGTGCGCAAGCCCTAATTTTTAAAAATTTGAAATTTTTTCCACCTTTTCTGTATAGTGTATTTATTTATTTTCATTCTACTATATGTTGTATGATAACCTATAATTATGATTAATTCTATAGACTATAAATACAATATATGCCATTTTAGTAATTAGTACCATTTGTATCTATTAATTAGAACAGGCCTGTTCTATTTCATAAGAGGTCCTACACATGCCATCTATAATTAGTACAGGCCTGTTCTATTTCATAAGAGACCCTACACATGCCTTTCTATAATTAATACAGGCCTGTTCTATTTCATAAGAGACCATACACATGCCATTCTACAATTAGTACAGGCCTGTTCTATTTCTCAAACGCCATGCAACGCCTTCCCTGCAATTAATACAGGCCTGTAGTAATTTGAAATCTCTATATAACACTATAATATGTATCTACCTTCTGTTATTAATTCCAGATAAAACAAATGACGCCACCCACAAGGGTGGCGTCATTCGTATAAGGATTATTGTGCCCTAGTTAGGGGTTCTAGGGTATATACGGCCCCTATATCAGCATATGAGGGGCCATATTATTTTTTTAAAGATATACGGTCAGCAATCTTATTGTTGAATTGCTTTACGCAAGTCAATAGTATGAGGGACGGATGGTTCCATCGGCTCATTAATCGCTTTTTTAAGATCTACTACGTGTTCTTCAGCAGCAGTAGGTTCTTCACTTGCTTTGTTTTTAACGGTTTCTTTAGCTGCGTACCAAACAGTTTCATTCATCATATGACGAAGGTCTTCGTTGTTCACATGTTCTTGATCTTGAGCCATGATATCCAAGATTGCGTCTTCCAAAGCTTGGGATTCATCGTTAGTCATAGGACCGCCGATTTCTTTTTGTCTTTGAACGACTGCGTTGATTTGGTCTACCATGCCACGTAATACGTTAAATCCGTAGCTATTTACGAAACCATCTTTTTCATTGTATTTTGGCATATCAAAGAATTCGTATTCATTTTTGTTACGGTTTTCACCGTTCCAGTTGAATGCGACTTCAAAGCCATGGACACGTCCCAAGGAGTGCGTACGGAAATAGTCCGCATAGTTATGTTTATCCTTGGAGTGCAACCATTTACTTTCAGCCTTAGTCAATTGTTCATGATTGTCATGTTTTACCTTAGCCTTAGTATAGTTAACCTCTGCATTTTGCCATGCTTGTATAAATGTATGCAAAGCTTGTACTGTTTGTGGGCTAGCCACAGGAACGAGTACAACGGAACCTGTAGTAGGTACAGCGGCAGGGTTAGGCAAAATCAAATTATCATCATATGTTGGTGAGCCAGCAGCATATCCTGTAATGGATGCAGCGCTCATAAGTGCTGCTGCTGTGAAAGCAAGCATTGTAGATTTTTTCATATCTATTCCTCTTTTCATTGTCGAATATTAGCGATGGTAGGGGATTCATGGAGAATCCCCATCCATGTGTATCTTATTACATACCTAATTTAGCCATCATAGCAGCCATTTGAGCTTTCAATTGGTCTACTTCGCTTTGTAAGCCTGCATTTTGAGCCTTAATTTGTTCATTTTCGGCTTTCAAATCAGATACTTCGCCTTTTAATCCGGCATTTTGTGCTTTCATAGAAGCCACTTCAGTTTGCATTGCATATGTAGAGCTGATAGGACCCTTACGGTAACGATCTGCTACAGCAGCTTCGCTATCGCGGTTGCCAACCTTCCAAGTTACACCAGCGTTAGCCATCATATGGCCATTGCCGCCAGCCCAGGACACGCCTGCATGGAACATTGTGGATTCGTTCTTGTAATGAGCTACGCCCAATGCCAATGCGGAGTTACCACGGTAGTTACCATAGCCAGCCATGATTTGAGTTGGTTCCATTGGATCGTATTGGATAGGTTTCAATGCGGACAATGCAGCAGATTGTGCACCAACATGGCCGATTTCTTCACCTAATTTATCTACGCGAGGATCTACTCCTGCTTCTGCATTAACCTTGTAAATATCTTGACCATTTTCACCAAGACGATGTTCTACAGTCACATTGCGACCTGCTTCAACTTCTGTTTTAGCTGCTTTCAATTGACTTACATTAACAGCATCGGTGTTCTTTTCACCAGCTTTCACATTATGGATGTAATTATCACCCATATTGAGGCTACCGCCAGTGATATTGATGGAATCACCACCGAAGGACATCTTAGGACCATTAGAGTTATTAGAAATGGAAGTGATATTAGTGAGGTCACCTTTCACGTCGAAGGATACTTTACCATTCGCAGCAGTGTGCGCTGTAGTATTCACTCCATTAGTGAAATCCAAACCATCAGATAACATTACTGTTCTAGCATTGCCACCATTTTCTTTATAAGTCAATGGAATTTGTTTAGCTGCTTCGTTACCATTGAAGTTAACTTGGTAATTAGTTGTATGATTAGCAGCATTTGGTTGAACATCTACAGTGATTGCTTTGTTATCACCAGATACAGTAACAGCTTCACGAGCTACATCTTTACGTCGTTTTTATCTACAGATACTTCGTATGTTGCACCAGCTGCACCGTATGCATCACCATTTTGAGGTTTTACCTTAGCGATGTTGTTAGCATCGTCTTTAGCTTTTACTTTTTCAGTAGATTTCTTAGCTGCTTCTTGTTGAACAAGTTTCAATTGTTCTTCAGTTGCGGCACGACCTTTAGTTGCAAAGTCATTAGAATCAAGTGTTTTGTTAGTTAAGCCAGTGATATCACCAGTTTTACCATCAAGCTTGATTGTGTTGTCGCCAGCTACATTAACAACTTGGTCACCTTTGAATTCCAATTTACCGTCACCATCGTTGTTAGTGATAGAAGTGATTTTCTTCAAATCGCCTTCCACATTAACCTTGTAAGGGTTATTTTTAGAACCGTCACCAGTTACTGTAGTGTTTTGACCATCTACCAATTTAGTCTTAGCATCTTTCAATTGACGTACGTTAACTGCATCAGTATCGTTAACACCATCTTCAACATTAGTAATTTGTTTATTACCAGCATTGATACCACCTTTAGTGATGGATGGGCCATTGTTGATAACTAAACCACCATCCGTGATCTTAGTATCGCCAATCTTAACAGAACCGCTTGGAGTAAGATCTACATTGTTTTTCAATGCAAATTCTACTTTAGCACCATCAGCGCTGCTAGTTTGTTTTACAGTGACATTGTTACCGCCGGAGAATTCAACAGTTTTACCATCAGTAATCTTCTTAGCTGCTGTTTCAGAACCATCAGCTGTATTACCAGTAGATTTAACGTTGAAGCTGTTCATTGTACCAAGACCGGAACCACTGATTGTCATTTCACCATTAGCAGTTCTAGATACTGTGATACCGTCAGTACCTTTCACATTTACTTTACCGCCGTTAGCTGGAACATCTGTGCCGTTAGCTTGGATTGTCCAGAGTTCGTCAGTGTTAGCAATTGTTTTATCACCGTATTTAATGCGGTCCCCATCTTTCTTGATGGTTGTGTAGTTATCAGGAGTACCTAAGTGGATTTCCTTAGTTTGGATAGAGTCGATGCCTTTGATGTTTTTGTTCAAGCGAACAGTCAATGTATCTGTACCATCAGCTGTGACAGCGATGTTGCCTGCAGCAGATGCAAATGTAGCTTCTTCAGCTTTAGAAACGCCTTCGCCTTTGATTTTTACAAGGGATCCAAGTTTTTGTTTATTTTCCACTTCATTGTTGCCAGTGAAACGTAAACCGTCATCCAATGTAGCCACTTCGTGTTTATTGTTATTTTTGTCTTCATAAACGATACGAGTGATACCATCTTTGCCATTTAGGCCAGGTTGGCCATTTTCAGCTTTCATAGTAAGACCATCTTTACCGTCCTTGCCATTGAGGCCGATAGAACCATCTTTACCATTGATAACAACGGAGGAACCATCTTTACCGTTTACGCCGATTCTGCCATCAACACCATCTTTGCCATCTTTACCAAGTTTGATGTCATCAGACAATGCATAGTTGTAAGTATGGTCGCCTGTTACAGCATTAACGATTTGCTCAACAGTTACGTTTTTACCAGCACCGAAGTTTACAGTTGTGCCAGGTTTAACGATTGTTGCAGTGTGAGTACCTACTGTGTTACCAGTAACATCACCTTTCCAACCGGAGTTGTTGATTGTATCAACTACAGTTTTTAACTGTTGCGATACCATCTTTACCATCTACGCCTGGTTTACCGTCAACGCCGTCTTTCACCTTACCGATTGTTACGTCGTATTTAACAATACCATCTGCATCAACGGATGCTTTCGTATAGTTACCATCAATGAAGTTCAAACCTTTATCCAAGGATACAGTTTGAGCATTTTGGTTATTCGCTTTATATGTGATGGCATTACCACCTGTAGGCAAGTTGCTCAAATCGATAACGGCTGTTTTATTGATTTTCTTATCATTGCCGTCAACATATTCCAATGTAACAGTTTTATCCGCGTTTACAGTATAACGTGTATCTCTAACGTGAATATCATTAGCTTTGGAAATTGTCTTAACGTCGCCGATGTTAGCACCATTTGTATCATCAGTGGAGTTGTTGTTTACGATACCAGATTTAAGGTTTGTAATGTTGTTGCCACCCATGTTCACATTGCCGCCGTCGAATTTGAATTCGTTGCCGCCGATTGTGAAAGTAGCAGGACCACCGTTCTTAATTGTGTTGATGTTGTTCAAGTCTTTAGCCAAACCGATGTTGATTTCGCTGTTGCCATCAGCACCTTGGGTGATGCTTGTTTTGATGTTAGAGGAATCGTATTCGGAATCAGCTTTAGCGCCTGTACCTTTAACAGTAACTTTGGAGCCAAGTTTATTTTTCTTTTCGCCACCGGAGTTAGCGTCGAAACGTAAACCGTCATCCAATGTAGCTACTTCATGTTTATTGTTGTCATGATCTTCGTAAACAATGCGAGTTACGCCGTCAGCGCCTTTTTCGCCTTTCATAGTAAGACCGTCTTTGCCGTCCTTACCATTTAAGCCGATGGAGCCGTCCTTACCGTTGATCACAACAGAAGAACCATCTTTACCGTTTACGCCGATTTTGCCATCAACACCGTCTTTGCCATCTTTACCAATCTTGATATCGTTAGCCAAGTCGAATTCAACTTTAGCGCCGTCGTTGTTGCTAGTTTGTTTAACAGTCAAGTTCTTGCCTGCTGCCATTTCAACTGTTTTACCATCAGAGATAGTTTTTGCAGCTGTTTCAGAATCAGCAGTTGTGTTACCTGTGGATTTCACATTCCATACGGATTGTGCAGCACCAGGAGCCACATGCAAGTCGTAAGTTACTTGGTTGCCGTTTTCAGTTTTGTTAACTGTTACGGAGTTATCGTTAGATGTAACAACTGTACGAGCATCTTTTAATTGTTTTACGTTAACTGCATCAGTATCGTTTACGCCAGCTTTCACATTAGTAATGTTCAAGTTACCAGCGTTGATACCAGTCTTAACGATAGAAGGACCACCAGAGATAGTCAAGCCATTGTTGTTAACTACAGTATCGCCGATTGTTAAGGAACCGGATGGAGTTAAGTTAACTTCTTTGGACAATTGAACTTTCAACTTGCCATCTACGTTGTTCACACCAATGTTGTTATCAGTCAATTTGGACTTATCTGCACCACCAACAACGTCCATAGTTTCGTTCAATTTCTTAACGATGACTTTGGATTTGTCAGCGCCTTGAGCATCGTCGCCAGCATATTTCATGCCGTCATCCAATGTAGCCACTTCGTGTTTATTGTTATTGTGGTCTTCGTATACGATACGAGTGATACCGTTCGTACCATTTTTACCGTCTACGCCATCTTGACCTTTTTCACCGCGGATAGTAAGACCGTCTTTGCCGTCCTTACCATTGAGGCCGATGGAGCCGTCTTTACCATTGATCACAACAGCGGAACCGTCTTTACCGTTTACGCCGATTTTACCGTCGATGCCATCTTTACCGTCTTTGCCGACCTTGATGTCGTTAGATAATGCGTAAGTGTAAGTATGTTCACCAGTTGTAGCGTCGATATCTTGTTTTACAGTCAAGTTATCGCCTGCTGCGTAGGAAACAGTTTTACCATTACCTACAGCTGTTACAGCATGGTTACCAACTACATTACCTTTAGCATCAGTGGAGAAGGAATAACCATCTTTGATTTGATCAGCCAAACCGGACAAGTCGATTTTCGCGATGGTACCAGCTTGGTTAGTACCGTTGCCATCGTTGTATTTCAATGTTACGGATTTATCTGCTGTATTGTAGGAATAAGATGTAGTTGTTTCACCAGCACGATCGGATGTAGTAGGTGCAATGTGCAAGTCGTTAGCTTTGGAAATTGTCTTAACGTCGCCGATGTTAGCACCGTTTGTATCGTCAGTGGAATTGTTGTTTACGATACCAGATTTAAGGTTCGTAATATTGTTGCCACCCATGTTCACGTTACCGCCGTCGAATTTGAATTCGTTGCCACCGATTGTGAAAGTAGCAGGGCCACCGTTCTTAATTGTGTTGATGTTGTTCAAGTCTTTAGCCAAACCGATGTTGATTTCGCTGTTGCCATCAGCACCTTGAGTGATGCTTGTTTTGATGTTAGAGGAATCGTATTCGGAATCAGCTTTAGCGCCTGTACCTTTAACAGTTACTTTGGAGCCAAGTTTATTTTTCTTTTCGTCACCGGAGTTAGCATCGAAACGTAAACCGTCATCCAATGTAGCTACTTCGTGTTTGTTGTTAGTGTTATCTTCGTAAACAATGCGAGTTACGCCGTCAGCGCCTTTTTCGCCTTTCATAGTAAGACCGTCTTTGCCGTCCTTACCATTTAAGCCGATGGAGCCGTCCTTACCGTTGATCACAACGGAGGAACCATCTTTACCGTTTACGCCGATTTTACCATCAACGCCGTCTTTGCCATCTTTACCAATCTTGATATCGTTAGCCAAGTCGAATTCAACTTTAGCGCCGTCGTTGTTGCTAGTTTGTTTAACAGTTAAGTTCTTACCTGCTGCCATTTCAACTGTGTTACCATCAGAGATAGTTTGCAGCTGTTTCAGAATCAGCAGTTGTGTTACCTGTGGATTTCACATTCCATACGGATTGTGCAGCACCAGGAGCTACATGCAAGTCGTAAGTCACTTGGTTACCGTTTTCAGTTTTCTTAACTGTTACGGAGTTATCGTTAGATGTAACAACTGTACGAGCATCTTTCAATTGTTTTACGTTAACTGCATCAGTATCGTTTACGCCAGCTTTCACATTAGTAATATTCAAGTTACCAGCGTTGATACCAGTCTTAACGATGGATGGGCCACCAGAGATAGTCAAACCATTGTTGTTAACTACAGTGTCGCCGATTGTTAAGGAACCGGATGGAGTTAAGTTAACTTCTTTGGACAATTGAACTTTCAACTTGCCATCTACGTTGTTCACACCGATGTTGTTATCAGTCAATTTGGACTTATCTGCACCACCAACAACGTCCATAGTTTCGTTCAATTTCTTAACGATGACTTTGGATTTATCTGTGCCTTGAGCATCGTCGCCAGCATATTTCATGCCATCATCCAATGTAGCCACTTCGTGTTTATCGTTGTTATGGTCTTCGTATACGATACGAGTGATACCGTTCGTACCATTTTTACCGTCTACGCCATCTTGACCTTTTTCACCGCGGATAGTAAGACCATCTTTGCCGTCCTTACCATTTAAGCCGATAGAGCCGTCTTTACCGTTGATCACAACAGCGGAGCCGTCTTTACCGTTTACGCCGATTTTACCATCGATGCCATCTTTACCGTCTTTGCCGACCTTGATGTCATTAGATAATGCGTAAGTGTAAGTATGTTCACCAGTTGTAGCATCGATATCTTGTTTTACAGTCAAGTTATCGCCTGCTGCATAGGACACAGTTTTACCATTGCCAACAGCTGTAACAGCATGGTTACCCACTACATTGCCTTTTGCATCAGTGGAGAAGGAATAACCATCTTTGATTTGATCAGCCAAACCGGACAAGTCGATTTTCGCGATTGTACCAGCTTGGTTAGTACCGTTGCCATCGTTGTATTTCAATGTTACGGATTTATCTGCTGTGTTGTAGGAATAAGATGTAGTTGTTTCACCAGCACGATCAGATGTGGTAGGTGCAATATGCAAATCATTAGCTTTAGAAATACGTTTTACGTCGCCGATGTTAGCAGCATTATTGATTACATCGCCACCAGATTTAAGGTTAGTGATGTTTTGGTCACCCATGTTGATAGGGCCATTAGTGATGTTGATGGAGTTAGGACCGAATTCCATTTTTGGACCATTTGTAGTGTTAGAAATGGAATGAATGTCTACTAAGTCTTTGTTCACATCGTATTTAACAACGCCTTCAGCATCTACAGAAGCTGTTGTGTTTTTACCGTTAACGAAGTTCAAACCTTTATCCAATGTAACTGTTTGAGCATTTTGGCCATTCGCTTTGTATGTTAAAGGAATTTGAGTAGCCGCTTTGTTACCATCGAATGTTACAGTGTATGTAGTGTTATGATCACCTTCGTTTTGAACAGGTGTCACAGTGATAGGGTTGTTTGTTGTATTTGTAGTGTTTACAGTTATCGCTTCACGAGCTGCGTCTTTTACGTCGTTACGGGATACGTTTACTTCGTATGTTGCGCCAGCGTCGCCGTATTGGTCACCTGCTTGAGGTGTAACCTTAGCGATGTTTGTATCTGTAGAACCTGTTACATTAGCTTTTGCTTTCACTTTTTCAGTAGAAGCAGCTGTAGGTGTTACATTATCAACATCTACTGTGTAGATTGTTTTCTTACCACCATCAACAGTATTTTCTGTGACAGAAGTAACCTTCGCAGCATTTTTACCGCGAACCTCTACCGTATTGTTCAATTTGCCTTTAGCATCATCGGACAAGTCAACAGCTACGTTGCTACCAGATGCAGTTGTCTTGATGTATTGGCCATTGTTAGCACCCACAACGCCAAAGCTCAAGCCACCTTGTTTGTTTAATTTTTGTAAATCAGTAGCACCAGTGTTACCAGTCAAACCAACTGTGTTATTGAAACCGTTGTTTACGATTTTCAATTGTTCTTCAGTTGCTGCACGACCTTTTGTAGCAAAGTCAGGAGCATCCAACGTTACGTTAGTTAAACCAGTGATGTCACCAACTTTAGCATTCAAGTTAATGTTGTGATCGCCTGCTACGTTAACAGTTTGGTTACCACCGAACACAACCTTGCCGTCGCCAGCGTTGTTTGTGATGGATGTAATGTCAGTTAAATCACCTTCAACGTCTACTTTGAAAGTTTTAACGCCATTGATTTCACGGTGAGAAGCAGTTGTATTCTTACCATTTTCCATATCGATGGATTTTTTAGCAAGATTTTGGATAACTGTTTCGCCACCCTTGTTGATATTGGAAAGGTCTTGTTTAGCAATACCTGTGATAACAGCAGTTTCATTAGGAACATCTTTGTTGTTACCGTCAAGGTAAGTCATTGTTACTTTGCCGTTTGCATCTACCGCATATTCACCAGGTTTGATGTGACGTTCGTCAGCACGAACTTTCTTCAATTGGCTAACATTAACTGCGTCGTTGTCGTTTACGCCAGCTTTCACATTAGTAATGTTCAAACCACCAGCGTTGATACCAGTTTTAGTAACGGATGGGCCACCTGTAATTGTTAAACCACCATTATTGAGGATAGTGTCGCCAATTTCAAGGAACCATTTGGAGTCAAATCAACATTGTTGGACAATGCATATGTATATGTTTGTTCACCAGTTGCATTATCGATATCTTGTTTTACAGTTAAGTTATCGCCTGCTGCGTAGGATACAGTTTTACCATTGCCAACAGCTGTAACAGCGTGGTTACCCACTACATTGCCTTTAGCATCAGTGGAGAAGGAATAACCATCTTTGATTTGATCAGCCAAACCGGACAAGTCGATTTTCGCGATTGTACCAGTTTGTGTTGTACCGTTACCATCGTTGTATTTCAATGTTACGGATTTATCTGCTGTGTTATATGCATATGTTGTAGTTGTTTCACCAGTACGATCAGATGTTGTAGGTGCAATGTGCAAATCATTAGCTTTAGAAATACGTTTTACGTCGCCGATATTAGCAGCATTATTGATTACATCGCCACCAGATTTAAGGTTAGTAATGTTTTGGTCACCCATGTTGATAGGACCATTAGTGATGTTGATGGAGTTAGGACCAAATTCCATTTTGGGACCATTTGTAGTGTTGGAAATGGAATGAATGTCTACTAAGTCTTTGTTCACATCGTATTTAACAACGCCTTCAGCATCTACGGAAGCTGTTGTGTTTTTACCGTTAACGAAATTCAAACCTTTATCCAATGTAACTGTTTGAGCATTTTGGCCATTCGCTTTGTATGTCAAAGGAATTTGAGTTGCTGCCTTGTTACCATCGAATGTTACAGTGTAAGTTGTGTTATGGTTTGTTTCATCTTGTACAGGTGTAACAGTGATAGGGTTGTTAGTTGTATTTGTAGTGTTTACAGTTACCGCTTCACGAGCTGCGTCTTTTACATCGTTACGGGATACGTTTACTTCGTAAGTTGCGCCAGCGTCGCCGTATTGGTCACCTGCTTGAGGTGTAACCTTAGCGATGTTTTTATCTGTAGAACCTGTTACATTATCTTTTGCTTTCACCTTTTCAGTAGAAGCAGCTGTAGGTGTTACATTGTCAACGTCTACTGTGTAGATTGTTTTCTTGCCACCGTCAACAGTGTTTTCTGTTACAGATGTAACCTTCGCAGCATTTTTACCGCGAACTTCTACAGTATTGTTCAATTTGCCTTTCGCATCATCGGACAAGTCAACAGCTACGTTGCTACCAGATGCAGTTGTCTTGATGTATTGTCCATTGTTAGCACCCACAACACCGAAACTCAAGCCACCTTGTTTGTTCAATTTTTGAAGATCAGTAGCACCAGTATTGCCAGTCAAACCAACTGTGTTATTGAAACCGTTATTAACGATTTTCAATTGTTCTTCAGTGGCTGCACGACCTTTTGTAGCGAAGTCAGGAGCATCCAATGTTACGTTAGTTAAACCAGTGATGTCACCAACTTTAGCATTCAAATTAATGTTGTGATCGCCTGCTACGTTAACAGTTTGGTTACCACCGAACACAACCTTGCCGTCGCCATCTTGGTTTGTGATGGATGTAATGTCAGTTAAATCACCTTCAACGTCTACTTTGAAAGTTTTAACGCCATTGATTTCACGGTTGCTAACCTTTGTATTCTTACCATTTTCCATATCGATGGATTTTTTAGCAAGATTTTGGATAACTGTTTCGCCACCCTTATTGATATTGGAAAGGTCTTGTTTAGCAATACCTGTGATAACAGCAGTTTCGTTAGGAACATCTTTGTTGTTACCATCAAGGTAAGTCATTGTTACTTTGCCGTTTGCGTCTACCGCATATTCACCAGGTTTGATGTGACGTTCGTCAGCACGAACTTTTTTCAATTGGCTTACGTTAACTGCATCATTATCATTTACGCCAGCTTTCACATTAGTAATGTTCAAACCACCAGCGTTGATACCCGTTTTAGTAATGGAAGGACCATTGTTGATAGTCAAGCCATTATCAGTGATGTTAGTGTCACCAATTTTGATAGACCCATCTGGAGTCAAGTCGATGTCCTTGTTCAAGGAGTATGTATATGTTTGTTCACCAATGGATTGGTTAATGTCTTGTTTAACTGTTAAGTTCTTACCAGCTGCATAGGTAACAGTTTGACCGCTTTCAACTTTAGTTGCTGTAGCAGTACCATCTAATTTGCCACCGTTCGCCTTAGCATTTGTTAAGAAATCGTATTTAGCAGCAGCGTCTGCAGCGTTGATTGTGTATGTAGTACGACCGTTTACTGTTTTTTCATCTACAGTAACGTTTTTACCAGCTTTCACCATGCCAGTGTCATCGAAAGCAACCGTAATTTTAGAATCTTTTGCACCATCATTAGCAGCTGTTGTAGATACACGACCTGTGCCAACAACGTTCAACTTACCATCATGTACAAGGAAATCGCTCTTACCAGTATCACCAGTTACAACGACGCCAACGTTACGCAATTGAGCAATGTTAACCGCATCATAATCGGATGTACCAGACGCCATATTGGTAATTTGACGTTTAATGCCATCGTTACCAACAGAAACCATACCTGCATCGCCACCGGCAATATCTGCATGGAATAATTGTAAGTTATTGTCTGCAAGGCCTTTATTTTCACCTTGGTATTCACGTGTACGGTTAGCTGCATGGAAACCTGTGGATTCGCCTGCACCAGAACGTTCATCGGCTTGGGACGAAGAACCAAGCGCTACCCCACCACGCACATTGGTTTGTGCACCAGCACCAAGAGCGGTACCATTTGTTTTATTAACGGTAGCACCGGAACCAAAAGCAGATGCATTATCGTAATTGCCTGTAACAGTAGCACCAGAACCTACGGCAACGGCACCTTCGCCGCCTTGTACGTTAGCCGTTGTACCAATTGCTACAGAGCTTACAGATTTAGAGGATGCACCAGCACCGATAACGGTAGCACCAACAGCACCATCATCAGCTAATGCAGAGTTACCAATCGCAATAGCGGATGTTGTTTTGCCTGTTACATGGGAATCTCTACCAATAGCAATGCCATTACCTGCATCATACGTAGTTCTATTATTAATACCAGATGTAGGAGTTGGATCCGTGGACAATGTCAACGTTTCTTTTACGCCTGAATTATTAGTTTTTTGGTATGTGTAACCATTTGCAGTAGCATCAACCTTTGCGTTAGTACCCATAGTAATGGAGTTTTGCGCATCAGTACGTGCACCGGAACCTACAGCAATCGCTTGGTTCGCTGTAGCTTGTGTATTGTAATCAGTGCCTTGAAGACCTGTAGCCACATCTTTACCTACGCCAGTTGGGTATTTCAAATTACCTTCTGTAGGACGAATACTACCGATGGCAATCGCACGATTACCAGTAGCCCAAGCAGCATTACCAACGGCTACGGAACCACCTTCAGAGGCTGTACCATTATCGTTACCGCCTTTAGCTAAAGCACCCATCGCAATGGAACCCATTGTAGAGGATGTAGCTTCGTTGCCATACGCTTGGCTATAGTTTGCTTTTGCTTTAGAGATACGACCTACAGCAATGCCGAAATTACCAGCTGCCTCAGCGGCTGCACCTTGTGCAATGGTAGCTTCACCAGTTGCTTGGGATTGCATACCTACCGCAATGGAATTAACACCGGATGCTATTACGCGACGTGAATTCTTACCACTATTACCGATGGCGATAGCATTGTTGCCAGACGCATCAGCACGAGCACCAACTACAGTCGCGCCAGATCCTGTTGCATGAGTATCACGACCGATAGCAATGGTATCTAAATGAGTGGCTGTGTTATCACGACCAATGGCGATTTGAGAATTCTCATCTCTCGTTTCTGGATGGTTTGTGCCACCATTTGTGGAGTCCACCATGTTGTTTTTACCAATAGCGATACCACCCATTGTTTTCGCATCATTGTCTTGACCCATGGTAACAGTGTCTTGCACACGAGAGTTATTATTGGTACCAACAGATACGGAATTTTTACCACTAGCTAATGCGCTAGGGCCTACAGCCACAGCATTAGCAGCACCAGTTTCAGCATGCCAGCCTACAGCTACGGCATGACCAACACCGGTTGCATTCGTTTTAGATGTATCACCGATTGCTACGTCACCATCACCGCTTGCTACTGTAGACGCACCAATAGCTGTAGCCCATTCGCCTTTAGCTGTATTGAAAGCACCTACTGCAGTAGCACGACTACCTAAGGCATCGTTATAGTTACCAACAGCTAGTGAATAAGCACCAGCTGGTTTAGGTGTAGTTACATTGGAACCATGTGTCCAATTTTGGTTATTGTACGCACCAATAGCAATGGAGTGGTCACCACTAGCATTACTTTTATTACCGATAGCAACAGATGTATCACCAGTAGCTTCATTACCAGCACCAATTGCTGTAGCAGCTCCATTTGTTGCTGTATTTTCATTACCTACGGCTAATGCAGAATTACCTTTAGCTGTATTATTAGCACCAAGAGCCGTAGTGCCATTTTGATCATCCGTTGTGTTTTGGTAACCAACAACGATAGAGTTAACGCCAACAGTATTATTAGGTTTAGCGTTAGCAGAAATATCAATACGGCTATTTTGCGTATTTACACTACCATCAGGACTTCTATATGCATCTACAGGCGTACCCATTTGTGCGCCAACGCCAACAAGCGCTAAACCAGCCAATACGCTAGCTAGGACTTTCTTTTTGCCGCTATTATTTTTCGCAATCTCAGGCACTACAACGTAGCACTCTTTGGATTTGCTCCAAACGACTTTAAAGACCTTGTTCATAAAACCTTTGAACCCCTTTCTCATAAGTACATATAAATGTAACTTTTACACTTTTGTTCGCTTCATGAAGAGTGCTGTTTCTCACATTCACACACACTTCATATAGGATAATTCAATAATATCAATTTATTAATTAATTGTAAATGCTTTTTTACCTATTTATTTAATGAAATTTTATATTTTAGATGAAAATAAACTGAAGTTTATATGTATGTGTAAAAATAAACGCATCTACGAGAAAATGCATAACAACAAGGCTTACGAGCATATATTAGGAAATTTCTTCATATAGTTTTCATATAACTATCTATTCTTTTTTTAGTTTATAATTTTTGTTAAATAATGAAAATAAGAGCATTTTTACAGATATAAATAGAGTTCTATTATCCATAAATTTTTATAAACTATCAATTGCAAATATATCAGTAAAAATACTGTATTTTCCTATTATATACACACCCTATTTAGTTAAATAACAAGCCTATATTATTAATGATTAATTAATATATTCAACACCTCACTACTCAATTACAAACGAGACAAACGCATCGCCCATACAACGTAAGATATTCATATATGCACAAAAAAACGCCCACACATCGTGTGAGCGTCTTTTTAGGCTCTCTGTCAAATGTTGGGGTGTTCACCCTACGAGCCTTCTTTGGCACCAATCATATGTATGGTTGGTGCCATTCTTTTTGCTCAAAAGTAGAATACGTACTCTAAATCTACCAAAGTGGCGAAGTCCATAACTTATTCGTTTTAATACCTTAATTTTGTTGTTAGTTCCTTCTGTGTATCCATTAGAATATGGAAGTAAGAATGCATTAGTTAATTGAGTCATCCATGCAGGAAATGATGTAAAGAAGTTATTAAATTCTTTCAAACCAGATGCTTTTACTAATTCTAACCAATGAGTTAAATGTGCAGCTATTCCTTGTTTACCATAGGTTGAAAAGATTTTTCTAAAAGATAGTTTTAAAGCATATGCTTTCCGTATATCTTCAGAAATTCGAAGTATTTCACAGAGCTTAATGTGCTCAGCTTCCGTTAAATAATCTGGATGTTTCATTAGCACACGTCGATTTTGTTTTAACATACGTGAATAAGCAGCTAGTTTATGTTGCTCACGCTTTCTAACTCGCTCTACCGCCCAATCCACAAGTCGACACACATGGTATCGATCACAGATAATATGCGCATGTGGAAATAGGGCCTCCATGATGCGTTTAAACTGTATGGACATATCCATTACAATAAACTTAACTTGTACTCGATCTTTATGTTTAAATGATGCAAAATAGCGGATTAATGCTTGCGTATCACGTTTCGGTAAAATGTCTAATATTTCATGTGTATCTGGATTGGTTAAATTGACTTGGTATTGATAGCCTTCTGCATTTCCTTTGAATTCATCAATACCAATCACAGTAGGTAATGTTTTAGGCTTAGGTAGAGTAATCATAGAGCAATAGCGTAATACTGTAGTAATAGATGTATCACACTCTTTAGCAATAGCAGTATAGGTTACACTTTCAGTAAGTTTATCAAATAGCATTTTAATATTGGTTATACTTAGTTGCATATATTTTCGTACAAATGGATTATTCTCGGCAAAAGAGTGCTTACAATGAGGGCAAATATATCGACGTTGTCTGTATTTTCCAATTAATGGTCCTCGTTGTACTTTCCCAAATTTTACCGTACGTATGCGGTAATCTTTAATACGCTCTGTAGTTTCTCCGCATTTTGGGCAAATATGTGGTGTTACCGGTAATTCTATGTCAAAAATAAATGTTCCGTCCAATTCGTAGCTGTTTGTAATAAACTCTTGTTTTACATTATGTAAAAATTCAGTATAATCAGTAGTAGGCATATAAGCTCACATCCTTTCTTTGGGAATTAGTCACTTTTATTGTAAAGTATGTGAGCCTTGTATGCTTATTTTTTGCAAAAAAATAATGTTGGAAGTGACACCGTAGTGGTGTCACCCCAACATTTATTATAGAACCTCTTTTTATAGGCCCCCAATACAATCAAGGGGGGGAATTGTGAGAGTCATAATGAGGGCCCTATGTGATTATAATTGTATCTACTAGTATTATTTACTAATAGCTTCACGCAAATTAACTCTACGTGATTGAGGTTGATCAGCAGCAGGTGCTTTTGCAATCGCTGCGCGAAGATCTACTTCATGATCCTCACCAGCAACTGGTTCTTCACTTGCCTTATTTTTCACCGTTTGTTTAGCGGCGAACCAGATTGTGTCGTTCATGTAGTGACGAAGTTCGTCATTGTTTACATGTTCTTGGTCATGAGCCATGATATCCAAAATGGAATCTTCCAAAGCAGATGCTTCTTCGTCAGTCATAGGACCGCCGATTTTCTTTTGCTCTTGGATAACCGTATTGATTTGGTCTACCATATCGCGAAGTACATTGTACCCATAGCTATTAGTGAAACCATCTTGTTCGTTATATTTTGGCATATCAAAGTATTCATATTCATTTTTGTTGCGGTTTTCACCATTCCAGTTCATGAATACCTCTTGACCATGCACACGACCGATAGAATGAGTGCGGAAATAGTCAGCATAATTATGTTTGTCATAAGAATGTAACCATTTTACATCCGCTTTTGTTAATTGTTCGTGATTATCCCGTTTAACCTTAGCCTTTGCAATGTTAACCTCTGCATTTTGCCAAGCTTTCACATAATCATGAACAGCAGCCACGGTTTGTGGACTCGCTACAGGAACGAGTACAACAGAGCCAAGTTGTGGCGTCATTACAGGGTTTTTAACGATTAACGTATCGTCATACGTTGGTGCGCTAGCTGCGTGACCAGTAAGGGATGCGAGCGCTCATAAATATTCGCTGCTGTGAAAGCAAGCATTGTAGATTTTTTTCATATCTATTCCTCTTTTTCTTAGTCGAATCAAAGGGATGCGAGGATTCTCACTGATGAGAACCCTCATCCCAGTATCTGTGAAAGTTTAACGTTTCAAATTATAAACCTAATTTTGCCATCATTGCGAGCAATTTGAGCTTTCATTTGTTCATTTTCTGCTTTCAAATCAGATACTTCGCCTTTTTAATCCGGCATTTTGAGCTTTCATAGCTGCCATTTCTTGTTGCATTGCATACGCAGAACTGATAGGGCCTTTGCGGTAACGATCTGCTACAGCAGCTTCGCTATCACGGTTGCCAACTTTCCAAGTTACACCAGCGTTCGCCATCATGTGACTAGAACCACCAGCCCAGGAGATGCCACCATGAATCAATGTAGATTCATTTTTTTGTAGTGAGCAACGCCCATAGCGATTGCGGAGTTACCACGGTAGTTACCATAACCAGCCATGATTTGAGTTGGTTCCAATGGATCGTATTGGATAGGTTTCAATGCGGAGAGAGCTGCGCCTTGAGCACCTACACGGCCGATTTCTTCAGCTAATTGATCTACGCGAGGGTCCAATGGTGGATTTACCTTCAAGTCGTAGTTCATGGAATCACCATTTGGAGTTGGAGTGATTGTTACACTACCATCTTGAGATGTTACTGTAGTACGGGAATCTTTCAATTGTTTGTAATTAACTGCATCAGTATCATTTGTACCAGCTGCCAAGTTTACAATTTTATTGTTATGTGTACCATCGCCCATGCTGAGGTTACCGCCGGAGATAGCGATATCACCAGCATTGAAGTTCATAACAGGACCATTAGTACTATTTCTAATGGAATTGATACCTTTGAGATCTTTGTTCAATTGAATTTCAAGAGTATCTGTACCATTAGCCTTCACGTTGATATTGCCAGCTGCAGATTGGAAGCTAGTAGATTGAGCTTCAGTAACACCCTCACCTTGAATCTTAACAAGGCTATTTAAATGATGTTTATTTACAGTGGATTCATTATTACCAGTGAATTTCAAACCATCATCATGAGTTGCTACTTGATGTTCGTTACCATCCTTATCGTTGTATACGATACGAGTAATACCATCTACACCATCTTTACCATCAACGCCAGCTTTGCCTTCTTTAACAGTAATATCTGCAGTTGCATCTTTACCATCTTTGCCAGCAGCACCAGTTAAACCAATGTGACCGATACCATCTTTACCGGAGATAGATACAGCATCTTTACCATCTTTACCGATACCAACTTTACCATCAATACCATTAGCACCATCTTTACCAGTGATGGATACACCGTCTTGACCGTCAACGCCATCTTTACCTGGAATGCTAACGGATTCTAAACCTTTAAGGTTTTTGTTAAGACCGATTTCAACAGTTGTATTACCAGCTGCATCTTGTTTGATGTTAGTTCTGATGTTATCAGTGTTGTATTTATCAGCAAAGTTTTCGCCATTAGCAAGAGCGCCTGTACCAGCAATAGTTACTTTAGAACCAAGTTTGTTTGTCTTAGGATCTGCGTTATTTGCATCAAATACAAGGCCTTTGTCAATAAGAGCATCAGATGTTTTCTTGAGATCAGATACGTTAACAGCACCATTTGGTGTATTCTTATCTGCATCTTCCAATTGTTTTAAGAATGTATCTGTAGAATTAGGATTTTGAATAGAAGAACCAACATTGTTCAACTTCATAGGAGTTGTTGAGGAATTAGCAGCATTGTTCATGGATGCGATAACTTCATTTGCCGGAACAACTTGACCACTACCATCAATGTTTGTTGTGAAAGCACCATTTGGTTGTAAGTAAACTTTAGTGCCATCTTCCTTAGTGTAAACAACAGGAGTTTGCGCTTTATTTACAACACCTTGGCTATTGATAGTGATGTCATATTGGTGACCTTTAGTTTTATCAATTACATGTCCAGCTTTATCTAGGTTTGTATCCTTTACTGAAATAGTATTATCACTAGACTTAACAGTCGTAACCTTGTCATTCAATTGTTGAACATTTACTGCATCTGTAGGTGCTTCACCAGCTTTAACGTTAGTAATTTTGTTACCACCGTTGTTCAAACCATCACCAGTTAAGGTTACAGTTTTTGCAGGATCTGTACCAGCTGCAGGTTTAGTGATAGTAATACCATCGTTATTTACTTTAGTATCACCAATTGTTAAGGAACCATCCTTAGTTAAGTTAACATCTTTAGCTAATTGAACTTTCAACTTACCATCATTATCAGCATTAACACCGATGTTGTTATCAGTCAATTTAGTGCTATCTGCACCACCAATGATATCTAATTGTTGACCAAGTTTTTTCTTGACAACAGTAGCGTTATCACCTTTGAATGCTAAGCCGTCTTCCATAGTAGCAACAGTATGTTTGCCTGCTTTATCTTCGTATACGATACGGGAGATACCATCAGTACCATTTTTGCCGTCGATACCATCAACACCTTTTTCTACCTGAATATCTACACGAGTAGTACCATCAAGACCATTCGTGCCGTCTTTACCATTCAAACCAATCTTACCATCTTTACCATTTTGACCCGTTACAGTAATAGTTTCAGATTTAAGATTTTTATCAAGTTTAACGTCGATAGTTGTATTACCATCATTATCTTGACTGATGATAGTCTTAATATTTTCACCGCTGTATTCGTTATCAGCTTTTGTACCTGCGCCTTGAACTTTCACAGTGGAACCAAGTTTATTAGTTTTCACACCGCCAGAGTTAGCGTCGAATTTCAAGCCTTTATTAATCAAGTCATCAGCTGTAGATTTAAGGTCAGATACGTTAACAGCACCATTTGGTGTATTCGTATTAGCACTATCCAACTTATCCAAGAATGTAGTACCAGTTTCATTTGCAATGGAGGAACCAACATTGTTCAACTTCATTGGAGTTGTTGAGGAATTATCAGCATTGTTCATGGAAGCGATAACTTGAGCTTTTGGAACTTCTGCACCGTTACCTTCAGGGTTATCGTAGAATTTACCATTTACTAGGTAAACTTTAGTACCATCTTCCTTAGTATAAACAACAGGAGTTTGCGCTTTATTTACAACACCTTGGTTATTGATAGTGATGTCATATTGATGACCTTTAGTTTTATCGATTACATTTCCAGCTTTATCTAGGTTTGTATCCTTTACTGAAATAGTATTATCACTAGACTTAACAGTCGTAACCTTGTCATTCAATTGTTGAACATTTACTGCATCTGTAGGTGCTTCACCAGCTTTAACGTTAGTAATTTTGTTACCGCCATTGTTCAAACCATCACCAGTTAAGGATACAGTTTTTGCAGGATCTGTAGCAGTTGCAGGTTTTGTGATAGTAATACCATCATTATTTACTTTAGTATTACCAGTTGTTACAGAACCATCTTTAGTGAGGTCAATATTCTTAGCCAATTGAACTTTCAATTTGCCATGGCCATCATTGTTAACACCGATGTTGTTATCAGTCAATTTAGTGCTATCTGCACCACCAATGATATCAAGTTGAGTTCCCAACGCTTTTTTGATAACAGTGCCATCATCACCAGCAAATTTCAAGCCATCATCCATAGTTGCTACTTCACGTTTAATAACGTTGCCATCAGTATCCTTCAATGGATTGCCATCTTTATCTTTTGGTACGTATACGATACGTTCAGATTTGTTGTCATTGTTAGCCTCTGGTTTCACAAGTGTTTGTGTACCGTGATCTGTAGAAATATCGATATTAGCACCAGGAGTACCTGCTGGACCTTGAGGGCCTTGAGGACCTGTTAAGCCGATGTGGCCTACACCATCTTTACCAGAGATAGATACAGCGTCTTTACCATCTTTGCCAGAGATACCAACTTTACCATCAATACCATTAGTACCAGAAGTACCAGTTGCACCTTGTGGTCCAATGATAGTTACACCATCTTTACCTGGTTGGCCATCTTTACCATTAACAACAACTTTATCCAAGTTAGTTAAGTCTTTGTTCAATGCATACGTATAAGTTTGGTTACCATTTGTAGCAATTTCTTGTTCTACTGTCAAGTTTTTACCTGCAGCATAAGTTACAGTTGTACCACTTGCTACAGCTGTTGCAGTTGCAGTTGTACCATCTTTAAGGTTACCATCTGCATTTGTTTTGAAGCCGTAGTTTTGAATGGAGCCAGCTAATTCAGACAAGTCGATAACTGCTTTCGTATCAGCTACAGCTTTACCATTGCCATCATTGTATGTCAATGTAACTTTCTTAGTAGCTGCATCATATTTATATACGTTTTCAGTACCTGCAGCATTAGGTGCACCACCTTTTACTTCAGTAGAACCAGATTTTACCGCAGTTGGAGCAATGTGTAGTTCAGAATCTTTCAATGCGTTAGCAGTGTTATGAAGGTCAGATACGTTAACTGCTGCATTTTGAGTTTTCGTATCATCAGCTGCTGCTTTCAATTTATCCAAGTATGTAGCAGTTGCACCTGCAGGCATTGTTGGAGTTTGATTTTTAATAGCAGAACCAACGTTATTGATGATAGCGTTACCACCAGTTGTATTACCAGCTGCATCTTTGAAAGATACGATTACGTCATTTGCAGCTACGTCATTACCAGTAGAACCATCAAGGTTTGTTGTATAAGTACCATCTGGACGTTTAACAACTTTATTACCGTTTATCTGTATAAATAGCAGGAGTTACAGCGTTTACTGTGTATGTTTTTTGACCTGTTGTAGCATCAGCAGCTTCAGATACTGTTACATTATCACCAGCTTTTACGATTGTGCCAAGGCCAGTGATAACAGTCTTACCAGCATTATCGATGTTGGAAAGATTTTGTTTAGCAATACCTGTGATTATAGCTTTATCATTTGGTACATCTTTATTATTACCATCAACATAAGTCATAGTTACACTGCCATCGTTTTGTACAGCATAGCTACCAGCTTTGATATGTTTTTCATCATCAAGGTTAGCTACTTTATTGGTAGTAGTGCCAGTACCAGCTGCATCTGGAGTTACGTATTCAATACGTTTATCCGTTGGGTTGTAGGTAATATTAGTTGTGCCATTAGCAACATCAGGATTACCTAATACTACTGTCTTAGTTTGAACAGAATCTAAACCTTTGAGGTTTTTGTTCAACTTAACAGTCAATGTATCACCATTATTCGCTTCTACTGCGATATTATCTTTAGCAGATTCAAATTTAGTACCATCAGAAGTTTGGATTTCTTTAGCACCAGCCTGCATTAGTACCTTCTTTAGTACCTTCACCTTGAACTTTTACAAGTGTATTAAGTTTATGGTTATTTACAGTAGATTCATTGTTACCAGTGAATTTCAAGCCATCGTTAAGTGTAGCAACCTCTTGTTTACCACCCTTATCTTCGTAAACGATACGAGTCATACCGTCTTTACCGTTATGGCCGTTTACACCATCATGACCATCAGTACCATCTACACCTTTGGCACCTTTCTACATGGATATCTACACGATTAGTACCATTAAGACCATCTACACCATCTTTACCATCGATACCAATCTTACCATCTTTACCATCTTTACCAACATGAACAGATTCTACATCAAGGTTTTTATCCAATGCATAGTTAATAGTTGTATTACCATTACTATCATTAGTTTGTTTTACAGTCATGTTTTTACCAGCTTGGAAATCAATAGATTTACCATCTTTAATTTCTTGTGTAGTATCACCAGCATGAGTACCTACTGTAGTAGATTCTGCAGAGGATGTTACATGGAAGGAACTCATATCCCCACCAGTTGGCAAGTTAGACAAATCGATAACTGCTTTTGTATCAGCTACAGCATTACCATTGCCATCATTGAATGTCAATTCAACTTGTTTAGTTGTTGCATTGTATTTGTATGCTTGAGTTGCTGCGCCTGGGATAGTATTACCAGATGCTGCACCACCTTTTGCTTCAGTAGAACCAGATTTTACCGCAGTTGGAGCAATGTGTAGTTCAGAAGCTTTCAATGCGTTAGCAGTGTTATGAAGGTCAGATACGTTAACTGCTGCGTTTTGAGTTTTCGTATCATCAGCAGCTGCTTTCAATTTATCCAAGTATGTAGCAGTTTGACCTGCAGGCATTGTTGGAGTTTGATTTTTAATAGCAGAGCCAACGTTATTAATAATGGAGTTACCACCAGTTGTATTACCAGCTGCATCTTTGAAAGATACGATTACGTCATTTGCAGCTACGTCATTACCAGTAGAACCATCAAGGTTTGTTGTATAAGTACCATCTGGACGTTTAACAACTTTATTACCGTTTTTATCTGTGTAAATAGCAGGAGTTACAGCGTTAACAGTGTAAGTTGTACGACCTGTTGTACCGTCAGATGTAGATGTAACAGTGACGTTGTCGCCAGCTTTTACAATAGTACCAAGTTTAGTAATTTCTTTCTTACCATCATTTGTGATGTTGGAAAGATCTTGTTTAGCAATACCTGTGATAACGGCTTCACCAGCAACGTCTTGATTATCACCATCAACATACTTCATGGTTACTTTACCATTGGCATCTACTGCATAAGTATCAGGTTTGATATGGCGTTCAGCTGCTTTACTGCATGTAATTGGGAACCGTTAACAGCATCAGTGGATGTAGCACTTACATCGCCATCTTTAACGTTAACAATTTTGTTACCGCCATTATCTAAGCCAGTATTAGTCAATTTAACATCTGTAGTAGGTGTTGTACCAGCTGCAGGTGTAGGAGCCTTAATTGTAATACCACCATTATTAACTGTAGTATCACCAACAGTTAAGGAACCAGCATTAGTAAGATCAATATCTTTATTTAAAGAATATGTATACGTTTGGTTGCCAGTTAATGCATTAGAAGCATCTGTTTCAAGTTCTTGTTTAACAATGAGGTTTTTACCAGCAGCATAGTTAACTGTATTACCAGGTTTTACTACAGTTGCTGTAGAATTACCATCAAGTGAACCACCATTTGCTTTAGCATTGGCTTTCCAACCGGAGTTATTGATTGTATCTACTACAGTTTTAACAGTAGCAATACCATCTTTACCAGATGCACCAGCTTGGCCTGGAACACCAGGTTTACCATCAGTTACTGTTGGAGTTGTACCAAGGTTAACATCAAATGTTACTTTACCATCAGCACCAACGCTAGCAGTTGTATAATCACCACCTGTGAAGTTCAAGCCTTTATCAAGTTTAACTGTTTGAGCAGCACTTGTAGTAGTACCATTAGTTGCTTTATAAGTTAACGGGATTTGTTTTGCGGCTTTGTCACCATCGAATGTAACAGCATATGTTGTATTGTGGTTAGTATTATCTGGTGTTGCTGTTACAGAAATAGGGTTATTTGCATCTGCTGTATAAGTACCACCAGTAGTCGTGCCACCGTTATTTACTGTTACGGCTTCACGAGCTGCATCTTTAACAGCGTTACGGGATACGGATACTTCATATGTTGCATCAGCAGCACCGTATGTATCGCCAGTTTGTGGATTTACTTCTGCGATATTCGTATCATTAGCACCATTGGCTGCTTTTTTTACTTTTTCAGTAGAAGAAGTACCGCCTGTAGGCAAACCAGACAAGTCAATCTTAGCAACTACATCTTGTCCGTTAGCTTTAACAGTTTCACCTTTACCATTTACATATGTCATAGTAACAGTCTTATCAGCTGCTACTGTGTATGTACCTGGTTTGATATGTGTATCTGTATCGCTTGCAATTTTCTTAACATCGCCAATATTAGCAGCATTGGAGTCAGTGTCACCACCAGATTTAAGGTTAGTAATGTTAGTACCACCAACATCAACATTGCCACCAGTAATGCTTACTGCAGGTGTATTAGTAGTGCCACCTGGGTTGCTGTTAAGAGTGATGGAGGAGCTACCGTTAGATACAGAGTTGATACCCTTCAAGTTTATTCAACTTGATTTCCAATGTATCTGTGCCATCAGCTACTACAGCGATATTACCAGCTGCAGATGCGAAGCTTGGAACGTCTGTTGCTGTAACGCCTTCACCTTGTACTTTTACAAGAGAACCAAGTTTATGAGCATTTTCGGTTCCAGTGTTGTTACCAGTGAATTTCAAGCCTTTATCAGTCAAACCATCAGCTGTATTCTTCAAGTCAGATACGTTTACTGCTGCATTTGGAGTTGCAGTGTTAGCAGCATCTAACTTAGTCAAGAAAGAATCACCTGCATTACCAGCATTTTTAATAGCAGAGCCAACGTTGTTAACGATGGAGTTACCGCCAGTTACATTACCAGCCGCATCTTGAATGGATGTAATAACATCAGAGGCTGCTACTTCTGTACCATCAGGCTTATGGAATTTGCCATCTTTATCCTTAGTTAACTTATTACCAGCTTTATCTGTATAAACAGCAGGTGTAATAGCATTAACTGTATATGTTTTTTGGTTTGTTGTAGGATCAGTAGCTACATCAACACGAACGTTATCCCCAGCTTCTACTTTAGAGCTTAAACCAGTAATAACCTTCTTACCATCATTTGTGATGTTGGAAAGATCATTTTTAGCAACACCTGTGATAAGAGCTTTTTCAGAGGTTGCATTGCCATCACCATCAACGTAATCCATGGTTACCGTACCATTACTGTCCACTGTATAGGCAGGATGAGTAGCTGTAGTCGGTGCAATGTGACGTTCAGCAGCTTTTACAGCATATAATTGAGAACCGTTAACTGCATCAGTGGATGTAGCATTTACATCGCCAGCTTTAACGTTCACAATCTTGTTGCCGCCGTTATCAAGGCCGGATTGAGTCAAGGTAACGTTAGTTGTTGCACCACCAGTAGGCGCTGTGATTGTTACACCACTGTTATCTACCTTGGTATTACCTATTGTTACAGAACCATCTTTAGTAAGATCAATAGCCTTAGCCAATTGAACTTTCAACTTGCCGTTGTCGTTATTAACACCGATGTTGTTGTTAGTCAATTTATCTTTATCGGCACCACCGATAATATCTACAGTATTGTTAAGTTTCTTAGCAATTACTTTAGACTTATCAGTACCTTGTGCATCATCACCAGCGAATTTCAAGCCATCGTCCATAGTGGCTACTTCACGTACGATGTTCTTACCATTAGCATCTTGAATAGGATTGCCACTAGCATCTTTGGAACATATACGATACGTTCAGCTTTGTCAGTATCAGCACTATGAGCTGGATCGCGGTTTACAAGAACTTGTTCACCTTTAGCAGATGTCATGGAGATGTTAGCACCATCACGGCCATTAATGCCATCTTTGCCGTCTTGGCCTTTAGGACCAGTCATGCCGATAGAGCCGTCTGCACCATTGATAACTACGGAAGAACCGTCTTTACCAGTTGCACCAACAGAACCATCTTTACCATTCACGCCATCTTTACCAGCTACGATGTTATCGGATAGAGCGAATTCTACTTTAGCACCATCAGTTGTAGTGTCTTGTTTAACAGTAAGGTTTTTACCTGCTACCATTTCAACAGTTTTTTGGTCGGAAATATTAACAGCGTTAGCATTATGACCAGTTGCTGTAGCACCACCATTAGCAGTGTCTGCAGAGGATTTAATATTCCAGGAAGATGCTGTACCACCAGTTGCTGCCGCACTGATTGTGTAGATATCGTGACCGTCAGTACCTTGTGTCTTACTAACTGTAACATTGCTACCTTGTTTTACTTCTGTACGCAAACCTTTGATTTGGCTGTAGTTTACAGCATCAGTATCATTGGTACCAGGAGCCAAGTTTACAATCTTATTATTGCCCATGGACAAGTTGCCACCAGTAATTTGTACTGCAGGTGTATTATTTGTGCCACCTGGGTTGCTGTTAAGAGTGATGGAAGAATTACCGTTAGAAATAGAGTTAATATCTTTCAACTCTTTAGCTAAACCAACGTTGATTGTTGTATTACCATCAGAACCTTGTTCAATATTTGTTCTAATATTAGCTGTGTTGTATTCATCAGCATATGCTTTACCCGCAGATAAAGCGCCAGTACCTTTGACTGTCACTGTAGAACCTAGTTTATTTGTTTTAACGCCACCTTCATTAGCGTCAAATTTTAAGCCTTTATCAGTCAAGCCATCAGCTGTATTCTTCAAGTCAGATACGTTTACTGCTGCATTTGGAGTTGCAGTGTTAGCAGCATCTAACTTAGTCAAGAAAGAATCACCTGCATTACCAGCGTTTTTAATAGCAGAGCCAACATTGTTGATAACCATGTTACCACCAGTTGTATTGCCATTACCATCCATGAAGGATGTGATTACATCATTTTTATCTACATCATTACCAGCAGAACCATCAAGGTTTGTTGTGAAAGTGCCATCTGGACGTTTATACACTTTTGTACCATCAGCTTTTGTGTAAACAGCTGGAGTTACAGCGTTTACAGTGTATGTTTTTTGACCTGTTGTTGCATCAGAGCTTTCAGATACATTGACATTGTCGCCAGCTTTTACGATTGTACCAAGGCCAGTGATAACATTCTTACCAGCATCATTAATGTTGGAAAGATCATTTTTAGCAATGCCTTTAATAACTGCTTTTTCATTAGCAACAGCGTTATTATTACCATCAAGGTATGTCATAGTTACATCGCCATTACTATCAACAGTATATTCATGGCCAGCAGTTGTAGGTGCAATGTGACGTTCAGCAGTTTTTACAGCATGTAATTGGGAACCGTTAACTGCATCTTTAGATGTAGAACTTACATCACCATCAGCAACACCTGTGATTTTGTTATTAGATACATTAACAGGGCCACCGGAAATAGTTGTACCACTGGTAGTGAATTCGATTTTACCGCCACCGTTGTTTGTAATGGAGGAGATAGCTGTTAAAGCACCTTCTACGTTTACTTTATATGGGCTAGCCGTTGTACCTGCGCCAGTTACAGTTGTATTTTTACCATCGGCTACTACAGTTTTGCTTCCTGCTGCAGCGTCGATTTCAAAATATGTTTTACCAGCTGCATCTGTTTTTTGATCTACAGTAACTGCAGAACCAGCTTTAGATTTCACCAAACCATCGTAATCAAATTTAACATTTACGTTAGCATCTTTGCCGTTTGCATCGTTTTCGGACACAGTTGTAACACGGTTGTTATCGCCTTTAATGTTCAATTGACCGTTGTATGCAAGGAAATCTGCAGCAACTTTTTGGCCATTAATTGTAGCTGTATTGATATCGCCACCAACACGAACGCCAACGTTTTTCAATTGTGCTACGTTAACAGCGTCAGTATCTTGGTTACCAGCTGCTACGTTGATGATTTGACGCTTTTGAGTATCATTACCAACAGAAACAGCACCAGTATTAATGGAGCCAGAATCCCATTGATCATTATTACCAGTCAAATCAGCAGTATATGCACGATTACGAACTTTTGTACCATCTACGAATTTACTATTAAAACCAGCATTCTCATTAGAATTTGTTGTACGGCTCAATAAGGATCCAGCACCAAGTGCTACACCGCCTTGTACGCCAGAAACTTGAGCTATAGCACCAATAGCTGTTGCATCATAGGCACCGGTACCACTTACAGTAGCACCATAACCAATAGCTTGAGAACGGATATTTTCATTGCCACGTACATTAGCGCCAGAACCCATTGCGATACTTTCACGGGACTCAACAGAAGAACCATGACCAGCTACGAAACCATCAGATGCATCTGCATGGGAACCAGAACCTAATACTACGGAATAATGAGCATTACCATTGGTTTTTGCACCAGCACCAACAACAACAGCACGGTCAGATTCGTCACTAACAGTGGCGCCATCACCAATAGCAACTGCTGAACCAGCATCATAATAGTTACCGGCCACAGCACCAGTATTAGGCACAGAAGCTGAGTTAACAGTAATTGTTTCTGTATTATATCCTGCCGGACTTGGAGTGCCATTGGAACCTGAGAATTCATAGTTGGAAGTCGCTTTTTGTGCACTCGCCTTTGCTGTATAACCAATAGCTACTGATTTTTGAGAACCTGCATTAGAACCAGCACCGAATGCTGAAGCCCGTTCAGCAGCATTAGCTCTAACACCTACTGCAGTACCATATCCAGCTGCAGCAACCTTATATCCACCAGCTGCACCACCAATAGCAAGGGCATAATCACCCGTTGCTTCTGCACGTGTACCGATAGCAATAGCATCTGTTTTAGTTGCCTTTGTTTCAGTACCAATAGCAATGGCTTCTACATTACCTGCTAAGTTATTACGACCAATCGCAATTGTTGAGCTAACACCACGACGTGGATCTGTTTTATTAGGATCAGTAAGATTATTTTCATCATATGGTAGTGCATCAAATTGAGCATCGGTTAAACCATACGCAACATCGGATGTATTGTCAGTACCAATAGAAATAGCACTATAGGTACGAGAATTATTGTTATGGCCAATAGCTATAGCATCAAAAGAATGAGCCTTACTCGATTTACCCATCGCAATAGAATTTGTACCATCAGCAACAGTGTATTCACCAATCGCAATAGCACGATTATTTAATGCTTTTGCTAATGTACCAACTGCTACCGCACGAGTCCCAGTTGTTTCTGCTTGACGACCAATCGCTTGGGATTCGGAACCATTACCTTTAGCGCCAGAGCCAATAGCAGTGCCATAATACGCATTGGAAGATGCTTCATAACCAAATGCAGATGCCCATTGGCCTGTTGCAGTAGCACCAGAGCCAACAGCCGTAGTTTGGTCAGCTTGAGCCTTAGCCATATTACCAAGAGCAACAGCATATCTACCTTGTGTCTTAGCTTTATAACCTTGGGCGATAGATGCTTCACCAATAGTATGAGCTTGGTCACCAATAGCAATAGAGAATTTATCATCCGCTTTTGTTTCAGAACCAGAATAGCCACCGCCAATAGAAATAGATGCATCGGCCGTAGCATTACCACCACCGGCACTATAGCTTGCCGCATCTACTTGAGTAGCCCCTGCACCAACAACAGCTAATGCTGCCAATACGCTAGCAAGGACTTTTTTCTTACCGCTGTTATTCTTCGCAACTTCAGATACTACAACGTAGCATTCTTTTGTTTTGCTCCAAACAACTTTAAAAATCTTATTCATAGAATCTATGAACCCCCTTTAAAAAAAGACACAATTATAATCCTTATTATTACAATATTGTTCGATGAGATTTTTCCATGTTTGTGAAAGCCTCAAATTCGAGGCGCAACACATATTTCATTTATTTCTCATCTTGTGTCATATATAAGATAACAAATATAAATGCTCTTGTAAATGGTTTTTTCATTTTTTTCCCTCACATATTTTTTTATTATTTTATATTTATTTATAAATATTTTTATATTTTAACTCATTTTTTTATTGAATTTATGGGTATTTTTTTCTCTATATCATCATTATCTATTTCTATAGAATTCGATTTACTACAACATTTATCGATTTTTTTGCATTAGTTTTTACTTATAAACTATTGCCATATCATTTTAATAACTTTTTACATACATAGATATGACATCAATCTGCATAAAATAAGGATTTCTATTTTTTTAGTCATCTTTTGACTATCAGTACAAATTAACAATTCTAAATAATATAAAACGAAAAAAATCGCCCCATACGGGACGATTTTTTTAGAGATTATGAAATTTTTGTTCATGAATAAATACTTCATACTCATTACACAGGAACTAATTATGATAGATCTTTTACTTTTTTTATATCCTCTACTAATTGATATAAAGTAGTAACCCCCACCATTTTTGCACATTTTTTGGATGGATTTTTAAAACTTTTATATCGAGCTTTAGCGCACCTAATAGCTTGTACCTCATCACCATATTGTATCAACTTTTTTTATAGATTGCTTTATCCTCTTTATGATACTCATACTTATTCATTTTAGAACGGCAAAGGTTTTTTTAAATTTCCTAATACATGTCGTTGAATCCGAAATATTTGGAGTTTTTTTAAAATAAGCAAAAAACCACATTTCAATACATGGATTCGACCAAGCGACATGAATCCCTTTCGATTCAGCGTCTTTAATTATCTTATCGAAATTAGGGTACCAAATCGCGATCGAAAAACAATCCAAGTATCACAATAAACGGAACTTTTACTTCTTAAACTACATGCTTTTTCTACTAATTTATCGGTAGCTATATCTGTCACTACTTTAATTTGTAATTGATTTCTAACTGATTTAGGTAATGATTCTTTCAAGCCTTCCATATAGAGTTTTTCTGTTTTTTTTACATCTGTAATAATAAGATAGTTACCTAATCGCAAATTACATCTATCAACTCGTTCTCTTCTCCGCCGATTTCCGTTGCGCCCTTCTTCACTCATTTGTTATCTCCATCATTAATATAGGGAATACCTCCATAGCGACCGCACAAATAGTTTTTCATATAGTTTAAATCTCTACGCGAGCTTTCACCTGTCTCATCTTTATATTCTGCCATTGAATATAGAGAGGATAATCCATGTTTGTCCTTTTCAACAAACCATATTTCATCACGACGTAATAGTTCATTAGTCATATTCGATACATCATGAGAAGTAAAAATAAGTTGTGCCCCATGTTGATTCGTTTCTTGATTTAAAAAGCGTTGTAGTATATGGCGTAATAACAAAGGATGCAAACGAGCATTCAATTCATCAACAAATAAAACACCCCCATTATCCAGCGTATCCTGAAGTTCTTGATATAAGGCGAACATTTTCAATGTACCTGCTGATTCATCTTTTAATGATATCCATTGTGATGAATTTGTACCAATCACTTGATGTTTTGTATAGATTTTAAACTGAGGTTTACCTTCTCGATCTTCTTCCATCCGTTCTACTTTAAAACCCTTTATACTAGTATCAAATGTAGATAAATATGAAACTAAATCCTGTTGAACTTTCTTGTCTGATGTAAAACCGCGTGGTAAATAACGATATTTTTTTAACTGATTCAATAGGATTAGCAAAATTAGATAATCTATTATTTATAAACCAATTCCTTATTGATTGGCATATATTAATTTTAAGTTTTGCACCTAACGAAATAATAAGAGCCCTTTTATCTAATGATAAAGTAAGATTATTTTTTTCTCCATCAGATAGTCCAGATAGTTTTAATATGCCTATTTCTTCATTACGATAAAAAATTGAACTAGCTTTTTCTCATTGTTTTTAGCACGACGTAGTAGCCATTCTTCCACAATACCGCTTCCATTAACAGTAAATCCATAGGTATATATTTTTTCATTATCATCATTTGGTAATGTAAGGTAAACTTCAAATGTTGATACATCATGAGCTGAGTTTAGGTCAAATAAAAATGGAGTCACCTTCATCTGCGATTGTTCTAATGAATCATCGCCAAAACCAAATGAATACTTAACGTAGTCTGTCATATATTGAAAGGCATAAAATACGTTTGATTTGCCACTCGCATTAGCCCCAAAAATGGCTGCTAAAGGAAGTATTTTTTCGTTTCCCTTTTTTATAATATGTTCTTCAAACTCTTTTCCACGTGTGGCCGTCATATCTAAAATAGCTTCATCACGAAATGATTTAAAGTTTTTTTATATGAAAATTGTATAAGCATAATTAAATCTCCTCTTATTTAAGTATACTACCGCCCCTCATTATTTACAAGAAAATACGTAAATTTCTCACTTCAGTGTAAATAAATAGACTTATTTATAACAAATAAGTCTACACTAAATCAACCAAATAGATTATGCAATTATCATTATCTATGCTTATTATGAAAGCATAAATGAAAAAAATCGCCCCATACGGGGCGATTTTTTTAAGGATTATGAAATTTTTGTTCATGAATAAAATTTTTCATACTGATAAAATATCAACTAATATTCTACGCCACAATACGAGCATAGCCCACCAACGTTTCTTCAATATATCCAGAGTCTAATAATAACTCTATACTATCCTTTATTTCGGCAATAGTAAATTTTTCAGCTTTACGCTGAGACCATGCTTTAAATTGGTCAATAATCTCTTCTTCTGTCATACCATCAGCTTGTTGGATGATAAACAAAACAGTAGACACACATTCTACTTGTTCAACCGAGGCTAAACTATTCACAAATGCAATCGCTTGTTGTAAAGGCTTTTGCATAGACTCATAGGCATCATTAACCCTTTTACTAATAATTTCATTCTTCACAGATTGATAGGCCGTCTCTACATCTAGTATAGAGTGATATTCTACATATTCCTTAATATTACGGCTAATGATATCTATGGAGTGATCATAAGGACCAAATTTATATTTTTTAAAATGGAAATAAGGTTTAGTTAGCTTCATATTCATAAAAAAAGCTGTTTTTTGTAACGTAATTTGATTAAAAAATCCAGTCCGCAACCCTCGTTTTATATCTAATAGCAATAAAGCTGCTAATGATAACTTAGGTTTATGTTTAGCTTTATTAGAAGCAAAATTTCCAGGCTCATGAATATAGATATCTATATCTTGTACAGACTCTAGTGCAGTCATCAATACATCTCTGACATCACTCCAGTCTAATCCGCCATTACCACTACCTAATGGCGGAATAGCAATAGATTTAATCTTTCGCTTCTTTATAATACGAATCAAGTCTTCCATACCTTGTTGTATATATTCCATTTTAGATGGCTTACGCCATTGATTTTTAGTTGGGAAATTAATAATCAGCTTATCATCAGTTTGATATGTATGCATGCGTCCAATAACTACATCGCCTCGTTTACAAGCATTAACATAGTCTTTATTCATTTCTGGATACATGAGCTTGAATTGATAGGCCAATCCCTTTCCCATATACCCCTCGCAATTTACAGTGTTGACTAACGCTTGTGCGGGCGAGGTAAATATATTTGTATTAACAAATGTAATCATAATTCTTTCCTACTTAGTGAATAAAGATGATACTACACGTACTTGTGTACTATAGCTCTTTACCAACAGTTCTACTTGATTTTTGACATCTTCATTTGGTACAAAAATCGTATAAATATCATTAAACGGTACATCACAATACGGTGAAATACACTCTGCCATACGTACATGACCATCATAATTTGGATTAGGCGGATTTCCTTTAGGTGTATTCATCACATCCCAGTTAATTTGAGAAAATCCCTCATCATATTCCAAGATCTTTATCTCAGAACCACTAGAAATAGGATGACGAAGAATAATCTTAAATTTTTTATCTCTTGCAACACTTCGATTTACTGCTAAATAAATGTACGGTCCCTCTGATTGACGTTGTTTTTGAACAGCAACATCAAATTCAGTATGTGTATGAAAATGAAAAGGTACACACTGATCTAAGCCTTTTTTGGTTCTCTTTGACAAAATATCTTCATTTGCTATATCAGTATAAGCAATTTGCTTCTCTTGAAGTGAAACTCGTGATAATAGCCCATCATGGATAATACTTGGTAGATTTCTTATGGATGTTAAATGGTATATACTCTGTAGTTCCTCTATTCTTCGTACCATATCATAACCTCTTATTTCATAGATTAATATAAGATCCCTTCTACTCTTTTACTCTCATTGTAAATCAACCAAATAGATTATGCAATTATCATTATCTATGCTTATTATGAAAGCATAAAAAAACAGCAGATAGTTGGCTGAGGGATAGCCAGCTATCTGCTGTTTTTATATTCTATAACAAAAAATTCTAATGTTCAGTAAAAATTATAAAAGGTAATTGATACGTCGGGAATGGAGACATCAATGTAATCATTGCTATAATAGGTCTCGCATAATTTATTACTCTTGACGGTCTATATTTCGTTTCATCCGATTTACATCTGTATCGTCAGCTGTCATATTAACACACCGATTTTCAGGTATTAAATTCTCATCTAAATAATCGACACCTAACTTTTTAATAGGTACAATGCGTTCTACCCCACACTCTGCTAATAAAGATTCAAATTCTGTATCACTCATAGAATCCCAATGAGTAAACAAAGACTCAAATTTATTTCTCATATTCATATATTCACCCCCTAATAGTATCACGCAATATACACTGAACATTTTTGACACATAATACATTATTATAATCACTATCAATGATATTAGGATTTACTATTCTCGTTTCAGCCCTTTTATAATTATTATTTACATTAAATGCTGCATATACAAAATCAAATAAGATTTTTTTATATATAGCCTCAAGTACATGCCCATCTAAAATTTTAGGATAACACTTAGCATTTTTTAATTTTCACTACCACTCGACAAAAAACACTTAGTCATACAAATGCTTCTCGCATTGGTACGTGTTGTTCCATGACATCCTATTACTCGCATAATAAGCCCCTCATTACAACATATATAATTATATCAATATTATGTATATACCGTCATGTGCTTATTACTATTGTAATAACGAAAAAATCGCCCCATACGGGACGATTTTTATGAATTATGAAGTTTTGTTCATGAACTTTATAACAACTAGCCTATAAGTTGACTTAATATAACACCTACATTAGTGCATTGATATGCCATATGAAATACCTCCCATACACTAAACGGACTCTATAATATCTTTCATCAACGCATCACTAACAATTTGATTACCACCGTACACACCATCTTGATAGTTTTGCTTAATTTCTCGTATATCTAGTTCATTGAAATCAAAAGCACTGTGTAATTCTGAAATCCCATAATAATTTTTATCTACAAACCATATTTGGTCCGTTCGTAATGCATAGTCTAAAATATCATTATCATGAGTAGTTGCAATCAGTTGAGACTCAGTTGTATTCCATTCGTTAAAGATTTTTAATAAAATAGTCACTAATTTAGGATGTAACGATCGATCAAATTCATCAATAAGAAATAGCTTGCCATGATTATCACGTTGCAAAATTGCTAATGCCAACATCAAAAAAATACGGGTACCAATACTTTCAGCTTCGTATTCAATACTAAAAGTTTCTCCATTAATACCTTCATGTTCACATTTGACTAATAGCACAGACTTAGATGTGTCAATATTTTGTTCATTTGGAATCTGAATAAGTTCTGTTTTAATATCTCGTATATTAAAATCAGCCGCCCTAAGGAAATACAACACATCATCCTTTAATTGTGGATTATCATGTAATGCACGCAATGCTTTTCTACTATCCATACTACTAGTTGGTAGACTAGGTGACAAAATATCTAGCGCAAACCATTCATAAGCTTCTTTTGCCAATAATACATTATTGCTTTGAGCAAAATATAATAAAGGTTGATTTCTGCGCAGAGAAGATTCTAATGATACAATCGATTCCGGCATATGTACATGTTCTGTATCTCGACTAAATAATATTTTACCGTCAACAACTAAGGATTCTTCTACTACGAAATCCTCATTATATTCTATGGTATACGTGAATTGTTTATCGTTTTTTATAAATCGAATGTTAAAATACGTATTATCATTACCATGAGCATACGTATCTATAGGCAATGGATCAATTTCTGACAGCGTTCCATGTAGGACAACAATCCTAAGTAACATAAGAGCACGTAATAAATTGGTTTTACCTGATGCATTACCACCAAATATAAATGCTGACTTAACAGCATCTACAATATCATGTTGAATGGTATTCTCTTTACTATAGACGGTAATACCTTCACCAGTCTCCATAGAAAAGGTTACCTTATCCTTAAATGAACGTACATTAGAAAATGTAAAGTCAATTAACAAATCATCACTCCCTTTCTATATAAAGTACTTGTATCATCATTGTAAATCAACCAAATAGATTATGCAATTATCATTATCTATGCTTATTATGAAAGTATAAAAAACAGCAGATAGTTGGCTGAGGGATAGCCAGCTATCTGCTGTTTTTATGTCTATCATGTAGCCTAAAAAGGGGAGGTTGGCTACAGGGTCACGATAGTAAGGGTATCGTTATTCGATTGTTTGTGGATTATTTGCTTTTTTCAGCTAATAATGCATTCACTAATTGTTCAAGTTTTTCTACGCGATCTTGAAGTTGATCGTTTTCCTCTTGAAGATTTTGCATAGCTTGATTATTTTTCTTAACGAGGCTTTCACCAGCACCAATACGCCATGTAGCACCTAAACCATACATTTGTTCAGATTTAGCGATACCTACGGATGCGTTCAAGAACACGCGATCGTTAGGAGCATAACCGTAACCAAGAGCTAATGCTTTTTCACCATGGTATGCACCAACACCAGCCATAACTTGACCTTTTTCAGTGCCGTCTACAAAGTAAGGTTTCAAGGAGGACATTGCTGCACTCATTGCACCTACACGGTCAACGCGTACGTTTGTTGCATCGATTTGTGAAAGTGTATTAGATTGGATGTCATACAATTGGCTGCCATTAACAGCATCAGTAGAATCTGCAGAGATTTTACCTGGTGCTACGTTTGTGATAGTGCGTTCATTGCCTTTAGAGCCAACACTTACCGTATTAGGACGATCAGCTATAGAACCAGCACCAAGGGCTACAGAGTTTTGACCAAGTGCTTGAGAGTTGGCACCCAATGCGGTTGCATCTTTTGCAAGAGCTTTTGCATTTGTACCAATAGCAGTTGCATTTTCTCCATTAGCTTGGGAACCATCACCAATTGCCATGGAACCTGCACCATTTCTTGTACCTGGAGTAATACCAGAGTTAGTTAATGCTGCTGCAGTTGCTGTAGCTGTAGATGCTGCAGTAGATGCTGCTGATGCGGAGCTTGCTGCATTGGATTCAGATGTAGCCGCATTAGATGCGCTTGTAGCTGCATTGGATGCACTAGTAGCTGCATTAGATTCAGAAGTTGCTGCATTAGATGCACTAGTAGCTGCATTGGATGCACTAGTAGCTGCATTGGATTCAGATGTAGCCGCATTGGATGCGCTTGTTGCCGCATTAGATGCACTAGTAGCTGCGTTGGATTCAGATGTAGCTGCATTGGATGCAGATGTAGCTGCGTTAGATGCACTTGTTGCAGCGTTAGATTCAGATGTTGCTGCATTAGATGCGCTTGTTGCCGCATTGGATGCACTAGTAGCTGCATTAGATTCAGATGTTGCCGCATTGGACGCAGATGTTGCTGCGTTAGATGCACTAGTTGCCGCATTAGATTCAGATGTAGCCGCATTAGATGCGCTTGTAGCTGCATTGGATGCACTAGTAGCTGCATTAGATTCAGAAGTTGCTGCGTTAGATGCACTAGTAGCTGCATTGGATTCAGATGTAGCCGCATTGGATGCGCTTGTTGCCGCATTAGATGCACTAGTAGCTGCGTTGGATTCAGATGTAGCTGCATTGGATGCAGATGTAGCTGCGTTAGATGCACTTGTTGCAGCGTTAGATTCAGATGTTGCTGCATTGGATGCGCTTGTAGCTGCATTAGATTCAGATGTTGCCGCATTGGACGCACTAGTAGCTGCGTTGGATTCAGATGTAGCTGCATTGGATGCAGATGTAGCTGCGTTAGATGCACTAGTTGCCGCATTGGACGCACTTGTTGCTGCGTTAGATTCAGATGTAGCCGCATTGGATGCGCTAGTTGCTGCGTTGGATGCACTAGTAGCTGCATTGGATTCAGATGTAGCCGCGTTAGATGCACTTGTTGCAGCGTTAGATTCAGATGTTGCTGCGTTGGATGCACTAGTTGCTGCATTGGATGCACTTGTTGCTGCATTAGATTCAGATGTTGCCGCATTGGACGCAGATGTTGCTGCGTTAGATGCACTTGTTGCTGCATTGGATGCGCTTGTAGCTGCATTAGATTCAGATGTTGCCGCATTGGACGCAGATGTTGCTGCGTTAGATGCGCTTGTAGCTGCGTTAGATTCGGATGTAGCAGCATTAGATGCGCTAGTTGCCGCATTAGATGCACTAGTAGCAGCGTTGGATTCAGATGTTGCTGCATTAGATGCAGATGTAGCCGCGTTAGATGCACTTGTTGCAGCGTTAGATTCAGATGTAGCTGCATTAGATGCGCTTGTAGCTGCGTTAGATGCACTTGTAGCAGCATTAGATGCACTAGTTGCTGCATTAGACTCGCTAGTTGCGGCATTAGATGCGCTAGTTGCCGCATTGGAAGCACTTGTTGCTGCATTAGATGCGCTTGTTGCCGCATTAGATTCAGAAGTTGCTGCATTGGATGCAGATGTAGCCGCATTGGAAGCACTAGTAGCTGCATTGGATTCAGATGTTGCCGCATTGGACGCAGATGTTGCTGCGTTAGATGCGCTTGTTGCAGCGTTTGATTCAGATGTAGCCGCATTAGATGCGCTAGTAGCTGCATTGGATTCAGATGTTGCCGCATTGGACGCAGATGTTGCTGCGTTAGATGCGCTAGTTGCCGCATTAGATGCAGATGTTGCTGCATTGGATGCACTAGTAGCTGCATTGGATTCAGATGTAGCTGCGTTAGATGCGCTAGTTGCCGCATTAGATGCAGATGTTGCTGCATTAGATGCACTAGTAGCTGCGTTGGATTCAGATGTAGCTGCATTGGATGCAGATGTAGCTGCGTTAGATGCACTTGTTGCAGCGTTAGATTCAGATGTTGCTGCATTGGATGCGCTTGTAGCTGCATTAGATTCAGATGTTGCCGCATTGGACGCACTAGTAGCTGCGTTGGATTCAGATGTAGCTGCATTGGATGCAGATGTAGCTGCGTTAGATGCACTAGTTGCCGCATTGGACGCACTTGTTGCTGCGTTAGATTCAGATGTAGCCGCATTGGATGCGCTAGTTGCTGCGTTGGATGCACTAGTAGCTGCATTGGATTCAGATGTAGCCGCGTTAGATGCACTTGTTGCAGCGTTAGATTCAGATGTTGCTGCGTTGGATGCACTAGTTGCTGCATTGGATGCACTTGTTGCTGCATTAGATTCAGATGTTGCCGCATTGGACGCAGATGTTGCTGCGTTAGATGCAGATGTTGCCGCATTGGACGCAGATGTTGCTGCGTTAGATTCGGATGTAGCAGCATTAGATGCGCTAGTTGCCGCATTAGATGCACTAGTAGCAGCGTTGGATTCAGATGTTGCTGCATTAGATGCAGATGTAGCCGCGTTAGATGCACTTGTTGCAGCGTTAGATTCAGATGTAGCCGCATTAGATGCGCTTGTAGCTGCGTTAGATGCACTTGTAGCAGCATTAGATGCACTAGTTGCTGCATTAGACTCGCTAGTTGCGGCATTAGATGCACTTGTAGCTGCATTGGATGCACTAGTAGCTGCATTGGATTCAGATGTCGCTGCATTAGATGCGCTAGTTGCCGCATTGGAAGCACTTGTTGCTGCATTAGATGCGCTTGTTGCCGCATTAGATTCAGAAGTTGCTGCATTGGATGCAGATGTAGCCGCATTGGATGCGCTTGTTGCTGCATTAGATGCACTAGTAGCTGCATTAGACTCGCTAGTTGCTGCATTAGATGCGCTAGTAGCTGCATTGGATTCAGATGTTGCGGCATTGGACGCAGATGTTGCTGCGTTAGATGCGCTAGTTGCCGCATTGGAAGCACTAGTTGCTGCATTAGATGCACTAGTAGCTGCATTGGATTCAGATGTAGCCGCATTAGATGCACTTGTAGCTGCATTGGATGCAGATGTTGCTGCATTGGATGCGCTAGTTGCCGCATTGGAAGCACTAGTTGCTGCATTAGATTCAGATGTTGCTGCATTGGACGCACTTGTTGCTGCTGCTGCCGCTTTATTTGTTGCTAAAGTTGCACTGTCAGCTGCGTTCGAAGCAGATGTCGCTGCATTTGATTCAGATGTAGCCGCATTGGAAGCAGATGTAGCTGCATTGGAAGCAGATGTAGCTGCGTTTGATGCACTTGTTGCAGCGTTAGATTCAGATGTAGCTGCATTGGATGCGCTTGTTGCCGCATTAGATGCACTAGTTGCTGCATTGGATTCAGAAGTTGCGGCATTGGATGCAGATGTAGCCGCATTAGATGCGCTTGTAGCTGCATTGGATGCGCTCGTTGCTGCGTTAGATGCACTTGTTGCTGCATTAGATTCAGATGTAGCTGCGTTAGATGCGCTAGTTGCCGCATTGGATTCAGATGTTGCTGCATTAGATGCACTTGTTGCAGCATTGGATGCACTAGTTGCTGCTGCTGCCGCTTTATTTGTTGCTAAAGTTGCACTGTCAGCTGCGTTCGAAGCAGATGTCGCTGCATTTGATTCGGATGTAGCTGCATTGGAAGCAGATGTAGCTGCATTGGAAGCAGATGTAGCTGCGTTTGATGCACTTGTTGCAGCATTAGATTCGGATGTTGCAGCATTGGACGCACTTGTTGCTGCTGCTGCCGCTTTATTTGTTGCTAAAGTTGCACTGTCAGCTGCATTAGATGCAGATGTTGCTGCATTAGATGCACTTGTAGCAGCATTGGATGCACTTGTTGCCGCATTGGATTCAGATGTTGCTGCATTAGATGCACTTGTTGCTGCGTTTGATGCACTTGTTGCTGCATTAGATTCAGATGTAGCTGCGTTAGATGCGCTTGTTGCAGCGTTTGATTCAGATGTAGCCGCATTAGATGCGCTAGTTGCGGCATTAGATGCACTTGTAGCAGCATTGGATGCACTAGTAGCTGCATTAGACTCGCTAGTTGCTGCATTAGACTCGCTAGTTGCTGCATTAGATGCACTAGTAGCTGCATTGGATTCAGATGTTGCCGCATTGGACGCAGATGTTGCTGAATTAGATGCGCTTGTTGCAGCGTTAGATGCACTAGTAGCTGCATTAGATTCAGATGTAGCTGCGTTAGATGCGCTAGTTGCAGCATTGGAAGCACTTGTTGCTGCATTAGATTCAGATGTAGCTGCATTGGATGCAGATGTAGCCGCATTGGATGCGCTTGTTGCTGCGTTAGATGCACTTGTTGCTGCATTAGATTCAGATGTAGCTGCGTTGGATGCACTAGTTGCCGCATTGGATGCACTTGTTGCTGCATTAGATTCAGATGTTGCTGCATTGGATGCGCTTGTTGCCGCATTAGATGCACTAGTTGCAGCATTAGATTCAGAAGTTGCTGCATTGGATGCAGATGTAGCTGCGTTAGATGCGCTTGTTGCAGCGTTTGATTCAGATGTAGCCGCATTAGATGCGCTTGTAGCTGCATTGGATGCGCTTGTAGCTGCATTAGATGCACTTGTAGCTGCATTAGATGCACTTGTAGCTGCATTAGATGCACTTGTTGCTGCATTGGATGCGCTTGTTGCTGCATTAGATTCAGATGTAGCTGCATTGGATGCAGATGTAGCCGCATTGGATGCGCTAGTTGCCGCATTGGAAGCACTTGTTGCTGCGTTAGATGCACTAGTTGCTGCATTGGATTCAGATGTAGCTGCGTTGGATGCACTAGTTGCTGCATTGGATTCAGAAGTTGCTGCATTAGATGCACTTGTAGCTGCATTAGATGCACTTGTTGCTGCATTGGATGCGCTTGTTGCTGCATTAGATTCAGATGTAGCTGCATTGGATGCAGATGTAGCCGCATTGGATGCGCTAGTTGCCGCATTGGATGCGCTAGTTGCTGCGTTAGATGCACTAGTTGCTGCATTGGATTCAGAAGTTGCTGCATTAGATGCACTTGTAGCTGCATTGGATGCAGATGTAGCCGCATTAGATGCGCTTGTAGCTGCATTGGACGCAGATGTTGCTGCGTTAGATGCACTTGTTGCTGCATTAGATTCAGATGTAGCTGCATTGGATGCAGATGTAGCCGCATTGGATGCGCTTGTTGCTGCATTAGATTCAGATGTAGCTGCGTTAGATGCGCTAGTTGCCGCATTAGATGCAGATGTTGCTGCATTAGATGCACTAGTAGCTGCATTGGATTCAGATGTAGCTGCATTAGATGCGCTAGTTGCCGCATTGGATGCGCTAGTTGCTGCGTTAGATGCACTTGTTGCAGCGTTAGATTCAGATGTAGCTGCATTGGATGCGCTTGTTGCCGCATTAGATGCACTAGTTGCTGCATTGGATTCAGAAGTTGCTGCATTGGATGCAGATGTAGCCGCATTAGATGCGCTTGTAGCTGCATTGGATGCGCTCGTTGCTGCGTTAGATGCACTTGTTGCTGCATTAGATTCAGATGTAGCTGCGTTAGATGCGCTAGTTGCCGCATTGGATTCAGATGTTGCTGCATTAGATGCACTTGTTGCAGCATTGGATGCACTAGTTGCTGCATTAGATGCACTTGTTGCTGCATTAGATTCGGATGTTGCAGCATTGGACGCACTTGTTGCTGCTGCTGCCGCTTTATTTGTTGCTAAAGTTGCACTGTCAGCTGCATTAGATTCAGATGTAGCTGCATTTGAAGCAGATGTTGCAGCATTGGATGCACTTGTTGCGGCTGCAGTCGCACTTGTAGACGCTCTAGTCGCTGCTGCTTCTGCTGCCGCTGCAGAGCTAGAGATGGCACTTTTTGCTGCGTTATAGCCTGCTGCTGTAGAGTTAGCCGTGGATACAGCTGCATCTGCTTTTGTTACTGCAGAGTTTGCAGCTGTAAGTGCATTATTAGCTGCAGTAGATACACTAGTAATAGCTGTTGCATTGCTTTCAACAGCTTGTACAACTGCATGAAGTTGAGAACCGTTGACAGCATCTGTAGATGTAGCGGATACACGACCTGCTGCCACATTCGTAATAGTACGTTTCACTGTACCAGAACCAACGGAAATTGTGCTATCTGCAGTGCCACCAGCTAATGTATAGGATGTATTATTAATAGACATAGTCGCTGTGCTTACTTTGTCTGCTGTTTCGGAATCTGCACCTAATGCTACGGCATGGTAGTTGTTAGCCTTAGCGCCAGCACCAAGAGCTGTCGCATAGGTAGCTTTGTAATCGAAGCACCATCACCTAATGCCATACTGCTAGCAGATTGATTGTCAATAACAGCTTGACGGCCAAGAGCAATGGTACCAGCAGATTGTGCTTTCGCTGAAAGACCAATTGCTGTAGCTGCTAGCCCACTAGCCACACTGGAGTGACCTGCGGCAATTGTATTTGTATTAGAAGCAGCTGCCAATGTACCAAGAGCAAGACCATGTTCACCACTAGCGGATGTGGAATCACCAAGTGCTAATGCGCCTTCTGCAGATGCACTTGTAGAATAACCAAGAGCTACGGAGTATTTACCGCTACCGGTAACTTTATTACCGATTGCTACGGCATTACTTTCAGATGCTGTTGCACTTGTACCGAATGCAATCGCATCAGCTTTACTTGCGCTTGCTTTCTTACCAATAGCAGTAGCACCTTCTGCAGTAGTTACCGTTGCTGTACCAATAGCGATAGCATCTTTCGCTTTCGCTGCTGTATGTGTACCAGAATCATCACTAGAACCGATAGCAACAGCATTTTTACCAGTTACATCAACTTGGTAGCCAATACCTGTTGCGTATTGGGCTGTGCTGTCAATATTAATGGTAGAACCAATACCTGTTGCTTGGTTAGCAAGGATATTAGAATTATAACCTACAAGGGTAGATCCAGAATGAGCAACATTAAGGTCAAAACCTAATGCTACAGATTTCTCAGCCGTAACTTTTGCATTTCGACCGATAGCAGTGGCACCATATGCAGTCGCCTTTGTACCATTACTACCAATACTAGTAGCGGCTGTAGAGGTAGCAGTTACAGCATCACCGATGGCGATAGCACTTGCACCAGTAGCATTTGTACCATTACCAAGGGCTACTGTATTTGTTTTATTAGCTACAGCGCCATTACCGATAGCAGTGGCAGAGCTTTCAGATGCTGCTGCCCCCGTCCCAATGGCTAATGCATTATCCTTAGATGCATTAGCTTGTTTACCAATAGCAGTAGCACTAGCTGCTGTACCTTGAGCAGCAGCACCAATAGCTACGGAGTAATCACCAGATGCTGTATTTTTTGTGCCACTTAATTCACTACCGATGCCTACAGCACGGTTACCATCAACTTGAGACATATACCCAATGCCTACAGCTGCAGGCCACTTACATTTGTATTTGAACCACCACCAAATGCTTGGTTGCCAGTTGTATTTACTATATAACCTACTGCAGTAGCGCCACCAGCATTTGCATGGACAGAGTTACCAAAAGCATTATCATTGTCTAAATCGGCTTGTGCCCTTTTACCTACTGCTACAGTTGCTGTACCACTAGCAGATGCACTATCACCGATAGCTACAGCACCCGTTTTACCTGCTGTACCACCAGCATTTGCACTTTTACCAATAGCGATGTTAGTAGTACCATTTGCTACACCACCAGCAGCTGCAAAGGAATTATCACCTGTCGCTTGGCTACCATTGAGTGCAGAAGCATTATCACCATCCGCCACACCACCACTGGTTGCAAAAGAATTATCACCAGTAGCCGAGGTAGTATTTATACCACCTAAAGCAACAGCACGATTACCTTTAGCCGTTACCCAGCCAAGAGCTACAGCACCACCTTGATCAGTAACATTACCTGCTGTACCTGCTTTATCACCATAAGCAGTACCACCACCCATAGCAACTGATGAACTTCCATATGCTTCACTATGTGCACCAATGGCTACGGTTGCAATATTACCCTTTGCTCTTGTAGTTTGGTCAAAAGCACCTGGCATACTAGGACCAACAACTAAACCTTCTGTGGCATTAAATGCAGTACCAGATTGAGCTTGAGACCAACCGCCACGAGCACCTGGTCCGTTTACAGCAGATACATCCTGCAAAGGGGTTGATACTGCTAAACTTGCCAAAATACCAGCCACTACAATTTTCTTTTTACCTGTTGTATTCTTAGCCATTTCAGATACTACTACATAGCACTGTTTTGATTTAGACCAAATGACTTTTAAAAATCTTGTTCATGTGTTATTTGACTCCTAACTTTTCAATTAAAAATTTGATGTTTTTCTAATGTTTTCTGGATTGAATGGTGAAAAGGAATTCGATTAATTCCTTATTACGTTTTTACGTGCGTATCAAAATCAGCATCGTAGGATTTGATAGCATTGATTAGCTGACGTTCACCATCATATGCATCAAAGTAATCATAATAAAAACCTACGCAATGAGCTTTCAGCATAGGAGAATTATGTACTAATGGATAGTTGCCATACAAGGCCTCATAGTACATATAGTTCAAAGCTAATTCCCATTGGAAAGATAAGAGCAGATCCGTATATTCTGCCAAGAACAGAGGCGTAATATGCCGTGTTTCTACGGACATGATGCCATCCTTAACAGCCGTTGTATAACCGATAAAATCATGCAGCGGTTTATCATCCTTTTTATCAAAGGTATTGCATAGATAGATGTGTTTCACCAATTCTGGATGATTTCGATATGCCTCTTCCCCAATCAGAACGGGCATCATGCAATTCTTAGATATGGATATGTTTGGTTCCATAACGGAAACGCGGGCTCCATTTTTTTCCATTTGACCTTGTTCATAGCCAAATTTGAAAGGTTCCTTAACGTTCTTTGCCATTTCATCTAAGAAGAGTGGAGACCACAAATGTGGGACTTCATACACAGGAGCGCGTGTAATGATTTCTAAATAGCAACGATTTGTTTTGACTACCTGTGGTATCATCCATACCGCATCATATGTGGCACCATTGAATGCACGGGCATTTGGTAAATTATGTACCATTTTTTCCATATCCCACACAAAATCATTACCCATTCGATAGGATACGATTTTAGCACCATGTTTCCGAAATTTCTTTTCAATTTCTGGTTCTAAGGTCAATGTGCCTTCGATTAAGATGTCCGTTGTTTCTACGATCTCTTCCACCTCGTAGATATCGATGTTCATCAAATCTAAGCGCATATTATCCGATATGGTGGCCTTATCATTGCGCCAGTATACAAAATATACCTTGTCAACGCCTTCGATTTGCTCTAGGCACTGTTTTAAAAACGCCATATTTTGGCCCGCCCCATTGGACCAAATGTGGTTGTACGATGCGCCCCAAAAAAAGGTAATACCTATGTTAATAGTAACCCCTCCTTATCATGTCCTCCCAAACATATTCATACACTCTATACATATACAGAACACGTATTCTAGGAATACTACCAAAGTAGTATATATTAAGAATATATAAAGTTTATCATCTTCCATTCATGTTTTCAATATTTTCTATATTACTTTATGAAAGTTTTATGAACGGTTTATAAACTCTTTTCCCCCCCATTTTTTCTCTAATATTTGTTAACAATAATTATGCTTTTACGTATTCTTATGCACTCATCTTGTACCATCACCTGTACGATATTTTTGGGGTCTATGCTATACTAAACACATATAGATCACGATGTAGGGGAGGTTTATCATGGGGACTATAAACGGTGAGTTCCAAGAAACGCTGGAAGATTTAAAGGAACCGTATAATACGGTTATCTATGTGTCGAAGGCATTTCCCAATACCAATATTAATTCACTGCAAGCCCGTGGCCGGTTATACGGGCTTTCACCAGCACCACTTAAGGGGGCGCGCGCGTGTTGGAACTGGGTTCATCATGTGGGGGCAATATCATCCCACAAGCGCTGTACTATCCAGAGACTGCTTTTACAGGCATCGATTTATCGGGCGTACAGATTGAGCATGGCAAGGAATTAATTGAATCTATAGGTCTCACGAATATTACGTTGCTAGAGAAAAATATCATGGATATCGACGACGATTTCGGCACCTTTGATTACATCATCGTGCATGGCATTTGGTCATGGGTGCCGGACATGGTGAAGGACAAAATTCTCAGTATTTGTAATCGCAACCTATCGGAAGAGGGCATTGCCTTTGTTTCGTACAACACCTATCCTGGATGGAAGCGTCTTGAACAGTTGCGCGAGATTATGCTTTACTCGGAAAAGGGTGCGCCTAGTGACACACTACTAGACCGTACGGTGTACACTAAAAATGTATTACAAAAGATTCAAGGACTCATAACAAAGAGCCCTCATACAAATCAAAAGGGCGCCTATAAGATTAAGGACATAGACCATGTTCTAAAGGCTGACGATTATTATGTGGGGCATGAATACTTAGAATCCATTAATGATCCCGTGTATGTATCGGATTTTATACAGCGTGCCCACGCCCAAGGTTGTGCCTATATAGGGGATGAAAATTTACAGAGTTCATTTATCAGTTGGTTATACGCGGACATACAAGAGGGCATTAGGATGCTCGCGCAAGATGATTATATAGCGAAAGAGCAATACTATGATTATGTGTATGACACACAATTTCGCATGGCTCTCCTAACGAAAGGGTGTAACGAGAATCGAATCACTCGAAATGAAAAGGTGCTCGCCAGCACATTTGATAGTCTATATTTCCTAACGTCCTTACAAGATGTGCCTAATATCTTACCGGATACGAATAATGTATTATATACGGCCATCGAGGAACTAAGAAACAAACAACTGCCATTTACGGTGACGGATATACTAGATTACGTGAAAGCAGAGCATCCTAGTTATACGATTGATACAACTCAACTCTACACCCGCCTATTAGCGCTCATTGTCATCGGTCATTTAAATGCTTACGGCGAGCGTTGTGAACATACACCATTTACAGACAACAAGTCGTATATACCAGAACCATTTATCAAATATGTTTCAGCCCTTATTGAAGATGGTGGCAAGCAGTATATAACGCTGGCCAATATGTACAATCAACTTGATAGTTATATTGATAACGGCGTCCTATATACGATGCGGCTGTTACAAAGCCAACGACACGAGCGGCTGTACTAAAGCAGCTTGACCAAAACATGGTCATCACACGGACCAACGACGAGGGACAGCCCTATCGCATTTCTTCAAGTCAGTACTTGGAGGATGTCTTATCACGCCTACAACTATTAGGATTCTTCAGAAATATATAGGTATAACTTACAAGTCTTAAGATTCTTTAGAAACGCAAAAGTATAATTATTTGTCTTATTGAAAGGTATACACATGAGCCAAAAAACGATTCACAAGCCAAATACAAAGCAAGCTAAAATACCTAAAAAAGGTGAGTCTCCAAAGAAATCAAACACCATACAGCCACCTATTAATGAGGTAGTGCAAGAGAAGATTGAGGAATTGAAAGAGTCGTATGACAATTTCCTCTATGTGTCTAAGGCGTTTTCCAACACCAACATCAATTCACTGCAAGCCCGCGGCCGGTTATATGGGCTTTCACCAGCATCACTCAAGGGGGCGCGCGTATTAGAGCTAGGTTCGTCATGCGGGGGCAACATCATCCCACAAGCGCTGTACTATCCAGAGACTACTTTCACAGGCATCGATTTATCGGGCGTGCAGATTGAGCACGGCAAGGCATTAATCGAATCCATTGGTCTCACGAATATTACGTTGCTAGAGAAAAATATCATGGACATCGACGACGATTTCGGCACCTTTGATTACATCATCGTGCACGGCATTTGGTCGTGGGTACCGGACATGGTGAAAGACAAAATTCTCAGCATTTGTAATCGCAATCTATCGGATCGGGGTATTGTGTATGTGTCATATAATACGTATCCAGGGTGGAAACGGTTAGAACAATTGCGGGATATTATGCTATATTCGGAAAAACATGCGCCAACAACGTCCCTACAGGATCGTACGGCGTATACGAAACAGGTGTTGCAGCTCATTCAGGAAACAATGAAGTTGGATGAACGATCTCGCATGAAATCGAGTTACAAGATTCCTAATATTGATCGTGTCCTTAAGGCCAATGATTATTACGTGGGCCATGAGTATTTAGAGGCCATCAACGATCCGTGTACGTATCGGAATTTGTGAAACGCGCCGAGGCACAAGGCTGCGCCTATGTAGGCGATGAATGTATGCAACGCTCCTTTATTACGTGGTTACCGGATGCGACGGTGACGAATATTAACAAATTAGCCCAAAACAACCACGTAGATAAGGAACAGTACTTTGATTACGTGTATGATACACAGTTCCGCATGGCGTTGTTAACGAAACAGTCCAATGAGGACCAGATTACACGAAACGAAACGGTCACTCAAGACATATTGGATGACCTGTATTTCCTCATCACCTTAGATACGGAGTTAGGCGTTCCACCGGAATGGACGGATACAGTACACATCGCGGTAAAAGAAATAATGGATACAAGATTACCGTTCTCCGTACAAGATGTGGTCGATCATATTGAGCACCAATATCCGGGCTATGATATCGATATGAATAAACTTTATACGCGCTTGTTTTTACTCGTTGTCGTCGGCCAACTCTATACCTATGGTGAACGCTATGAACACCTACCATTCGAGGAAAATGAAACCTATATTCCTGAGAGGTTCATCGACTATATTGCAACCCTCATCGAAAAGGATGGCAATCGGTATATGACGACATCAAACATGTATAATCAAATCGACTATGACGTGGACCATGGTGTGTTATACATTATGCGCCTCTTAACGAAACCAACTACGAAAGAAAAACTCATAGAAGATCTAGATGTGAACGTGACGGTCGAACGGACGACGAAGGACGGCCAACAGTACCGCGTACCATCTGAGCAATACTTAAATGAAGTATTACGTCATTTACGAGTATTGGGCTTCTTTAGAAAAAAATAATATACACACAACCAAAAGCGGATAGTGAATCCTAGGACTCACTATCCGCTTTTGTTGTATATCTTACATTATACTATTATTGTAATTTAGCAAGAATCATATCAATTTTACGTTGCATATCTTCATTTTGTTGGCGAAGTGTATCAATTTCACTAGCCTGTTTGGAGATTACAGCATCCTTTTCTTGGTCTTTGGCCAACAAGGATTGCATTTCATCTTGCATTACATAGATGGAGCTAATTGGACCACCTTTATAGCGATCTGGAATAGCTTCTTTTCAGGGCTATAGCCAAATTTATGGGTTACACCAGCGTTGACCATGTTGTCATGGCTATCGAGGGATACACCGATGTTGAACATCGTATTTTCATTGGTGTAGTGCGCCATACCGAGTGCCACAGCGGTTTGGGATTTGTAATTACCCACACCGGCCATGATTTGTGTTGGTTCTAATGGATCATATTGAATAGGTTTCAATGCTGCCAATGCAGCTGCATTAGCGCCCGCTTTGCTTGCGTATTGTCTTGCCGCATTATCTGCTAGACCCGCAAGGCCACGAAGTGCTTGATCCACTTGTTGTTTATTTACCGCATCGGTTGGTTTTTCCGCAGGACCTACACCGGTAATTCTATGGCCGCCCATATCCAAATTAGAATTAATGGACACATTGGCTGGGGTATTGCCATTTTGACTGTTGAAAGTCATCGTTGGCGCTCCAGTACCACTACCAGTGATAGATGATATACCTGACAAGATGCCATTTTTATCAAGGGTCATACCACCAACAGTCACTTTATCAAAGGATACATTCTTAGCAGTGCCAATCGTAATCGCATGACCTGTATTCGTAATAGCAATATTATCGCCATTAATAAAGTTGACTGTATCACCACCAACTACTGCTGTAGTATCTTTACCATTGGTTTGGACGTTCCAAGATGCCGCAGATTTAGCCAAATCTTGAATATGCGTATTCCCCGCAGCAGACAAGTTGGACAAGTCTTTATCAGCAGATTTTTCAGCTGCTGTCACAGCTGCTGTCAATTTAGCGGTTGGTGTAATGGTTACATCATCACCACTAGCAGAAGTTGTAATCAAGGCATCGGTTCCAGTTTGCCCCTTAATATTGAATTGAATGCCACCAGTTGTATTTAGTGTCTTTGCTGTTGTTGTAGAACCGGAATCATCACCAAGGGTAATCGTATTATTACCCAATGCTTTGGTTGCATCGGAAGCTGCCTTCACAGCCTCATCCATTTGTTTCTTATTAACAGCAGCATCATCAGTAGTACCATTAGCAACATTCTTAATTTCTTTGTTACCAGCACTAATACCACTAGTTGTTACAGAAATTGGTGTGGCACCAGCACCAGCTGGTGTTACGGTTACACCTGTAGGCGCTGTCGTAGTAGTATTACCAGCTGCGTCAGTCGTTGTTACGCCATCTTTAGTGATAGTAGTTATGTTACCTGCACCATCTGTAATGGTAGAGGAACCACCTGTTACGGTTTGTGTATTGCCGGATCCATCTGTAAATGTTGCAGATGTCAAACCGGTTAAATCTTTAGATAATTTAACATTTAATGTACCTGCTCCATCAGATATAACCCCAATATTATTATCTGAAAGTTTATTAGTATCGGTTACGCCACCTTTGATAGACAATACTTCACCATGTTTACGAACAGAATTATTACCTGTATCACCAGCAAATTCATGAGTTGCATCCGCAGTAGCTTTAGTAATGGCATCATCCATTTGTTTCTTATTAACAGCAGCATCATCGGTAGTTGCTTTACCAACGTTCTTAATTTGTGTATTACCAGCATCAATACCAGAACCATTTAATTTAACAGTGTTAGTACCATCAGTGGCAGTAATACCAGTTGGTGCTACGGTTGTTGTATTCGTACCGTCAGTAGTAGATAGACCGCCATTTGTTAGACCTGTTGTATGACCATTGCCATCGGTTGCACTTACTCCCGTATTGGTTAAGGATGTAGTGTTACCATTGCCATCAGTTGCATCGACGCCGCCTTTAGTTAAAGATGTCGTTTGACCGCTGGCATCTTTAGCTGTTACACCATCTTTTGTAGTAACAGTGGATACACCATTGTTATCCTTAATTTCAGATTTCGTTGGCGCCAATGTTTGGATATTACCAGATGTGTCTGCAATCGTAGTAGAACCACCTGTCACAGTAGTTGTATTACCGGCTGTATCTGTAAATGTTGCAGATGTCAAGCCTGTTAATGCTTTCGCAAGGCGAATGTTCAATGTGCCCGCCCCATCAGATACGACACCGATGTTGCCTGTTGTCAAATCAGCTGCGTTCGCTACACCACCTTTGATGGACAATACTTCGCCGTGTTTACGAACAGAATTACTACCTGTATCCCCAGCAAATTCATGGGTTGCATCCGCAGTAGCTTTAGTAATAGCATCATCCATTTGTTTCTTATTAACAGCAGCATCATCGGTAGTTGCTTTACCAACGTTCTTAATTTGTGTACCACCTGCATCGATGCCAGAACCTTCTACTTTCACAGTGTGTGTACCATCAGTAGCAGTCATGCCTGTTGGTGCTACGGTTGTTGTATTCGTACCATCAGTAGTAGATAGGCCGCCATTTGTAAGACCTGTTGTATGACCATTGCCATCGGTTGCACTTACTCCCGTATTGGTTAAGGATGTAGTGTTACCATTGCCATCAGTTGCATTAACGCCACCTTTAGTTAAAGATGTCGTTTGACCGCTGGCATCTTTAGCTGTTACACCATCTTTTGTAGTAACAGTGGATACACCATTGTTATCCTTAATTTCAGATTTCGTTGGTGCCAATGTTTGGGTATTACCAGATGTATCTGCAATTGTAGTAGAACCACCTGTCACCATAGTAGTATTACCGGATGCATCTTTGAACGTAGCAGATGTTAAACCTGTTAACGCTTTCGCAAGTTTAATATTCAAAGCACCATTTGTAGCATCACCAATTACCGCGATATTGCCCGATGTTAAATCTGCATCAGTAGTAGTTGCACCACCTTTAATCGTGAGTTTTTCACCATGTTTACGACTTACAACGGTTGCATCATCGCCGCCAAATTCATGGGTTGCATTTGTTGTGGCTTTGGTAATAGCGTCATCCATTTGGCCTTTGTTGACCGCAGAATCGGCAGCCGTACCAGCAGCAATATGCTTAATTTCTGTACCGTCTGCATCAATGCCAGAACCTTCTACTTTCACAGTGTTCGTACCATCAGTAGCAGTCATGCCTGTTGGTGCTACGGTTGTTGTATTCGTACCATCAGTAGTAGATAGACCGCCGTTTGTTAGACCTGTTGTATGACCATTGCCATCGGTTGCACTTACGCCCGTATTGGTTAAGGATGTCGTGTTACCATTGCCATCAGTTGCATTAACGCCACCTTTAGTTAAAGATGTCGTTTGACCGCTGGCATCTTTAGCTGTTACACCATCTTTTGTAGTAACAGTGGATACACCATTGTTATCCTTAATTTCAGATTTCGTTGGTGCCAATGTTTGGGTATTACCAGATGTATCTGCAATCGTAGTAGAACCACCAGTCACTGTAGTCGTATTACCTGCTGTATCAGTGTAAGTAGCAGATGTTAAACCTGTTAATGCTTTCGCAAGTTTAATATTCAAAGCACCATTTGTAGCATCACCAATTACCGCGATATTGCCCGATGTTAAATCTGCATCAGTAGTAGTTGCACCACCTTTAATCGTGAGTTTTTCACCATGTTTACGACTTACAACAGTTGCATCATCGCCGCCAAATTCATGGGTTGCATCCGCAGTAGCTTTAGTAATGGCATCATCCATTTGTTTCTTATTAACAGCAGCATCATCGGTAGTTGCTTTACCAACGTTCTTAATTTCTGTATTACCAGCATCAATACCAGAACCATTTAATTTAACAGTGTTGGTACCATCAGTGGCAGTAATACCTGTTGGTACTACGGTTGTTGTGTTCGTACCATCAGTAGTGGATAGGCCGCCGTTTGTAAGACCTGTTGTATGACCATTACCATCGGTTGCACTTACTCCCGTATTCGTTAAGGATGTAGTGTTACCATTGCCATCAGTTGCATTAACGCCACCTTTAGTTAAAGATGTCGTTTGACCGCTGGCATCTTTAGCTGTTACACCATCTTTTGTAGTAACAGTGGATACACCATTGTTATCCTTAATTTCAGATTTCGTTGGTGCCAATGTTTGGGTATTACCAGATGTATCTGCAATCGTAGTAGAACCACCAGTCACTGTAGTCGTATTACCTGCTGTATCAGTGTAAGTAGCAGATGTTAAACCTGTTAATGCTTTCGCAAGTTTAATATTCAAAGCACCATTTGTAGCATCACCAATTACCGCGATATTGCCCGATGTTAAATCTGCATCAGTAGTAGTTGCACCACCTTTAATCGTGAGTTTTTCACCATGTTTACGACTTACAACAGTTGCATCATCGCCGCCAAATTCATGGGTTGCATCCGCAGTAGCTTTAGTAATGGCATCATCCATTTGTTTCTTATTAACAGCAGCATCATCGGTAGTTGCTTTACCAACGTTCTTAATTTCTGTATTACCAGCATCAATACCAGAACCATTTAATTTAACAGTGTTGGTACCATCAGTGGCAGTAATACCTGTTGGTGCTACGGTTGTTGTGTTCGTACCGTCAGTAGTGGATAGGCCGCCGTTTGTAAGACCTGTTGTATGACCATGACCATCGGTTGCACTTACTCCCGTATTGGTTAAGGATGTAGTGTTACCATTGCCATCAGTTGCATCGACGCCACCTTTAGTTAAAGATGTCGTTTGACCGCTAGCATCTTTAGCTGTTACACCATCTTTTGTAGTAACAGTAGATACACCATTGTTATCCTTAATTTCAGATTTTGTTGGCGCCAATGTTTGGGTATTACCAGATGTATCTGCAATCGTAGTAGAACCACCTGTCACCATAGTGGTATTACCGGATGCATCTTTGAACGTAGCAGATGTTAAACCGCTCAATACCTTCGCAAGGCGAATATTCAATGTGCCCGCCCCATCAGATACGACACCGATGTTGCCTGTTGTCAAATCAGCTGGTGTTGTTACGCCACCTTTGATGGATAATACTTCACCATGTTTACGTACAGATGTGGTACCTGTATCACCATCAAATTTATGTTCAGCGTCAGCTAATGCTTGTGCTGTATTCGCATTGGATTTAGTAATTGCATCGTTAATAGCAGTCGCTACGTTTTGTGTTGTAGCTACGCCATTTTTACCAGCTGTAGTGCCTTGTGTAGAACCATTAGCGCCGATTTTACCTGTTGTATCATCAAGGACGAGTTTACCTTCATCTACATTTACAGTATATGTTTTCACACCGCCAGTTGTATTATCGGATACTGTAGCAAGGCCTGTGCCTGTTACATTAACAGCGTCTTGTGCGGATGTGACTGCCAAGTCTTTGATGACTGTTTTACCAGCAGATGAAATATTAGACAAATCCTTGTCAGCAGATTTTTCTGCCGCTGTCACCGCAGCTGTCAATTTAGCGGTTGGAGCAATCGTTACATTATCGCCTGTAGCAGATGTAGTGATTAACGCATTAGCGCCTGTATCACCTTTGATGTTGAATGTAATAGCATTTGTGCTAAGTTTCTTCGCTGTTGTAGAACCAGCATCACTGCCAAGAGCAATGGTATTATTACCCAATGCTGTGGTTGCATCAGTAGCTGATTTTACAGCATCATCCATTTGTTTCTTGTTAACCGCAGCATCATCGGTCGTTGCTTTGCCAACGTTTTTGATTTGTGTATTGCCAGCATCGATACCAGAACCATTCAACTTAACAGTATTAGTACCATCAGTGGCAGTGACACCAGCCGGTGCTACTGTCGTTGTATTTGTACCATCAGTAGTGGATAGACCACCTTTAGTCATAGTGGTCGTGTTACCCGCGCCATCCGCGATAGTAGAGGAAGCACCTGTTACGGTTTGTGTATTACCGGATCCATCTGTAAATGTAGCAGATGTTAAACCTGTTAAGGCTTTGCCATCTTGATATTTAATGTACCAGATGCTGTATCACCTACGACTGCGATATTACCAGATGTAAGGTCTGTAGCAGTTGTGGATGCGCCACCTTTAATATTGAGTTGTTCACCATGTTTACGGCTAATTACGGTAGCATCATCACCAGCAAAATTGTGTTTTGCGTCAGCTAAGGCTTGTGCTGTATTGGCATTGGATTTAGTAATCGCATCATTAATAGCGGTTGCTACGTTTTGTGTTGTAGCTACGCCATTTTTACCAGCTGTTGTACCTTGTGTAGAACCAGCAGCGCCCACTTTACCAGTAGTGTCATCGATAACAAGCTTACCTTCATCTACATTAACAGTATATGTTTTAACACCAGCTGCTGTATTGTCAGATACTGTAGCAAGGCCTGTACCTGTAACAGTTACAGCATCTTGTGCGGCTGCTTTAGCTACGTTCTTAACAGCATTTTCAGATACGGCTACTTCATAGGTTTCACCCTTAGCAGTACCCGTTTGACCTGTTACAGTGGCTAAGTTAGTATCGCCAGTTAACGCCTTAGCAATTACCTTTTCAGTAGATGTAGCTGCTGTTTGTGCATTAGCGATGGCTGTTTCCATTTGGCCTTTGCTAACGGCGGAATCGGCAGCTGTACCATCGGCGATACCTTTTACTTCTTTACCGCCCGCATTGATGCCATCTGTTTTATCAAGAACAATACCACCAACAGTCACTTTATCGAAGGATACGTTCTTAGCCGTACCAATTGTAATAGCACGACCTGCATTTGTAATAGCAATGTTATCGCCATTGATGAAGTTGACACTTTCACCACCAGATACAGCAGTAGTACCACCGCCATTTGTTTCTACATTCCAAGAAGCAGCCGTTTTAGCAAGATTCTTGATGTAGGTATCACCGGCAGCAGACAAGTTGGACAAGTCTTTATCAGCAGATTTTTCTGCCGCTGTCACAGCAGCACTCAACTTAGCCGTTGGAGCGATGGTGACATCATCACCTGTGGCAGATGTTGTAATGAGTGCATTTGCACCATTTTCACCTTTAATGTTGAACTTAATGCCACCAGTTGTGCTCAATTTCTTAGCTGTTGTTGTACCGGAATCACTACCTAAGGATACTTTGTTATCCCCTAATGTGCTGATGGAATCAGTAGCTGCTTTCACAGCATCATCCATTTGTTTCTTATTAACCGCAGCATCATCAGTCGTTGCTTTACCAACGTTCTTAACCTCTGCACCACCTGCATTGATACCAGAGCCACCAAGAGTAACTGTATGAGTACCATCGGTTGCAGTAATACCAGATGGAGCTACAGTTGTTGTATTCGTACCATCCGTAGTAGTTACGCCACCTTTAGATACAACCGTAGAATGACCCGCTGCATCAGAAATCGTAGAGGAACCACCTGTTACGGTTTGTGTATTACCAGCCCCATCTGTGTAAGTAGCAGATGTTAAACCGGTTAAGGCTTTTGCCATCTTAATATTTAATGTGCCAGTTGTTGTATCACCTACCACTGCGATATTACCAGATGTGAGATCTGTAGCAGTTGTGGAGGCACCACCTTTAATGTTAAGTTGTTCACCATGTTTACGGCTAATTACGGTAGCATCATCACCAGCAAATTGTGTTTTGCGTCAGCTAAGGCTTGTGCTGTATTGACATTGGATTTAGTAATCGCATCATTAATAGCGGTTGCTACGTTTTGGGTTGTAGCTACGCCATTTTTACCAGCTGTTGTACCTTGTGTAGAACCAGCAGCGCCCACTTTACCAGTAGTGTCATCGATAACAAGCTTACCTTCATCTACATTAACAGTATATGTTTTAACACCAGCTGCTGTATTGTCAGATACTGTAGCAAGGCCTGTGCCTGTTACTGTTACAGCGTCTTGTGCAGCTGCTTTAGCTACGTTCTTAACAGCATTTTCAGATACGGCTACTTCATAGGTTTCACCCTTAGAAGTACCAGTTTGACCTGTTACAGTGGCCAAGTTAGTATCGCCAGACAATGTTTTAGCTACTACCTTTTCAGTAGATGTAGCTGCTGTTTGTGCATTAGCAATGGCTGTTTCCATTTGGCCTTTGCTAACAGCGGAATCGGCAGCTGTACCATCAGCGATACCTTTTACTTCTTTACCGCCCGCATTGATACCATCCGTTGTCATGGAGATAGCAGAGGCACCAGTACCACTTGGTGTAATGGTTACACCATCACCATTGATAACAGTAGTATTACCACCAGCAGTGGTGAAGGTTGCGGATGTTAAACCACTCAATACCTTCGCAAGGCGAATGTTCAATGTACCTGCCCCATCGGATACAACACCGATGTTGCCTGTTGCTAAATCAGCAGCATTTGTTACGCCACCTTTAATGGATAATACTTCACCGTGTTTACGAACGGATGTAGTACCTGTATCACCATCAAATTTATGTTCTGCATCGGCTAAAGCTTGTGTTGTGCTTGCTTTTGCTTTAGTCACAGCATCGTTAATAGCAGTCGCTACGTTTTGTGTTGTAGCTACGCCATTAGAACCGGCCGCACCAGATGCACCTGTTGTACCAGCGAGCACCGACTTGTCCATTGGCGCTACCACCAAATTACCGGTATTCACGTCTACCGTATATGTTTTAACGCCGCCCACGGTATTATCAGATACCGTAACAAGGCCCGTGCCGGCTACTTTCACAGCATCTTGCGCAGCCCCTTTAGCTAAATTTTTAATAACCGTTTCACCGCTAGAGGAAATATTGGACAAATTCTTGTTCGCTGCATTTTCAGCAGCCGCAACAGCAGCAGTCAATTTAGCGGTTGGCGTAACGGACACATTATCCCCAGTAGCCGTTGTAGTGATTAACGCATTAGCGCCTGTGTCGCCTTTGATATTGAAAGTAATAGCACTTGTGTTAAGTTTCTTGACTGAGGTGAAACCAGAATCACTACCAAGGGCAATGGTGTTCTTGCCCAATGCTGTGGTAGCATCGGAAGCTGCTTTCACAGCATCGTCCATTTGTTGTTTATTCACTGCAGACGTAGCCGTCGTACCAGCAGCAATACCTTTAATTTCCTTATTACCTGCATTGATACCTGCCGTTTTGTCGATGGATATACCACCAACAGTGACTTTATCAAAAGACACATTCTTAGCTGTACCAATTGTAATCGTACGACCTGTATTAGTTACAGCAATGTTATCGCCATTAACAAAGTTCACAGTGTCGCCACCGGACACTGTTGTTGTACCACTACCATTCGTCGATACATTCCAAGCAGCTGCTGTTTTTGCCAAGTTTTGGATTTTCGTGTTACCAGCTGTAGACAAGTTAGACAAGTCCTTATTCGCTGCACTTTCAGCAGCCGCAACAGCATCGGTCAATTTAGACGTTGGTGCAATGGTTACATCATCGCCACTAGCAGATGTCGAAATCAACGCATTGGTGCCGGTTTGTCCCTTAATGTTAAATTTAACATCCCCAGAGGCCAATTTTTTAGCCGTCGTGGATCCCGTGGAGCCACCAAGAGCAATCGTACGATTAACAGCTGTTGACGAATCCGTAATCGATTGTTTCGTTGTCGAATTCAAGTCATAAGTTACTTGTCCATTCGCACCTACAGTAGCAACAGTGCTTGTACCATTGGTAAAATTAAGACCATCGGATACCTTAACCGTATTAGCCGTACCATTATTAGCCTTGTAGCTAATGGTTTGATCCGCATTTGCTTGGTTAATCGCTTGCGCTACATTATTGGCGTCCGCCATGCCTGCGCTAGCACTAGCCGTACCATTCGTAACAGTAATAGTTTGCTTTTTACCAGAAATGGTGAGCGTTTGATTATTACCCTTTGTCGTAATATACGTGCTATCACCGACTACGTTTAATGCACTATTTGTCAAATTAACGTCGCCCTTTGTGCTGCCGTCGGCTGTGAAAGCAAGGTTCATGCTTTTAAGTTGTGCTACGTTGACCGCATCAGTATTGTTAGTACCAGCTGCAAGGCCTGTTAATTGACGTGTATTGGTACCATCGCCAATAGAAACAGCAGCCCAAGTGCTTGTTAACGCATTACCAGTTAAGCCTGCAAATGTATTTGACCGGCCCGTATTAGGATTATAGCCAGCACCAGCTACTGTATTCGCTATGGAACCAGCACCCAATGCTACGCCACCTTCTACAGTAGCTTGTGTATTCGCACCTAGTGCTAATGAGTTCTTGCCGACTGCCTTCGCTGTATTACCGTAAGCGGTAGCATTTTCATCACTAGCAGCAGATTTATAACCAACAGCAATCGCTTGAAGACCAGACGCTGCACTACTTTGGCCAATAGCTACCGTAGCGCTTGTATTAGCCTCTGAATTGAGACCAATTGCCACCGCCGTAGAGCCAGTTGCCTGTGCTTGTGGCCCTAGCGCAGTTGCAGAGGCGCCAGTAGCTTTAGAAGTCTTACCGAGTGCTACGGAATTAATATTGTTAGATACTGTATCTTGACCAATGGCAATGGAATCACCATTGCTAGCATTCGCACTTTTCCCTAATGCGATAGAGTCTCCACCAGTAGCTTGAGATGAATTACCAATAGCTACCGCGTCACCACCAGTGGCAACGGTACCATTACCTACTGCTACAGCAGATGCACCACCAGCACTAGCAGATTTACCAACCGCAATAGCCGCCTCGCCACCAGATGCGGAGTTAAACCCAGCAGTATAAGAGTAGGCCCCTGTAGCTTTTGCATTTGCACCAAGAGCTATAGCAAGTGTAGCGGATGCACTAGCCTTTTCACCTATTGCCATGCTATGAACAGCTGATACTTGCGTTTGATAACCAATAGCAATCCCATAGTCCGATCCGGATGTTACCTGACTTTCATTCCCCAATGAAACACCATAGGAAGCTCTATTCTCTGCAACAGTACCGATAGCAACTGTATTATTGCCTTCAGCATGTGCGCCTGCACCGACTGCAACAGATGGCTTAATGGAACCGCCTAGGAAGGTACCTGATGCAAGACTTCTAAAACCAATTGCGATGGATTGATTAGAATCACTATAGGCTGCATTACCTAAAGCGACACCATTGGTTGTCCCTGATTTAACTGAACCATTACCAAGTGCTGATGATGGTTTATCCGAAAACGGAATGGAGGACACTGCCATTACATTCGGCCCCATTGTTGACATCGCTAGCCCTGCCAGAATACTGGCCACTATAATCTTCTTTTTCCCCGTTGTATTCTTCGCCATTTCCGATACAACGACATAACATTGTTTTGATTTAGACCAAATAACTTTAAATATTTTATTCACAGTCCACGTATCTCCTCACACTAATATATATCATTTTATTATTGATAACTCATTTATTTATAAAAGTAGACAATAATAGTCTAGTTTTATACATACATATATAAAATATTCACATTTTCAATAATTTAGATATAGTTTTATGAAAATATTATGAAATTTTTAAGTAGCTGTAACTTATTTGTTATATTAATTTTTATTTATACAGCAAATAGCGGGTAGTGTCAATAATTTTGTGTAAACGTCTTTTTATTCTCAATTACCAAACATATTTTTGTAACTGACTAAATCTTGCATCAAATCCACGATGTATTTTACCAAAGAATTTAGCATTATACTCACTTGCAAATGTGCATACAAAAAGTATCTAATGACTCGATTGATGGAAACTGTTCTTTATGGCTGATTCGTCTTTTTTAGGTGTTTATTCCAGCCTTCAATTAGATTATTAGAATAGATTGACGGCCTAATGGATTCAGGAAACTCTAAAAAAAGTGAATAAGTCAGTAATATCGGATAATGTATTCGTAATCTTAGGATACTTAGACGACCACGTTTCTAAAAAAAGTTATACAAAAGTCGCCTCAGCTACTTGTGTTGTATTAGCAGTATAAATCAACTTTAATTGTGCCAATACAGGAGCTATATCATGTTTTTCTAATTAGCATACGTACCATACGAGTTATATGTACCCAACAACGTTGGAAACGTGATCTTGGATATATTTCCTGACAAGCTTGTCTGCAATCCTTGAAAACCATCACCGACAAAAAGGAGAATATCTTCTAGACCTCTTTGTTTTTGCATGATCTAATAGCTCTTTTGTAGGCTAATGTGCTTTCATTAGGATATATGCCGTAATCAACAACATGTTTCTCGCCTGATGGTGTAATACCAATTAAAACATGAAGAGCCTCTTTTTGCGCTGTACCACGTTTAACAGTAATAAAAGTAGCATCTAGATAGACTACAGCAAACTGTGAAGGTAATGGCCGATTATGAAACGCATCCACTTCTTCTGCAACAACTTGAGTCATATTAGAAATAGTTTGTGGCGAATAATAGCAACCATACATTTTTTCAATAATATCAGCTATTTCACGTGTGGTAATACCTTTTTGATATAACTGTATAATCATTTCTTCAAGATTACCAAAATTCCGATTGTACGGTGTAAGTAATTTGTTTTGAAATTGACCCAATCGATCGCGAGGTATTTTGATAGTAATATTACCGAAAATAGTATGTAATGAACGCTCGTAATAGCCATTCCGAGAATTCCCCGTATTATAGCCACTGACATCGTATTTATCATAGGATAAAAACTCAGTTAATTCAGCTAGTAACAGCGTATTTAACATCGTTTCGAGTTCATTACGAAATAAATCCATAAAAATTGAATGATTATCTGGAGTATCAACTGAGATTATGTTACCATTAAACATAGAGAATCAACCTTCTTTCTGCGATTTTTGTATGGTAACTTAATCATAAAGAAGATTGGTTCTCTTTTCAATTGTTTGAGAACAGTTTACACAAAATATATTACACTGCCAAATAGCGGCTAGCACATCGTATGCGATGTACTAGCCGCTATGTCTTTACGGGGTTTATAATATATTTTTATGAGCCGTATATAAGGTATTATTATATATACTTTATCTAATCACCTATTTTTTATTGACGCGAACACGTTCAATAGTTGGTTGTCCTTGATGATTTGTTGCCACTGTATCTACGCGGAATAGCGCCATTTCAGGGCTAAATTCTGTTACGAGTTGTTCGTTTACTTGTACGCCGTTTTGAATAGCGCGATATACAATTTCAGCAAATTCGTAACGTGTTAACAAACGATCGCCACCAAATGTACCATCTGGGTATCCTTCTACTAAGCCACGACGAGATAAATCGCTAACAGCTTCGTATGCCCAGTGGTTGCTTGGCACATCTGGGAATAGTGTAGTGCGGTCAGCTTTCATATTAGTACCAGCTACACCATTTAAAAGGGTTGTCAATTTTTGGATTTGTGCATTTTGAAGAGCTACGGTTTTCTTGAGTTCTAACACTTCTTTACCGATAGCTACACGAGAACGAGATACATTGCTATGAGCGCCGACTTTCACAGAAAGACCTGCATTCACAACGGTTTCCCCATTGCCAACAGTAGAGCCTACGCTCAATTGCACGTCCTCATTAGGACGATAGAACGCACCGAGTGCAGCCGCATTGCCATTGTGGTAATGACCATAGCCAGCCGCAAAGTCCCATTTTGCATCAGGGTCAAAGTCGAGCGGATGAAGGGCCGCCAAGGCAGCAGAACCAGCTACGGCCTTGTTAACGCGTTTGTCTAATTTAGAAATATCGCCTTTGATATTCTTGATGTCCGCCGTATTTTGACTGATATTTGTCGTGCTATTAGTAATTTGATCTTGTACGCGTTTAAGTTGCGCTACGTTGACTGCATCTGTATCATTTGTGCCAGCTGCAACGGATGTAATTTGACGTGTTACATCATTCGCCACATCACCAACAGATACGGCAGACGCTGTCGATTTCCATGTAGAGCTTGTATCTGTAGATGCTGCGTTTGTGCTGATATCATAACCAACTGCACCAGCTGCTATAGTCGCTTTAGAACCGCTACCGAGTGCTACGCCACCTTCTTTAGATACCTCTGTATTATGACCGATAGCCACTGCATCGTTTACAGTTGTAGTTGTTACTGTATCGCTAGAGCCAATGATGACAGCGTTATTAGCACCTGTTACCTTACGGTTATCGCCAACGATGACAGTATTCTTTGCATCGGATACAGTATTTTTAGAACCAATGGCAGTCAAATGTTGCACATTCGTGCCTGTATTGCCGACACCCATAACGAGGTTGTCTGCGCTTTCAGCACGATTAGCACCTATTACGGTGTTATTGATACCAATCATGGATGTACGCAATGTGTAATCTGCCTTGTTGCCACCACCAAAGGCCATTGTTGCGCCGCCGCCGTTGGAATTTTTAACTGCTGTACGCAATGTAGATGCCAATGCATTAGGTGAGCTACCTCCAGAGGTTGGAGCGGAAATATAGGTTATGGAATTTGTAATTTCATTACCAGCGCCCATGATAATAGAACCATTGCTGTTGAAAGTTCGGTTTGCAAGGCCTACTACATTATTAGCTACACCAGAGTAATCGCTAGTTGCTGTCTTAGATTCAATCGTATTGAGAGCGCCTGTAATGGTAGCACCAAAATTTTTAGCTGCATCAGAATTAGTAAATGGATTACCACCATTATAGCTAGTTGTAATCGCATTATAAGCACCTGTAACAGTGCCAAAAGCAGAGCCATTAAAGCTATTTACGCCTACTGTTGTAGCATTGACGCTGATACCATGATCGCGCATGCTATTTACATTGTTTGTATCTACCTCAGTATCACCAATCTTGCCCTTATAGTTGTGGGTACCAATCATGGTACTGCCTGAACGAGCGTATGTATGTTGACCAATAGCCACACCAGTTGGTACTTTAGTTGGATCTGCGGGGAAAAAGGGTGCTTTTAAACCAAGGAAACCAGAGCCCTGAAATGTAGTTTGTCTAAAGTTAAAACTAGCCTCTTGATTACCCGCCATGTTTTCTGAAAAGGCCCCTTCACCAATTGCTATGCCACCGCCTTGGTTAACATAGTTATTTGTATGTGCACCACTACCAATAGCGATATCTCCTGTAGCAGGGCGATTAGTACCATTTGCATAAGAAACTTCAGCACCGTTACCAATAGCTACATTTTTAACTTCTGGCGCAGTACTTCCTGTACCATAAGCAACACCATTACCAGCACCTATGGTAACATCTGCAGCACTTGCCACACATATACTCGACAATAACATGCCATTAATTAATAGCGCCAATAGGCGTTTCCGTTTGTTCATAGTCTTCCCTCTCCATATTACAGACATTATACAGACTTATTCCCTCATCATTTCTTCATGATGTTTACATGAATATATTAACATATTTAAATATTTGTAAATAGTTTATTTAATATTTACTATCAAATATTAACAGTATTATAAATTATATAATTAGTTAAATCGATAAGTTTAAACAATAAAAAGCGGATGGTTAATCTCGATGGACTAACTATCCGCTTATATTGTGAGGTTTTCTATGAAAAATCCGTTTATAGTATATATGTAGCCGAATTTTCAAATTATTTATTATTTAGTTTTTGTACTAGCATGTCTACTGTTTCTTGTAATTTTTTATTTTGAGCCTCCAATGTATCTACCCGTTGTTCGAGCGCATTGTACGAAGCAGGAGAGATATGTTGTAGTGTTTTGCTTTCACCAAACTTATAGGATACGCCAAGATTGGCCATGATGCGGTCACTAACGGTAGCACCTGCTGTGAGGAGCAAGTTTTCCTTTGGATAGTAACCCACACCGAGGGCTAGGGCATTGGCATCTTTATAATGACCATAACCGCCCATCACTTGTACTCGATTATCTGGATCAAATTGCATAGGGTGTAATGCAGCTAGTGCCGCAGCACGAGCATCGCCCTTATTGGCTTCTTTACCCATTGCATTTATTTTGTTATTGAGATTATCGATTTGTTGGTTCGCACCATATAATTGAGAACCATTGACAGCGTCCGTAGAGTCGGCACTAATACGACCGGCCGCCACATGGGTAATAGTCCGTTCTTGACCAGTAGCGCCTACCGATACGGTGGATACTGGTGTAGTACCAGCAAACTTAACGGTAGTACCATCTGCATAGGTATAGCTTGGGGTGCTGACCACATCGGTGCTTTCAGCAGTAGAATTATTACCTAACACAACTGCATTATTTAGAGATGTTTTTACATTATTACCCATTACGAATGTGTTGTTGGCGCTCACTCGATTATAGTTACCAACGCTATAGGAATCATTCCCCTTAACGGTGTCCACATTATACGTACCTACACCGAAGGCGCCAGATTGGTCACCTTCAATCTTGTTGTATGCACCTATGGCAGAGTTCTTGTTGCCTTCAAAGATAACGCCATGACCCATGCCGTAGTTAAAATTACACGCGAGACATCGTCCTTGATGCACCATACATTTCGGCCACCACGTACGGGTTGCCACAGGTACTCATTTAGCGAGTATCCGTCTCGTATAATCGAGGTGTTCTAACAGAGCATCGCGTAATTTGCGTTGCACGTGGTCAGGGGAATGGAATACGAGTATAGGATCAAAGTCTCCTAAGATGATATAGGTCGTATGCGGTTCGGGTCCTGGCTCAATGTGGTATTGGAATGGAATGATAACATTGAATAAACCATACACCACATCACGCCCAATTGGTTTCCGCGATTTTAGGCTCGCAAATGTCATGTTCGGCCCCATCGTTCTGGGGTCCGTATACATCGGCTTTGACCGCCTCGATGATTGTATGCCGTTTGCTAACACCCCTTCGTGGTGCGCTACTTCTCGCAATACCATTTTCAGGGATTTATGGACAATTTCGCACCGACCATCTACATAATAACAGGCGGTACAATCACCGCCGTCAATGTAGGTAGGGATCAAGCAACATATATGGTGATCCACATCGCCATATATGGCATTAGGGTTACAAGAAATAGATTCTTTATTACTTACATTTTGATACGTTGTATTGTGCATCATCATGACCTCTTCTTATATTAAAGGAGTAATAATAGCAAGGAATTCCTCTTGTAAAAGTTAATTCATAACACATGTTATATAAAGATGCTTTAGCAGCACTTATGAGTTAATTGTATACCTATAATTACAAACTGTAAATATATAAATCAAAAATTTATATTAGATCAGCAATTTTACTTATAACTATGCATGTTCTGCATATCTTGGATATCGAATTCTTTGTTGTCCGCTACTAGCATATAGTACCGCAATTGGTCGATAGCCTTTTGATGGCGCTGTTGTACGGCTTGCCGAGACTGGCGTGTTTCACTACCTATATCGACGCAGCTTTTACCATCACGATAGAGGGCATACAATAACTGTTGTTGCTGCCGTGGCAGTTTTCTGAAAGCCGCCCACAGACGATTGCGCAATTCGTCTTCGGACACGGTTCCGATGATGTCTCGTTCGATATCAACATCATCAGGGAATTGATCCATGGCAGGCTCTGATACATCGTCACCGGTACACAGGGGCAAGGTCAACTCATGGCGCCATTGCCGCACTGACTGTTTGTAAAAGTTGAAATACCCATAGCGAATGGCGGCTTTCACATAACCAGAAAAGGGCACCTTACCCGACGTGTGAAAGCTGTAGATGGATTCGATAAAGATGATCCACAGAAATGATTCTACATCATCGGTCAGCATAGCTGTGCTCGAGCGATTTGCATAGCTCATGACGAGTGGTCGATAGCGCCGGCATAGCTCGATTTGTGCCGCATCAATGGTCAGTTCCTCGATAGGCCACACCGCCCGTTCCGTACTCAATACCGATACACGGCGTTCTTGGCAGACGCGCACTAAACTAAGGTCTGTCACCGCTTGCAATACCTTTTGGGGACATACCACATGCTTTACGTTCATATTCGTTCCTTTCTGCCTAGGCTTACTTGGAATATACACCCAAATGAGTATTTAGACAAACGAGAAATTCCGCCATAAATGCATAGATTTACAGCGGAGTTAACGTTGTTATATATGTATTTGTGAATTATTACAGACCTATTTCAGTAAAGTACGCCAATTTAGATGAATTTAGATACGTACATGAATTCGAATCTATATATGTACAGTGAGCGCATTCAAATCGCTTACAAGTTATACGTATTCGAATTCATTCCACTAAAAAAACGATTAAATTAAGCAAGCTTATTTAACGCTGGTTTTGCAATGGTATCGTAAATATGTTGCCCATGACCGCAATTGATTTCCTCAAGATGCGGGAACACGAACTGGTACCAAAATTGGAACATAGTATTCACAAAATGGTAATCTGCGTACCGCAATGGGCCACGACTGCCCCCTTGAATACGTCCAATAATTTCCATATCTAGTAGGTCGGCCATACGTGTTGCAAAGGTGCCACTCTTGAGTTCACTAGCGTGGCAAAGTTCTGTATAGAATGGTTTATCTAGTTGTGCCAACGCATAGAGAATCGCATTAGCAGCCCCTACATTACGGATGTAGCGCATGAGCAATCGTTGCGGTTCGTTGCACAATAGACCTTGTGGTTTAAAGAATAGACGCACTATATTTTCATCTACCGATAAGGCTGGATCGATATGCACAAGGTTGCCAGCCATCCCGCCTGTTACGTAATATATCTTGGCAAGGTCTTCGTCCGTATAATCCCAACCTAATGCTCTCACATCATCAGGTGTGCACGGATTGACCTTGAAATAGCTATGAATGTAAGTGGCAATCAAGCTCGATTCGCCAAGGATACGGCCTTTCAATTGATCTACATGGGTTCCCATGAGAAGCACAAATACATTGCCATGATCTCGATAGGTTTCCATCAAATCACGCAATACGAGGGGAGCTTGTGGTGCCGTATCTACAAATGAAGGGTAATCATCTATGATAAGTAGAATCCGTTTGTCAAGACTCGCTTGAAAAACGCCACGCAATGCGTCCTCTAATGTTTTATATTCCCCAGTGGGCACCTCTAATGCTCTTTCAATTGATCGAATATGAATAGACTCATTCGCTAACCGACCAAGCAGATAGATAGTATGATTCTTGCCTAGTCGATTTGTAACTCTCTAGCGATATACGTTTTACCGACACTATAAGGACCGTGCACAACACTCATTTCCATACGGCCCTGATTATACTGTTCCACAATGGCGTCAACTACCGCCTCATGGTTACTACATTTCATATAAGATCTCACCTCCCTTAAAACAGTTCTCAGGAGTTTATTATATCATATTTTAAATAAACTATAAAATATATCTTGTAAATTTTAACAACTAGATAATAAATTCATGATTTACACATAAAAAACTCTTTTCCCTCTATGACATGTCCCCACGTTACTGGATAACCAGTAAAAAAGGTACATAGCACTATGAGAAAAGAGTTTTGTGAGTTTACTTATATGTTTAATATATTATTCCTGATAGCATATGAATCATCACTGGTCATTGCTAAATTTCATAAGCATGATGCGGCGCACCGATGCATCAAGCCGTGCTTCGGAAATGGTTCCGTTTTCTACAGCCTGCGTCAACGCATCGTGAACGTCCTTGATATGCTTAGCATGCTTACAAACGATAACCATGTCACTGCCCGCATTGATGGTGCGGACCGCATAGTCCTCGATTGACATGCCAGCAACGGCGGCACCGACCTCGATATCATCGGTAATCACTACGCCCTCAAAGCCCAGTTCCTTCCGTAGCCAATCTGTAATAATCGGCTTCGAAAGACTCACCGGATGATTGGCATCGATAGAGGTGACTTTCACAGCATTCACCATAATCATAGGATGTTCCTCACCGGTCGCATCGATAAGCTGAGCAAATATGCGGCCATCATCGTCCATGAGGCTCGCCTTAGACGCATCTAGTTTCATGCCCGGCACCGTGTAATCAGCGCCACCTGGAAAATATTCGTACCCCGTAAACACGTGATTCGCCGCATAATGTTTGGTAATGGTCTCACCGATGCGCGCCGCCCGGTCTACATTGCTAGTGTAGGAGTAAAACGAATGGGTGTTCACCATGACGCCCAAATTGAGATTGAACCCAAGGTCGCGCATCTCGATGGCCGTGCGCGTTGCCAAGCTCGACACCGCATCAAGGCCCTGCTTCGATAACAGCTTAGGGTCCGTCCAAGGCAGCATGAGACTTGGTCTGTACTGCATACGTTCCCGATTCACGGCGATGAACGGCATCATAAGGCTCGACGTATTCGCCGTATCTCGTATGCCTTGTGTGAAAGCCCGCACTTGTTCCTTGGATTCCATATTATCATGATCGAGCAAAATACCGCCAACGCGATATTTACGTATTAATTCTTTTTGTGGCTCCTCAAATGACGTACCTTCAAGGCCAATACACATCAATTGGCCAATCTTATCCTCTCGTGACATAGTGCGCACACTGCGGTCCGCCTTTTCCGCAGCCGATGCATTCATGGCGGCAATCGCCTTATACCCTACGGGCGCACGGTCAGAACTTTCCGTCGTACTTGGCGCCTCTCGACTACACCCTACAAAAGTGCCCATCGTGGCTATCGCCAATACACCGCAAGCCAGCCTCTTTACGAACTGCTTCATATCTCTCTACCCTCTATTGACAGCTCCAATACAATCAAGTTACCTTAAGACCTCTGCCCTCCCAGTCATCAGTCTATTGTTAACATTTAAATATATCTATTGTTAATATTTAAATGTGTCTGTTGTTAACACTTATATATTCTATTATATACCATCTACTTCATTAATACCTCATCAGACCACTATTTCAACCTGCTGATTTATCAATTCTGCATATTGATAGAAAGGAATGCATACACATTGTAAGCTAGGGATTTCTTCCGACGGCCTCATATTGACAAAATAAAAACTGCAATCTAGTCGTATATACTGTAACTAATACATTCTCAGTATATATATGACTAAATTGCAGTTTTTTAGGATTATTTACGAGTACGATTTGCCCCTGTTTCATCGGACTCAGATGTTGAATCCGTTGTTTGTTGAGGTGCTTTATGAAGCGTCATCACCGTTTTAGCTGCCACCTTTTTCACAGGGCCCGTTGGTAACACAATTGGAATTTGAGTGTTTACTTTCACAGGACCATTGGCAGGTACAGGCACTTGAACCGGTGTCGATAAAGCCTTAACGATATTTGGTTGCGGTGCCGTTGGCGCTGTGGATTGAGCTGCTGTTTGAGCCGCCGCCGATTGCGCCGCTGTTTGAAGCGCTACAGATTGTGATGCTGTTTGCTGTGCCACCACTGGTTTTGGTGCTTGTTTAGGCGCATCCGGTTGTTGACGTGCCACACGAGCCGCCGCCAAAATCCCTGGGTTGCGATATAGTAACTGACCACCTTCGGTAGACAATTTTTGATCGTAATAATATACATCAGCATTATAATACTCGCTACCACTGGCCACATCATAGCGCAAACCAATCATGGTATACACCGTGAAATGTAACAACCCGTCCGGTTTACTACGGTCAATAGAATCGCGGTCCACATACCAATTATTGCCATTATAGGTGAAAGCATAAATATCTTGCCGAGCATCGGCATTAGGTATAACAGATACAAACAGCGCTGCTACAAACATAGCCACTGCGCATATACGTTGAAACATGAGGCCTCCTCAATAATGATTGTATACGATTGAACAACTTATTATACCACATTTTACTAGGTCAATATGAAATATCACTTTATCATATATAAAAACTAATCCAATATACTCGTCTTAAGCATATAAGACTCAGTACGTCCTTGTTTTACCGTATCGAGGTATTTATTCGGAATTTGTTTGAACCTATTATGAATTGTTCCTCTACTCTTATTACAAGCTTTTAGAATCTCAGCTTTACTAATACCCGCCCCTAAGGAAAATAAACGAGCCTCCAATAACAAAAAGTATATATTTTGTAATACTTGATCTGTGATCTGATGACTTTCAAAAAATGCTTTCAGTTTTATACGCTCATCTTCTAAACGTTTTATACGCTTGTCTAATAGAGCAATCGCATCATCAATTGTTTTCTCAATAATAGATATAAACTCCATAACAAAATTCGTTATATCACCACCGTTAATTTCAGCTGTTGTCATTTTAAAAGCATCATAATATTGTTTTTTATTATTTTTAATAACAGCAGATAAGCGTAATGCAATCAGAGGATGAAAATGTTTTGCTAAGTAAGCCGTAGATATAAATCGATTTGTACGGCCATTACCATCATAAAATGGATGAATGTAGCCAAAGTAATAATGAAATATCGCAACACGTATAGGTAATTGTATATCATCATTATTAAGAATCATTAAAGCTTGATCTATTTCTTGAATAATACTAGATTCAGGCAATGTACCACGATGAATTATCTTATCTTGATGATTTACGATATCTACAGAATCTTTTCTAAAAATCGCTCCATCAGGTTGATTCTTCTTTGAAATCTCATCACGTATAATATCATCATATAATCGCCTAATATCTGAACTACTGGTATATATAAAATGCCTAGGCTGCTCTAAAATGGTTTTATATTTTGTGATAATACTAGAAAAACGTAACTTCTTATTATCTATATTATGTATGGCATCTTGTATTTCACGCCGACTACTGCGTACACCTTCGATATCATTACTCGCCTTAATTTCACTAGATAAAAAGCCATTCATAACATGCCATAACATAACTAGAGGCACACGTTGTGCCAAATTAACAAATTCATGTTTTTTCTGTTCGATAGATAGAAGCAAATTCACTAATTCAGGATGATACATGAAAAAAGCTGTATAAGTATGACGGCGGTTATATTCATGAATAGCTATCGGTAAAACAATAGAACTCTCAGAACAACGTCTATTATCCAGTATACGTTTCCATTCATCTTCACCTTTTTTGTAATATATCTTATACATTGGTTCAAATTTCATGCTATCCCTCCTATCTGCCTCTATACTATATAATCTATGATGTTCAAAATAATGCAATTTTGTACTTCATACCACATTTTCTTATTTTGATGTTCAAAAACAGCAAATTTTGAACATCAGTTTACAAAATTATATCAATGGTGTATAAAAAATGCAAGATTAGTCTAAATGCCTTTGCACCTATTCTTGCTCTTGCTCAAGTATGGATGTAATGTGTTTCATCAGAGTTTTCTCAAGAAATTGAATTCGCAAATAATCTATACTCATACCAACTACAAAGACGATTGCTACATTACTATTTATACGATATAAGTTATACCAACAAAATGATTAATTTATGACTATCTATGGGACAAGCCCCCGAGTACTAACAGCTAATATACAACGCTATTAGTACTCGGGGGCTATTTTATATATCGACTATAATTCTCAGATTGTTTTAGGTAAACATATCTTAGAATTTATGTGTAAATCCAGCGTTTACAGACCAGCCTGCTTTATAGTCGCCAGATAATCCGGTGCTTATATCAGCATAAAGGCTGTTGTTAGCATTGATGCCATAGCGGCCACCGAATGCAAGGTCAGTCCATGTCCCTTTAAGGTCTTGTTCTGTTGATTTCACAGTAGAACCACTTGTGTATGTAGTTTTCACCGAGCCAGAGAAGGCATGGTTAACGCCGACACGAGTATAGATACTGCCTGCGCCAAAGGTCTTACCAATCTCAAGGCCAAAACCGCCAGCAGTGCTGCTTACGCCGGCTTGGTCTACATGCATGGTGCCTGCATTAAAGCTATCTCCACCAAAGTGAGTATAGCTCAATTGTGCTTGCGGTTCGATGTATACACCATTTTGTAATTTCACAGTTTTACCATAGCGAGCGCCGATAGTGTATGCATTAGCCTTCGTTTCGCCAGATAGGCTTTCACCAATTTCATTACGAGCTGTGAAAGTATTCGTTACACGACCAACTTGGGATTCAAGTTGAATGTATTGATCTCGGCCGATGTCTTTCAAACCATAGGCGCCAACAGCAAAGGCCTTTTCTTTGCCAGAGCCATTGAACACATAATCATCATGGCCACGAAGATAAGACACTTGACCGCCTACGGTCCAACCGCTACTAGTTTTAGTGTCGTAACCACCTTGAATGCGTGTATAGGTTGTGTCGGTATCAATACCTTGTGCATCATAGCTATATTGACCGCCACCGATATGGGCCCAAATACCTGTTGTTGCGCCTTGTTGCAATGCACGAGGACGGTAAGTATTTGTTAATGTGCGCCATCCGTTAATATTGCTCATAATAGCGGAACGAGCACCACGCATATGAGGAGTATCATATGCCGTTGTTTGAGCAGATGATGGGGTTGGCGCCGGTTGTGTCGCCTGTGTTACTGTTGTATTGCCGTACACATATTTACCTTGACCATTTTTATCAGTTTGCCATGTAATAGCACCTTCTTTAGCATATCCAGACGTTAATACCTTGAAGCGACCGGATTCAGCACCTTCAGAAGCAATACCTACTGTGCCTTCAAGGTTTCTTTCACCAGTCACATAGTTATGGTAATACACCTTATGTGCAAGGTTATCTAAAACCTTGTTTACATTATCCTCAGTAGACAAGTCTAGTCCTTTGCGGCTAGTGTATAGATGAGCGCCAGCATTAGGGGCTGCACTTGTGATATGAATGTCACCACCCCAGAAAGAATCGGCCGTTAAACCATTATATGTTGTAGTTGGTGGTGTATATTCTGGATCTTCGGTATCTGCATATTCGTCATTAGGATCATAAATAAAATTCACATGGCCTTCGAGCTTATCAATATACAGTTTATTATGCTCATTTTGCTCTACCATATTTTGAAAATTTCGATTCGTAGAACCAACGAGTCGATGTACACGGCTAGGCATAGTACTGCTATCAAGGTTAGTGCCATCAAGACCACCTTGATACAATAACTCCCAATCCCCTCTTTCACCAAGGAACACATTGATATTATTAAATTTTCGCCTATTTTCATCAGATAAATTGAAAGCTAGCCCAGACCAATTGGATTCCTCACCATCTATACCGATATTAATGGTTGAGCTATGAATTGGATCATTTTTAACTATAACATCGCCTTGAACGAATATTTCATCACCCGAAAACTGGCCCTCTTGGTCATTAACACCTATATTAATTGTGCCGCCTTGAGCAAGGGCAACAGGTGTACTCACTCTACCAGAATTATATACACCTTTTTTCAATTTAATGTCTCCACCATTTTTACTGGTAGCAAATGCACTATGACCATAGCCAATATTAGAATACCCGTCTTCAATAATAACCATACCACCATTCGCTACTATAGAAGATATATTTTTATCGTATTCTGGGAATACACGTATCATATCATCACTGTTAGCTACAAAATCTGTATTATCAGTATACGGAGCGGTATAAGCCGCATCTACCACCATATTAGGCATTACAAATCCAGCAATCGCCAGTGCCACAGCTAGCGATAACTTTGCTTTACTTACATGTCTCATAAAAGTCCTCTCACTCACACAATGTAAACAAACTATAAATTATCTTAAATTATAATTTACAATTTGTTGTTTGTAAATATGAGAGAAATAAAATTAGTATAGACCTGTAGTATTGTCTGGGACCTTTAATACCCCTCCTAAAAATTAGAACAGGCCTGTTCTATTTCTGGAGAGACCATATCAGGCTATCTTACAAATTAGAACACGCCTGTTCTATTTCTAGAGAGACCATATCAGGCTCGTCTTACTAATTACTACACGCCTGTTCTAATTCTAAAGACACTATATCAGCCTCATCTTACTAATTACTACACGCCTGTAGTAATGTAAAAACCCTTTAATAAGTCCACCTAATTCAGTTACAAATGTATCTTTATCATCAAGACTCTAATTTTCCTTTAATTCGTATATCTGTATTTATAGATACTTATTGCTTAACTCATATGTTCGCATTATAATTGACCTAAGATAGTCGGCGAGGTTGGGCCTCTCTTCGTTAATGGAGGGAGGGATTCTCTATGAGTGATTATGAGTTAATCATGATAATTCTAGAGGTAATGACTGTTGTTATTGCCTTTGGTTCACTTGTAGCTCTTATTTGTCTTGGAAAAGACAAATAGCCCTTCGTTATCCTAGGATAGCTAGGTAACTGAAAGGCCATTTCATCACTTTTCTGTTTCTTAAGATGAGCCTGACGGATCTACTCGTCTGACTATCTTCTTATATTATAAAGATAATTATATATATCGTCAAATTCGAATGAACTTAATAAATATATGATGTTTTATAAATTAATACAGCCCTGTAATAATTTATTAATATTGATTATAGGCAATACTATAGGTAATATATTAGGCTTTAAAGATAACACCATTATGCTCTAGTTGTTCCACCGTTTTTTTACCAATGCCTGGTAGCATCAATACTTCTTGTTTTGTAATTGTTTTAAAATCAGCTACTGTGTATAGGCCAGCTTGTGAAAGTGTAATCTGTGCACCAAACCGTATATTATCATATACCGGATTGCTACGCACAGCCCCGCCTTTAGCAACCTCTACGGGACTCATATGAACGGACTCGCGTTTTCCTATATAACTATCATTAGAGTACCGATTCACAACAATTAGACCGGTAACACATTCATACGCATCATATAAAGTCTGCCATAATGGGCTTTCAAAACTCACCAATTGAGTCGGTAAAAATGAGATAGCAGTATATAAGCTTATTAATTCCCGTGGATCAAAATCTATATCAATCACTTGGTCTACCATATACATAATGGTCTCTAAGTGGTCTTCCACAAAATCGTTCCACCGCGTTGCATCTTGTAATAACCAATCAACATCTTCATATTCGTCAACAAGATCTGCTAATACATCATAGGCAATCTTACTTTCACCACACTGCAAAGCCAATAAAATATACAACATATGCATCGGCAACATGATATCCGGCGCCTGATTAAATGCATTTTGTATATCATCACAACATGCGAGATAGCGCTGATACACCTTGCGCCCACGATCCCAATTGGCAGCGCCACAACAAGCAACCATCATGTACACAAGGAATCCTGAATGATCTTGTTTGTCCCCGTGAAAGACAGGAGTAAAGCATGCAATCGCATCATTATACATATTGTATTCTAAATATATCATCCCCATATCGATGAGGCATCGCATATAAGGACGAGCCTCGATTATATGCCAATCCATTTTCTTAGGTTTTTTCAACGATTCTACTAGCTGTTTTAGCTGATGAAGTTGAAAACTTGGATGCAACTCAAGAGCTATAAGTTCCCGTTTAGCATCTACTTCATCAGGACATAACGCAAGAATCTTATTGTACAATTTCTTTGATTCCTCAGTCGTATCAGCCTCTTTTGCAGCCTCGTATAAATCACGTAATTTCATTTCTATCGTATCATTAAAATCACCACGATTATATTGAGTCATAAATGCTTCTATCAAATCCTCAATAGATTTGAATTCAGCCTCATGTTCAGATACAAATTGTTTCTGTAAACGTAATAATAACTCACTTTGAAAGCGAAACATAGAGTATCTCCTTATACATATAAACGTAAAAACACTACTTATCTGTAATATATCACGAGAGGGTATATTAATTCTAGAGGTAAGGCCTTGTTCTATTAATATCTCATCTGAAAATTAGTACAGGCCTGTAGTATTGCCTGGACCCTTTAATACCTCTCCTAAAAATTAGAACAGGCCTGTTCTAATTCTGGAGAGACCATATCAAGCTATCTTACAAATTAGAACACGCCTGTTCTATTTCTGGAGAAACCATATCAGGCTATCTTACAAATTAGAACACGCCTGTTCTATTTCTGGAGAGACCATATCAGGCTATCTTACAAATTAGAACACGCCTGTTCTATTTCTAGAGACACTATATCAGACTCATCTTACTAGTTACTACAGGCCTGTACTAATTTAAAATCCCCTTGATAGGTACCTAAATACTTATCAAGGGGATTGTTTTAGTTATGAACGATACCAATCATCAGATTAGAATTGGTAGTTAAGGTCTACACGGTAGTAGTTGGAAAGTTTTTCGTTATCGCCAGTAGCCTTGTTTGTTTTGTTGTTAAAGCCGTAGTATGCTGTTAAGCCTACGTTCTTTTGTAATGCGTAGTTAGCAGTTAACAACCAGCCTTTGAAGCCTTGGTAATTCAACGCACTAGTAGTTACACCAGCTCCGGTTGTAGCCCAAGCTGTATTAGTTAAATCGTAAGCGATGTCCCATGTGGAGGATGCAGCGCCTAGGTTTTGGCCGAAGTTGAAGTATTGTGCTTTTACGTCCCAAGAACCGCGTTTTGCTTGGTCGTAGTCACCGTAACCAAGGCCAGCAGTCCATGCAGAGCCATGAGAAACGCCAGCGGCTTTCACCCATTCGCCACCAACCCAAACTTTATCAAAGTTCATGTCTGTGCTGAAGCCATACATGTTTTTGAGGTCGCCACTGCCGGATTTGTGCGCATTTCTACGGGCATAGAAGCCACCAAGGTTTACATGTTTATTAAGTTGACCTTTAACGCCTGCATAGGTAAATGTTTTGTTGGATTTTTTAGTTAAGCCGTCAAAAGCACCTGCCACAGCATAGCCGTAAGCTGCTTGAAATTGTACTTTATCGTTGCCTGCGTTGAATTGAACGCCGTCGAATGTGTCATCGTAAATCAAACCGTTGCCGAGCATTTGATCGAAGAGACCAGCTTTCACAGACACGCGTTCACCAAATTTGTGATTTACATAAGCGCGGTCGATAGTAGCCGTTGCATTGCCACCATTAGTCGCATCGCCAAATTCGAAATTCCCGGATGTTACGCGAACCACAGCGTCTGTGCGGTCATTCACCTTCGCATTGAATTGAATGCGAGCACGCGCGTCGAATTGGGAATCTTTGCTGTAATCGCCCATAGCATTTACATAGTTACCATCTTTCTTTTGGGAACCAAGATAACGAAGACGCATATCGCCGGTTACTTTCACATTACCTACGCGGTCCTCTAAACGAGCCACGCGAACGCCCAAGTTATTCAATTCGTTAGAAAATTCATCAGCCAAGCGGTTAATCAAGGCTTGTTGTTCCGCATTAGCACGGTCTTGGTTAGCAAGCGCTTTCGCCACCATTTGTGCTACTTGGAAACGAGTAATGCCATTTTCGCCTCTGAAAGTCCCATCTGGATAGCCAGTAATGATGCCAGTGCTAGCCAATTGAGACACGGCTTGGTATGCCCAGGAATCAGGGGTTACATCGGAAAATGGGTTCGCTGCAAACGCAGTTGTTACACCCAACACAGCTGTTGCTGCAAAGATAGCGGCAACCTGCTCAACTCACATTTTGGTACAGCCTTATGATGCATCACATAAAGATTATATATCACATGTTTTTTATTCATTCATACAGAATCATGTAATATGCCATCAATAATTTGACCTATATTACTAGTAATTTTACCTTTACAATCATTAATATCTTGATTCAAAAAGCGCTCTTCTTCTATAGCAATAGTAACAAACTCAGCTAATTTACCTATTGCAGTATTACTTTTTGAATCTACACCAGCCCGTTCTTTTAATATGGTATAGGCTAATTTATTCTTTAATCCTTTTGGGGAAAAAAATTCTGAAGCATTTGGCTCAATATATTCAGAAAATCCATTTTCATAATGAAGCAATAAAAATAATTCAAAACAAGGATTAGTAACACCTACAACAAATTTTTCTTGCCTAGCATTTTCAAGAATATCAGAGTAATGAGGTTGCCCACGTTCAAAAACATCCGCATCGAATACGACGACAATAGTGTCTCTTTCACCGTCAAAAGAATCTCTAGTTTTATACTCACTCCCAAATTGAACTAATCGTTTAGGTGCGGATATACTCACATCACCTTCGGTTCGCTCTAAAATGCTTATATCAATAAAAGGATGTATGCCTAACTTTCTTCGAATTTTCATTAAGTGCTTAAAATAGGCTACTTCCGTTACACTACCTTCACACAAAAATATATACTTCTTTAAAGGTTCTACTTCTTCTTTATCATCTCGTACATTCCAATTAGAAAATTCTCGAAGGCCCATAATTACTCTCCTTTAATGGACACAATAGAAGATAACACTGGTATAGCCCCATATCGCCCTTCTAAATAGGCTTTACTCAATTTGGTATCATAGCGTTCCTTGAATTTAGCAAGAGAATAAATGTGACTACAGTTTTCATGGTCTCGTTCTATAAACCAAATTTCATCACGTCTAAATAATTTTTAAATCCATAATGCTTGATTCATGAGTAGTAAATAGTAATTGCGTATCAGAATTCTTATGAGTTTCCATAAACAGTTCTAGGAAATGTTTCGTAAGATTAGGATGTAAGCTACGTTCTAACTCATCGATAATATACACCATATGATCTTTTATTAGATAATATTAAATCCAATAAATCAAAGATACGTTGTGTCCCATCAGATTCTTCTTTGAAAGAAAAATCGAATGGTGATTCACCATGATGTAAACATAAAGTCGTAATGTCAGGATGTTCTATATCTTGAAAGTCTATAGCAAAAAACGTATCATGACTACGCATCGTCAATTTGCCACCTTTGAATTCTGTAGTACTTAATTTAATTTTTCTCTATCAAATTATTATAGACTTCTATCGGTAAGGACTGTTTTAATTCCTCTTGTGTAATTTTTTTTATCGCCACATTACTAATACCGGTATCAAAATCAGCAAGTAACTCGCTAATTTTTTCTAGTGAACCTTCTTGGTAGTAATATGAAAAACTATTGAGGATTGTGTTCGGTGTAATAATTACAATATGGTTACACAACCAATCATAGATTTCAAATAAAAAAATTCTAAGCCTTTTTAACTTATTGATATCTTTACCATGATTCATAACACCTAAAAATAAACGATTTTTGATCTTGTTGAGCAAAATCTTCGGCGTATATGGTAAATCGATTTACAGCATCCTTTGTTAGCTTTAAAGATCCCAACGTAGGCATTGCATTATCTACTTCGAATAAAAAGCTTAGCAGACCCATGTGGCCGTAATTCATATAGCCATTCTCCCGTTATTCTTCCTTCAGATAATAATACGGAAAAAAACCATATGCATAAAAAAATTCCCATTAAGTGTAAATTGTAACTCAAATTCACTATCTGTATGTTCATTTTCCGCTTTTTGTACGAGAAAAAAATAATCTTGATTCAAAAGGTAATCCATGTTGCAAAGCCCACTGCATAAATTGCAAGATTTCAACCAAATTAGATTTTTCCTGATGCATTAGCACCATAAATAACAGCATTCTTTAATATTTTTAGTATCTTTAATTTTTCCGAACATGATCTGTATGAGTTTGAATCTTACTAGAGGATATCATTGATAAACGTTCTGTTTTTATCAAATGATTTAAAAATTACTTACACTAATATTTACTAACATAATTCACCTCCAACTACTCTCATCATACATAAAAGCAAATACATTTTTTTCAATATTATTTTTTTCTTATTTGACGAAAAAAATCGTTAAATAATATATATTTTTGCAATATAAATAATCAACTATTTACTTTTTAACAATGAAGAAGGTCTGTAAGTAAACTACATAAAAAAACGCATCTGTTACAAAACCCATTTCTACATAGAAATATATAATTCCTGCCTAAATAGAAAATTTATTTCTTATATTCTTCATCCCGAGAAGAAATTAACTCATTAACCAAAAAGAAATAATATATTAATACTATTATCATCTAGTACATCCATTATTATCTTCACTAAAAATTTCTCTTAAGTCTTTTTGAGGTAGTACTCCCTTGTAACATATGTAAAATAGGTATAGCCTGCTTAAGATAAACTTCATAAACCTCATGTTCTTTAGCTGTATCCTTTACAAATACATTAAAAATCATTTGATGTCCAAATCTTATCATATGATGGAAAGTTAGTATTTAAAAAAATATAGTTGTACTATGTAAATTACAATTAGGTCTAGATCTAAACCGCCTTTGAAGGTGTTCATGCTTTATGACTTCAATAGAAGAATCACAATATTTGTATAATGTATATAAACCAAATCCAATTATCCTAAAAAAATAGTATCCGCAAAATCTCTTGTCTGTTCTTTTTTTAGGAAATTCTCCTTGATGAACAATATGATTTCTAAATTTACGATGCGTATCTTTTAAGAACAGGTGGCTTTTTCTATTGAGGTTAACTCAATAAATGTATCCTTAAATAAATCTTCTTGTCTTTTACTTCTATCTTTAATAGGTAACCAAATTTCTTCAAAAAAACTTCTCACTACTATACCCATTATGATGAAATACAACTTGTAAAAAAATTCGTAAAATCGTTCTAATGTCTATGCACAATTAATCACACAAGCTCTAAAGTTATTTTCTAGAAATTCGTGAATTGCTAGTTTATATAACATTTCAAACCGTTCTATTTGTAGTACACAAAAAGCATTGATGACCTTTTTGAACAAGTATATTCATATGTAATTTGATTTGTTATAATAACGTCTCTTTGTTCAATAGAGGGAATAAAATTCCCATTTTCTCTATTTTTCTTGATCACATTGAGGACATGTAAATGGAAGTTTCATATAACAGATACCTTCTAATTTAGAATTAATAATATTATAAACTAAAGGGTCGCAACAAAGCGTAATTATACGTATAAAATAAGGCACCGACTAACTCGATGCCTCATTTTTTGGGGTTCTATCAATATTATGTTTATGTTACGAATATATTAGTACGCTAGTTGACCAGTAAATACACGGTATGTATCATGTGTTTGTAACAAGTCTTTCACGTATACACGAGATGTTGTATCATCTAGTTTCATAGCCAATGTACGGCCAAAGGATTTTGCCTTATGAATAAGTTCACCGAGGAAATTAACAATGGTAAAGAAAATCTCTTGTGGTGTCATGGACTCCGCTTCAAGGGCTGTATCCGCCTCACCTAGTTGTAATGAGTATATGGTATCTGAGCCTTGCAAAGAAAAGCGTAAGATGGCTGCACTGGTTTCCATATCATAATCAAGACGATATCGATCTAATTGCCCGCTAACAACTACATCATTAGCTGCATTCATAATTTCCATATGAATCGGTTGTTTGTTTCCTACAGACAATACATATGTCCCCATGCTAGCACTCCATTAATACACACTATATACATATCCATCTCATAACATGAAATCAGTTTAACTTATTTTCATGATAATTTCATTCATATATAGATTATACAAAAAAATGGTGTGTTCGGGAGCAATAAACTAAGCATAAACTTTATTAGATTTTTTTCAACCAAAATATGTATCAACTCTGACCAGCTAATGACTTAGAATCGATGCGTAAAGCCCGCATTAACAGCCCAGCTTTGTTTGTATGTACCAGATAGGCCCGTACTGATATCCGCATATAGACTATTATTCGTATTTATACCATAGCGACCGCCAACAGCTACGTCCGTCCATGTGCCTTTTACGTCGGCTTGGGTCGTGATGTGATTATATTGTGTTGTCACATTGCCTGTGAAAGCACGATGTACGTCAAATCGTGCATATAGATTACCTGCGCCCATTGTACGTCCAATTTCAACGCCTAATTTTCCAGCTACACTATTAATAGGAGATTGATGAACCGTCATGGCACCTGTTGTAAATGTAGTTCCACCAAGTCGCATATAAGATATGCCGGCTTGTGGTTCTATATATAGGCCTCTTTTGACTGGAATTCGTTTTCCTACGAGAGCCGTCATACTATATGCGTTAGCTTTCACCTTGCCACGACGTGTATCAGCAAGACGCCATGGGCTATCGAATAAATCGCCATAGATGGTAAAGTCATTCGACACACGACCGGCCTTAGTTTCTACATGTAAATAGGCATCACCACTGAGCTGTTTAGTACCATAGGCACCTAGGGCAAAGGCATTGTCTTTGCCAGATCCATGGTTGATATAATCGTCATGCCCACGAAGATAGTCAACTTGACCACCTACAATCCAATGGTGACCATAGACTTGTCATAACCACCTTGGAAGCGGATATACGTGCTTTCATTAGAAACACCCATACCGTGCATAGCATAGCGTCCAGCACCAACATGAGCCCATAGACCTGTGGATTCACCATGTTGCAAAGCGCGCAGACGATACATGTCCTCCGCCATCGTGCGCCATGTGCCAACATTGCTAAACACGGCGGAACGCACGCCACGCATATGAAGCGTATCTGTCGGCCCAGTATACACACGACCAAGCGAACCTACGCGATATCGGCCTTGCCCATTTCGGTCCGCTTGCCACTCGATATCCCCTTCAAGCGTCGTGCCATTTCCATTCTGAATCGTTACAAAATGGCCAGGTTGATCATCATGAGCCGCAATGCCAACGGTCCCCGTTAAATTCTGTTCCCCATGTGCATAATTTGTATAATATACTTTATTCGCCAAATGACCTAACACAGTTTCTACTTGTTGCGTATCCACTGTATTGAGCCCTACAGGGTTCGTCACTACATGAACCGCTGCCCCAGGTGCGGCCGACTGGATATATACATTACCGCCCCAATAATCATAGGCGGTTTGGCCATCAGAAATCTTATTGGCTGGCAATGTGCTTTCATCAATATCATCGTTATCATTCTCATTATGCTCAAAAACACATTTACATGACCGGATAATCGATTCACATAAATTGGATAGGTTTCATACTGACGAATCGTCCCCGCTTGGCTACGATCACTAGCACCGGCTAATACATTCACATGACTTTCTAGTTCTAAGGGTTGCGTCGTAAACTGTGTATTTAACGTAGGGCTATACAAATACTGATTCCATTGAGCCCTGTTATCTATCATAAGATTAATAGCTCCGGTACGGCCATTTGTATTCGCTACGTTGAAAGCCACGCCTTTCCATTTACTGGTAGGCGTATTAACAGCAATATTAATCTCTGAATGAGTATGCGTATCTTGCATAGGTGTATCAAGACCACCAACAATGATATCACCATTAAATTTCTTGCGTTTATCATTGAGGTGACCTTGTTCATCCATACCAATATTGATAGTGCCATTGTTAGCCTGTGCCAAAAACCCCGTTGGTGAACCACCTGCCTTAACAAAACCACGACGTACATCGATAGTACTATCCTCAGCTGTAAAAAAGGCACGACGATTCGATGTCATACTAGGATCATCTAATATAACCTTGTCTAATACAATATGACTATCTTCATAAGCCTTTGCGCCATATATGAACATACTACTTGGCTGCTCAGCCCGATACGTACCACCATGCCGTGCATATACAATACCATGGGATGTAATCCCTTGCTCTGGTGCGGCTGCCCATGCACAAAGCGGTGCCGATACAGCAGGTATAACAACCATCGTCAATAATTGCCGTCTAGATAGATGAAACATAATGAATCCCTCCTGAATACACTTAATGTATGACTAATGTCTTATTCATAATTATAACAGAAGAGGGGGAATATATATACATGAAGAACAGAGGACTAAAAAGAACCATAAAACAGAATATTTTTTCTGTTTTATGGTTCTATTATGATAATTATGAGTATATAAAAGTTAAAAAATTATCTCTTATTCATGTTCAAAATGGATTTCTGGTGCATCAATACTACCATCTGTATAAATAAGTTTTGATCCATCTGGATTTTCTTTCCAAAATAATTGATCTCCAGCATTCTTCGGATTAGTTGCATGGCTACCTAAAGTCAATGAAGCATCAGTTGTGGTTGTACCAATAAAAGAGACATCTATTGGACGATTATCTCCCTCTACATCTACCCAGCCATTACCAAACCATAGGTAGGATTTATCTAAAACAATAGATATATCTGTACGATCTGCTTTATGTTGTCCATTAACATCACTAATAGTTAAGCTAATAGCACCTTCATCGATTTGGCGATTAGCTCCACTTTGGTAACTATACACGCCTTCACCATCTGGACCTATTGCATCATCTTCAGCAGTTTGATTATATTCTGTGCCAGTAATGCCAAGAGGAGTTGCTTGAGCTTGTCCTACATCATCAGTCTTTTTAAACTTTAGACCATGGTGAACAGAATCATAGTCACCTGTAGTTGTATAGATACCATTATATTGTGGTTGGTCATCAGTAACTTCTATGTATCCCTTAAATGTGAATGGACCATGTTCATAGCGGATTTTATCATAATGCCCTACAGGCAAGTCATTAGCACTTTTAACAACACTTGGCACACCCTCTACTGGTGCAACAGGCATACCAATATCTACCCAACCTATGCTTGGGTCAGTATTATGGATAGCAGCCCCATAAATATCACCATCAATTTCAGTAGTTCTATTAATAATCTTAGCTGATGCTACACCACTTGCAAGAATGAATGCAGCAATACCAATGCTCATAATTTTCTTTAACATACTTGATCCCCCTTAGCGTACACGAACTGAGAATGTAACAGTATCAGATTGCACAGTTGGTGCATCTTTTTGATATCGTTCAACAACGATATTGTTATTTCGACGCACTTTATCAAGCATTTTAGAGCGTACAGTGCTAACAGAGTCATCACTATGTTTACCACCAAAGAGAGCAAAATCAGTTTTACCTAATGTATACATAATCTTGCCATAAGCATCTCCAGAATGATGTGTAGATTTATTATAGCCCGCATCAACAGAAATATTAGGGGTAACTTGTAGTTCAGCACCTACTTTAAAACCATTTTGGTCGTCATGATGTTTAAAATCCCAGTGATATCCTTCTACATAAGCACGTGCCCAACGAGCATTTTTGAAAGTAGTAGCATAGCCAACATCATATCCGTCTACGACCTTTTCAAAGATGTGATTTGTTGCATCAATTTCTTTTTCTCCAGATACACCTTTATACACATTAGCTCGGAATTCATTTTGACCTGTAAAGTATTCTACGCCGCCACCAATACGAGCGTGATGACGTTTAAAACCATAATCGTAGAAAGTATTTACACCAACAAGGCGAGTCTCGCTTTCATTAAGAACACGATAACCAAGACCAGCGTTCAACGTCGTACCAAAATCACTTTCATTAGCAATGCGATCTTGTGTAAAGATTACATGCTTAGATTGTTCATCAAAATGGCCCAATGGTTGAACCGTTTCAATATGATATTGTGGTTTCCAGTGATGTTGGAATGTAACACCTACATTAGTGCGTTTCATCCAATCCTTGGCATGATCACCATGCATAGATTCATTAAGTGAAGACACCACCGCTGAACTCATGCCATTAGCAGTTGCTGTATCTGTTGTACGGTCTGCTGCAAAGCTAGGTGCACACACACCACATAGCACAACACCACCGACAACGACTTTAGTCAATAATCCTGTAGTCATAGTCTACTCCCTTTCTACATATACACAAATCTACATTTAAAATTCATGAAATTTTCTTCATAAATTATTTCGCATCTATTATATATATATATGGAGTCAATATAACAAAAAAATAAATATGGTAGTGTCAATAATTTTGTGTAAACGTCTTTTTATTCTCAATTACCAAACATATTTTGTAACTGACTAAATGCTGCACCAAATCCACGATGTATTTTACCAAAGAATTTAGCATTATACTCACTTGCAAATGTGCATACAAAAGTATCTAATGACTCGATTGATGGAAACTGTTCTTTATGGCTGATTCGTCTTTTTAGGTGTTTATTCCAGCCTTCAATTAGATTATTAGAATAGATTGACGGCCTAATGGATTCAGGAAACTCTAAAAAAGTGAATAAGTCAGTAATATCGGATAATGTATTCGTAATCTTAGGATACTTAGACGACCACGTTTCTAAAAAGTTATACAAAGCTGCCTCAGCTACTTGTGTTGTATTAGCAGTATAAATCAACTTTAATTGTGCCAATACAGGAGCTATATCATGTTTTCTAATTAGCATACGTACCATACGAGTTATATGTACCCAACAACGTTGGAAACGTGATCTTGGATATATTTCCTGACAAGCTTGCTGCAATCCTTGAAAACCATCACCGACAAAAAGGAGAATATCTTCTAGACCTCTTTGTTTTGCATGATCTAATAGCTCTTTGTAGGCTAATGTGCTTTCATTAGGATATATGCCGTAATCAACAACATGTTTCTCGCCTGATGGTGTAATACCAATTAAAACATGAAGAGCCTCTTTTTGCGCTGTACCACGTTTAACAGTAATAAAAGTAGCATCTAGATAGACTACAGCAAACTGTGAAGGTAATGGCCGATTATGAAACGCATCCACTTCTTCTGCAACAACTTGAGTCATATTAGAAATAGTTTGTGGCGAATAATAGCAACCATACATTTTTTCAATAATATCAGCTATTTCACGTGTGGTAATACCTTTTTGATATAACTGTATAATCATTTCTTCAAGATTACCAAAATTCCGATTGTACGGTGTAAGTAATTTGTTTTGAAATTGACCCAATCGATCGCGAGGTATTTTGATAGTAATATTACCGAAAATAGTATGTAATGAACGCTCGTAATAGCCATTCCGAGAATTCCCCGTATTATAGCCACTGACATCGTATTTATCATAGGATAAAAAAACTCAGTTAATTCAGCTAGTAACAGCGTATTTAACATCGTTTCGAGTTCATTACGAAATAAATCCATAAAAAAATTGAATGATTATCTGGAGTATCAACTGAGATTATGTTACCATTAAACATAGAGAATCAACCTTCTTTCTGCGATTTTTTTGTATGGTAACTTAATCATAAAGAAGATTGGTTCTCTTTTCAATTGTTTGAGAACAGTTTACACAAAATATATTACACTGCCATAAATATTATAAACGTATTTTTATGTATATCGAAGGGTTTAATGGATGTTGAATAGTATGCATAATAAAATGGATGCTTTCTGTAAAAATAGAAAACATCCATTTGATTTATTTAATATCATATATTCGAGAAATAGTAGATATGAATTATATACTATAATTTAAGATTTTTCTTTTATTACTATTACTATTTTTTTGTATTTAAACTCAATTTAATTCTAATAGCTTCTGAACAAGCTTCAGTCAAAGGCTCACCTATAGTCGCTTTATAATTAAAGCCTAACAATTGCATCGTTTTCAACGTATCCTTATCAAGAAGTTTAACTAATCCTATCATATTGTTCTCTTGATCTGCTTTATCTGGCATAAATGGTAACAACAGTTTTATTATTTTTACCAAAGTATTATGTAAATATTCAATATCTTCATCACTAATACTTACTTGCTCGTATGCCTGCTTATATGCTTGAGCAATTCGAACTGCTTCGTCACGCTCTAAAAAGTAATTCATTTATTATTTCATCATATATATTACGTAACTTTTCAGCATCTTTTTCACTCTTCAATGTTTGAATTTTACTATTAACTTTGGTTGCCGTACCTTTAAGTGCTAGTTCTGTTAAATTTAAGCCAGTTTGTAATAAGGCACCTGATACATCGAAATCCATAGTCTTTTTCTCCTTTAATAATTAATGTATTAATAATATATATCAAAACTAGTAAATTACATATTATATTTTTAAATTTCCACCTTAAAAAAATTTTATTCACAACACTAAAAAAACTTTTTCTTTTTTTCATCCAGATTCATAGCAAATAAATAAACACTTAAACCATATAAAATCATATATCCTATAATCTTTAATAAGAATATTACTTTACTTTCACTTACTAAAAATAGTATTCAAAAACAAAACCAATTACTAAACAAGCAAATACAACTATAGATATTCTTGCAATTTGTGACCAAAAACTGTTTGATATCAATTCCAATATACTTATCATATAAATAATTCATAATCAAACCATTCCCTATAAGCATAGTAATACCAGTTGCTACTGCACAACCAATTCCGCCATATAATAAAGCAAGCGGAATAGCACCTAATAGATTAATTACGCCTATTACAAAATATACCTTTGCACGCAATCCATACTGATTCATGGCCTGCAAAATAGTAATTCCTAAGTTTTGTATTAGATCTATTGTAAAAGGTAAAATAATAATTATTGTAATCCAGTAAGCATCGGAAAAGCCATCACCAGCCCACATTTGAATAAACTGCTTTCCAAATATAATAAAACCTGTAGCAACAAGAGCTAATAAATAGTATTGCCACCGCCCAATTTGAATAAATAAATTAGATATTTCTCGCATAGGCCGCCGTTTAGCAACAAGTTCTGTCACATAGGGTAAGTAAACACCAGAAATCGAGGTAGATAAAGCCATATAATTCATATAAATTAAGGACGCAATTGAATATACAGCTACCGCAGCAGTCCCTTGTATTACACCTAATATTATTTGATTTGTCTTCCAAAACACCTGATCAATCAAAGTTACAATAAAAACACTTAATGCTAATCGTTTAAAATTCAAAAACAATTCTTTTGTCCCAATAATGAAATTGAATACGAATTTTTAAGTTTAACAAAAGCAATAATATACTCTTGCTAAAAATAAGCACTATATTTAAAAAAAGTTTGTATTATTGCTACAGCCATCGCTGTAGGGTACTGTTGCAATATAAATACAACTAAAAATAGGTTGTACAATTAATTGAATAGTCTCTAATCCTTTTTAAAAAAATAAAAAAATCTCTCATACGCATTTATAACAGATTTAAAAAAACCATAGTTGATAAACTTACTACAATATTAAATAAAAGTAGTAAAAAAATATGCTGCACTTCTATCAATTCATTACTCGACATACTATTGACAAATATAATATCTAAATAATAATATGTAGCACCACCTATTATTAAACATATTATTGTCACTCCTAAAAAGCCATAAATTGCAATAGCAAGGATATTCTCCATGCCAATCCTATCATTTAAGGCTTTATATTTAGTATAGAATCTAGTAACCGCTGCAGTCATACCAAAGTCCATAACACTAAAATAAGCGATCAATGAACCTACTAACTGATACAAGCCATACTCATTTTTACCAATATAATACAGTAAAATAGGTACATAAACAAAACCTAATACTGCATTTAATAAAATATTGATATAACTAAGACCTATGCCTATTTTACGTTGAGCCATATTACTTCCTCTCATATGGCGATGTAATTATTGCATATCCTAACCCCAATAAAATCCAGTAACAACATGTAATACTTAATACATCACCAATACCAGATATTACTATGCCACTAAATGAAATAAAGAAAAAAATACATCGCTCTTGTTCATATTGATATTTAGCTAGACGTATACGACAAAATAATGACCCAATTAAATAAATTATCGGTATAAAAAAGACGATAATACCTACTATACCTGTTGTAGCAAATCTACTAGAATATTCCCCAAGTTCTGGAAATCCTGATTTCAAGATACCTTTCTCTGTCTGGTTCTTAATCCAATATTGGACTTCCCCATCTGCACGACTACGTTCTGATAAATATGCTGGTACATAAGCATCTCGCAATGATTTACCAACACCTAATATTGGATAGTCCAAACCAATTGCAATATTAGATTCTAACATTGCAAATCTTGCTCGATTACTTCGTTTATCTACATTACTCAAAGACCCTATATTATCTTGAAAATAATTGACTACCAACCCATTAATATTCTTTTGTGTTATCTCTGAACTTTTATCAATGCCTCCAGGCATAATATTCAAAACACCTATACTAATAAAAAAAGCAATAATACTAAGAAAAAAAATAGTTGCTACTTTTTTTAGGTTACATTTTTTATAACGCCATATAGAAAATAAAACTAATAATATTAATTCAACAAAGAAAAGAGCATTACCAGTCCTGGCATTTGTCAAAAATAAACCGAATGTAAATAAAAAAATAAGTATCGATAACCATACATTCTTAAGCTTATTCGTAGTTACCATAAAAGCTATACCATATTAAGGGCATAGCAAAACTAGCATAAATACCATAATATGATGGTTCTGCAAATAACGATCGTAATTGCTTCTCATTCCAAACAATTGGCGGCCACCAAGTACCATTAGATTCTATAGCATGAATAATAGGATTTAATGTAGTTAATATGGATGCACCTATATTAAGACCACTTAAATACATAATATCAAAAACATTATACACACATATTAATACAACCCCACCTATAACACCTTTAATTAAAATAGAAAACCCTTCACTAACATTATGCTTATACCAATCATAAATTATATATGGTACAGCAAAAATACCAAAAAAAGTCTCTAAGATAAAGCCTTTAATCAACCTACAAAACATCCATATTCTTAATAATAGTTCTTCACTAATATCAATATTAAGACTAACAAGGATACGCTGTACAGAAAATAATTTATCAATTTGATTAATGGGCCCTGATAAAAATATCGTCATAATAAGGGTAAATCATAAGTCCATGTATAAAAGAAATGATCGATACAAAGAAATAAATACTGATATATTTTTAAGAATATATTATCTGATTTAGATAAATTGAAATTATCTTTCTGTTTATATCTATCATAAAAAAATATACTACCCCGAATAAAAATAGGATAGAAGCTCAAACTTTTAGCTAAAAAAACTACCTAGAAAAATTTAACTGAATTATATTAGGTATTTGTGTAAATATAGAAAAATAAAACTATTAGAAAAAAAATAATTTATTACGGAATGTAATACTCATATATTCCTCTCTATTATATTAGAATAAAAAAATATGGATTTCTAATATGCTATGTTTCGTTAACCATTCCACTTATCATACGTATGTACATATCTTTTTAGACCAATAGTTGGTTCCCAACCTAATGACCTTAACTTTGTAATATCTAAATTTAAATAATGTGACGGTGGATACTTAGATAAATCAATATCGCTTTGACTTAATACACGGACTTTTACTGTATCATTAGTCAATTCTTTAACTATCATATGTGCCATATCAACGATACTGCAATATGTATCTGGATTACACGCATTATATACATTACTATTTTCACCATTCAACAATACTGTTAAAATAGCAAGAACCGCATCTGCAGTATATAGATAACTCCGCTTACTCATCCCATCAGTTTGTAATACTATATCTTTTTTACTTATAACACTTCTGGCAATCTCTGCAAATAAGCGTTTATCGTCAGATAAAACTCCAGGTCCAAACGTTTGAGATAATCTAATAGCCTTAGCAGGAACACCATACTCACGTGTATAACTTGCACAAAGATTTTCACATAGTCTTTTAGCTATTGGATAACAGTTACGAATATTCATTGAATCCAAAGAGCATCCATATGTTTCAATAATAGATTCATCATTTAAATGTGTACCATATACTTCCATACTTGAAAGATATAAAAAACTATCTACATTTTTTTTCTTAGCTAGATTCAATAAATTCATAGTTCCCAGAATTGAAGTCCTAATTGTCTCAACAGGGTGTTGTATGAAAAATAAACTAGATGTAGGACTAGCCCCATGGATAATATAGTCAATCGAATCCTTAATATAAGGTAGTTCTTCAACAGTACCAATAATATGATTTACATACCGACTATATTCACCCAAAATCTTAACCGACTTATCTTTATCTCTCACTAATGATAATATATTTAAATTTAAATTATAATCAATATTAACTTTACATAATGCTTTTTATTAATAAAGAGCCAATAAGCCCTGTCCCCCCGTAACTAATATTGATTTATTAACTAATGTATTCAATTAATATTTTTGCGAATCTGAAATACTCTGTAAATCCTCTTCTAATATATAGTTTTCTTTTCTATCCATATGTAGCCTCATAATCCCAAAATCTGTAGATTTTCTTTTGCATCCATAATAGCCCTAAATATATAAAAATCAGAGGGGGTGGTAATCTTAATATTCTCCATAGGCCCATCAACCGTAAAAAGTTCATATCCATAATGTTGCATCAGGCTAGCTGAATCAATAAAATCCGTTAGTCTATCACTTATAGCTTGTGTGTGTGCTTTATAAATATCCCCTAAATTAAAACATTGAGGAGCTTTTGCCATTTCACATTTACAACGATTTAATATTTTTCCTACATGATGATTACTATCTGATTTCACGAAAATAGTTTCAATAGCAGGGGTAACAGTAATAGCACTACCATTATGTTCAACACTATCAATACAATTCGTAATAAGGTCACTATTTATTAGAGGACGTACACCATCATGTATCAATACAACATTATCATCACCATATAGACTATTTGCTGTTTGTATGCCATTAAATATAGATTTTTGTCCTGTATCACCACCAGGAACAATCTTAGCTACTTTGCAAATACCAAATCTTCTCAGTAATTCAGCAGTATAGTCTATCCACGAGGATAAACATACTAAAATAATATGATCAATTTTAGGATGTTTATCAAAGTGTTCTAATGTATAAATAAGAACAGGCTTCCCGTGTATTTCTAAAAACTGTTTGGGTTTAGATGCAGAGTTCATACGACTACCCGTACCGCCAGCAAAAATAATACCTATATTCATAATATATATTCCTTATTTAATAACTTGATTTGAACCTATAATATAAAAGCTACTAACCAATACAATCTAAATATTAATAATATGACTATTATTTTTTTCTTTAAAACAGATATATCTTTTTATTGATAGCATATTAAGATTTGCTAAAAGTGCTTATTCTTTGGCAAAACAATAAAAAAATGATCCCGTATCATGATCGAAATGAATATTTATTTATTAAATCAATAATATCATAAGTATAAATCCTATTAGGATGCTTAACTCGATATTCTATCAAGAAATCATATTCTATATTCATTTTATATATATCATCATTAAAAGATTCATTATCAATTAATCTACTCAGCGTATCAACTTGGTCACGATGATAATACTTATAAATACTTTGTGTCGATATACAATATGTTTTTAATATATTGATAATAATTAAAATTAAAAAGTTGATCTTCAGCAATACTTACGTTTTCATCAAACTTTAATTGATATCTATCGATAATACACTTTCTGTATAACTTAGCACCTGACTCTACTCCAATCTAATAGATTATAATACTCTTCACATAACACTCCCTTGCTAATTGCTGTATGTTTACGTATTTTAGATTTATAGATTTCACCATCACAATTTATATAAATATCCTCTATAGATCCAATAACCAAATCTGCATTTATGCTTTCAGAAACAAAGGACTCTACATAGTTAGATGAAATAGAATCATCACTATCTACAAATAATATAAACTCTCCATTAGCAATATTTAACCCATAATTACGGGCAGAGCTAACCCCATTATTCATTTTATGAATAACACGAATTATATTATGTTGAGAAGCAAACTTATCACATAAACTCGAAGATAAATCAGTGCTTCCATCATCTACTAATATTATTTCTATATTTTTTTATAACTTTGATTCAATATAGATTGTACGCAATATTTTTAGACTATTCTGAGCATCATATACTGGTACAATAATACTAACCAATGGATTTACAATCACACTCATTATCACGGACTCCACTACATATAAAATAATAATTTTTACTTTAAACTTTATACGCTTGAATACTTGATATTTTACGTTTACCTTCTGGAGGTATTTCCATATAATTATGACCATATAAATTACTCAAATATGTATCAAAAACATGAAAAAAACATCTAATTTTAAATCTCTAAACTGTACAGTGACACGTTTTTTTCAAAAACTATCCTTTATCATACGTTCCGATTCACCATAAACGCCACCAGTAATAGCACCTACATAATCAAGTATTATAATCATACTGTTTAGCCAAATCATCTAATTGATTTGCCCAAAACTTATATCCAACGCATCTAGCAAAACAAATTAATATAGATTTAATAATTTTTACGAAAAAAATAGTTTTACCATGCCCCATCTTAGCATCACATAATTCAAGCATCTTGCTATATATTTTACGCTTCTTATAAATATTAATAACTTCATTTTTTTATTATCTGGCAATCCATCAACTGGCATAATATCCATAAATAAAAACTGATTAGCATTACTGTACTCATCTTCAATTTTGATATCAAGCTTTTTCTAATCGTGCAAAAGGATATTTTTGAGTTATTACGCTCAATAGATCTAAGTAGGTAATTGCTATGTAAAACCTTTGGAAATATAGTAATTAATTTTTCATAATCTGGCCGACTTAAACAAATGTCTATATCATCATCCCAAGGTATAAAACCTTTATGCCTAATGGCCCCTAATAATGATCCTCCTGATAAAGAATATTTAATATCATTCTCTTTACAAAAGGAATCAAACTCTTTAAGCATTATATATAAATGATCTTGAATTTCAGATATAGTCAACATTATAAAAATCCCCTAATTTTCAAACCATACTAACTTCATTTGTCGTATAAATTCATCTTCTGACCAGTCTTCAATGCCGAATCTAGGTATAGAAAATGGATTAGTATTAGAATGAAGCTGTGCTCTTTTAGTACTAACTGAATATGTGAATCCTAAATCCCGAACAATTTGCTCTGTCACTTGATCAAAACTTTCTTTATGACCAAAAGGATACGCAAAAATATCTATATCCGTATCTAACAAATTCTCTAAAAAAAGTTTAGAAGATTTTATTTCATGTATTTGTTCTTTTCTACTAATTTGTTTCAACGCTGGATGATGTATAGTATGCGCACCTAATGTAATTAACTGACTTTTTATATAGCTCTATTAATTCCGAGGAAGTCATAGTCCGGTTATTAGAATTAACCTTTAACTCATAAGATTCATACCATCTGTCTAATATCATATCTCTTTCATCCGGGTGTAGAAAAAAAGCATATGGTGTAACATGTAAAAAAACTATGTAATTGTTTTTTTATCATCAGATACATCAAATACATGTCTTTGATGTATCATATCTAATTCAATTGATTCTTTTTAAATTTTTTTATTTTTCAAAGAAGACCGCCTCTAATCGATCCCACCAAAACTCTGTCCCCGTGTCTACACCACCAGATGTTATAAAAATCGTGGCTGGAACTTGATACTTTTTTAAAATTGGAAAGGCATATTTATAATTATCATAATATCCATCATCAAAGGTAATAATAACAGATGGTTCCTTTATATCATTGCGTTTTTAAATCATTAAAAGTTATTACATTGTAGTGATTTTTTTAAGATTCGAATATGTCTTTCAAAAATTATCAGGAGTTACATTAATATTAAATAAGTCCCGATTCAAATAATTAACTCTATGATAAAGTAAAACAACTACTGGCTTATCATAAATATTATGGATTAAATTAATTGGAGCCAATCTTTTTCTATAGATAGATCGAATCCATGGTAGATTCTCTTTTTATATAACCTTTAAGACTCATTATTTTTCCCTTGTATATATTTTTCAATCTTCTTTATAGCAACACTAGAATCATAACCTAACTCTTTAATTCTAGCTCTATAATCCATATATTTATTCTTACCAAATTTAGATATAATCTTATAAGCCCACTGTTTAGGACTATTAATTGGTAAAGCCGTGCATAAATCAGTTAACACAACCTCTTGTGTAATCGTATCAGATACTAATATTGGTATCCCCAATGCTTGTGACTCAATAGCAATTAGAGGGAGCCCTTCAAATAATGAAGGTAATATCATAATATCTATGGCTTGCATAACCTCAATAGTGTTTTTTACATATCCCATAAAAATAACCTTATCAGATATCCCTGCTGATTTTACTACACTTTCAATCTTATGACGTTCTACACCATCCCCCAAGAGAAATAAATAACTATTAGAATTTTGTTTTAATACCTCTTTAAATATATCGATGATAAAAGAATGATTTTTAACAGGCGTAAAGCGACCAATGTGCCCTACTACTAAAGCATCTGCAGGAATGTTGAATTTTCGTCTAATCTCTAATCCTTGATGTATATTTCTATCATATAAATCTAACTCAATAGCATTATGTAATAAATAGTATGAATTACTATTTATACACTTTCTAGAAAAACATCCATTCTGATGCCTTAGTAGAGCGACCTATATAAGTATCAACCAAATAAGGTAATAAAAAAATCTTCCACACTTATGTAATCCAGTCTTTAAAAAAAGCGTATAATTTTTTTCGATTATCATCTATACTAGAGCTATGCGCATGTAAAATAATAGTTTTAAATCCAGCTAACTTAGCAATTAAAATAGGAATAATATTAACATAAGATTGATGAAAATGAATAATATGATTACCTTCTAAAATTAATTGTTTCATTTTTTTATAAAAAAACGAACTACATGATAAGGTCTACTAACCATTTCTACATTATAATTTGCATTAAAATTTGAGGGCTCATCATAACTCAGTAATGTTAATTCAAATCCTTTTTTATCAATCATTCTATATAATTGAAGGACATAAGATGTTAATCCCCCCATATCTTTATCAATAGGAAGTTCTATTACCTTTATCATAGTCAATATTTTATCTCCCAAACAATTTACGTTTTAAGAATAAGCCACCTTTTTTAATCCAATTTTGTGGCTCCATAAAGGATACATTTTGTTCTTTATAGTCGATATTATTTGCTTCAATCCATACGTCGAGCAAGATTTCGCTTACGAAACCATAGATGCGAGCTTCATATGTATCATAATCGGAAATATCGACGCGATGTTCGATTTCTTCTAATATAGAGAACATCCACTCGCAGTATTGATCGAAAGAGGTCGCGACGCATGACGAACATATTAAACATATGCGCCCATGTACGATGACAAACCTTTTTTGAAAGCAGCACTATATTCTGGATATTTTTTTCAGCAATAATTTGCTCTGCCGCATCAAGACCATCGCTATGATGAGCATTATTATAGTGAGAACGGTTAGATTCAATATAATATTTACGCTTATCCGCTACGACTACAGGATACTCTGAAAGTAGTTGTTCCCAATCCTTACCTCTAAGTATTTGATTCTTTTTTTATCCGCTACAGAACGCACCTCTTTGCGCGTAAAGTAACGTCTGTAATGCACGAGACCGATATAGTCCGCATCAAGGTTTTTTCCAAGCCCAATAAAGGCCTGTTAATTCGCAGTAATTTGCATTTTTTTGAAGAGATATTATCTCCCGTATGATCGCCAGTATAACCAATATCAGCCTTGCCTTCTCTACCTACATGGATTGGCATGTATACGGAGTCTTCTGGCATCCAATATTGTTTATGTGTAGCTACTAAAATCTTAATATTCACTAGTACTCTCCTACATGAGTGTTGCTTCTCAAATCTATACCAACGATAGGATCAAATCTTATGCTAATTCCTTTTCAACCAATGCTAAGGCACTAGCAATGACCTTATCCATATCGTAGTATTTGTATTCCCCTAAACGACCACCAAAAATAACATTGGAAATCGTTTCAGCCTTTTTAACATATTTAGCGTAAAGATTCAAATTCTTTACATCATTTACTGGATAATAGGCTTCTTCACCAATTTTCCAGTCCTTTGGATATTCTTTAGTTACATATGTAACAGGTTGTGTACCAAATTCAAAGTGTTTATGCTCGATGATACGCGTATAAGGAATATCACCTTCTGTATAGTTCACAACAGCAACACCTTGATGATTTTCCTCTTCAAGACGTTCTGTTTCAAAATGAAGGCCACGATATTCTAAAACACCTTCAGAATAACCAAAGTATTCATCAATAGGACCTGTATAGATAATTTTATCTGCCAAGGCTTCATATTCTTCGCGATGTTTGAGGAAGTCTACGTCTAAACGAACTTCGATGTCCTCTAACATGCGTTCAATCATCTTCGTATAACCGCCCATAGGAATGCCTTGGAAACGGTCATTAAAATAATTGTTATCGTATGTATAACGAACCGGTAAACGCTTAATGATGAAAGCTGGCAATTCTGTACATTTGCGGCCCCATTGTTTTTCCGTATAGCCTTTGATGAGCTTTTCGTAAATGTCTGTACCTACAAGGCTAATGGCTTGTTCTTCTAAGTTCTTTGGTTCACTTGTAATAGCAGCCCGTTGTTTCGTAATAATGTCCTGTGCCTCTTTTGGAGTTCGAATATTCCACATTTTAGAGAAAGTATTCATATTAAACGGCAAATTGTACATTTCACCTTTATAATTTGCTACAGGGCTATTTACATAGTGATTGAACTCAGCAAATTGATTAACATAGTCCCACACATGCTTTAAGGATGTATGGAAAATATGCGCACCATACACGTGAATGTTGATGTCATCTTTGCTTTCACAATATAGATTACCTGCAATGTGATTGCGACGATCGATAACAAGTACAGATTTACCACGCTTGTGTGCTTCATGGGCAAATACAGTACCAAATGGGCCTGCCCCAACTACTAAATAATCGTATTTCATTAATAGGCCCCTTTCGATTTAACGACAGCCAAGACGGTTTTCAATAAATACACAATATCAATCCACACGGACCAGTTATGAACATACCAAGAGTCCATTAACACGCGTTCTTCATAGGTAGTATCGCTACGACCGCTTACTTGCCATACACCAGTAATCCCTGGTGGTACAAGGTAAAAGTCGTTAATATAGTCTCCGTATTTTACGATTTCATCACGCACAATAGGACGTGGCCCTACGAGGCTCATATCCCCAACGAGAACATTCCATAATTGTGGCAATTCATCGAGACTCGTTTTGCGAAGGAATTTACCAATTCTTGTAACGCGAGGATCATCTTTCAATTTGAAATCTCGTTCCCATTCCTCACGAGCTGCAGGGTTTTCTTTCAAATATACCTCCAATGCTTCTTGTGCATTAGGCACCATAGATCGAAATTTATAGCATGGGAACTCTTTACCCCCTTGTCCAACGCGCTTGTGACCAAATACAATAGGACCTGGAGAATCTATATAAATCAATATAGCTACGATAGCAAGGATTGGTAATATCAAGATGCCTCCACATACAGTAGCTCCAATATCAAAGATACGTTTCATAACACGGTTGGATTTACGTGCCAAATTATTTTGTACACGTAATATGACAGCTTGCTCTTCCATCATGCCACGAGCCGTAATGTTACTTGTTGGCAAACCGAATAATTCAGGAACAAAGGCTACGCGTTTGACCAATAATTGAAGTCGATTAATTAAGGCTACTAATTTTTTAGACTCAAGACCTGGTGCACAAATAAGAACAGTTTGTATACCCGTATCTTTGATAACATTTTCTACATCATTAAAAGTACCAAGGCATGGATATTCTTTAGCAATAGATGCAGATTTAGGATTATCATCTACATAACCAATAATTTTATAATACGAAACAGGCATACGCTGTAACGATTTATTAACTAATTCCGCTGTTTTTCCAGCACCCACTAATAGTACAGGGATATACAAAATCTGAAGAGCATTTAAAATTTTATGAGATATAAATCTAAATACAGTAATAAATAACATAATAAATATATAGCTAAATCCTACAAATAAGCGCGATACATCATTCGTTACATGGCCTGTATACATCAAAACAATAGCTGCAATGACACCAATTGTGACACTCCGAAATACGGTTTTAACTTTATCCCAGTAGGGTTTATCTATCTGATAGGAACCATTCAAATATAAAGTTACTAAAAATACGATAGGTACAATGATAAAAGTATAGATACTTTCTAACTTAAAATGAGGGCTCACCTCAATCAATGATAAAGATATCCGCAAATGATAGGCGGATAAGAGTCCCAATATGATAGCTATATAATCAACAAATATAGTTACCAACATTGTAATAGCCAGTCTAACATTCTGATGTCTACATATTGTCATAGTATCCCAAAAATAAAGAAGATTGTTCGCTTAATACACTCATTAAGTAAACAACCTTCTTTCTTCTACTAATAACTAACAATCTCACTAAATAATTATCAGTATTAGTATACTATAGATTCATATATTATTCATTTAAACAATTTATAAAGTGGAATTTATGACACATGTGGTCTTTCACACAACATATCGATTGGTTTAGTTCGTTGGTTAGTAACTGTTAGTTCCATTTCTTTTGATACCACATCATACGAACAATGAGTAGCAACATAATCGGAAGCGCATTTCCCCATAGATTCTCGCAACGATTTATTATCAAATAGTTCTGCAATACGTTTCACATATTGTTCTACATCATGAACAGGGACACGATATCCTGTTATGTCATCAAAAATTAAATCGTCATTGCCACCAATATCTGAACTTACGGTTGCTAATCCACTACTCATAGACTCTAGTAAAGATGTTGGTAACCCCTCATGTTCAGAAGGAAAAATGTACACATCAGATATGGCATGATATTCTGCTACATTATCGACTTCTCCTGTAATAATAATGGAATCATTACATTCATGACTTACACGACGCGCTTCATCAAGTAGTGTATTTTCACCACCACCAACAATATAAAATTTAGCATCAGGGTATACTGAATGTAATCGTTTCCACACCTCAAGTGCTAATAATATACCCTTATTTTTTGCAACACGAGCACAAAATAATAGTACTGGTGTATTCTTATTTAATCCTACTGCTAATTTATGCTCTTCTTTGTTTATAGGTGATACATAAGGATATAAATTAGTATTAATGCCATGTGGGATGATAGATATTTTATCAGCATCTATATGAGCATCTGTTATAAAACTATCCCGAATTTCATGAGTTGTAGCAATATAATGATTACAAGACCCAAACAGTCTATTTCTAAAGGACTCTGTATTATTAAAAAGTTCTGCTTTCCCCGTTAGAGCAAGGGTTACTGGTTTTCCTGTTATTTTAGCAATCAAAATAGCCCATACGGCAAACTTAGGTCGGCCGATGATGTAATATGCATCTGTATGACGATGTGTTGTCATTAGACGAATGATAATTTCTAACCATCTAACACCACCATGTAAACGGACTAAATCTATACATCCATCATATAATTCTCTAGCTTTTGTAAACCAATATTTCTTTTTTGCCATGATGGTTACATTATGCCCCATACGAATTAATTCTTTTGCATGATTCAAACCATGTCGTTCTCCACCACTTTGATTTGGCATGCCAGATTTATCAAATTTTTTACCAACTGCAAAGTCTTTTATTAATAATACTATATTCATAGTACACTCCATTTATTATTTATCGAAAAAGGGCCTCATTTGTAATCTAACTTTTTTATATTGTTTCTTACGTTTCTTATGATCTATGTGATATGACAATTTTTCACGTAACCACCATAAACCATATCCAAGCCATGCAATGCAAGACTTATTATAATACCTAATGGCGGAATAAATAGAAGAATCATTAACTAATTCACATCGTAACTGCATATAAGAATGCGTGTTCACATATACTTGAATATCATGTCCATCAATTTCTATTCCATTACAATACCATTTAATTGAGAATTATCTACCTGTAATACAGTTCCTGATAAGGAGTTTCCACAATATACTTCTACTATAGGCTGAGACTCACCACTATAATGAGACCATTCATATGCAAAATGTCCATCTATCATAATCTGTAAATACGTATAATTATCTGTACCATCAGATTCGTTAGCCCCATTACTATTCATAGGACCACGATACCAAAATACTTGATCACTATTAATAAGTCTCATGCTACGTCTATAGGCAGCTTGTGAAACATGAAATCCTAAACCCATATATAAAGGATTAGCCACCAAGTGACGTTGTTGACAACTAGCAGGAATAGGGATTCTAATTCTATCATTCCAATTTAAATTATCACTTGGTGTTGTTTGATGAGAGCCTAAAACTAAAGGATTCATTTTTGTGGAATATAAATGAGGTGAAAACCAATCATCAATTGATTCATAGGCGGTCCCATACGCAAACCCTGTATATAATTTAATATTAGAGCTTCGATGCCACAACGCTTGTATTACTTCGAGCACGCTTATTTCACACTGTCTATGATCTCTATGGGAATCAAATCCTGTACTAATTATACAATTCGGAGATACAAGTTCAATTACTCGCTTTATATCTTCTATTAATGTATGCCAAGAGATATGACGTCCTCCATAATAAATAGTAGAGTCATTAACACCTCTATCATTCTTATAACATTGTTCATATACCGATATAGCATCTGAACCACAGTCTGGATAGTTTAAGAAATGTATATTACAGCTTGGAATACCTAAATAATTAGCTACATCTAATGCTTCACAATTCCGTAATGGTACTTCATAATCCCAGTCTCCATTTGTCATATACGCAATATGAACATGTATTCCTTCTTCAATAGCGCCAACAATGGTAGCACCAGCCGTATTAATTTCATCATCCTGATGAGGTACAATAACTAATAACGTATCGCCCCCAAAAAACTTTCGATACGAAAAACTATTCATGTTAATATCCTCTAACAATGTAATGTCTCTAATCTATATTCTTTACTTTACTAAGACTCGCAACAACAATACCTAAAAAGCCAAACAATATATGCATAGCATATTTATTTACAATACCTGAATCGACTTGTCCATGAATAGTAGTAGATACAAAAGCCCATAAAAAAGAGGGTAGCAAACAGCTTTCTGGGTTTTTATTAAATTCTTTAATAATATATGCAAATAAGCCTATTGTAAAAATAAGATAACCAATGCCTCCGACTACACCTGTAGTAGAGAAGAAATAGGCTATATTATTATGTGGCATAGGAAGATCTCTTTCTTTGGCCTCATCAAATATATAATGATTTTTGATACATATATTGCCAATTAGACCAACCAACACCTAACATAGGATAGTCTTGCCACATATTATATGATGATTTCCACAGTAGAATACGTTCTCCATCATATGATCTTGATGGTAATCCTGTCATACGTTCTATAGTTTTACTTAAATTATTATCAATATTGACAGATTGTGATAATTTTTGTCCACCTACATCATGTTTAGCTACTATATTAGCACCATATAATCCAAATCCTAAACATATTATAGACAAAAGTACTATTAACGTACGATAATTAAATATTTTTCCAATATTTAATTCCATAAAAAAAGACCTACAATACAACCACCAATACAAAATCCAAGTGTAGCACCACGTGATTGTGCCCCTAAAAAAATGGTATAACACTAATAACAATAGTAAGGATTTGAAATATCAGAGAATATTTATAACAAATTTTTTTCTCTGATTTCCATTTATAAAAAAACTCCATCTACATGCCAGAATAGCTATTGGTAAAGCAAATTCAACAATTTGACCAAAATCATTAGGGTTAACAAAGGTACTTGTAATTCTACCATTTCAATCATATTTCCCATAAATATGGATTTAATCTGTATCCATCCTTTTTATGGATAATGCTATCAATGCTAAACTACTCCCTGTAAAAAAAGCTAATTCTGATTTATCTTTTATATATCCAAAAAAATAGAGGAATACATGGTAATGCCCAATATATATATTTCCATGTGTCATGAATGTTGGGCCCACCATGATAATAAGCCGATATAAGTAGCGTTAGAAAAAAATATACCTAATATCAATAATATTGTTTTTTTGAAATATTACCAATACGTTTAAAAGTTACGATATTTCCAATAGTATACAATTTCTCCTACTATTAATAAAAGCCAGTGAAATACTATATCCTGCATTCGAACTACTTAATAATAAGAAAAATGAATAAATTCCTAATAAAATAGATACTATTGTATCTATTTTTAATACCCCACTATTATTCATTAATACTCCCCCTATGTTTTCTATTTTATAAACGGCAGTTGTTTATCTTTATCTGATAATATAGGATTTTCTATTCCCCATTCAACACCAATTGTAGGATCATTCCAACGATAGCCACCTTCAGCTTCAACGTGGTAATAATTATCTGCTTTATAAAGAAACTCTACATCTGGTGTCAACGTAACAAATCCATGGCCAAAGCCACGAGGAATTAATAATTGTCGTTTATTATCTGCAGATAGTTCTACTGAAATCCATTGTAAATATGTACTGCTATCCGCCCGTAAATCAACAGCCACATCTAACACAGCACCTCGAACACACCGAACTAATTTAGCTTGTGCCCATTCACCTGTTTGAAAATGAATGCCTCTTAATGTCCCTTGTTCAGCAGAAAAAGATTGATTATCTTGAACAAAATTTATATCAATCCCTAATTCATGTAAAACTCGTTCATTCCAACTTTCAAAAAAATAACCACGATGGTCACCAAATACACGGGGTTCTAAAATGTATACACCCTTTAATTTTGTCTCTATTTTATTCATGACTTTCATTCCATTCTGCTAACATTCGATATAATGCATCTTGCCATGTAGGCATAGTTATTCCTAACTCTATTAATTGACTCATATCTAAACGACTATTTAATGGACGCTTAGCTGGTGTAGGATATTCAACACTAGGGATTCTATGGATTTTACAATCTATTTTTTGTTGTTTAACTATTTCTTGTGCAAAATCAGCCCAGCTACAAACACCCTCATTACGAACATGGTAGGTTCCATACGATTGAGTTCCTAGTAATTGTAATATTACATGCGCTACATCAACTGTATACGTAGGGGAACCGATTTGATCATCAACTACAGACAATGATTCTCGTTCATTACTAAGTCGAATCATTGTTTTAACAAAATTATTGCCGTGATTACTAAATAGCCATGATACACGAATAATAAAATGTCGTCGTATATTATTACGTACCCAGGCTTCACCTTCTGCTTTTGTTCTACCATACCAATTAATAGGATTAATCGATTCATCAACAGTATGGAAATGAGTGCCTAAGCCATCAAATACATAATCTGTACTAATATACATCATAATAATACCAAACATTTTCGATAGCATTACTAATTTTTCAGTACCTACTACATTCACATAATAACAATCCCTTTGATTGTTCTCTGCTTGGTCTACTGCTGTATAAGCAGCACAATGAATTATATGTGTTGGTTTGTATTTTAAAATATACTCATTCATCTGCTTAGAGTTGAGTAAATCAAATTCATTTCTAGTAGGAGAAACGTAATTAATATGATATGTTTCAAGTAATTTAATGATGTCACTGCCTAATTGTCCTGTGCCACCTGTAACTAATATCTTTGGTTTTTTTCGTTTATCGGAAAGAGTATCTTTAATATGTTGTTCTATTTCTTGCATAACGGCCGCCACCAATCTTCATGATTTAAAAACCATTGTATCGTTTGAGCAATACCTTCTTCAAACGACATTTCTGGAACCCAGCCTAATTCAGTAGTAATCTTAGTTGGATCTATAGCATACCGCAAATCATGACCCGGTCTATCTGTAACATACGAGATGAGGGATTCCGGCTTGCCAAGTATTGATAAAATCGTCTTAACAACTGTCAAATTGTCTCGTTCATTATGTCCACCTACATTATAGACTTCTCCAACCGTACCTTTACGTATAATTAAATCAATAGCTTTACAATGGTCTAATACGTATAACCAATCACGTACATTAGATCCATTCCCATATACGGGTAATTGTTTATCGTGTAACGCATTGATAATCATAACTGGTATTAATTTTTCAGGAAAATGATAAGGACCATAATTATTAGAGCAACGTGAAATGGTTATAGGTAAATCAAAGGTTCTAAAATAGGCTAATACTAATAAATCTGCACTTGCTTTTGATGCAGAGTAAGGACTTGATGCATGAATAGGTGTTTCTTCTGTAAAGAATAATTCTGGTTCATTCAGTGGTAAATCCCCATATACTTCATCTGTAGAAACTTGATGGAATCGTTTTGTTCCAAATTCTTTACATAAATCTAATAATACCTGTATTCCTAATACATTTGTTTTTATAAATATATCAGGTTCTGTAATTGAACGATCAACATGACTTTCAGCAGCAAAATTAACAACAATATCTGGATGATATTGTTCAAATATATTACGCATACTTATTCTATCTGTAATATCTATATGATGGAATCGATAGTTTGATTTATTTTTTATCATTTCAAGAGTCGATAAATTCCCTGCATATGTGAGTGCATCCACACAAATAATTGTATCCTCTGGATAGCGATTCACCATATAATGCATAAAATTACCGCCAATAAATCCTGCACCACCAGTAACAATAATGTTCATTTCAATTTCCTATCCTAATAACAACCCATCTGCAACGCGTTGTAAGTACTGCCCATAAGGAGATTTACCATATTTATCAGCACTTTTACGCAATTCTTCAATAGAAATCCAGCCTTTTTTGAAAGCAATCTCTTCTATAGCAGCTACATTAATACCTGTACAAGTTTCTACTGTGCGCACATAATTAGTAGCTTCATATAAACTTTCAATAGTCCCAGCATCCATCCAAGCATATCCTGTACCTAGTGGAACAACTTGTAATTGTTTATTTTCTAAATATATACGATTTAAATCTGTAATTTCTAATTCACCACGTTTAGATGGTCTCAATGTTTTTGCATATTCAACCACATGATGATCATAAAAATATAAACCAGTTACAGCATAATTAGATTTTGGATGTATTGGCTTCTCTTCGATAGAAACAGCTTCACCTTCATCATTAAACTCAATAACACCAAATCGTTCTGGATCATGAACATAATATCCAAAAACAGTGGCTCCTTGCTTTGTTTGAGCCGCTTGTTTTACTAACTGTTCAAACCCTGCGCCATAAAAAATATTATCACCCAGTACCATCGCACAAGAATCACCATTTATAAAATCTTCACCTAATAAAAAGGCCTCTGCCAATCCATTAGGATGTTCTTGTACCTTATATTGTAATTGCAAACCAAACCGACTACCATCACCAAGTAATCTTTCAAAGTTTGGCAAATCTTGGGGCGTTGAAATAATTAAAATTTCATTGATTCCAGCTAACATCAATGTAGATAAAGAATAATAAATCATTGGTTTATCATAAATAGGTAATAATTGTTTAGATGTTACTAAGGTAAGTGGATATAAACGTGTACCACTACCACCTGCTAAGACGATGCCTTTCATATAGTCCCCTCATATATATAAATTAATGCAAATAAAGCCTTCTATAGTTAATTTTTAACATAGAAGGCTTTTACATTTTAATTATAATGTTTTTATTTCATGAAATTTTTGCTGAAAATTGATTATAAATTATCATTAGTCATTATTTTTATAGTAATTATTATAATCATGACCTTGTATTACTCGATTACGATTACTATTAAACTGGGAATTAATTATACTACGACTAGCATCAAAACCATTCACACGAATATCTAGTAAATCCATAATTGTATGAGGTAAATCATCCGTCATATATGGTCTATGTTGTGCATCCAGAATTTTTTTCCATAATTCTGGATGATTTTCTTTAAATTTATCTGTACCATACATAATCATTGGAATCTCAAGCATATACCGATTTAACTGGCCATCTCCATGACCAATAAGTTTAGAATCCTTTTCATACACACTTTCACCATGATCAGAGATATAAATAATTAATGTATCTGTATCATCAAACTTTTTAAAAATTTGAGTTAATACATAATCATTATACAATACTGTATCATCATAAGCATTTCTTTCAAAGTCAGCTTTTGTATTAGTTGGTTCTAATTCAAATTTTCTCCAATTTGGTGGAACTCGCCGATCATAACTTGCATGTGACCCCATTAAATGAATAGTATAAAATTGCTTATCACTAGTATTTTTGTGACTTAACTTTATCAATGATAGGAAACAATTTTTTTCATCATATGAATCATATAAATCACTAGTACTGTCACGCAAATATGTATACTCTTTATAATCATTTCGATTTGCTAAAAAAATTAGCTACACTTACCCAGTTACCAGATGATTCCTGATTAGATAACCAACTTGTATGATATCCAGCTTTCTTTAATATATCAATTAGATTTAATGTATTATACCATTTATCAGGATTTTTCATAATGATGCAAAGAATAGATTTCAGATAATGATGCTGTTGTATATGCATGAGGTGATACTACATCTGTAAATACAGCAATCTTATGATTTTTTTAGCTAATTGATCTAAAACCAGGTGTTGTATCTCTATCATATCCATATAAATGCATATGATTTCTGTTTTCTGATTCTCCAACGATTAATACAATATTAGAATTCCTTTTCCAACATGTTGAACTGTTAAATTTTCATTTTGCTCATTAGTATACCGTTCTAAATTTTTCAAGTTCTTCCCTTTGTTGTACAGCATCTTTCATAGAATAATATATGCTTTGTACAGGCATCGCATAATGACTCATTGTATTTTTTTAGCTATAAAAAAACTATGCCACAAATCCATCCTATGCAAGCTAAATATGTACAAATTTTTAAAAAAATGTATGTTTACTAGTGATTTTTAGATTTTTATTAAGTAGCAAATACCGTAAATAACTAATATAGGGATAATTATAGATACTAAATTAATTACAGAAATATACGTAGCTATATATTCACTTGCTTCTGAATAGGTAGTCTCTAATATTGGTATGATAAAAGCTGGTGTAATATTAGATTTATACATATATGTAATATATATGCCTAAAATATCCGATATAATAATAACACCACTAAATATACAATACAAAAAAGCCGACGCAACCAACTAAGTTTAATACGACTACACAGTAAAAGCAAATAAGGTAAAAAAATCCCTAAAAAGAATATCAAACAAAGTAAACTATGTGATACAAATTCTATTTTTTTCCCAATTTTTTTGATAGTAACCAATATAGTTTATCTTCATTATTATTTCTGGAATTATAGTTATAAATAATAATGAATAGATAAATATAAAATTTTTCATATAAAGTACTTTTTACAGTCCCCATAATATTTTTTTAAATATGTCATCAATCTCTCCTATGAATTACAAACTCGAACTAATAACTCTTCCCATTTGTTCCATATAGACTGAGGGGCATATTGTTCCATATGAATACGACCAGCTTTTCCCATTTCTGCACGTAATTTTTGATTTTTCATCAATTGTTCTAATGCATCACTAAAAGGCTTAATACCATCATCGCACAATATACCTGTTTTACCATTAATAATTAATTCATTAACAGCTGGACATGATTTATATCCTATCGCAGGTAACCCCATACTCATAGCCTCACCGAGTGATAAACCAAACCCTTCATAAGCACTAGGGAAGGCAAAAATATCACCTTGTTGTAAAATACTTGGTACATCTGTTGATGTTCCCTTAAGATGAACTTGTTTCTCTAAGTTATTTGAAGCTATCAAATATTCTAATTCCTTTTTATATATTTTCCGATCTTCTGCTCCCCAAATTTCTACAGACCAATTCGGATATCGTTTTGCTAATGGTGCAAAAGCTTCAATCAATATATGAGGTCGTTTATGATTTTTATCTAGTCTAGCAACAAATATTATTTTATAATTATCTTTTTTACGTAACAAATCAGCTTCTTGTTCATACCTAGGAATCGCATTGCCAATCACAATTGTTTTAGCATTTGGTAAATGATTTGTTATATGCGTTGCAAATGATGGTAACAATACTTGATTTATTTTACTTTGTTCAATAGCAGGGATTTCTTCTACTGGATATATATGAAAATAATCCTCTGGATCACCATGACTCATGGTAATGACCGGTATGGTTACTTTCAAATCAATTAGTAAGGCTTTTGATGCAGCTGGTTGAAACGAAACAATAACATCCGGCTTTGTTCTATTTAATACAGATTGTAAATTATCTAATAAATAATTTTTAGTAAAATCATTATTTACAGCTCTCGCTTTTCGTGTATCTATAGATCGTAATAACTCACGTTTTAGTTTATACCATAATGGAATAGATTTAGATTTTCCTTCATAATGACATAAATCATAGGTTTCTACCGCCATATCTACTGGATAATAAAAATTACCAGTCCTTACGTCACTATATACCAAACTCACACTATGACCACGACGATGCATTTCATTAGCAAATGATGCTGTAACTTTTGCTAATCCCCCTGTATCATCAACCATTTTAGTCAAATTAGCTAATAAAATACGCATTATATATCCTCTTCTATAGAACTATTAATCAAAGATAATAACCTTCGAAATTAATCGGTCTATTGTATAATTCTGACGAACACATCTTTGCACCATTTAATGCAATACATTGACGCTCTTTATCATGACATAAAAAAAATAAGAAATTTTATTTATTAACTCTTCCATATTAGAGTAATCTTCATAATCAACACCAGCTTTTATATTTAATCTATTAGTATCTTTCTTGTCGGTTAATAAAAAAATTTCCATTTCCCATTATTTCGAAAGATCTACAATTCAACCCAGTATGATTTTTGATTATGTATATTTAAACAAATTCTACTTTTTCTATATAAATCAACAACCTTATTAGGTTCTAATTTTTTTGATTATGAACATATTTATATAAATCAGGGTACTTATATCTAAATTTTTATAGAACCTATTATTTGTTGCAAATAATGATTTGAATGCCAAAAGTGGCCATATAATGCAAATTTATAATTATTCTTAATACACAATTGTGCTATAGTATTTAAAATAGATAATCTATAAGTACTACCGGCTACAAGACCTACAAAACAAATATCATACTCATAACTTTTTCTGTTTAGTTAAATCATCAGATGCAAATAAGTTACGACCAGCACCAAATGGTAGGTATTCAATATCTATATCATATAGTTGTTTAGCATATTCTATATCTGTAGGTTCAAATGTATAAATTTTTATTATATTTTTTTACAATATTTGGCATATATTCACCATGTTGCATCGTATCTACATACCAAACATTAATTTTTAGCCTGCTCTAAAAATCGTATCATCATAAAGATTTCTCTTTTGTTCATCATAATACTCATTTATAGATAAAATATAAGAAATATTTTTCTCGTTGTAATAATTTTAATAATTCATTACGTTGGGCTATAAAATCACGGCTACTATCAACTATAAATGGAGTACATTTTATCTGATTTATAGTTAAAAGCCTCTAAAAAAACTATTTAAGAATATTATATTACTTTTTATCTAGTACTAAGCATATATGCATATAATCCCCTAATATTATTTCAAATATTTCTTTAAATTGTCCCTAATTTGTTCTTCGTATTTATTTAGTAATTCATAACGCTTCCGATATTGACTACGTTTTTGTGATTTAATTTCTTCAATCGGTTTTCTATATTCTTCCAATGGAATTGTAAAGAATCGTGGGTCGTGTGTAACTGTGCCACCAATGTCTTCCCACAATGGATCGAGTTCAGCTACCTTTGCCTTATGTCCACGCACCATGTGCGTATTAGCATAGAAACCTTCATCAGATACGGCGTACATGGATTGCACTTTACAGTATTTAGCGAGTTCCCGAATCAAAAATACGATAAAGTTTTTTGGACGATAGCCAAACATTTTCTTTGTAATATGTTTTGCGTTATCTAAACCATCTTTATACCCTTGGATTGTACCAATCCACAATGCCGGTTCCCCTTCTAGACCTTTGCCGAGGCGAATATTCGCATGGTATACGCCTTGGTCCCCTAGTTGTAACAGAATAGTAAATAGACCTTCCTTACGTTGGCCGGTCATAAAGTTAAGGTGTGCGGTCATATTTAAGTCAGCATCTTTCCATAGTAGAATGCCTTGTTTTGATCCTTCAGGTTTTAATTCATCCGGATTATATAGCATTTCGATAGTCTCAGGCCTAAATACATCTTCTAATGCTGTAAAGTGATTCTTTACCGCATCAATGCGTTCACGCAATGTAGATTCTTTAAACAAGAATATACGGCTCATCAACTCATACAGGCCTTCTTGTTTATCTAAAATATGTTGATCTGGTGCATAGCTTTCAAAAAAAGCCTTATATTCCATCATCTCTTGCTTGTGGCCTACAGTTCGAAAGAAATGCAAGATTACGCGACGTGTTTCACGCCACGATTTTTTCCCATAAATAGCTCGACCATTAGCCCATTGGTCTTTTATATATTGAAACATACACTCTCCTAAAAATATAACAAACTAAAAAGCTTTTTATATTAAATATATTTAAACCTATATTATTTATATGACTTAGTAATATGTTTTTTTCAAATTATCTATCATTTTTTTATTTGATCGACGGTATTCAAACTTGTATGATACAATTTACTCTTAGTTTTGCCTGTACTCATAATCAATTTGTTTTCTTCTAGCACCTCTAGTGCTTTATAAACTTTATATCTCGTAAATTGCGCCTTATTTACTATAGCTGTTACGGATAAAAAAATGATTCGGATTCTTTTAATATATTATAAACTTCTTTAGCTTCATCAGATAAATTAGGCACGGTTGTAATAGTATCCACACCCCATATAGTAAGTTCCGTTTTAAATACATCAGTATCTAGTTCTGGTTGCCTATAATCATATTGATTTGGAATTTGAAATATAATAGGTCCTCCTGAACCAATACGTTCAGATAGACCAATACGTCTAAATAAATTAACTAATAAATCATTTCTAGGGTTTGATGTTCCACCTGTAATAAACTCTTCTAATTCTACTCGTAAACATCCAGGATTTTTTTAAATTTATAGAAAAAAAGTCACTAACTTCTATAACTATGTCAGATAAACTACTATGATAATCTGCATGAACTAGACAATTAATAAGGGCTTCTCTAATAGCCGTAATAAAATTATCATAAGATAATCTCTCTATACCATCAATTAACTTAAATGGAGTATTAATAGCTGAGACTAATTTATCCATAACAACTAAATAAAATTCAAACACGTTTAAATCTATATATTGACTATCGCCAAAAAGCGACCCTATCTTTCCATCTATCTTGAATATTATAAATACCACGTTTATCAATATAATCTAAATGAAATTTAGGAAAACGACTTCTTATAGCTTCTTCTCTTCCAAAAAAATAAAAAGAGCGACTTCAGTTAACTTATACTTTCTTTCATCATTTCTATCTATACATCTAACACCTATAGCGGTTAGTAATTCTTCATTAGACATATTGGTATATTTATCATTTTTTTATTAGAAATATATTGTCTATATTTTTTGTATTGTCTCTGATGATAAATCTTCTATTGTATAATTATCTAAAAAGCGCCGAATCTTGGTTACTATTTTTTTATCTCTAAAGAAGGTACTAATTTGCTCTTCTGTAGCAATACGATCGCCTTCATATAATCTGATATATGTTTTTATTAGGATTATTATTCAAAAAAATATTGGTTTATCGCTAATATGAGCCTCTGGAACTTTAATATGTATAATAGATCTACCATTATCTAATTTTTTTGCTCTATATGTCTATTATCTAATATATTCTTACTAATCTTCTCTCTATTATTAATAGTATTCCAAAAATCTTGAATTATTTTTAGGAGCATTACTAACTCCAACTTCTTCATAATTTCCATTATCTTCAGAAACACCAAGAATTATTAAACCACCTTTAGTATTAGCAAACGCCGAATATGTTGGCCATATATCACCTGGTAATTTATCAAATGATTCCTTATATTCAATATTTTTCATTTTTCATGTACTAAATCAAAATCTTCAAAATTTACCAACTTATAATTCACCTCAATTCGTCGTATAAATTTAAGTATTTCAAAAAGATTGTCAAAAGATTGTCAAAAGATTATTTTTTTACTATAAGCGCTTATTTTTATCTATGTTTTTTTGGATTATCTAATCTATCAATATAATAATTTCAAAAGATTATCAAAAGATTGTTTCAAAAAAATTATTGTATAGTTATACATTAATAATCGAATCAATCATTCGTTTATGTCCAAAGTCTTCATTGGCTTGTACCAAACCTACCTCATATATGTCTGGATGTTCAATCATTTTATTTGCAAATTGTTCTAACCCAGCGCGAATTGTATCTACTGAAGATATATCTAAGCTTTCACCAACATGATAATCGCGCAGCACCTCAGGATTGATTTCAGGCGATACTAAGGCCGGTTTATAAAACCCGATAGCCGTGTAGAGCATGGCGCTCCCAGTGATAGCGATACCGTTCAGCACCATATGGCATCAAGATGGCATCTACGTCGAGTAAGGCCTTGTCCCAATCGGGGCCGATGAGGTTCGCATGTAGGAATGAAAGCCCTGGCACGTCCTTATATTCTTCAGCGATAGCATCAAACAGTTCGCCGTCCTCAGGTTTAGCCGTTGCCCCTTGTACCAACAGTTCCACGGGACCTGTAAAGGTAGCCGTTTTGAAAGCATCCAATAGAGGGATAATATTTTTTTCCTTGCGGAATTGACCGAAAAAACCAAGACGAAGTGGCGTATGTGTAGAGAAGGTTGGCGTTTCGCCTGTTGATGGCGTAAACACAGGAGGCAAGATAGGACGTACACGCGGTAGATCACTGCGCAGCATATCGTCGCGCAAGGTGATAACATCTAGGTAAATATTTGAATATCGATTAGCACGTTCTGCTTGTTTCAAGAACCGTACGTTTTCACCCTTGCCAATGCCATGGAAAATAAAATGAACTGGTACCTTTGCATGTTTTAGAGGCGTATCCAATAGCGCCTTTATATAACGATACGTAGAGGTTGGAATAATCAGCGCATCACAATTATGTTTCTCCAATTTCTTAGCAGCCGAAGTAAACCATGCACGACGACGTCGTTCACGTAATAGAGACAAGAACGGTTTTTTCCATTTCGATGCACCTGCATAAGTCACTACCTCTCCGCCCTCAAGATAGATAACCTCAACGCCATAATCAACCTTAAAGGTAAAGTTCTCCGGCACCATCAATACCGGTTCATGACCTTGGCGTTTTAATTCATTGATGATCATGCGGTCAAATTCCACCTCATGACCGGCAGGCATAATGATACTTTCCAAAATGGCTACGCGCATTGTGGTCCTTCCTTTCTCATACTCACACTCGTCTGTATTCAGAAATTATAGTTTCCCATTAGATTTCAATAAATAGTATAGTTTTACATACTTAATCATTGTGTAGAAATAGTGATTCACAGATAGAATAAATCCCATTTTTCCATCTAAAAAACCTCTATCTAGAATATAAACTTTAAAGAAAGCCCATGCTGGACGAATCATAATATCTTTAATAAAAAGAACAGGATTTTTCCTGCATCTTTATATTTTTCAGCGACTAAAGTAGTATAATTATTAAATTTATTGAAGTACTGATGCCAATTATCATAAGTAAAATGATACATTGGTCCTTTTAATTTATCTTCTTCATAAGGAGTTATAATTGCTGGATGTACATATCCTTCTACATAACTACCTTCTGCAGGCATAAGACGTAATACATAATCAGGACGCAATACACCATGTGTAGCCTTATTATGATGAAACTTATTTCTTCGTTGCATCCAAAAGGCCTTAGGTTCATCTTTTTGTACAGCTTTTATTATATTGTTTGCAAGTTCTTTAGAAATACGTTCATCAGCATCTAAAAATAATATCCATTTAGATTTAGCTTGTTTTATACCAAATGTCTGTTGACCACCCCAATCACCATTCATGGCATGATGTATAACTCGAGCTCCCATAGATTCAGCAATTTCAATAGTTTTATCAGTACTTCCATCATCAATAACAAGTACTTCATCTGCAAATTGTACAGTTTCAATACAATCTCTAATATTTTGTTCTTCATTTTTAGCTAAAATGATAACTGTTACTGTCGCCATTTATATCCCCTATTTTTTATTTGTATAATACCTCATTAACCACGCTGACAAAGAACGCCAATAATCAGCCTCTTTTGTATGATTATCAATAGGACGAATGTATTCAACTTCGTCTGCCATATACTCTTGATATTGTCCATAATCTTCACGAACATCGCCTACCATATTATTAGTAATCCATTGATATGGCGTCACATAAATATCTGGTTGTTCCTCAAATGCTGATGGTACCAATGCATAATATTCAAAACCTTTCGGTGCAATAGCTTCTATAATAGTTGGCATTATGCTCAAATGTGTACCTATGGATGCAGTTAGTGATGTTTGTGAAAGTTCAGGATGTTGCATGTAAAATACTGTATTATATTTTTCTCGAACTGTATAATCACGTTGTAAAAAAGATGTATTATTAAATTCTCCAAATAAAGCAGAATGATCACCAGTTACTACAAATAAACTATCAGGATATTTATCTCTCATAGTATCTACAAAATCAAAAATTGTCTTATCACAATATTTGTACATTGCAAGGCCTTTATTGTCATCTTTTCGATTAATAATATCCTCTTTAACCCCATGTAAATCTCGTTTAGGATTAAAATCTATATCCTTATCTTCTAATTTATAAGGACCATGATTTGTTGTAGTATATACAAAATGAAATGTCGGTTCATCCATTTCAATAATGCGTTTTGCTGTCTCTTCTAGAAATACGTGATCATATACACCAAGCCATGTTTGCGGTGCATTAGGTCCACAAAATTCGGTAGCATTTTCGATACGATCAAAGCCTTGCGCCTTTCCGTATTTTGTAAAGTTACCACTCGATGAATTGCCACCATACCAGTAAATAGTTTGATAGCCTAATCGTTTCATTTGCGCTGCTAGAGCCGTTGGCAATGTATTGGTCCAAAAGATTTCCTTTTCATTCAATTCCAGACCACTATCGTAAATACCGCTCATGAGACTCGAAATAGATGGGCGTGATACATTACCCGCAGGCAAGAAGTTTGGTACACAAGCCGTATGTGTATTTGCTGCAAAAGCACGCAGTCCAGGGCAAATATTAAAATCCATATACAACGGATCCATGCACCACTGAGGAATGCTTTCACCAACAATCAAAAAGATATGCTTAGGTTTAACAATGCGAGCACCAGCCGCAACGCGTTTAAAAGCATATAATGGATTATCCAAAGTTTGCCAATCGCTGCATGGCATGAGATGATTTACATCCTCTACGAGTTCCTCATCCGATTTCATTTGCGACGCCGTCAATGGTGTTTTACGAACCAATTTAAGAGCCTCTAAATCGTCAATAGTAGCCTTTGCAAAGAAAATATCTTCTTTAACAATAGATGGTACTACATCCCATTCTGGTTTATTGCGGTGACTTAAAGTCCCACCATAATGAAGCCAATAATACATCACCACGTAAAGCACCAAGAATCCAAAGGCACTAACACCAGCTGCAACATTGCTTTCAAAATGAGGATATGGGATGGACGGAATAGCAGACAATAATGTGCTAGCACCATAACTTATAGCTGCTACAGGAATAAATCCGGCAAGCACCAACCAGCCCTTATCTTGATTAAAGAAAATATCTATAAGATTTTTCTTATCCGCATGTTTACCATAGTGCAACATATAATTATAAGTGTCATTAAAATGCTTATAAAACTGCATTTTACCAGCAAAGGCAGCATAAATAATACAACTCACTACTGTATTAAGGACTATAGCTGCTGTCATATAATAGCCTGGAAAGGCCAAAAATGGTAACGTAACAAGAACAAGTAAAATCAATAACTGATATGCATTGATATCCATGCCCCACCAAAAACCAAAAGCAAAGCATTTACGAATAATCTTTTCCTTGCCCTTTAATGTTTCATAAGGATGATATACACAAATAAAGATAGCCCTAAAGATAGCACAAAGTATCGGCATCCAGAGAAATAATTTAATATTTTGTTGGAGGGATAAGAAAAATTGTTCACCCATGATATATTCCTTTATATTTTACATTATTATAATCCCAATATTTTCTTAATACTCACCCTATAAACTATACCTTATACATACTTTTTACACCGAGGCCCCTTGCACCGCTTGCATTTTCCACAGCCCTTATCCGTAGTTTTCTGGCCGTGGTCATCTGTGAAATCTACGGTTAGTCCTTTTTTGTGGACTTTTTGGATTTTTTCTTCAAGGCTTTTTTTCTAATTTCTTAGCCTTTTTTTATCCTTCTTAGCATCCTTATTTTTCTTATCTTTTTTAGAATCCTTGTCCTTCTTATTCTTTTTGGACTCTTTGTCCTTCTTGGACTTCTTCGATTCTTTAACTAATTCGGACTCTTTCTTAGATTGCTTGTCTTTTTTGTCCTTCTTTGTATCTTTATCTTTCTTTTTCTTATCTTTTTTAGTGTTTTTTCCTGAAAGCTTCGCCCATTCTTCTTCCACGCGTTTCAGTTGTTTTTTGATAAGCTTATCGATTTCCTTTTGTTGTTTGGTTTTAGTTATATCATCACCAGATTGTTTGGAATACAACAAGGAATTTACCATATCATAAGGATCTAAGGACGTACGAATATTTCTGTCTAATACGCTTTCATCATCAAAATCATCGTCATCCTCATTGACGTCATTACTATTAAATGTAGTTTTCTTATTTGTTGAATTTTCATCAACATAAATATCGTCTTGATCATCGATAGGATATTCCTTGGCAAGATTAATATCTTCGAGGTCATGATCTACATCATGCAACTTAATTTGCTCCATTGCATAATCCAAATTATCTTGGTTGGACGCACCATAGCCCATCGGTTTATCAAAGGAAAGAACATCTCCAAATAAATCGCGTTCCAAGCTTTCATAAGAATTAAGCATACTCATGCGGTCTTGAACGGTCTCAATTTGATTCCACAATTCCATCAAATTCGCAGTATATTGCATGCGTTCCTTAACCTCTAAATAGGCTTGATGAATGACAAACAGCTCTTTTTCATTAAGACCTTCTTCAGCACCGATTTCCTCAATCATTTGCTGGATTTCTTGATCACGATTATAACGCTCCACTAAGGCATTGCGAATTTCTTCAATAAGACTTGCTGACACGCGTTCCATACGTTCCTCCTTTATGGTATATACTCAGCCCTAATCACTACGATTAATCATTACGAATCAATACATACCATGATGAATAGAAAAAAATAAATTTTTTTATACTCTCTAATCTATTATTATATCAGAAAATATGCGGATTTTCTGAAGATAATAGAAAAAGATATCCCCTGAAGGATATCTTTTTAGTAACTTATAAAATTTATTTTTTATTAATCTCTTTTACATGCATCCATACTGTATCGATAGATGATTGGTCATTATTACCTGTTGAATCATAAAAATCCTGTTCATCCGCTATAGCTTTATTATACTCAATTCTCTTTTTTTATCAAATTCAGCATAAATCAAAGACACTTTTTTTCCCTCATCACTTCATTAGATATTGAACCATTATTTACCAAAATTGACAGTTCATTATCACTCAATAATTTATCTATACTATTTTTTTCCAAAAATCGAGAGTCAAAGTTTTTCTTTAATGAAACTCTCAATTCTGCAATTTCAAGAAAAGCTGTCACTAATCGATTCAATATACTGAGTTCATCTTCTAGTAAATAATTTTTTTAGCAATATATATATCATTTTTACGAACTATATTACCACTCCAACTAGTCAATGCCATATTTGGTTTTGTAGAATCAGCCCTAGATAAAATTAACTCTGCTGCTGTATAACCAGTTACTGCATATAATAATTTATTTTGAACCTCTGCAAAAAAATAATTTGTCGCCTGAATTTTACTGTCATAATCAATTGATAATCTAAATAAATCTCTTATTTTTTTGATAAAAACGTTTTTTTCACTAGCACGAATATCTCTAATTTGTTCTAGTAACTCATCGAAGTAATCAGGTCTTCCATCTGGATTTTTTAATCTTTTATCATCGATAACAAATCCTTTTTTTCAAATATTCTTGTAATGTAGTATTAGCCCAATTTCTAAACTGAATACCTCTATTTGATCTAACCCTAAAAGCAACTGCCAAAATAGCTTCTAAATTATAAAAATGCATTTTTTTGTAATTCTTATTATCTCGTGCAGTTATAAAATAATATTTTACAACTGAATTAATATCTAATTCACCATCTTTGAAGCAGTTTTTTTAGGTGTCTTCCAATATTTTTGTTTCGTAGTATTAAATAATTCAGCAATTTGTTCCTGATTAAGCCAAATATCACCATCTATTTCATATAATTCAATTTGCATTAAACCATCTTGTGTCTTATACATAATAAAATTATCTGTATTAAACTTTTTCTAAATTATCCAATATTACACCTCCAATACTACTTTACTCTATATTCACATACTATCATTAGCCAATATTAAGGTCAATTTACTAAAACACATTCACCCTATACACCAATATACGTTCTTTTTCATCATTTTCTTGAAATAAATCACCGCATTGTATTATTTCTTCTGCTTCGAGGTGCACGTGATTATTTAGGAAGTTTTCTACTTCTTCGTTAACATAGTAGAAGAATAGTAAAATTTCTCTTGGATGATGATATAAAGAATCAAATATATTACCTAATACGCGTTTAATGGTATGCAGTGCAAAGGGGTTAAAGAAAAAGCATCGATCTGCATTATCTGGCAATGTATAGGTAGCTGCATCGCCGAGGATAAAGGATACGCGGTTCTTGGCAGCTTGGCTTTCACCATTTACAATGGCACGTTCATACAAACGTTCATCGTATTCGATACCTATGGAGTGACACCGCGTCTTATTAGCCATAAATATGCTAACGCGCCCCTTGCCACTGCCGTAATCGATGAGGGTATTTTGTTTCGTAATATAACCACTATTAGCAAGGCGTTCAAGAACACAATAATCCGTTGGCTCATATGGATGATGCTCTGAATCCGAACGGCTATCATCACGGCCTGTGGTTTTAATCTGTAACACTTGTTCCCATTCCTGTTCGCTTGTCATCGTATCCTGCTCCCTATTGCTTATATATGTACATTATGGTTCTTATAAATCATTGTATACATCGATTGCATCATTTACAAACGTTAAATAATCATGTAGTATATGGCAAGGAAGTTAATGCGTTCAGTATGTTGCACGCAAAATGAAAGGGGCTGTAACAAAACAGCCCCTTAAATCTAAAAAGTTATTAGTTGATTATATGAAATCAACTAATAACTTTTTTGTATTTCCAAGCAAAAAGGGTCCCGAGGGACCCTTTTCGTTGGTATAATTAAATTATGAACAAAAACCATACCAATGAATCTAATTATACCAAACTAGTAATGCCTCGCCAACTAGTTTTACCATTGGATTATGGCATTTTGATAAAAGAAACAGCGCCTGTGCGGTTACTCGATGCTGTATTGGAGGAATTAGACTATAAAGAGTTACAGCATTTGTATTCTCCTAAAGGGAGAAAATCTAAAGTTCCACCGCATATTCTGTTCAAAATTTTTGTCTATGCTATGTCCAACGGCGTGTATTCTACACGTATGATACAACAACAATGCGAAGAAAATATTAATTATATGTGGCTTCTTCAAGGCTATTCAGCCCCAAGCCATATGACTTTTCAACGATTTTTTGCACGTTGTACACTAGATATCTTAATGAATCTGTTTTCACAGATGATGGAAGCTATTAACAGACGTGATACCTTAACATTTAATGAAGTCTTTATTGATGGAACTAAACTAGAGGCTAATGCCAACAAGTATACCTTTGTCTGGCGAAAAGCAGTACAAAAAAGACTAGATACATTACCCTCTAAATTAGCTATATTAAAGCAAGACATCTGGAATGAATTAGGGCTAGATACCCATTGTATGAATGATGAATGTATATATACTTTCTTAGCCAAAGAAATTGAAGTACAACATATGGAACTCGTACAAGGAAAAGGCAAGCATAAAACACCATTGCAACGGTTGTATGAGCGAGCTGAAGTTCTATATGAGAAACGCAAAGAATACGAACAGCAGTTGTATATTATGGGTGAACGCAATAGTTATTCTAAAACAGATCATGATGCTACCTTTATGCGTATGAAGGAAGACCATATGCGTAATGGACAGCTTAAACCTGCCTACAATGTACAATTAGCTGTTCATTCTGAATATATTATGGGAGTTGGTGTATTCCCTAAGCCCAACGATACGAATACGTTAATTCCATTTGTACAGCAATTAGAACAAATCCATAGTCGCCGATTCACATATGTGGTAGCTGATGCTGGTTATGATAGCCATGAGAACTTAACTTGGTTAAAAAACAACCAGTACCTATCTTGTATAAAACCACAATATTATGAAAAGGCAAAAACTAGAGCTTGGGCTAAAGATATTAGTAAAGCTCGTAATATGGAATATATACCAGAAGAAGATGCATTTATATGTGCAAAAGGCCGTAAATTAAAATATGCTTTGACTCGTAATGCTAAAAACAAAACCGGATTTATATCTGAGCGAAAGGTATATGTCTGCGAATCTTGTAACCGCTGTGGATACAAGAAGGAATGCCAACGGTATATGAAACCAACAACAGTAAATCCAGTAAAACGAATTGAAATTACACCTGCATATGATGCTGTATTGGCAGAAAACCAAGACAGACTGCTTAGTAATACAGGCATTCAATTACGAATTAACCGTTCCATTCAAGTTGAAGGCGCATTTGGTGTGTTAAAACAAGATCTTGGGTTTAGACGATTTTTACACCGTGGCAGTGGAAAAGTGCATAAGATGTTATATCTACTGGCTATGGGATTCAATATTGAAAAATTACATAACAGAATACAAGCAGGACGCGTTAACACAACATTATTTACTGCAAAAGAAACTGCTTAAACTAAGAAATTTTTAAATAGGCCTAAAGGTCTATTTAGGTGCGCCTAAAAACAAAAAATACCAAGAAAACATAGGATTTTTACAAATCTAATTTTTCTTGGTATTTCTTATATTTTAAAAGGGACTGCAACTAGAATGCGGTAAAACCGCATTCTGTTACAGCCCCCTTTTATAACAATCACTAACCATTTACAAATAATGATAAATTGTGTAATATAATATTAGATGAAGAAATCAAGTATTTTGCAAACATTTTTAATCGCAAAACAAAAAGAGGAGGGTGGCACCCTCCTCTTTTTGTGCTAGTTACCGACCTAATATCTATCTAGCCACTTGCAGATATAATGGCACGTTATACCTGCTACGATAGATATTGTGAAAGAAATAAGTATTTCGAAACATTTTAATACACCCCCTTTCTGTTACCAGTATGGGGCGGTAACATTTATAGTATATAACATATACTTATATAACTAAAGAATATATGGTACCATTTACAAACATTAGATAATCATGTAATATATAACAAAGGAAATCAATATGTGACACGTTTTCACGCAAACAAAAAAGGAGGGGTTCTACCCTCCTCTTTTTGCGCTATTTACCATATATGATTCGAATATGATATACTAAAGAGTAATATTTCAATTTTCTCATGTGCAGAATTGTATCTCATAAAAAGGAGTATTTACTTACATGGACAGTGATCTGACCTTAGATTTTATCATTATCGTCATTTTAATCATCGCGAACGGCATTTTTTCTATGACCGAGCTAGCTATCGTCAATGCCAAGAAGCGCCGCCTCGAGGAGATGGCCGAGTCTGGCAATGAGCGCGCCAAGAAGGCCTTTGAGTTGGCAGAGAATCCGAACGAGATGTTCTCTACCATCCAAATCGGTATCACTCTCGTCGGCATTTTGACCGGTTTGTATTCCGGTGCCACCTTTTCCGCACCATTAGCTGACGTATTGGTGAAAGCCTTCCCTAGTATCGCTCCTTATGCGGCTTCTATTAGTTCCTTCTTAATCGTTTCCATCATCACCTATTTGTCCCTTGTCATCGGTGAATTGGTGCCAAAACGACTAGCTATCAACAGCCCTGAAGCGATTGCCGTTGTTGTTTCAAAGCCAATTTACTGGCTTTCACAAGCATTAAAACCAATCGTACTATTCCTCGGCGTATCCACGGATTTTCTATTGAAAATATTGGGCGTCACTGTGAAAGAAGAAGCGCCTGTAACGGAATCGGAAATCAACAAAATGCTCACCGAAGGCGTAGCCATGGGGGCCTTTGAGGAAGAGGAACCAATCCTCGTAGAAAATATTTTCCACCTAGCAGACATGAACGCAGGCGATGTCATGACGCCGCGGACACAGCTCAAATGGATTGATTTGAACTCATCCGAAGAAGAAATCATGGAAGTCCTAAAAACAGCGAACCAATACCGCATTCCAGTAGGTGAAGACTCGCTCGACGAATTGCGTGGCGTGGTCAATGTAACCGATGTGATGGTCCAATGCTTACAAGGCGAAAAATCCTTGCATCATGTCATCCATTCTTGTCTGAAAGAACCATTGCTCGTGCCTGAGTCCATTTCCCTTATGAAATTACTCAATACATTGCGTAATGAAGGCGTTCACGAAACCATCGTCCTCGACGAATACGGCGGCTTTAGCGGCCTTGTTACCTTACACGACATCATGGAAGAAATCGTAGGCCTTATGCCATCCGGCGAAGAAGAACGCCAAGAAGAAGAAAACCGCATCGTCGAACGAGAAGATGGCACTTGGCTCGTAGATGGCCTACTCGACGTAGACGAATTCAAAGAATTTTTTCACATCGACAAAGAACTTCCTCGCGAAGAAGACGACCTCTACAAAACACTGGGCGGCCTCATGAACCTACTATTCGGTAGAATCCCACGCGAAGGCGACAAAACCAGCTGGGACGGATACACATTCGAAATCGTGGACATGGATAATACACGGATAGACAAAATTTTGGTTAGTTATGTTGAACCAGTTGTGGAACAAACAGAAGAATAAAATTTAGAGCACGTATCGTCATAAATACTAAGGGTTATAGGACAAAACGTGTTGGTACGTTAATCCCAATCATTGAAAGATAATTTGTCATAGTTATGCAAATCACCCCAAGAAATGGCATCCCCCCAAGTTGGAATTATGCCTTGAAGTTGGGCTCTTTCATTCATAGAACTATATATTTTAGAAATACTTGCATCGGTTGGCATTACCTTAAGTATTTCTTTCGCAGAAAGCGGTCTTGGTGAGTGTAAATAACACCACCAGAAGACCGCTTTTATACGTTTTTCTACAGACATCCCTCGATGGTAACGCAATAAACGTCTGAGTTGTGCGTTTACTCCGCCTTCAATAGGGTTATTAGTCCTCGGACATTCTTTATCCAACACCAATGTTTCATCTAAATATCGGAACATTGTTTCTGTATTAATTAATACCACCAGAGAGTTATAAGCTTTTAATAATCGTTCATGCGTAGCTCTTAAATTATCATTACTATCACGTGTCATTTCACTTAGAAACTCTTTAAAGTCACCCGCCAATTAAATAATCGTTGAATCCATATTTGTGCATCTTCTTGTGTTTTTACGTTATATAAATCGCTTGCTAAATCTTTTAACATAATGCCTGCTAATGTCTTAGGCCGCCTAGTAGTGTAACGATGTACTTGCCATACGGCATGAACAATACAACGTTGAAGCTTGGCGGTACGCCAAACTTTTTTTAATGCTTTTCTAAGACCCGGTCCACCATCAGAAACGACCACAATGGGTGTCGCTATTCGCTGCATAAGAGCTTGCCATGCGCGAGACTGTTCTGACCTACATAAATACCACCCTAATACATATTCACCATCATAACAGATCAAAATACAAGCTTTTTTAGCTACGTAAATACCATCCACGAATACCACATCTCTCGAGGTTTCAATTTTGGGCGGCATAGGCCATATCTGCCAGAAATCAGCTATCTGTCTACGAAATGTACGGCCCTGCCCAGGCATGTCCCGTTGTGTTTCTTTACTGAATAACCAATTTAGAAATCGATGAAAGCATTTAGTAGTATTATCAATAGTTTGTGTAAAGGTGATGTTACACTGCTTACAATACCATCGTTGTGATCCGGCTTTAGTTTTTCCATATTTTTGACAAGAAAATCCACAATTTATACATCTTACCAGCATGATTATTCCCTCCACTTAGAACACGATTTTCTAAGAAGATATAACCTTATTGAAGCCAGTAAAATCAAGGGTTTTGGGACTTTTTACCAACACATTTTGTCCACCCTCTAAGTTTATCAAAAGAACTTAAAATGGCGATGGAGCCAGTAAATTACTGGCTCCATCGCCTATAAAACCAACACGTTTTGTCCTATAACCCAATACTAATATAAAAAAATAGACTCCCAAAAACTCCACCGGCCGGGTCTGACTCCGGCCTACGGCCTCCGCAGGGCCAAAGTCGTTTTTGGAAGTCTATTTTTTTATCACTACTATCCTATGATCCTACGTGCTCAAATATTCATTTCTACTGTAATTCGCACAACTGGTTAAACACAATCTATAAGAGAGACACGCTACGCGGAGCCCGAAGTCGTTTTCAAGAGGGATTCTCTCTTCTTCTATTCTACGTTTGTTGTACAACTTGGTTAAAATAAATCAGAATGTGATCCAGTATCTGCTAAGGTTAAAGTTAAAATATCATTTTCAATATAATAAATTAATAACCAATCTGGTTTTATATGACATTCTCTATATCCTTCATAATTTCCAGTTAACGCATGATCTCTATATTTTATATCTAATGTTTGACCTTGTCTCAACATATCAATTACATTATCTAGCAATCTAATATCTAATCCACGTTTTTTCATTAACTTATAGCTTTTTTTAAAAGTAGAAGTAAATTTAACTATATACACTAATCAGATTCCAAAAGCGACCTTTTAACTCATCCATTGTTTCATAGGATGGTACATTAGGATCTCTAGAAATTCTTTTTGCTTCTACCAAAGCTTCTAATGTCTTTTTATTATAATGTGGATCTTCAACTGTAAAAGGTAATCCACCTTTTATCAAACATTGACGTAAAAATATATTGATTGCACTAGATAAATCTAAACCTAAATGTCTTAATAACTCTAATGATTCTGCTTTTATATTTTTCATCAATTCTAATCTGAGTAGGCACAGTTGCCATAATACCACCACCCTTTCTTATACTTAATATAATACAAAAACACTACAATTACAATACAATGTATTATTTTATATTTAAAACCTAAATTTCTCCCCGAAGGTCCCATCCTCCTAATATTAGAAAAATATATATGTTAATGGGTTATCTAATTCAGATCACAGTAGAAAGGTGTACCTTGTCCCAAAACGACTTCGGGCTCCGCGAAGCTCAGTAGCGTGTCGGCTTTGGGACAAGGTACACCGTTGTAGTTAATTAACATATATATTTTTCTAATATACTTATAGTATTTTTTTATCTAAAGTGTAGTATTATTTAATTGTATAAAATATATATTTTTATAGTAGTTATTGCTTTCACAATAGCCTCTATTATGTGTGTGAAGGAGGGGATTATGAATCGTAGTGTATTAGGTTTGACTACGGCGCTATTGATGAGTGCACTAATCATCGGCGGTTGTGGGTCGAATCAAGATGATCATGATACGAGTCTCAAGGTGCGGACGATCACGATTGGCGAAGAGGCTGGCACAACGAGTGCTGGGTATTCGGGAACTATCAAGAATCGGACAGAAACGAATTTGGCGTTCCAGATTGGCGGTCCGCGTGATTAACAAGTTTGTCAATGTTGGTACTGCTGTGCAGGCCGGTCAGGTCATTGCTCAGATTAACGGCGCTGACACGGCGAGTCAGGGTGCAAAATGCGCAAGGTGCTGTTACGGCGGCGCAATCGGCCTATGATTTAGCCAGTACGAATGCTGAAAGATACCGCGCTTTGTACGCTGAGCAGGCTATCAGTAAATTACAATTGGATCAGGCTGAAAATCAACTAAATGCAGCAAAGGCTCAGTTGCAACAAGCTCAAGCAGGTCTCAATTTGAGCAACAATCAAAATAGTTATACTACTTTGGTTGCTCCAGACAGCGGTATTATCACGGCCCTCAATGTCGAGTCCGGTCAGGTCGTGGCAGCAGGCCAGGCTATAGGTACCTTGGCGGCCGGTCACGAACCTGAGGCAGTCATCGCTTTGCCAGAGCAAGAAATGAGCAAAATTCATCCAGGCAGCACAGCTACCATTAGTTTTTGGGCTTTGCCTGATGTGAAAGTACAAGGTATTGTCCGTGAAATTTCACCGGTTCCAGACCCTGTGGCTCGGACATATACGGTCAAAATTACCTTACAAAACCCTCCAAAAGAGGTGCAGCTCGGTATGACTATCAATGCCATCCTCAATCAAACGGATACAACGGACATCTCCATACCGTTGACGGCGTTGGTGAAAGACAAACAAGGTAATAACGCAGTGTATATCATTCGAGACAAGAAAGCACATCTCGTTCCTATTCAAACCGGCGAATTTGGTAATAATTCAGTTATTGTTAAAAATGGCCTCGCTAAAGGGGATATCGTTATCACCGCAGGTACTCAACAATTACAAGAAGGAACGGCGGTGCATGAATGAAGAAGTTTAACTTAGCCGATTGGGCATTACGCCATAAATCCATTATCTACTACTTCATTGCCGTACTCCTTACCTTTGGTATATTCTCGTTCACCCACATGGGACGCATGGAAGATCCTGACTTTACGATGCGTACCATGGTTGTAGGCGTATCTTGGCCCGGTGCTTCACCGCAACAAATGTCGGATCAAGTAACGGATAAGCTCGAGGAAAAGCTACGAGATTTGCCGGGTGTGGATTATACTAAATCTTTCACAGACGGCAGTAAATCCGTTATTTATATCAATCTGAAAGAAGATTTACCGTCTAACAAAATTCGTCCCGCCTGGGAAGAAGCGCGGAATATGATCAATGACGAATGGAAATCCTTGCCATCCGGCGTGCAAGGTCCTTCTATCAACGATCGATTCGATGATGTATATGGCACCATTTACGCACTTTCAGGTGACGAATTTCATACGAAGAGAAACGGCAACAGGCTGAAGATTTAAAACGGCAACTCTTATCCGTTCCGAATGTTAAGAAGATTACCCTTATCGGGGTGCAAGAAAAGTCCTTGGATGTAATGATTAACAAGGACAAGCTCGCATCGTATCAGGTGAGCACCCAACAATTATTGACGGCCCTCAAACAGCAAAGTGCCATGGTGCCAGCAGGCATGGTCAATACGGATACGAATAATGTATATTTACGCATCAACGGCGTCTTTGATAGCGTCGATGCGGTCAAAAATATGCCGGTTCGCATCAATAACCAAACGATTCGCCTCGGCGATATTGCGGACGTAACGATGACCTATAAGGACCCATCTAGTCCTCAATTCTACTATGAAGGCAAGCCGGCCATTGGCATCGCCATTTCCATGGATGCTGGTGCGAATAACATCGAGTTTGGCAAGGCGATTGATACGAAACTGAAAGAGCTAAAAACGACGATTCCTGCAGGGTTAAGCCTCGACCAAGTGTCGAATCAGCCACACATCGTTAAGGAATCCATCGGCGATTTCTCCCAATCTTTATTCGAAGCCATCGCCATCGTATTGCTCGTCAGCTTTGCGTCCCTAGGTATTCGGACGGGCATCGTGGTGGCCCTCACCATTCCGGTCGTCGTATCTACAACGTTCGTACTAATGTATGAAAATGGCATTTATTTGCATAAGGTTAGCCTTGGCGCCCTCATATTGGCGCTAGGCCTGCTCGTTGATGATGCCATTATCGTCGTAGAAATGATGAGCGTTAAGCTCGAAGAGGGCTTTAACCATTGGCGCGCCGCTACGTTCGCCTATGAATCAACAGCCTTTCCGATGCTGTCCGGCACGCTCATTACCTGTGCCGGGTTCTTGCCTCTTGCCTTGGCGGAGGGCATGGTTGCGGAATTTACCAAATCCCTGTCCATCGTTGTCTTTATGGCCCTCATTCTATCTTGGATTGCGTCCGTTCTGGTCAGTCCAGTCTTGGGCTATAAAATCATCGAAAACAAGGCCGAGAAACCCGAGTCGGAATGGACTCGTCGCGATCATATCATGCATCGTCTGAAAACCGTTTTTATGCTCGTTTTGAAAGCCTCCTTCACTGGGCACTGGGTCATCATAAGGCCGTATTACTCCTAACATTAGGGGCTTTCATTCTATCCTTGCTTTCATTCCCGCTCATCAAACAGGAATTTTTCCCATCGTCGACGCGGAATGAAATCATCGTATCTATGCAATTTCCTCAAAGTTCGTCCATCGATTATACCCAAAGCCAAGCTAAATCGTTGGATGCTTTGTTAAAGGATAACGAACATATCGACCATTTCACCACCTATGTAGGCGAAGGGTCACCGCGATTTGTATTGACCTTAGAACCGGAATTGCCGCGTGCTAATTTCATGCAAACCATCATCGTTACAAAATCCCTAGAGGATCGAGATGCGTTGTTCAAGGATTTGCAAGATCAATTAAACGATCAATATCCATCGGCACTCATCAATATGCAATTCGTCCAAATCGGACCGCCATCCAAATACCCTGTTATGCTCCGCGTATCGGGTCCTGATGCGTCTGAGGTTAAAACGATTGCAAACGATGTGAAAGCCAAGATGCAGGAGGACAAGGATTTACATAATATCGCCTTTGATTGGCCGGATACTGAGCCAGTTGCTCAAATCCACATCGACCCAGATAAAGCGCGTTTGCTTGGCATTAATAGCTATGCTGTATCGCTTCATCTACAAAGTCTATTATCTGGCACTAAATCCGGTGAATACTACGAAGGAAATCAAACCATTCCTGTTACTTTCAGATTGGGCGGCAATGAAAATCATAATTTAGCAGCCCTTTCATCATTACCAATCCAAACAGGAAATGGTTCCTATGTACCACTTAGCCAAATCGCAACGATTTCTATGAGCCAAGAGGAAGGCATTATTTGGCACCGCAACATGATGCCAACCATTAGCATTCATGCTAATGTAGGCCCTGGCGTGCTCGGCAATGCTAAGACGAAGGAAATCTACAAGAACCTTGAAGAATACCGTCAAAACTTGCCAACCGGCTATACTATCGACCTCGATGGTTCCGCTGAAAAGAGCGTCACCGCCGTTCAAAAATTACTCGTGCCAATGCCAATCATGCTCTTTGCGATCATGACAATCCTCATGTTCCAATTAAAGAGAATTGCCCTCATGTTTATGGCCCTATTTACCGCTCCGCTTGGACTCATCGGTGTTGTACTGGCCCTAAACATTACGCGTACACCACTTGGATTTATGGCTATACTCGGCATCATTGCCCTCTCCGGTATGATCATTCGTAACTCCATCATTCTGTTGGACCAAATCGAAATCCACCGCGCCGAAGGACAATCTGCTCGCGAAGCCATCATCAACTCCGCTACATTGCGTTTCAGACCAATCATGCTAACCGCCATCGCGGCCATCCTTGGTATGATACCACTCATGGGATCCGTATTCTGGAGCCCACTCGCCATCGCATTCAGCGGCGGCCTACTCGTAGCAACCATACTAACACTTATCGTACTACCAGTTATGTACGCAACATGGTATAAGATTAAATAAGTAATATATAATAGCTATCTATTATAATCTAATAATTGATTGACTACTAATTCCGATAATGTTAATATAACTTTGACAAGGGAAATAAATAAGTTGCAATGTATTCACGCAATCATAACCACCCGTAGAACGGGTGGTTTGCTCTGACCCTATAAGGGTCTTTCTCTAGTGGTAGCCCTCTAAAGAGGGCTTTGAATGATCTGACAACCACTCTATTACCACTGGCTGCCCCCTATTCGGGGGCTTTTATTTTGCCTATTTTACCGGCTCACCCGTAAACGGGTCAGTATATTCTTTAAAGTTTAATGTATCTTGTGCTATATCTTCTTGTAATTGATTGCGAATATACTCTTTTATCGCTCCTTCGTATCTTCCCACTGTATCCACATAATATCCTCTACACCAGAAATGTCTATTTCCATACTTATATTTTAAATTTGCGTGTTTATCGAATATCATGAGGCTACTTTTGCTTTTTAAATATCCCATAAAACTTGATACACTTAAATGTGGTGGAATAGTTACTAACATATGAATATGATCCGGACAGCATTCTGCCTCTATAATCTCTACATTTTTTCTATTACATAGATCTCTTAAGATTTTACCTACATCAGCTTTTATCCGACCATAAATTATTTGTCTTCTATACTTTGGTGCAAAAACAATATGATATTTACATCTCCATTTACTATGTGATAAGCTTTTTACGTCATTCATTGACATTGAACCTCCTATGTTGAAATGTTGTGGTTGCCAGACCAACTTCATTTTACCACTAGGAGGTTCTTTCCTTTTCTCTAAGAATTTTCTACCGACCCCCAGTTTAACTGGGGGTTTAGTCATGCCTATTCGGCGTACAAACAAAGAAAAAACAGCAGGGTGGCAGCCCTGCTGTTTTTATATTGCCTTACATACATATCCCTATTTTAAAATAGAACAGGCCTGTTCTATTTCTTAGAAGCACCATACATACCTTTTTTAAATTAGTACACGCCTGTTCTATTTTTTAGAAGAACCATACATACCTTTTTTTAATTAGAACACGCCTGTTCTATTTCTCAGAAGCACTATACATACCTTTTTTAAATTAGAACAGGCCTGTTCTATTTCTTAGAAGCACCATACATACCTTTCTTAAATTAGTACACTTCTGTTCTATTTTTTAAGAGCCCCATTATTGCACACTAAAAGGCAGCAGATCACAAAATCTGCTGCCTTTTTTCACTCAAACCCAGCCGGTAGAAGTTTTAAGCAAAATAGGATAAGTAGTGTTTCCGAACGACTTTTGGGTAGGCCTTTAGGCCGTATAGCCAATGGAGTGAGGATACACTACTTATCCTATTAATTCTTATTAAACTACAACGGCCGTCCCATTACATGTCACCATAAGCATGCCATTTTGTGTGCCTACGGTGCTATATTGGAATGATACGCCGATAATGGCATTTGCGCCTAGTTTACTAGCTCGTTTTGCCATTTCATCGAGTGCTGCTTGGCGTGCGTTCATTAAGGAATCTTCGTAGCTGCAGCTGCGGCCACCAACAATATCTCGAATGCCAGACATAAAATCCTTTACAAAGTTACGGCCTTCTACGACCTCGCCAAATACAATGCCTTTGTACTCTTGTACAGGTTTATTTTCAATGTGCATAGTTGTAGTAATAATCATAGTTGTATCCTCTCTAATTGACTACAATATATTTTGATTTATTATAGCAAGGCTTTCACAGAAATACAATTACATATTATAGCATGTACAAAAAAAGACCTATTCACTATTTTCATAATGAACAGGTCTAGTTTTATTGCATTTTTATTTATCAAAATCGCGATCTAGGTTTACTTCTTTCAACGGAACGAGTTTAGTTTTATTGATGTATTTGTAACCTAGGTAAACAGCGAAGAAGATAGGCAATCCGATGTATGCAACGGATACGCCATACCAGTCGATGGTATCGCCTGTGAAAGCGGAGTAGTTTTGTCCACAGATGATGATAACGCATAGGATAAACGCCAAGATTGGACCAACAGGGAACAACCACGCTTTGTAAGGCAATTCTTTAAGGTCTCTGCCTTGTGCAATGAACGCACGGCGGAAGCGATAATGGGAAATAGCAATGCCTACCCAAGCGATGAAACCGCAAAGGCCGGAGATGTTAACAATCCATGTATACGCTGTACCTTCGCCGATGAAGCTTGTAAGGAATGCAAACAAGCCAATAGCTGTAGTCAATACCAATGCTGGTACTGGAACGCCGCGTTTGTTGAGTTTAGCAAAGATTTGTGGTGCTTGACCTTCCTTAGCGAGTGCGTAGAGCATACGCGTAGAGGAATATAGGCCAGAGTTACCAGCACTCAATACGGCTGTTAAGATGATAGCATTGATAAAGCTAGCGGCAAACGCGAATCCAAAACGGTCAAATACGAGTGTAAATGGAGAAATGGATACGTTTTCTACACTGGAATTCAATAGGTTTGGATCAGTGTAAGGAATGAGGAAACCGATAACTGTGAAAGCCCCAATATAGAACAACAAAATGCGCCAGAAGATGGAGTTAATCGCTTTGGCACGTTCTTTTCAGGGTCTTCTGCTTCCCCAGCGGCTACGCCGATAAGTTCAGTACCTTGGAAGGAGAAACCAGCTACCATGAAAATAGCGAGGATGGATTCCCAACCGCCTACAAATGGTGCTTCCCCTACTGTCCAGTTCTCAAATCCAGGGGATGTACCGCCGATACCAAAGATGAGCATAAAGCCGCAGAATAGGAATACGAAAACGGTAATAACCTTAATGGATGAGAATACGTACTCGCTTTCACCAAAGGAACGAGTGGACAAATAGTTAAGCCCAAATAGAATTAACAGGAACAAAGCGGACCAAACGATGGCCGGCACGTCAGGGAACCAATATTTCATGATGAGCGCCCCTGCCAGTACTTCGGCAGCCAATGTAATAGCCCAGTTAAACCAGTAGTTCCAACCTAAGGCAAAACCAAAGGCAGGGTCTACATAGCGTTTTGCGTAGGTCCCGAAAGAACCTGGAATCGGCAAGTACGTTGCCATTTCCCCAAGAGATGTCATGAGGAAGTATACCATGATGCCGATGAGGCCATACGCCACAAGCGCACCACCAGGACCAGCTGTACTTACTACTTCACCACCGGCTACGAATAAGCCTGTACCGATGGCACCACCCAAGGCGATCATATTCATATGACGCGCTTTGAGGGATCGTTTTAAATGTTTTTGAGTATTAGAAGTATACTCTACGTTATTATTATTCTGATTATCTGCCATGGGTCACCTCTTACAAATCTAGATTGCGCACATATTTCGCATTATCTTCAATAAATTTACGTCGAGGTTCAACCTTGTCGCCCATGAGCACCGTAAAGATTTATCAGCTTCGATAGAATCCTCTAAGCTAACTTGCAAAATCGTACGATTTTCAGGGTTCATTGTTGTTTCCCACAATTGTTCAGGGTTCATTTCACCTAAACCTTTGTAACGTTGAATTGTGATACCATCACGGCCTACTTCATCAAGCTTAGCTGTCAATTCTGCATCAGAGTACACATACCAATGGGATTTGCCTTTTTTAATTTGGTATAAAGGCGGTTGTGCGATGTAGATATGACCTTCTTCCACTAATGGTTTCATATAGCGGTAGAAGAATGTGAGAAGCAATGTACGGATGTGAGCGCCGTCAACGTCCGCATCAGTCATGATGATGATTTTATTATAACGGGATTTTGTAATATCGAATTCGTCGCCAATGCCTGTACCAAATGCGGTAATCATGGAGCGAATTTCGTTATTTGCCAAAATCTTATCAAGACGCGCTTTTTCTACGTTAAGGATTTTACCACGCAATGGCAAAATCGCTTGATAACGACGATCGCGGCCTTGTTTTGCAGAACCGCCCGCAGAATCACCTTCGACAAGATAAATTTCTGTCATAGATGTATCTTTTTCGGAGCAATCTGCCAATTTACCAGGAAGACTGGATACTTCCAACGCATTTTTACGGCGTGTCAAATCGCGAGCCTTACGAGCTGCTTCACGAGCACGGCTTGCCATCGTTGCTTTTTCAATGATTTTCTTCGCATCTTGAGGATGTTCTTCGAAGAATGTTCTAAGCCCTTCAGATACGATAACGTCGGTAATACCTTTTACTTCGCTATTGCCAAGTTTCGTTTTAGTTTGACCTTCAAACTGAGGTTCTAATACTTTCACAGACACTACCGCTGTCAAACCTTCACGAACGTCCTCGCCGGAAAGATTGCTTTCATTTCCTTAATCAAACCGGATTTACGACCATAGTCATTGAGGGTACGCGTCAAAGCAGCACGGAAACCAGATAGATGAGTACCGCCATCAACAGTGTTGATGTTGTTTACGAAGGACAACAAATTTTCGCTGTAGCTATCGTTATATTGCAACGCTACGTCTACTACAACGTCGTCCTTTGTATTTTCGATGTCGATAACAGTTGGGTTAACGACTTCTTTGTTTTCGTTCAAGAAGGCAATGAAAGAACTTAAACCACCTTCGTAGTGGAAGCTTTCAACACGAGGTTCCTCTTGGCGCAAATCGCTCAATGTGATGCGAAGGCCCTTGTTAAGGAACGCCAATTCTTGCAAACGAATTTTCAATGTATCGAAATTGAACACCGTCGTTTCAAAGATTTCAGCATCTGGTTTGAAAATAACAGTTGTACCAGTACCTTCAGCCTTGCCGATTTCATGCAATTCAGATGTTTTATGACCGCGCGCAAAATCAATTTCTTGAATGATGCCATTTTGAGATACTTGAACCTTAGTCCATTCACTCAACGCATTCACTACGGAAATACCTACGCCGTGAAGGCCGCCGGACACCTTATAGCCGCCACCGCCGAATTTACCGCCAGCATGCAATTTTGTTAAAACCAACTCTACTGCAGACATGCCGGATTCATGCATTCCTGTAGGAATACCACGACCATCATCGACAACGGTAATACTATTATCTTCATTAATGGATACTTCGATATGCGTCGCATAACCTGCGAGCGCTTCGTCCACTGAATTGTCTACTACTTCATAAACGAGGTGATGCAAACCGCGAATGGACGTACTACCAATGTACATCCCTGGGCGTTTACGGACCGCGTCTAGACCCTCAAGAACTTGTATATTCTGAGCGCCATAATTTTCTTCAGCCATTAAACAAACTCCTCCTAACGACATAAACCGCAACATGCTAATACACAACGCATTTGCGGTGCTAGATTATCTCTTTATTATACTATAGATTGCTTATATCGTGAAAGCCCTATAATTTGCTACTTAAGAGCATATAAAACTCATCAATCCGTTTTTTTAAGCGTTTTAAGTGATATACCAGAAGCATACACACCTTCATCCGTTACAATATACGTTTTTTTACCTTATCCTCGGGCACGATATATATAACCTCTGCATCATAATTCGAAATGCCCGTCCTATGATGCTTACCAGACTCCGCATGAATCATAGTAATAATTGAATTCATAGGGATGCTAAAATTATCGCCAATATGTAAGTACATAAATCTCCTTATTCTTTTGAGGCGGATGGGGAGTGCTTTCTCGCTCCACCGGCCGGGTCTGACTCCGCCCTGCGGGCTCCGCAGGGCCAAAGTCGCTGCGAAAGTACTCCCCATCCACCTCATACAGCCTAATGCTATTCCAATATACCCCTTAGCATATTTAGCTCTTTAATTTTTTCTTCGCTAAGGAATTTTGATCTGTATTTATTACACAGGTTGATAACGTGTTGGTCTGTCAGTTCTTCAAGCCGTTTATGGGTAATGAGCATGGTGGCCATGTACATATGGTTTCGGCTTGTAGATCCATGGTAGACCTTATCTAAATAGAAGTAGATCAGTTCTCGCATGGCTATGGAAAAATCTTTAAAGGTGCATTTGATATATTGTTGAGCTTCGCTATATTTTATGTACGGACGTCGTCTAATTTGTGTTTTTATATCATTAATATGATTGCGATGCATTTCATATTCACAGGACACACAATATTTTGTTTGCCTACTCATCAACGTATGACAGCGCTCGCATCGATGATAACCGTGTTCTAGCAAATAGATTTCCTTTTTGCGGCTACTAATGAGCACCTTACGAAACGGATCTTTTAGTTTCTCCTCTGCTAAGCTTTCAACCATAGCATCAATAGATTTCATATCATCATCGGACAAAGCGATTTTCGACATATCGATATACCCATCGATGTCGGGCATATCTATTTTCAGAATCTCCGTATTAGCCGTTTCTTTCACATAGCTCTGCCGATGCATGATGAGGCCCATTTCGGTAATGATATCACTTTTGTAATAGTCATTAATGGCCTTAAGGATGCGTTTTTGGTTCATCTTAACCTCTTGCATCCACTGCGAATTGTCCGCGCTGAGCACAATTTTTGGAGGTTTGATGTCGATGATGCGCGTATGACCAGCATAAATCGGCCCCACCACATCACGCCAATGATGAACGAGGGTATTCAGTTTAAATTGTTCCAGTAAACCTAACTCATGTAGGCCACCAGCTAAGCACATATCAAGGCTTTCCATAATGGATGTGCCCCTCCTGACATTGAATAAATTGAACACCTTGCAGGTTTTCAAAATCATGTATATCCGTCGTAGTAATGACGGTTTGAATGCGTTTATGAATGAACTGCAATAAATTGTTCCGTCTCGCCTCGTCGAGCTCGCTCAACACATCGTCCAAGAGCAATACGGGATATTCGCCGACTTCGGATTTGATGAATTCTAATTCGCTCAGTTTGAGTGAAAGCACGGCTGTCCGCTGCTGTCCTTGGGATCCAAATTTCTTTAAATCGATAGCATCGGAAAAGAATCGTAAATCATCGCGATGAGGGCCGACGCTGGTCGTCATACGTTGACGATCTTGCGGCAATGCCTCTTGCAGTAAATCGTAAAAGGCCTCCTTCGTATATACGATATGGCCTTCCTCCCCATACGGTTGTTCGTAGCCGATGGTGAGATTTTCCAGGCCTCCCGTCAATTTACGATTCATCAAATCGATGAGCAAATTAATTTTCTTTAGACTTTCCATCCGTTTTTTTACGATGAAAGCCGCCATATCCGCTAGTTGTACATCCCATTCAGCAAGAGGAATATTCTGTTTACCGCGATATTCCTTCAATAATGTATTCCGTTGCTGCAATAATCGATTGTATTGCAACAATTGATGATAATAGGTAGCGCTCGTTTGAGATATTTCCATATCTAGAAATCTACGGCGCCCCGAAGGACTGCCCTTTATAAGCTGTAAATCTTCAGGGCAGAAGATGACCGTATTTAAGGTACCAATCAATTCCTTCTGGGAAATCTTAGTATCATTTAAGCGGATATCCTTAGGACCTTGACGAAATAGCTTAATATTAACCTTTTGCGGCGTCTCCTTTCTCAAAGTTCACCACAATACCCGCTTCATCAGCGTTAAATAAAAGCATATCCGACGTATCGTTTGTACGGTGGCTTTTACCAATGGTACCGACGTAAATGGCCTCTAAAATATTGGTTTTACCAGCCCCATTGGTGCCGTACAAGACGATGATTTCAGGCTGCAAATCTATGGTTAAATCCTTATAGTTGCGAAACTGGAACAATTGCAGTGAGTTAATTCTCACCGATTATGCCTCCTCTTTGGTAACGATGAATTCCACATCGAGACCTTCTACACCAATAACATCGCCAACGCGACATTTTTTGCGTTTTTCTGTAACCATATTGCCATTTAATGTAAGCACTTGATCATCGATAAGGCCTTTTACTTGGCCCCCTGTTTCGATGACGCCTTCCAATTTAAGCAATTGATCAATTTGAATATACTCCGTATGGATTGGTACAGGTTGTTGTTTCATAACGTCCTCCTATGGTGGACAAATCACAAGATATACCAAGTATATAATCATAACTAAAACGCATCGTTATATACTTGGTATTATGAATTTTTATACATATAAATATACAATAATTTATATGCAGCACATACTGAATTCTCAATACAAAAACGAATCGTAGAATTAGCTTTCACAAAAATGAGAATATATCATCATATGTGACGATTAAGAATTCGTACGAACAGGTGTTACTACATAGGTATAGTTCGGATTATTATCTTGGCGAATGACAACAGGACCATTTTGTTTTAAATACATGTGGATGTTGTCACCTGTGCTGTGACGCAAGATATCGGAAATATAACGACCATTGAAGGAAATCGTAAACGGCGTACCCTTGAATTCCACAGGAATTTCTTCCTTCGCCATACCAATTTCAGCATTTTGGCTAGACAACGTCACTTGTTCTTCGGACCAGTCATAGCGAATTACGTTATAACTCATATCCTTTGCCAACAAGGATACACGATCAACAGCGCCGGCAAATTCCTTGCGGTCTACAACGGCACTAGAGTCGAATTGAGCAGGGATTACCTTTCGTATTCTGGGTACGTGCCTTCGATCAAACGGGAAATAATGTAGATGGATTCGAACATGAACACGATTTGTGTGCGGTTCCAAATGATTTTAATAATAGAAGGATTATCTGTTGGCAATAAACGAGATACTTCTGCCAAAGCCTTTGTTGGAATGATGACGCGCATAGGGGATGTAGCAGGTTCATCGATGGTTACCTTTTTAACAGCCATGCGATGTGTATCCGTAGCAACCATGGTTACTTCTTTGTCGTTTGCATCTTTAATTTCTAGCAAAGCACCGGCAAATACAGGGCGGTCATCGTCACTTGCTGCTGCATAGTTTGTAAGGTCGATGAGTTCTTTCATCGCTTGGCTATCAATATTGACATAGTCTTGGTCGTGAATTTGTTCTACCAAGGAGAAATCGTCTGGGTGCAAGGTTACTAAATTAAATTCAGAGGAACCGGATGTGATTTTTAGCGTATTGCCATCCTCTGGTTTGCTTAATTGAATTGTTTCGCCTGGTAATTTGCGGATTAATTCTTGGAAATAACGGGAAGCAACCACTAAAGTACCTGGTTCTAGGATTTCCGCATCGATTGTTAATTTGATGCCCAATTCAAAATCGTTGCCTTGTAGTTCCACTTGATTATTTTTTGTGGTCATATAAATGGAACCTGGTAGATTTGAACTTGTCTTATTTTGTGATACTTTTTGTAGAACGTTAATGGCTTTTTGGAGATTGGCCTTAGGGAATTTGATGTTCATAACGTAAATACTCTCCTTGTTTATAATATTCGTTGTGCGATTTTCGTTGGTCCTCTATAGATAATCAACGATATATCGGTTTTCTGATATGTTTTTGATTTGTTTGTTAGTTTAGTAGTATTTGTAGTAGGCGCTGTGAATGTGTGTACATGTGGAAGTTTTCTAGATTTTATGCGTTTCCACAGTTGTGGATAAGTATGTGTACACCTTGTTTTGAGTTATCCACATAGTCACAGAAAATATTGATTTCTGCAATATCCACAGATTTATACACAACATATCCACAGAGTTATCCACACCTGTTTTAGTTGAGTGATGACAGTTTAGATTTGATGTCTAGGATAATTTGTTTTGTTTCCGGATTCTTGTCGATTTCTTTGCTGATCTTATCGTATGCATGCAAAATCGTCGTATGATCTCTGGAAAAAGCCGCTTGCGATTTGTGGGTAGCTTTCATTAATCACATCGCGGCACAAATACATGGCAATTTGCCGTGGAAATGCGAACTGAGCCTTCCGTTTCTTGCCTAACAAATCTTGTTTCTTAATATTAAAATAGGTACTGATAAAGTCTTGAATGGACTCGATGTCGATAAGTGTTACCCGTTCCGTCGTGATGATGTCGGATAATGTTTTCTTCGTGTATTCCAAATCAATGCTGCTGGTCCGTTGTTCTAGCGATGCGGTACCGATGAGTTTATTGAAAGCACCTTGTAGTACGCGGATGTTTTCGTCGAATTGTAACGCCACGTAGTTGATGGCATCGTTGTCGATAACGAGATTACGATTCTTGTTGTTTTCCTTTTCAACGAGGGCTTTCAAAATGGCAATGCGCGTTTCCAAATCTGGATTTTCCATAGTTGCCACATAACCAGCTTGGAATCTAGAACGCAAGCGCTCTTCGAATTGATCCATGTCGTTTGGCATGGTATCGCTGGTGAGGACGATTTGCTTGTTATTGTCTAATAATTCGTTGAAGGTGTTGAAAAACTCTGTTTTTGTGCCCTCTTTATTTTCCAAGAACTGAATATCGTCAATGAGCAATACATCGATGTTGCGGAACGTATTGCGGAACAACTCTCCTTGCCGCTTGCGTATGGATTCGATGAATAAATTCATGAACTTTTCGCTCGTTGTGCACATCACCTTGAGATTAGGATATCTTTCAACGATGGCATTGCCGATGGCGTGCATCAAATGCGTTTTACCGAGGCCCGATGGACCGTAGATAAAGAGCGGATTATAATCACCGCCAGGATGTTCCGACACATTTTGGGCTGCTCCAAAGGGAATGCGGTTTGCATTGCCTGTAATATAATTATCAAATCGATAACCACTGTTGAGCTGTGACGATGACAAATCGATAGGAATATCCGTAGATTGTAACGTTTGCACCATTTGTGGCTGCTCTACAGGAAACATCGGTTCATCTGGAATTAACTCGTCCACCTCTTTACGCTGGATATACACAGGATCTGCGTACACCGGTGTGTAAAATTCCTCTTGATATGGAACCTCCTGCTTTGCAGGTTTTGAGGATTTTTTATCGATGTTGTCCGCGTCACTTATCACCGTATTTTCTATAGTGTTCGTACTAGTATTTTCTGCAGTATTCTCTGTGAAAGTATCTGCTACATGCGGTGCTGTTGGAACATCATCCTTTTGTGGAAACAGATCCAATAAAACCATATTTAATTCTTTGCCTGTCACTTGCTTGATGGCATCTGTTAACAACTTACTTACCGTTTGCTGAGATTCGATGACACTTTTTATAAAACTCTGCATAACCCCAATGTGTATAGAATTATTATCTATACTCATCGGTATGAGAGAAGTACTCAAACTTGAATAAATCGCAGGCGGCAGTGTTTGTTTTGCTACTTGTAATATACGTTCCCATATATCATTAATATCAGCTGCTTGCATTTTGTTCCTCTTGTGTATAACTTTTATTAAAAATGTGTATAACTTTCGTTATTATGTGCATAACTTATTCTGAAACTGTGGAAAAACCACAAATACCTGTGAATAACCTGTGCACAACTTGTGAATAAGAGAAAATAAAATTCCCTTCCAACCTTATAAATACTGAGTTTATACTATTCACAGGTCAAAAGAGAAAAAATGTGGATAACTTTTCTAAACTATCCGAAAAAAACTTATAAAAATATATAATTTTACCAATTTCAATTATGATTGTACCAAAAATGAGGGAGATTGTCATTCAATCTGTGGATAACTTTTATGGAATTTATTTATTTTTAGTTGTAAATGTTGATAAGATTGGTTAGGCCATTACTTTTTAGCTCCACTGGCCGGGTCTGACTCGCCCTTTGGGCTCGCAGGGCCAAAGTCGCGAAAAAGTAATGGCCTAACCTCACTACTTCAGCATATTAGAAACTAAAAATAAACAAATTTCATATGGGAATGGGAAACACCGGCCGGGTCTGTCTCCGCCCTACGGGCTCCGCAGGGCCAAAGTCGTGAAAAAGTGACCACCAAACCTACTTTAATCTAAAACTAGTTAAAATAAACAAATTTCATAATGGGAAGAAGGATTATATGTGGTGTCTAAAAAATAGAACAGGCGTGTACTAATTCAAAATAGGTATGTGTATAGGGTGTTCCGAAAAATAGAACAGGCGTGTACTAATTCAAAATAGGTATGTGTATAGGGTGTTCCGAAAAATAGAACAGGCGTGTACTAATTCAAAATAGGTATGCATATAGGGTGTTCCGGAAAATAGAACAGGTGTGTACTAATTCAAAATAGGTATGTGTATAGGGTGTTCTGAAAAATAGAACAGGTGTGTACTAATTCAAAATAGGTATGTGTATAGGGTGTTCTGGAAAATAGAACAGGCGTGTTCTATTTCAAAAGAGGTGTATGTGTGTTGCTCTAAAATAGTAGATTCTGTCTTCCCCACTAAGGGAAGGTGCGCGCAATCTGTTTCAATAAAAAAACAGGTATTTACTTGTTTGTTTTTAGTGATGCGAAACCGATAGGATGATCTTTGAATGCAATATAATTTGTTTGACGTTTTCATAGTTACAGTAGAATGAGGAAAGGGCCATGATTTTGCAGCGACTTTGGCCCTGCGGAGGCCGCAGGCCGTAGTCAGACCCGGCCGGTGGAGCGAAAAATTATGGCCCTTTCCTCATTACTAAATTATGAAAATGTTGGCAGCAAACAAATTATATATTCAAAAATAGTGTGATATCGGTTTCGCACATACTAAAAATGCTAAGAAAACACCTGTTTTTTATTGACAGATTTGCGTTTTCCCTCTATAATTACCCTGTTATGGTATAAGTAAAACAAATATATAACGAGGAGGTGTTTTACTAATGAAACGTACATATCAACCAAATACTCTTTGGAGAAAACGTACCCATGGTTTCCGTGAACGCATGAAAACTATCGGTGGCCGTCTCGTATTAAAAAGAAGACGTGCTAAAGGCAGAAAACGCTTATCTGCATAATATAATGGCTCAGCAAGAGCTTTCAGAAAACTTGGCGCTCTTGCCAAGTTTTTCTATTCTATAGGACTCGGACGATACAATGGATTACCGCTTAGATAAAACGAGACGTATTATAAACAATAATGAATATCGCCTTGTGTATAAGCATGGTAAGTATGAGGTAGGACGCCTATGCGTGTTATATCGTATGCCTGTAGCGAAGCAAAAGACTCGTATCGGATTTGTGACGGGTAAAAAGGTGGGTTGTGCGGTTGAACGCAATCGAGCACGTCGCCTTATGAAAGAGGTGTATCGCCTCAATCAGCATCAAATTCGCGAAGGGTATCATATTGTTATCGTTGGACGTGGCCCTCTGAAGGACGCAACCTATGAACGAGCGGAAAAGGAAATACTGTACTTATTGCGTAAAAGCAAGCTCTTAGTATAATCCTATATAGGACCACAAGCATGGACAGCGCTATGCTTTGGTCCTATTCGCGTATTATGAGGTATATGGATTTGGTGGAAATGTCTTAGATACATACGCTAATCCAATCATGGTGAATTCTATGAAAAATACATGTATAACTGTATTAAATTGTATAAAACGAGGGGTTACCTTTGTTTTATGGCTCGTTATTCGCTTCTATCAGATTGCCATTTCCCCTCTCAAACCGGGATGTTGCCGATATTATCCCACTTGTTCCGCATATACTCTGCAGGCCATTGAAAAATATGGGCCTTTGAAAGGTAGCTGGCTTGGGCTAAAACGCATTTTGCGTTGTCATCCATTCCACAAGGGCGGGTATGATCCCGTTCCTTAATTTGGTATTGGTGAAAGATAAGACTAGTACAACTTTCACAATTGACATTAGTTTGAGTGAGCACAGTTTTGGAAATACCTGAGCATCTGTATGGATGAAATTTAGACCATACCATAACGATATATGGATGCGCGAAGGAACCCAATTTCGACCTGCACTCGAAGGAGAAACAATGGAAATTTTTAACTATTTAGTTGAATTTATGCGCACACTTGTGACATATGCTTTCAACTTCACTGACATGGTCGGCTTCCCAAGCTATGGGGTGGCTATTATCATCATTACTGTCATTATTAAAGCGATTTTAGCGCCGTTGACAGTAAAACAAATTAAATCTATGAAAGCAATGCAAGAGTTACAACCTCGCATGAAAGAGCTTCAAGAAATACAAAAACGACCCTCAACGTTTACAAGCTGAGATGGGCGCTATGTACAAAGAAATGGGCGTAAACCCATTGGCTGGCTGCTTGCCTTTATTGGTACAAATGCCGTTCTTGATTGCTATTTTCTACGCATTGCAAGGATATCCTTACAATCCTGAATTCGAACATTTCTTATGGCTTCCTAGCCTTGGCGAATCAGATCCATACTACATTTTGCCAGTATTGAGTGCTTTGTCCACATGGCTTATGTCCCGACAAACTGGTATGGGTGCTAGTGGTGCCGCTGCACAACAACAAAAGATTATGCAAATCTTTATGCCATTGTTCATCGGTTACATTTCCTTGAACTTCCCATCTGGTCTTGTTATTTACTGGATTGTATCCAATGTGTTCCAATTGGTGCAACAACATTTCATTTACAAAGGCTTAGAAGCTAATAAATAGGAGGCACTATGGAATTTATCGATGTATCTGCTAAAACGATTGAAGATGCCATCGCTAAAGGGGTTGCAGAACTTTCTATAGATGGCCGTGAATTGGTAGAAACAAAGGTTATTGAACAACCTTCTAATGGTTTTTTAGGTATTGGCCGTAAACCAGCTGTGGTTCGTTTGTTCTATACAACGGTAGCAGCTACGGCTACGGAGGAAGAAAAAGAAGTCATCGCTGAGACTTCTGATGCTGTGTCGGATGCGCCTGTTGCTACTGATGAACGCGATGTGGCATCATCTGTTGATGATTCACCGGTATCTGTGAAAGCTAAACAAGAGCTTTCAAAAGAAACACAACAAATCATCGCTGAAAAAGGTAAGGAATTCCTTGAAAAGATGTTTGCTCAAATGGGCCTTATCGTGATGATTGAAAAGATGTTTAGCGCTGATAAAATCACGTTCCAAGTACATGGTGAAGACCTTGGTATCTTGATTGGTAAACACGGTCAAACCCTTGATGCTATCCAATATTTAACGAATTTGGTGGCTCACAAAGAGGTGTCTGGCCATTGTCACATCGTGGTGGATGTGGAAAATTACCGTGCTCGTCGTGAAGAAACGTTGATCAATCTTGCAAAACGCCTTGCAGCTAAGGTAAAACGTAACCGTCAAAAGGTTTCCTTAGAACCTATGAATGCATTTGAACGCAAAATCATTCATACGGCGTTGCATGATGATAAACACATCGTCACAGAATCTGCTGGTGATGAACCATTCCGCCATATCGTGATCTCTTACAAAAAATAAAAGTGTTTGGTGGCGATAGCATTCTGATAACCTCCACTAAATAAAATAATGATACGTGATAACGTTGATGTTTCGAAACCGACTTTGGCCCTGCGGAGCCCGTAGGGCGTAGGCAGACCTGGCCGGTGGAGGTTATCGAAACATCAATGTTATCGCAATCAATAAGTTATGGTGAAAGCTAACTTAAGGTAATCTTCGCATGGGTAAGATTGGTTTAGTTTAACTTTCACAGGCGAAGAAATTAAAGATATTCGAAGTACGGAGATTTTTATGTATATAGATGATACAATAGCGGCCATTGCGACGCCGCCCGGCATCGGCGGGGTTGGTATTATTCGGGTCAGCGGCAAGGATAGTTTTCCTATTGTAAATAGCCTGTTCAAGAGCGCTGGAACGGTTCCGTTGATGGACCGCCAAAATAGAACGATTCAATACGGAACCATTGTGGATCCAGCGACGAACAAGACCATCGACGAGGTTCTTGTGTTATTAATGAAAGGCCCACATTCCTACACGGCAGAGGATGTGGTGGAAATTCAATGTCACGGCGGTATTGTGCCGGTTCGACAAATTCTAAAATTGCTCGTCAATCACGATGTGCGCATGGCAGAGGCCGGCGAATTTACGAAGCGCGCCTTTATGAACGGACGTATCGACCTCACCCAAGCGGAGGCAATCATTGATATTATTGAAGCAAAAACAGAGGACTCCCTCTCTCTCTCGCTGTATCGCAGCTGGACGGCACGGTTTCGTCCTTTGTAAAAGATGTGCGTGAACAGCTCATCGCTATGATTGCTCATTTAGAGGTAACTATCGACTATCCAGAAGAGGATATCGAGGATGTAACGAGCCAAGAGGTTCGTGAGCAATTGCAGCCTATTTTGAAAGCTATGGATGAACTCTTGTCTACAGCGAACACAGGTCGCCTTATTCGCGACGGTATTACGACGGTTATTGTAGGCCGCCCAAATGCAGGTAAATCGAGTCTTATGAACGCTCTCTTGCGCGAAAACCGCGCTATTGTAACGGATATTCCGGGGACGACGCGGGATAGTATTGAAGAATATATGACCGTAGAAGGCATTTCATTGCGCCTCATCGATACGGCAGGTATTCGAGACACACAAGATACGGTGGAAGCCCTCGGTGTGGAGCGTGCTCGTGATTATATCAACAAAGCAGACATCGTGCTCTGCGTTATCGACGGGTCTACCCCATTGACCCCTGAAGAAATCGAAATTTTGACCTCTGTTAGCGGTTTGAATACCATCGTACTCCTTAATAAGTCCGATGTGGCACAAGTCGTTACAGACGAAAATATCGAAGAACACGGCACATTTACAGCTATCGAACGCATCAGTGCCAAAGACGGCGAAGGCTCTGCAGTTCTCTCCAAATGGGTGCAAGAACTCGTCTATGGTGGTCGCGTAAAACAAGACAATAGCGCCATGATCAGTAACGTGCGCCACATCAGCCTCATGGAACAAGCGAAGGCTCAAGTAGAACAAGCCCTCTCCTCCATCGATATGGGCATGCCGGTGGACTTTGTTGCTACCGATTTGCGTAGCGCCTGGGAACTACTGGGCGATATCACGGGCGACACCATCCGTGAAAGCATGATTGACGAATTGTTCAGTCGTTTTTGTTTAGGTAAATAATGCAGATTTGTAATGATGGCTTTCAAAAAACGACTTTGGCCCTGCGAAGGCCGAAGGCCGTAGTCAGACCTGGCCGGTGGAGTTTTTTGGAAGCTGTCATTACAAACACATTTTTATATAAGGAAATAGATATGTATACTGTAGATAATTATGATGTCATCGTCATTGGTGGCGGTCATGCTGGTTGTGAGGCGGCCCTCGCCTGCGCCCGCATGGGTCATCGCACGTTGATGGCGACTATCAGTTTGGATAATATTGCACTTATGCCGTGCAACCCTGCCGTTGGCGGTCCTGGTAAAAGCCATCTTGTGTATGAGCTCGATGCATTGGGCGGTCAAATGGGTATTAACGCGGATGCTACGGCTATTCAAATGCGTATGCTCAACATGGGTAAAGGTCCTGCCGTTCATTCCTTGCGTTGCCAATCGGATAAAATTAAATATCAACATTTGATGAAACAAACCTTGGAAAATACGGATAATCTCAATGTTAAGCAAATCATGGTGACCGAGCTTAAGGTTGAGGATGGCAAGGTAACGGGCATTGTTACTGAGCTTGGCGAATTCTATGGCGCTAAGGCTGTCATTCTTTGTACAGGGACCTATTTGAAAGGTAAAATCCTCATCGGCGATATCGACTACGTTGGTGGTCCAAATGGGCAACGGGTAGCGGAACAATTTTCTCAATCCCTACTAGATAATGGCGTTGAATTGATGCGCTTTAAGACTGGCACGCCAGCTCGCGTAGATAAACGGACGCTTAATATTGAAAATATGGCCGTTCAAGAAGGCGATGCACATCATCATGCCTTTTCCTTTATGGACGAATGGATCAACCGCAACGAAGATGTGTGCTGGTTGACGTATACGAATAAGGAAACGCATGAGATTATTAAAGCAATATTCATCGTGCTCCTATGTACAGCGGTAAAATTGAAGGTGTTGGCCCGCGCTACTGCCCTTCCATCGAAGATAAGGTGGTGCGCTTTGCCGATAAAGAACGCCATCAATTATTCGTAGAACCAGAAGGAACGGGCACAAATGAAATGTATGTACAAGGCATGAGTACATCCCTTCCTATGGACGTACAATATGCATTCCTTCGCACCATTCCTGGTCTTGAAAACGTCGAAATCATGCGTCCTGCCTATGCTATTGAATACGATTGCTTGAACCCAACACAATTAACACCAGCCCTTCAAGTGAAACATATTGAAGGCCTCTACTCTGCCGGTCAAGCCAATGGTACATCTGGCTATGAAGAAGCGGCTGCACAAGGCCTCATGGCTGGTATTAATGCTGCTTTATGGCTTGAAGGTAAGGAACCTTTCATCCTTGCTCGCTCCGAAGCATACATTGGCGTTCTCATCGATGATCTCGTGACAAAAGGTACCAACGAACCGTACCGCATGATGACGAGCCGTAGTGAATACCGTTTATTGCTTCGTCAAGACAATGCGGACATGCGCCTTACTGAAAAAGGTCGTGAAATTGGCCTTGTGAAAGACGATCGTTGGGCTAAATTTACAGCTAAAAAAGCGGCCATCGAAGAAGGCATGGAATTGTTGCGCAACACACCTGTCAATCCGTCCAAGAAAACGCAAGCCTTGCTTGAAAACTTGGGCACAGCCCCTATCAAAACAGGCATCCACGCATATGATTTGGTAAAACGTAACGAACTCTCCTATGCTACCGTAGCTGATGCATTTGGTTTGAAACGCTTTACACCTGACGTAGAAGAAGCTATGGATATTGCCATTACCTACGAAGGTTACATCAAAAAGCAAATGGAACAAGTTGAGAAGGTTCGCAAACTGGAAGAAAAAATTCTTCCAAAAGAATGGAATTATACAGAAATTAAAGGTATTTCCCTTGAAGCGCAACAAAAGCTCAACAAAATTCGCCCTCACTCCATCGGCCAAGCCAGCCGTATCTCTGGTGTATCCCCGGCGGATGTGTCTGTACTGTTGATTCAACTAGAACAATACAATAGAAGTAAATAATTGCGATAAGTAATTACATAACAGAAAAAGCTAGCTAATCGTTTTTGATTAACTAGCTTTTTCTGTTATAAGGTTTCCCGTTCCTGATGCTCATCGACTTCGCGACCTTGACTCATATAATCTGGAGTAAATAAGGATAGCCCAAGTTTAAATAAGAACCACATACATTTTTGTTTCATGGGTATCACCTCCTATTGATTGTAGTGTATCTATAAATGATACCATTAGCAAGCTTTATTTTTTATAAATGTAAAAGTGAGTATATACGTAAAAGTTTGTATATTTATATGAATATTTATAAAATACATATTATTATACCAGTAAAAAATATGTACACTAGAGAAATACACTGAGTGTACATTCAGAATAGACAAAATAATTTGTATATGAAGAAAAGTTCATAGTGATAAATTTGAAATAAATAGAAAAATCTTAAAAAATAGGATGAAGTGTTCGAAATGTACTTGAAAAAAAGATGAAGCGATTTCTCAGTAATATAATTTAAATGATAATAAATAAAATTAGCCTATTTTTTTATGCATATCCCCTCTTTTGTAGTCTTTATTTATATTACAAATGAGAATATACTGAGAATATGGTATAATAGATACAAATATGACTCGTATATTTCGCTTGTATGCTCTTTTTTAAGTAATTATCCTAGAAGCACATAAATAGGCCTTATAGTGCGAATAAATGAATTTCAACCTGAATTACATACATATAGTTAGGAGCACCGATGAAAGAAAAATATGATGTGCCTATCGCTAGTGAATCTGAGTTTGTAGAATATATGCTTTCACAAATGGCAACATTTGGATTGCCATGCACACAGCAGCAAGCAAAAGATTTCTACGTCTATTATGCACGCATGATTGAAACAAATAAATATCTCAACCTGACGGGCATTACGGATATGAAGGAAGTCGTGGTTAAGCACATGATTGATTCCCTATCTTGTTATGATCCGACAATTATCAAATCTGGATCCTCCATTATCGATGTTGGAACAGGTGCTGGTTTCCCTGGCATTCCCTTGGCCATCTATGACAGAACCTTGCACGTGACCTTGTTTGACTCCCTCAAGAAACGCCTTACCTTTTTGAGTCCGTTATCGACGAATTGCAATTGACGAACTGCAAGACCTTGCATGGACGCGCTGAAGATTTGAGTCATCAGGACTATCGTGAAAGCTTTGATATCGCCACAAGCCGTGCCGTTGCAAGATTACCAATCTTATTAGAATGGACCGTGCCCTACGTTAAACAAGGTGGCTATGTTATCGCCTTAAAAGGCGCCATCTACGAAGAAGAAATCGGCGAATCTGATAAAGCCCTTAGCACATTAAAAGCATCCATCGAAGATGTAAAAACCGTGACCTTACCAACATTGGACGATAAACGAGCTATCGTGTACATTAAGAAAACAGGAAAAACACCTGGGAAATATCCGAGAAAACCAAAAGAGATAAAGGATAGACCGCTATAAAAATAGACCATCCCAAAAAACGATACGCTACTGCGCTCCGCGGAGCCCGAAATCGTTTTTGGAATGGTCTATTTTTTTACAGTATAACGAAACAGGGAACAAATCTATTTTGATTTGTTCCCTGTTCTTTTAAGATTTGCATATTATTTAATCACGTGTAATGTCTTATAAATGAATAAAAAGGAATGACCTTCCAAAACCGACTTTGGCCCTGCGAAGCCCGAAGGGCGTAGTCAGACCCGGCCGGTGGAGGTTTGGGAGGTCATTCCTTTTACTGTTGTATTAAAAGTATTACACGTGATCAATAATATGCAAAGTCGTATCTATATCATTAAGCGGCATGATATGTACGCCTGCAGCGATTTTCTTGATTTGTTCCAGTGTTTCGATAGCGATTTCTGTACCCGCTTCTTTTCCGCCTTTTTCTACGCGGTCTAGAATGTCTTGGGTAAGGTTGATTCCAGGTACTTTTTCATGAAGGTATGTTGCCATTTTAAAGCTTTTAAGAGGAATCAAACCAAGCATAATAGGTACATTGAATTCAGACATTTTGTCGATATAGCGTTTAGCTTGTTCTAAATCATAGATTGGTTGTGTTTGCACGAAATGGGCACCATTTTTGATTTTAGCAGCTAGTTTTTGACGTTCGATTTCTAAATCAGGAGCACCAGGGTTGCCTGTAGCTCCGATATAGAAACTTGTTGGTTCATCAAGGTCATTACCAGCAAGGTCTTTTCCTGAGTTCAATGTCTTAGCTATATTAAGTAGACCTATGCAGTCTACTTCGAATACGGATTGTGCGAATGGATGATCGCCATGGTCTGGTTTATCGCCAGTTAGTGTCAAAATGTTATTAACACCAAGTGCTGCAGCACCGAGCAGTTCGGATTGTAAGCCTATGATGTTGCGGTCACGGCATGTGAGGTGGAAAATTGTTTCGATGCCTTCATTATGTTGCAATAAATAGGACAAGGAAATAGGGCTCATGCGCATTTTAGACATAGGGCTGTCCGCAATGTTTATGGCGTCAACCTTGCCTTTTAGGCGCGCTGCTTGTTCAAAAACCTTTTGGGCAGAACTGCTTTTAGGTGGGTCCAATTCAACGGTGATGGTGAACTGGCCTTTTTGGTGTTTCTCACGTAATGTCATCATATACCTCTTATCTATTCTATGTATGGTGAAAGCCTCATATGCGTTATGTGAGCATTGTTTTAGACTTTCACCATGAGTATTATCTATATTATATGCCTAGATTAGCCATTATTTCAAAGTTTCAAAGAAATCGTTTGCGTGGTTTACAGCCGCGATGCCGTCCTTGGCGTAAATATCTGCGCCCGCTTGGTCAGCGTAATCTTGGGATACTACGGCGCCACCAACCATGACCTTCGTTTTAAGGCCGGCTGCACGAATAGCAGCGATGGTATTGTCGATTTGAGGCATTGTGGTCGTCATCAAGGAACAAATGCCTACGAGGGCCGCCTTGTTGTCCTTAATGGCTTGTACGATGACCTCAGGGTCAACATCCTTGCCGAGATCGACGATTTTATAACCATTGTTTTCGAGCAATGCAGCTACGATATTTTTGCCTAAATCGTGAATATCGCCCTTAACAGTGGCTACAACAACGGTTCCTTTATCTAAACTGTCGCTGGCCGGAATGATTTCTTTGATAGTGTTGAAAGCAGCTTGCATCGTTTCCGCAGCGAGCATAACTTGTGGCAAGAATAGTTTACCAGAACCGAATTTGTCCCCTACTACGTTCATGGCTTCTGAAAGCCCTTTTTTCGTAATATCTAGTGGATCCATGCCGTCAGCTAATGCTTTTTTTACAAGATCAACAATGGCTTCCTTTTTCGCCTTGTTCTACACAAGTGCGGATATTGGCTAATGGGTCATTGCTGTCAAAGGATGCTTTATCTGGACCCTTTGGCGCCGCATTGCCTGGTGCTGTAGTTTCGTCTTCGTAACCATAGTCTTTGATGAATTCAGCAGAACCTGGGTCCCAACCAAGTAATGTAGTGCTTGATACAAATGCTTTTTTTAGCTGCGTAGTTGAGCGGATTCATGATTGGTGTGGTCAAACCGGATGCAAGGGCCATTGTTAGAAATTGACCGTTTAGATATGGGCCGTTGTGGCATGCCGAAGGAAATATTGGATAAGCCCATAACAGTTGGGAAACCGAATTTTTTTCTTTATATAAACGCAATGTGCTAAGCGTTTGTCGTGCACTATCTTCGCCGCTGGCAAGTGTTAATACCAATGGGTCAAGCAAGAGGTCGTGCGGTTGTAAAACCATAGCCATATGCGCGATTTACGATGCTTTCAGCCAAAGCAACGCGATCCTCAGCCTTTTTCAGGCAAATCGCCACTACAGATTGGCAAGCAAAGTAATGCAGCGCCATAGCGTTTAGCCAATGGCATAACGTGTGTGATGGACTCTTCTTCTCCATTTACAGAGTTGATAAGTGCACGGCCAGGATAGTTTTTTAGGGCTACCTCCATGGCTTTAGGATCCAAGGTATCGATGGATAATGGCGTTTCTACAAGCATGGACAATTCGAAGATGGCTTTTTCCATTAAAGGTGTTTGATCCATACCGGCTACCCCCATATTCACATCGAGGATATCTGCACCTGCTTCTACTTGGTCTAAGGCATCGCGTTTTACACGAATGAAAGAACCATCCCGTAGTTCTTGAGCGAGCACCTTACGGCCTGTTGGATTGATACGTTCGCCGATAATCAATGGCTTTACATTATGACCTAATTCGATTAATTTTGTACGGCTTGTAATCACCGTTTTAGGCTCAATATGAGCGCGTTCCTTAGGCGTATGTGCTTTTACAGCATCAGAAATCGATTGAATATGCGCTGGTGTTGTACCACAGCAGCCACCTACATAACTTGCACCTGCATCAACGATTGGAATCATTAATGGGCCCATGTCTTCTGCTGAAAGCGGAAATACCGTTTGCTTGTTAATGAGTTGTGGCATACCTGCGTTTGGTTGGCAGATAATTGGTAAATTAGTAACACTAGCGATTTTTTCGATAAGCGGTGTGATTTGTTCAGGTCCAAGAGAACAGTTAATACCAATGATATTGGCCCCCATTGCCTCTACGATAGTTGTGGCAACCTCTGGAGGTGTACCAGTGATGGTACGACCGTCTTCACTGAAAGAAAATTGACAGATGATTTGTACATCTTCTTTAGTCTTACCTGCTGCTTCACGAGCATCCAAAGATGCTAATAGAGCGGCACGCATTTCTTGTACGTCGATAATCGTTTCGATAATGATGAAATCAACGCCACCTTCAATCAAAGCCTCTGCTTGTTCTCTATATGTATCATAAATAGAATCAAAGCTCATATTTCCCAATGGTTGTAAAAAACGTCCTGTAGGGCCCATAGAACCGGCTACACGAGCGGATGGCTTGAACTCTGCAATTGCTTCTTTGGCAACCTTTACAGCTGCTATATTTATTTCTTTTACACGATCTTGTAAATCGTAATCTTCTAATTTAAGGCCGCATGCGCCAAATGTATTGGTAGTAATTACATCACTACCATGTTGTAAATATTGTGCGTGGATATTTTTTACCACTTCTGGTCGTTCCACGTTGAATAATTCTGGGCAATAACCCTCTTCTAGGCCTGCTGCTTGGAGCATTGTACCCATAGCGCCGTCAAAAATGTACATGTGAATCATCCTTTATATATTGAAATGTAGGTCACCAAGGACATTCGCCCTCCACCGCCTTAACGGTCGTCGGCCAAGGGCCTCGACCCTAGCAAAAGTCGGGCTCAGAACCTTGGTGACCTACATTTCAATTACTAATACTATAAATGAATTGTTTCACGTGAAACATTTTTGATTGCACATGGGTACAATGGTACAGATGTACAAGGTAATGTTTCACGTGAAACATCGTGTGTTAAAAATTTATTCTGTTGGTTGTGCTTTCATAGCTATACCAGATGTTTCGGCTGTTGTTTTGCTTGTTTCTGGTTTTGTAGCCGCTGCTTTTTCTGGAAGTTTTCTTGATTGGCAATCTTTTTGTGAGCAAGAGCTACAACCGCGTTTTTGTTGTCAAGCATCGATCTCCTGGCATCAAACCGATAATAGCTGTTACGGATTTTCTTGGAAATAATAAGAAGTTTTCTGTAACTTGTAGTCCGATTTGTTCGGTTTTGATGATTTTACCAAGTTGTGGTTGAATTTCTAAAGGCCAGTTACCATAGCCTGGGCTAAAACGCCATGTAGGTGCATAACCTTGTTTCTTAGCAATGTTATTGATTACCTCGTTAACTTGGTCAGCCACTTGTTCTACTGCAGTTGTTGCAGCCGCATCTAGTAAGAGACCTACGGTATAGTTGCCTTGTTTGAATAGCTGTTCGCTACGTCTTTCAACGTCTTCGCCAACCGTAACACCTAGCACATACACCTTTCGTTGATTTTTCAAGATGTTTTTCAATGATTGAACCTTCAATTTTGAGCGGCGGATTACTTAGGATAACTTTGTTTTCCGCATCGTAATCATATTCTTGATAGACACCCTTTGGTGTCGCTAATAATTGATTTCTTTACAAGCTTCGTCAACGAATTTTTCTGGAAAATCTTCGGCATGACGAAGTCCTGCATATCGCTTTACTTCATCTTTGTTGATGACGGGAAGCATTCCGTTATAAATGGGCATGTGAAACGCCTCCTTTAAAAATAAAATAGATTGTATGGTTAAAATGTTAAACCTATTAAAATACTGTCTTTTATAAGTATAAATATATCTATATATACTGTAAAGGTTATAGCTTCATATAATTTATTAAGGTGCGTCCATAGAAAAAAGTTATACGTAAGTATTTTATACCTAATGGTGTAAATCTATTTAGTGATGATACATAAATCAAATAAATTTATAAGCTCATATATCATGTTAGTGAACATATGTTTTTGGAATGTTTCACGTGAAACATTCTCATTTGTTTTTAGATTTCGTTTGAAAAATGATGGTCACACCTATAAAGTTCTATTTCTTTTGCGTGCCCTATGTTATAATGAAATGAAATATTTTTGAACGTAAAGTTGAGGTGAATTTTGTGGGCAAAGTAATAGCGATTACTAATCAAAAAGGCGGTGTAGGCAAGACTACAACATCTGTTAATCTCAGTGCTTGTTTAGCTGATGCAGGCAAAAAGGTGCTATTAATAGACTTTGGATCCGCAGGGTAATGCTAGTTCTGGATTAGGCATTGAAAAAGATGATTTGGAATTATGTATTCACGATGTGTTGATAGATGGCGAAGACATTGCTAATGTTATTCAACCTACAATGCTTAAAAAGCTTTTTGTAGCGCCTGCAACGATTCAATTGGCTGGTGCTGAGGTAGAATTAGTAGGGATTGTTTCACGTGAAACAATTTTGAAAAAAGCCATTGCTTCTGTACGCGATGAGTATGATTTTATCATCATTGATTGCCCGCCATCTCTTGGTTTGCTAACATTGAATGCTTTCACAGCGGCTGACAGTGTTTTGATTCCAATTCAAACTGAATTTTATGCCTTGGAAGGTGTTAGTCAACTCGTTAAGACGATTACAATCGTGCAACAAACATCTAATAAAGACCTTGTAATTGAAGGGTGTGTTACTCACCATGTTTGATGGACGTACTAATTTGTCTGTCCAAGTGGCAGATGAGGTAAAATCGTTCTTTGGTACTAAGGTGTATAAAACAATTATTCCTCGAAATGTTCGCCTCAGTGAAGCACCAAGTTATGGGGAACCGATTATTGTGTATGATCCGAAATCAAAGGGTGCGGCTGTTTATACTAAATTAGCTAAAGAGGTTATTCGAGATTCTAAGAAAACGAAATAATTGGTATAGAATAGACTAAATAAATATGATTATGTAATGTAAGCACAAACTGTATATTGGTTTGTGCTGTATTTTATATATGCGGTGTAAAAGTACTAATAGATTGGGGATTAATTATGGCGATGAAACAGAAAAAGGAACGAAAAACATTAGCAGCAATGATGGGAGAGCAGTCCATAGAGACGGCTTTACCTGAACGTGAAGTTCACGAGTTGCCTATAGGGGATGTAATTCCTAATGAGGATCAACCACGTAAGAATTTTGATGAACAAAGTTTAGCTACTTTGGCTGAGTCCATTAAGAATCTAGGTATCTTTTCAACCAATCGTCGTTCGCAAGCAAAAGGATAAATACCAAATCGTAGCCGGTGAGCGCCGCTATCGTGCTGCATTGATGGTGGGCTTAGAAACAGTACCTGTAGTTGTAAAAAATTATAATACAGAGGAAATGACAGAAGTCGCTTTAGTAGAAAATCTCCAACGTGAAGGCTTGGATCCGATTGAAGAAGCTTTGGCGTATCAAGGTTTGATGAATACGTATAAGCAAACTCAGGAGATGATTTCTGCACGACTTGGACGTAGTCGTTCTTATATTGCCAATATGATGCGCCTTTTGAAATTAGCCGCATCTGTTCAAAAGGATTTGATTGAAGGCGATTTAACTGTTGGTCAAGCTAGACCTTTATTGGCTCTACGTAGTGCAGCGCAACAAGTAGAAGCAGCAGAGCGCATTAAAGAGGGCGAGTTAAGCGCTCGTCAAGCAGAGCAGCTCGTGAAAGCAATGATGTCTAAAAAGACTAAGTCTAAAGACACTACAGAGCCACATGATACAGCTGAGGTTCGTGCATTGGTAGATCGTTTAAAATTGAGCCTAGGTTCTCCAGTATCTATTAAATTTAGAGCCGGTAAGAAGGTACAAGGTAAAATTGAAATTGCCTTTAGCTCTGAAACTGAATTAGAACGTCTTATTGCGTATATGGATGCTCAGGAGAGCACAGAACATGAAGAAACAATGGAGTTTCGCGTATAATGGAAGAAACACCAAAGGCGAATCGCGTACACATCGGCTTTTTTGGCCGTTGTAATGCGGGTAAGTCGACCTTAATTAATATGCTAACGGATCAACCAGTATCCCTTGTGTCTGAGGTGGCAGGCACTACGACCGATCCTGTTAGCAAATCTATGGAAATATTGCCTCTAGGCCCTGTGGTCATTACCGATACAGCGGGAATTGACGATGCATCTGAACTGGGCGCTCTTCGCATTGAAAAATCCGAAGAAATTATCAAAAAAATAAATCTCGCTGTCTATGTATTGCGTAATGATGAAGCGCCCACTGCTGATGATATGATGTGGCTTAATAAGTTGAAACAAAATAATGTGCCTATCGCATTATTTATCAATGAAATTAACGCTTTCTGATAGTGAAAGTACTCATGATTAACGATAGTAATGGTAATGATACTAACCCAAAATTATGTAGATGCGTATCCCGATTTGTCAGCTATTGCCACTGTCGTAGGCTCTACGGATTTTACATCGAATCGCGATCGTCTTACATTGCTCGATTTGCTAGGTGGTTTAACACCGCTCGATGTAGAAGGTGAGCAATCTCTATTACAAGGGTTAGTTAGTCCAGAGGATGCTATTATCTTGGTATGTCCTATTGACTCGGCAGCGCCAAAGGGTCGTCTAATCTTGCCACAAGTACAGACAATTCGTGAGATTTTGGACCATAAAGGCCTTGCCTTGGTGTGCCAAACAGAAGAGCTACCGACCATGCTCAGTAAGCTTTCACAAAAACCGAAGCTCGTCATCACCGATTCGCAAGCCTTTGAAGCGGTGAATGCGTTGACGCCTGCGGATATTCCATTAACATCATTTTCCATCTTAATGGCTCGGTTCAAGGGAAAATTGCAGGATTTAGTAACGGGGGTGAAAGCCCTTAACAACTTGAAACCTGGTGCGCGTGTGCTCATCAGTGAGGGCTGCACACATCGTCGCCAATGCGATGATATTGGCACCGTTAAAATTCCGATGTGGCTCAAAAAGAAGGGGCATACGGATCTACAGCTTGAATTTACCAGCGGTGGTGCGTTCCCTAAGGATGTGAGCGGTTATGATCTTATCATCCACTGCGGGGCTTGTATGTTGACGCGTCGCGAGGTGTTACGGCGCATTGATTGTGCCGTTGTGCAAGGTACGCCTATTGTGAATTATGGTGTACTTATTGCGTCATTACATGGTATACTAGAACGTGCTATTAGTCCGTTTATGGACGAATTAGATAGAAAGGGTTTTGAATGTTAGAATCTATACAACCCTATATCGGTGTATTAGGATGCGTATTAGCCGTTATTTTATTGGTATATTGCATTATCCTACACATTAGATTAGGGAGCTTAACGAAGAAGTTCAATTTCTTCATGCAAGGTGAAAATGGGGCTAGCCTAGAACGTAAACTTTCAGTAGAAATCACTGAAATTCGCGAGGCCGCAAAGGGATTGCAGGATATGATTGAGGAACAAACTCAAATTCGCAATATTCAAGGCAACACATTGCAAAAAATCGGCTTTAAGAAGTATAATGCTTTTGATAACATCGGCAACGATTTATCCTTTTCCCTTACATTGCTTGATGGCAATAATAATGGGGTTTGCATTTCCAGTATCTATGGCCGAAATGACTCTCGTATTTTCAGTAAACCAATTGTGAAAGGTAAAAGTCTCGTTAATCTTTCACAAGAGGAATTAGAAAGTTTAAATGAAGCGCTTGGGGAACGTACGAATGAGGAAGCGTTAGCGAGCGTTATCCATTCTCAATAGGCAAATCGCCTTATCGTGTTCATATAGAGCGCACATGCATGATGAGTTGAGAAATGATTAAAAGTAAGGAAGGCATTTTGAAAGTACCAAGTATTTTGAGTTCTGTAGTGTCTCAGAATGGTGATAATTGCACCATTACATTGAGTCATAAACAAGCGAAGATTGTAGCCGTAGTGGCCGTAATCTTATTTGTAGCAGCACTTGTTTTATCCATTTGGGGCATTGCACGACAAGCAGAAATCGTTCAATTGCGTCAACAAACACAATTGCAAACAGAACAATTAAAACTGTTACAACAAAAAACAGAAGTGTTGGATAAGAAAATCCAAAACTTAAATCAAATTAGTGAAGAAAATAAACAAATGTTAAAGGGTGCTGAGTCCGGCACACCATCTCAAGGTGGTAGCGATGGCTCTGACCCAAAGCAGGAAGCCGCTAGCGATGAGACTAGTCCCACGCTAAGTGCGGCGCAACTTTCAGCAAGACTATCTAAATTAGATAAGGATGCACAAAAATTATTGGTTAGCTTCTACACGATGCGAAACATCTTGCGTGATGGTGGGGCTCAAGACATCGCTGCATTGCAACAATTGAACTACACCACAGGTTCTGGTGGATATACGAATAGTACAACGCCAAGCATCTGGCCAAGTAAGGGTGTTATTACATCCCCATATGGCACTCGTGTCGATCCTGTGACCGGTGCTGCTAGCGCATTCCACGAAGGTGTCGATATCGCTGACGATTACGGCACACCTATCGTTGCTACTGCAGCGGGTACCGTAACATTTGCAGGCTACACCGAAGGCGGTTATGGTAATCTCGTAGAAATCGATCACGGCAACGGATTTGTGACTCGCTATGGCCACAATAGCGCCGTTCTCGTTACACCGGGCATGACCGTAAAACAAGGCCAAGTCATCGCCCTTATGGGTAGTACTGGTAAAAGTACTGGCGCACACGTACACTACGAAGTACGGATTAATGGATCTGCGGTTGATCCAATGGTATTTTTGCCAATTAGTAATTAAATACGCTATGTGAAAGGGAGTGTCCTCCAAAAACAACACGCTACTGCGCTTGCGCGGAGCCCGAAGTTGTTTTTGGAGGACACTCCTTTTCTACGCTATATATTAATTACTAAACTGGCAGGAGTGGGGAAGCTACTGCGCTTACGCGGAGCCCGAAATCATTTTCCGGAGGGGTCTATCTTTTTCTATCCAAATTTAGCAAGCTAATTGGCATAAAATACCATTGTACAACTTAGCATAAGGGAGAGGCCGAGATTATTTTCCGGAGGGGTCTATCTTTTTTCTATCTAAATTTAGTTGACTAATTGGCATAAAATACCATTGTACAATTTAGGATAAAGATGTGTACGAGATTGGCTTATATATGCCTTATAAAAAATAGAACAGGCGTGTACTAATTCTGAGGATTTAGTATATGTGTTTAAAAAATAGAACAGGCGTGTTCTAATTCTGAGTACCTAATATATGTGCCCTAAAAAATAGAACAGGCGTGTACTAATTCTGGGGACCTAGTATATGTGTTTTAAAATAGAACAGGCGTGTACTAATTCTGTGGACCTAGTATATGTGTTTTAAAATAGAACAGGTGTGTACTAATTCTGTGGACCTAGTATATGTGTTTTAAAATAGAACAGGCGTGTACTAATTTTGAGGATCTAGTATATGTGTTTAAAAAATAGAACAGGCGTGTACTAATTTTGGAGACCTAGTATATGTGTTTTAAAATAGAACAGGCGTGTACTAATTCTGAGAATCTAGTATATGTGTTTTAAAAATAGAACAGGTGGGTTCTAATTCTTAGTACCTAATATATATGTCTTAAAAATAGAACAGGCCTGTTCTATTTTTTGGGATACACTATAAGGCACCTATGTAACAAGTATTCATTACATCTCTTCCCAAACGGCTGGGTTGGTAGTAATTCATATACCATAATTGGTACATGTTTATATACTGATGGTATAGATATCACATGTGGGATAATCCTTTTGGGTTGATAATAATATCTATTGGATATTGTATTGGTGCCTATTATTTTATAAGAATACGTTATTGAAGTGCTAGATAGTAAGATGATGATGGGGTTCTAAATCCGACTTTGGCCCTGCGAAGGCCGAAGGCCGTAGTCAGACCTGGCCGGTGGAGGATTTAGGGCCCCATCATCATCTTGTTTGGCACCAATGTGTAGGTAATATAATTAATGGATCAATAGATATTATTATCTTATGCATAATTAGGATTGTCTTTCATGTGATATCTATTCCTTTTCGTCTATAAATATTGTACAATTATGGTATATGAACGGAGGTATATCTATGAAGGCCTATGTACAAGTTTATACCGGCGAAGGCAAGGGTAAAACGACGGTCTGCTATCGGCCTCGCTATACGAGCTATAGGCGCTGGCAAAAAGGTTTTATTTTTTTACAGTTCATGAAGTCTAAAGTGTATAGTGAACATAATATTTTACCGACCCTCAAAAAAATATTACATTAGAAACTGTAGGTAAACCGTTTTTTTATCATCAAGGAAGGCATGAAGAGCAAGGATGAGCTCGCCAAATGGGGTGATGAGGTGGTTGTATTTGAATCGGGAAATCCGCCTAAGGATTATGTAGCGCTTATTGAAAAGGGCTATGAACGCGCGTTAGAGGCTGTATCTAGCGGCGACTATGATTTGGTGGTTCTCGACGAATATAACATGGCTTTGTTCTTTGAACTCATTGATTGGAAAAAAACGGAGGCTCTATTAGAGGCTCGTAATCCGGAAACCGAAGTGGTGTTTACGGGGCGCGGGGCACCGCAAGAACTTCTTGATGTGGCCAATCTTGTAACGGAAATGAAGGAAGTTAAGCATTACTATATGCAAGGTGTAATGGCTCGCAAGGGCATTGAAAAATTAGAGTATACTTTCACAAATCCCATAACCTAAGGAGGTGATGTGGTTGAGTATAGTCGCTATTGTGGCACTCGTCGTAGTGCTTCTCATCGTAGCGCTGATCTTGATTATCCTACTAACGCCAATCACATATAGCATCGAATGGAACGGCAGGACGCCGTACCGCGTAGAATTGTCGGTTAAATGGCTGTGGCGCGTATTGTCGCTGCATCTCGCATATTTTCAGGGCAAACCATTTTTTAAACAACTTTATGTATTAGGTATGCAGAAAATCGGCCCTGTGAAAGAATATGACGAATGGATTCAACAACGGGTTGATGACGAATATCAGAAGGCTGTTGACGAATTTGAAAATGATCCGATGGCTGCGCAGGCGGAAGCGATGATGAAAGCCATGCAAGGTGATGGCCAGGGCGGTACTGAACCGACTGAGCCGACGACCGTTGGTGCTTCTGGTGAAAGCCTAGATGCTACGCGCAGTGCAGGGCAAACATCAGATGCACAAGGTAAACAGGTTCGTGTTGAACGTGTTGATGCATCTAAGGATGATAATAAGGGTGCTGAAGCGCGGGCTGCACAATATGATTCAATTCGCGATAACCCGACGATGAAACCTGATGATGAAGTGGTGGAAAAGGTCACTTTCAATAGTGATGGCACCGTAAAAGAGAAGGTATTTACGAAAATAGACAGCTTGAAAGATAGCGTAAAATCGCGCTTTCAAAAACCAGATCCTAATGATCCAGTGGCTAGCTTTAAATCGAAAATCCCGACCTTTTGGTTCATGAAACATGTGACGAATACGGAATTGTGGCGTCAATTGTTGCTTGTTTCTAAGCGGTGTTATGACCATTCTAAACCACGAGATATCGCTGTAGAAGGGCGTATCGGCATCGGTGATCCTTTTAAGGGCGGCGTGCTTGCTTCGATGTTGTACAGCATCTGGCCTGAACAGGCTGAACATATCGAGATTGATTATTTGAATTGGCATTTAGAAGGTAGCGGCCATATTAAAGGGCGCATTATTCTAGGCGCGTTGGCATGGCACGGCACGCGATTCGTGCTTTCACAACCAATGCGTGCACTCATAGCTGAAACGGGCAAGGTCGTTTGGGTTAAGCGCAAAGAAAAGAAAGAATTAGAACGATTGAAAGCGGAACAAGCCGCTAACGCATAGTTGACATCAGTGGAGGTACTACGATGGAGAACAGTAACGTAAAAGAAAATTTAGAAGTCCTTTTTGAGAAGTTCAAAAATATGATTAAGGTGGAAACTGTAGTAGGTGAAGCGGTGCAAATCGGCGATACTACATTGGTTCCATTTGTGGACGTAACATTTGGTTTCGGCACTGGCACAAACCATAACACATCTGGCAAGAACCATGAATGTGGCGGCGGTGGCGGCGGCGCTCGTATGGAACCAAGCGCTGTGCTCGTAATCAAAGGCGAACGCATCGAGTTATTCAACATTAAAGGCAATCCTTACAGCAATAGCTTTGATCGCCTTATCGGCTTGGTGCCTGACCTCGTGTCCAAATTGAAATCCGATAAATACATCTATCTTAATGACGAACAATAATAGATAGTAAATTTTTAATAAGGGTTCATGATGAATTCATGGGCCCTTATTATTATTTAATAGTATACAATTTAATTATTAGATGCTATATCTCATCTATGATTTTTGAGGGTTTTTACTTGTGAAAGCAAGTTAGATTTGATATAGTAAAAATAGTGCATTACATGTTTGTGTAATGGAACTTTACTGTTCAGGAGGATCTCAAATGAAATTAACTAAAAAATTGACAACATTGGCTATCGTTGGTGCTATCTCCGCTACCACTGCTGTGGCAAGCGCTGCTAACATTGGTTTGGTGCAAATGAGTCAAGTTGTAAATAGCTATCCTGGTTACGGTGCACTCGACATGAAAATGCAACAAGTAGATGCACAATACCGTCCACAAATTGAAAAGAAAATGCAAGAAATTGACAAAATTAAAGATCAAGCTCAAGCAGAAGCAGAATTCAATAAATCCGTAGCTCCATTGTTACAAAAAGAAAATGACGAAGTGAATAAAATTGCACAACCAATGATGCAAAACATTCACAACGCTATCGAATCCGTTCGCGTTGAAAAGAAAATGGACGTTGTACTAGACGACCCATACACAATCCGTGCAGCTGATGCAAATAGTAACGTTGAAAATATTACAGATGAAGTAATTAAACGTCTAAAAAAATAATATCTTATCTAGCGTTTTAACGTATGGTAAAAGGGATACCCCTCTGAAAGACTCCACTGGCCGGGTCTGTTCCTTCGGAACAGGGCCAAAAGTCAGAGTACTCGTTTTTAGGAGGGGTGTCTTTTTATCTCTAAATCATACAATAAAGATATTATTTTTTTTAGACTGTATAGAAAAGGGACAAGGAGGGTTTATTATGTCTATTATGCAGGTTTGTTGGAGTTTGATGCGGTATCCGCGGTCTAAGGGTATCCCATATATTATGGAGAATGGTACGTTTGATCAAGCACTAGTTTTTATGTTGCGTTTGTTTGGCATTATGCTTGGTTTGTCGGTGGTGGAAAATGTTATCATATTTTTTATCACGCCTGTAACTATGCTAGATACGATTATATCGATTTTAGGTTTTGTTTTTGCCTGGTTTTTCCTAAAAGGGCTTTGGTTGATATTGGCCCATTTTTATGTGAAAGCTACTAGTAATCGTGATCTTATGTTTAAGGATACGTTCATGGCCGTTTCGTATGCGATGGCCTTTGATTTACCTATAACTGTATTGTCCTTACTCGGTGCTGTACTTGTTATTGTATTGAGCCTTGCCGGAGCGGGTATGATTGCGTTCGGAGTTCAATCTATTTTGGGCCTAATCGCATTTGTATTAGCTATATATTATATGCTTTGCTCCCTTGGACTCTACCGTCAGATGTTAAAGACTACATCAATGCATATTATTATCATTGCTATTGTATATACTGTACTTTTAATAAGTGCATCTATGATGTTACGAGTATAGGTGAAAGTTATTTCATAAATATTAAACAATACAATACGTGAAAGCAAAAAAACGAGCTTAGAATGAATCCAGGCTCGTTTTATTTTATGTGCTAAATGGGCAGATAAAGAATTTAGTATTTTATTTAGTCAATCGATAGCTCATGTCGAGGAGCATTTTTATTCTTTCAGTAGGCACAGAGCCATCCAAAGAAACGGTTAGCCAATTGGCCTTATTCATATGATAGGCTGCGTATATGCCTGGTTCCTTACGAAAGGCACCAATCATGGTGGGCTCGCATTTGATGTTTACAACATCGATAGGCCGAATGTTTGACCATCCTAATTTATCGGTAGTAATATTCATGACTAGGGCGAACCATTTATGATTACTTTGATGGCGGTACACCTTGTAATGCGGGAACTGCGTCCAAGGCGTATTGGTGGTAGTATCCTCAAATTGATTGTGAATATAGGTTTCTAAATCTTCGCGTGTCATGTAAATCCTTCTTTCTCTCTTACATAATTAGTATATTCTCTTATGAAAGCAACTGCAAGTGAAAACACTATATTCTATAGAAATACAGTTATGAAATTAAGATATTAGGACTAAGAATGTAAAAAACACCTATATATGGTAATAGTTACTGTTTTATGTAACTTACCACTTATAGGTGTTTTTTATATATAGACACTAAGGAAAGGAGGAGGTCATATCTATATAATCTTATTCAGGTTTATGAACGAGGTTTACGATGAATTCGCTATCTTCAACAAGCGTTGCTTGAATGTAGTTATCGCCATTAAATTCGAGAACTTCACCTGGTACGAGTACATGTTCTTCTGTTTCGTTAAGGAATACTTGAACTGTGCCCTTAACAACAGTAAAGATAACATTGGCTTCAGGATGATTATGTTTTTCTACCTTTTCACCTGCTTTGCCACCTTTTTTTACGATTACGTAATTAGGGCCTTGGAATAATAAACCTAGATCTTTTTTTACTGTGCCTGCCATGATGCTGCACCTCCTATATCTGAAAGTATATGAGTAATGATTTATTTTATGGTTCTATTATAACTGATATTTCTTATCAATTCTGTGTCTATAGCTACACTTTTATAAGGAATTTTAAATTAGAACAGGCCTGTACTATTTTTTAAGACACATATACTAGATCCCCGGAAATAGAACAGGCCTGTACTATTTTTTAAGACACATATACTAGGTCCCTAGAAATAGAACAGGCCTGTTCTATTTTTTTAAGACACATATACTAGGTCCCCTAGAAATAGAACAGGCCTGTACTATTTTTTTAGACACATATACTAGATCTCCAGAAATAGAACACGCCTGTTCTATTTTTTTAGACACATATACTAAATCCCCGGAAATAGAACACGCCTGTTTTATTTTTTTAGATATATACACTAGATTCCCAGAATTAGAACACGCCTGTTCTAATTTTTTAGGCACATATATTGGATCATTAGAAATAAAAAACGCGAGCGTAAAATTTTACGTTCACGTTTTCGTTCGTTTTTCGTCCGTTTCAGCGAACGAAATGGTATTTATTTTTTAGCGATTGTATATAATCGTGTGCCATTGTCTTCAGTGGTGATAAGCTCGAATTCAGGATCGATAGCTTTCACAAAGGCCTCGAACCATGTTTGGTATGCGAGCATCATGAATTTAGGGTCTACGCCTGCAGTGCGCCAGTAGCCAGCTTGTAAGCGGTGGTCGCCGACCCATGTGAAACGGTCAGCGCTGTCCTCAACGATTTGGTCGCCGCCGTCGCAAGGCATGCCGTTTACATAGAAGTTTTGAAGGGCGTTGTAGATGGCTGGCGCCGTATGTTCTTCGAGGCTATCTTGGGCCACAACGCCGCATGCTTGACCTTGTACAGCGAAGGCATCGAGAATAGCGGTTACTACGTGAATAGCATTTTCATCAGCATTTGTATCGAGCATGTCTTTGATGAAAGCCGCTTCGCGGACGGATGCTATGTTGATTTGGTTGGAGAGCCAACCGTGAATGTTGTTGTGGTCGATAATGTTTTCCAATGGAATGCTAGGGTTAATTGGTTCGCCGTATGTATCTACGGAGATGGAATGTAATTCCTCAGCAAGATCATCTACGACCTTTGTCGTTTTTTCAAGAATTAAGTTTTCACGCTCTACGAGCAATTGAATTTTGCGGTATAACCAGTAGTGAATGTGACCTAAAAATGCGGACATGTGAAACTCCTTTATATTAATTATGCACCTTTGCGGGCAGTTTCTAGTTTGTTAAGTAAATCGTACACATTGACGCCGTGGATTTCAGCGGCTTGCCATAGTGGTTCCATCGTAGAGGATGGGCAACCGAGGCAACCCATGCCGATGCTTTGTAGTACAGGTACTGTATTTGGATAGATGTCCACGATATCGCGGATGATTGTATCCGGTGTAATTGGTTGACCTGGTTCAAGGCGTGGCGTCTCAACCTCTGGATCATTGCCGTGACCTGGCAAGTTAACAATAGGTTCTGCTGCTTCGCTTCTGTAGGAGCCCCTTCAAGGTCGCCTAGTACAGCTTCTTTGAAAGCATCTAAGCCGATGCGGTCGATGAATTCACCCATTCGTTCGATTTGTGCATTTGCTTTGTAATATTCGATGATGCGGTCCACAAGTGCAAGGGCTTCTTTTTCTGTTGTTACCTCTGCAATGAGGTCACCAATGCGTGGATGTGCACCGCCGCTACCGCCAGCGTAGACGCTCCAGCCCTCAACAGAACCGATAACGCCAACGTCCTTCATGCGGCTTTCAGTACAAGAATTAATGCAGCCGGACACGCCGATTTTCATCTTGCTAGGCATTTCTTGGGACAAATATTTGCGTTCCAACTGCATGCCAAGATGCACGCTGTCTTGTTTAGCCCGTTTGCAGAACGTTGTGCCAGGGCAAATCTTGACGCTGCGCACGCGGTTGGACACCATGTATGCCGGCTCCATGCCGAGCATTTCCCACGCTGCGTCTACGTCCTCAGCTTTCAAATTCGTAATCATAATGCGTTGGCTGCCGGTTAGTTTAAGAACAGCGCCAAATTTGTTCGCCACATCAATGTATTTTTGCAATTGATCTGGTTGAATAAAACCCGCTGGAATGCGCGGTGTAATAGCATAACGGCGTTGGCCGTTTTTAATTCGTTGTAAATTTCCTGCGATTTGAGCCATTGTAATCCCCTCTAAATTGTAATGAACTACTTATATTCTATCATATATTTTCACTGTGAAAGTCTCTATTAGCACATGCTAGAGTTGATGCGTTTCGACGGTAATGTACGTCCAAACGATACATGTCCTAGAGAGCTAGTAAGAGATCGTTATGAAATGATTGTTATCATCATTTCAAATTACATATACTAGTATAATTCATTTTACAATAAAATAATGTGTCCCAAGCTACAAAAAAGCAAAAATTTTTGGCACTGTTTCACGTGAAACTAAATACAAAAGTACGGCCCTAAACCTTGATTTGGGGTCGTTTTTTCATGGGGAAAAATATTATTCCTCTTTTTGAAACGAATTTGCTTGTCACGAGCCTCTTTTTGGAATGTATATAGGTGAAAGGAGGTGATCAGATGGCTGAACTAAAACGCACAAAGTTAGTGTTACGTTTTAATATCGGTACGGAAGAAAAACCGAAGTACAAAGACGTCACTTTCACACGCGTCGCTGAAGAAGCTACTGATGATGCGGTCAAAATCGTCGGTACCGCATTGGCTGGTCTCTATGAGAACACCATTGCTGACGTAATACGCGTCAACGAAGTATCCCTTGGTCATTAATGTGCTTTCACTCATAATAGTTAGCACATAATGGCTGCGTGAAGGTTCGTAGTAATCCAAACCCTGTGGACCTATCGCGATCATTCCCATCCTTATGTATATGAATTAGAAAGGAGTGCCCAACATGGCTGATAAACGTGTGGTATATCTTAAATTTGCTACAGTCGATGGTAAAAGCGCATCGATCACAATTAGTGGACCTCGCACTGGCCTTACTTTGGAACAAGCTAAAACGGCAGCTAATGCGCTAGTAGCGAACAAGGTAATCTTAGGCTCTGGCGACGCTCCATTGGCAAGCTTTACCTCTGCCAGTGAAGTATCTACGCAAAGTAAAGATTTGCAATAAAACAACATATCGCTAATGCATAGATGACTCTATCCCGTCTGTGCCTAGCATAACTATCGCTGTTATGCGATGAATATCTTATCCCTGGTCATATGATAGCCTCGGAACCTGTCGTATGACGCCTCCCAGCGGGCCGCTCTTCGGAGTGGCCCGTTTTGTTGTATAATGAACCTAGAATTATCTTGATGTAGGAGGAACGATGAAGGTTCTATACGATACAATTTTGAAAGCAACTTATACAGGTCGTCCCAATCGGTTTGTGGTGACTTTGGATCTTAATGGTGAAAGCGTACTTGCTCATTTACCAAATCCAGGTCGTATGTGGGAACTGTTATTTACCGGTGTCACGATGTATATCGTGCCTCATGATAAGCCTGATGCGAAGACGAAGTACCGCGTTGTAGGTATTGAGCGGGATGGCGTGGTTATCATGCTCGACACGAATTATAGTAATGATGTGGCTCAACATTTGATTGAACATAAACTCATCCCTGGGTGGGAACAATGGCGCGTTGTACGTCGTGAATATACCGTAAAACTACATGGTGCGACATCACGCTTTGATTTACTCCTCACTAATGACGAAGGTGAAGAATTCTTGTTAGAGGTTAAGTCTTGTACCTTGTTCTCCAAAACTGGTGCGATGTTCCCTGATGCTATTACAGAACGGGGACGCAAGCATTTATTGCATCTAAGGGAACTTCAAAACGAAGGATACCATACGGGCGTACTATTCCTTGTACAATGGGACCAAGCTAAATGGTTCTTGCCAGATTACCATACGGATTTAGAATTTGCTATGACCTTCAAGGAAGTGGCTCCGTTCCTCGACTGGAAAGCCGTTGCTGTGGCGTGGGATGAGACTTTCACCATGCCTACCGTGACGCGCGCCTGCACCTATCCGAGCTATGTTCTCGATAGCGAAGCGCACGATAGTGGCGTGTACATCATGGTGATGCACCTTGACCATGAACTAGATCTCGAAATCGGCTCCAAGGGCATGATGCATTTTAATGCAGGATATTACATGTATGTCGGCTCCGCCAAGGCAAACCTTACGAAACGCATTGAGCGCCATAAGAGAAAACGCAAGAAAATGCATTGGCACCTCGACTACTTCCGCGGCCATTGCGAAATGATAGCGGCCGTGCCTATTCGTACGAGCGGACTACCCCTTGAAAGCTGGAGCCTTACTCATGAACCATACCTATCCATGCCGAGCATGCCAGATCCCGATGTAGACGTGAGCGTCGAATGTGCTTTGGCTGATGCAGTACGCGCCATTGCCGAATGGGACGTGCTAAAATTTGGCTGCTCTGACTGTGATTGCACGAGCCATTTGTTTGGTATGACTGAAAATCCAATACATAATAAGGCCTTTATGGACGTGGTAGAAGAATTTAGGATGAACCAGCTAGATTCCATAATTGTTGAGAATTAATAAAGTAGCATATTTGAGATGTGTTAGTAGTTATTTCCAAAATGGAAACAACTGCTGATGATATGATAAAAGGACGTGTAAATCAATTTGATTTGCACGTCCTTTATAGGTATTGGAATTTTTATGATAAAGGTAAATTAGAAAGGTTTTGAACTTGTTCCAAAATGGAACAGGTTTAAATGGAAAGTTTAAGGATTGCAATCCCTAAATATGTTATAATTGAAGAGTATAGGGATTACAATCCTTATATTTTTAAAAATAGAGTTGGATTAGGATTGCTATCCTAAAACACATATACTGATTGTGTATTAACAGTGATATAGTGCTAGGAAAAGGAGGTCATGATGTCTTTAATTCAACGTGAGCAATACTTAGATTTTTTGAGACGTCATAAAGATCAAGATGTAATAAAAGTCGTTTCTGGTGTGCGTCGGTGCGGTAAATCTACATTATTTGAATTATTTAAACAAGAATTATTAGCTAGTGGTGTTAAAACCAAATCAAATTATCTCTATTAATTTTTGAAGATTTAGAGTTTGAACCGCTACAGGAGTATCATGCCCTCCATGAGTATATAGTAGAACGATTGATTCCAGAGACTCCCATGTATGTATTTTTAGATGAAGTACAGCATGTACCACAATTTGAAAAGGTCGTAGGGAGTTTATTTATCAAACCCTAATGTGGATATTTATATTACTGGTTCAAATGCGTATTTTATGTCCTCTGATATTGCCACATTATTAACCGGTAGATATGTGCAAGTTGAGATGCTACCGCTTTCATTTAAAGAATTTCATAGTGCATATAGTCAGCAAAACTTGTCAGATATGGATATATACAATTTGTATATCGAGCATAGTTCTTTCCCTAGGCTTGTACATGTTGAAGATGATGAAAGTATTGATGAATATTTGGAAAGCATTCTTAATACAGTTGTTTTTGAAAGATATTGTAACGAGATTAAAAAAATTACAGATGTTCCTTTATTACTGGATATTATTAGATATTTATTGGCTAATATAGGGAGTTTGATTAATCCAACGAAAATTGCGAATACGCTCACTAGTTATGGTCGCAAAACGGATAATAAGACGGTTGAGAAATATTTACAAGGTCTCAAAGATGGTCTTTTAATCTATGAAGTTGACCGATTTGATGTAAAAGGGGAAAAGGCGTTATTACAGCGAAATGCCAAATATTATGTTGTAGATAGTGCATTCCGTAAGTTTTTATTAAGTCGTACAGACTCGGACCGAGGTCATATATTAGAAAATATTGTATATTTGGAATTAGTTAGACGTGGTTATCGTGTATATGTGGGGCATCTACAAAATGGTGAAATAGATTTTTGTTGCTAAAAAAACCACATCGGTTTAGAATATTATCAAGTTAGCTATACAGTGATGGAAGATACTACATTACAACGTGAATTATCATCGTTAGAGCAAACTTGATGATAACTATCCCTAAATATTTACTTACAATGGATGTATTACATAAAAACAGATAACCATAATGGTATAGAGCAAAAGAATGTTCTGGATTGGCTATTAGAATAGGCGAGGCAGCTTTCACAAAAATCCTGATAACAATAGCGCTAAACCCACAAAAATGCTATAATAATATGATGAATTGTAATCAGTGTTAGTAAAATGAGGTGAGATTGTGGCAGACCAACAATGGTCCCACGGGAATATTCATCCCGTTCAGATTGATAAAGAAATGAAGAACGCTTATATCGATTATGCGATGTCCGTAATCGTAATGCGTGCTCTTCCAGATGTGCGCGATGGCTTGAAACCAGTACATCGTCGTATTTTGTACGCGATGCACGAAACAGGCATGACGCCAAATAAACCGTACAAGAAATCCGCTCGTATCGTCGGTGACGTACTCGGTAAATATCATCCACATGGTGATCGCTCCGTTTATGACGCTACTGTACGTTTGGCGCAAGATTTCAATACGCGCTACCTCTTGGTAGACGGCCACGGTAACTTTGGTTCCATCGACGGCGATAGTGCTGCTGCGATGCGTTATACCGAAGTACGTATGGCAAAAATTACGCAAGAAATGCTCGCTGATATCGACAAGGAAACTGTTGATTTCATGCCGAACTATGATGAAAGCTTGCAAGAACCTACAGTATTGCCAGCGAAGATCCCAAATCTTCTTATCAATGGTTCTAGCGGTATCGCCGTAGGGATGGCGACAAATATTCCGCCGCACAACCTTAACGAGGTATGTAATGGCCTTACTATGCTCATCGATAATCCAGATGTAACTGTGGACGAATTGATGACGCAAAATCAAAGGTCCAGACTTCCCGACTGGGGCGCCTCATTTTGGGCCGAGAAGGCATTAAAAAAAGCGTACTCCACAGGTCGTGGCAGCGTGAAAAATGCGCGCTCGTGCAACCATTGAAGAAATGGCGAAGGGCAAGCATAAAAATCGTAGTGACTGAGATTCCCATACCAAGTTAACAAGGCTCGCGTTATTGAAACGATTGCGAAACTTGAGCCGCGACAAGGTTATTGATGGTATCACAGCACTTCGCGACGAATCTGACCGTCAAGGTATGCGCATCGTTATCGAATTGCGCGCTGACGTGCAACCAGATATCGTTCTTAACAAATTATATAAACACACTCAACTTCAAGAATCTTTCGGCGTGATTATGTTGGCCCTCGTAGATGGTCATCCTCGCGTATTGAATTTGAAAGAAGTATTGGGTTACTACTTAGATCATCGCCTCGATGTAATCGTACGCCGCACTCAATTCGAGCTTAACAAAGCTGAAGCGCGTGCTCACATCTTGGAAGGTTTGTTGATTGCCCTCGACCACATCGATGAAGTTATCGCTACAATCCGCAGTTCTCAAACTGACGAAATCGCACGTAATGCATTGATGCAAAAAAATTCGGGCTTTCAGAAAAAAACAAGCAGTAGCCATCCTCGACATGCGTTTACGCCGTTTAACAGGCTTGGAACGCGAGAAAAATCGAAGAAGAATACAAGGAATTGTTGGCATCGATCGAAGATTTGAAAAGCTATCTTGGCTAGCGAAGCGCGTCAACGTCAAATCATCAAAGACGAACTGGAAGATATGAAAGAAAGAAATACGGCGACCCTCGTCGTTCTGAAATCACAATCGATACGTCCGACCTTGATGTAGAAGACCCTCATCGCTGACGAAGAGATGGTTATTACCTTGACTAAACAAGGTTATATCAAACGGATGAACGCGAACGTATATCGCAACCAACATAAAGGTGGCGCTGGCGTTATCGGCATGAAGACGAAGGAAGACGATTATGTAACACAAATTATGCATGTTCGCACGCATAATACATTGCTATTCTTCACGTCCACAGGTCGTACATACCGCCTCAAAGCATACGAAGTGCCAGAAGCAGGTTCCCGCAACTCTCGCGGTACTGCCATGGTTAACGTATTGCCACTAGCTGTAGGCGAATCCGTTACGACTATGATCGACCTTGAACGTATCCATGAAAATGTAAACTTATTCATGGTTACTGAATTCGGTGTTGTAAAACGCACGGCTATCGAAGAATACCGCAACATCCGTCGTTCTGGCCTCAATGCGATTAACCTTGACGATGGGGACCGCTTGATTTGCGTAATCGTAACCACAGGCAACCAAGATATCCTAATTGGTACGAAACTTGGCATGGCCATCCGTTGCAACGAAGAGGATGTTCGTCTCATGAAACGCGCGGCTCATGGTGTGCGCGGTATCAAATTGAAAACAGGCGACGTTGTTGTAGGCGCTGGTGTTCTTGAGTCTGATGAAAGCGAAGCACAAGTGTTCACCATTTCTGAAGAAGGGTATGGTAAACGCAACGAAGCGGATGCGTACAATGTACAAAAACGCGGCGGCATCGGTACAAAGAACTTCCGCATTAACGATAAAACTGGCGATGTAGTAGCCGTTGAAGTCGTTCACAATGATGACGAAGTGATGCTCATTTCCGAACAAGGTAAAATCATTCGCTTTAATATGAATGACATTGCCGTTAAAAAAGGCAAAGCCATTTCTGGTGTGAAAACACAAAACCTCGATGAAGGTGATAAGGTAGCTAGCATTGCTGTTATTCCTGCATCTGAAATCGAAAGCGAAGATTAATATCGTATATGTCATATAGATTTGTATTCTATATGCAAAGTAACGAAAATATACTATATCTAACATAGATATGCACAAATTGGCGATCACCCTATGTGGTCGCCACTCGTGTTATACAGGGTACGAGCAGTCGCTTTTATCTATCAGGCCCTGACGTTGTGTGGGCCAAACCACAATCATGCCCATATATGGTTGAATGAATAAAGGATTGAATAGGAGAGAATGATGAAAAAATGGTTAGCTGCCATGATGGCAGCAGGATGTATATTTGTTTCGGTGGCTTTGGCGTAGCCCAATGCCGCTGATTGGTACTATGTTGATGCGGATACAGACGATTCTGCATGGTTTATCGATAACTCATCTGTGTTTAAAAACAGATTCTATGGCTCGTATTTATGTGAAAGCCAAACAATGTAGAAGGTTATACCTATATCTACACTGTTGAAATTAATCGCCCAGATAGCACATGGACAGAAGTCAACGCCACCGTGTATAGCCAATCTGGCGTACCTTTGTTGAGCAGTAATGAAAAACAAAAACCTGTGAAAATTGAGAAAAGATACAATAGGGTGCAGAAGTAATGCAGGCCCTTTGGGGAAAATAATTTAATATAGATGTTTTGAAACCTCGTTCTGAATATTAGCATTCTGGTGTGGTATGTAGAAATGGATGGTGTCTAAAAATCCTCCACCGGCCGGGTCTGACTTCGGCCTACGGCCTTCGCAGGGCCAAAGTCGGTTTTTAGACACCATCCATTTCCCAGCCTACCCTAGCAACATATTCAGAGCGAGGTTTCTTTTATTCTACATTAGTATTATTTTCCTCAAAGGGCCGGGAAAGGGAAATACCGGCCGGGTCTGACTTCGGCCTACGGCCTTTGCAGGGACATAAGTAGGGTGTGAGCTAACAGAGGAGCGGAGCGACGCATGGGAGCCACACATCACTTAGTCCTGAACGTAAGATTTCGAGAATCGAAATCCACAGTGAGGGTAAAGTCGGTTTTTAGACACCATCCAGTTCCCAGCCTACCCTAGCAACATATTCAGAGCGAGGTTTCTTTTATTCTATATTAGTATTATTTTCTACAAAGGGCCGGAGAAGGAAGATATATTTTTATTTATTTATCGCCTAAATTGTATTAAAATTAGGGGAGAAATGTTCGCTTAGGGGAAAGGTGGTGTGGTATGCGTAGTTTTGATTATCGGTGGCTCGAGGATTGTCTGTGGGATGGTGAGGTTGTGTCGTTGGTGTCTCAGATTCATGAGTATAAGGGGCGGCAGGATTTGTTTGTGTCGCAGCGGCCCTAGTAGTGTGGCGCGGCTTGTGGATATTGCGAAGGTGCAGAGTGTGGAGTCGTCGAACCGGATTGAAGGGATTGTGACGACGAAGGCTCGGATTCGGTCGTTGGTGGCGGATAAGGTGATGCCTCGTAATCGGGATGAGGAAGAGATTATGGGGTATCGCGATGTGTTGAATACGGTACACGAAAATTACGAGTATATCGATTTGACAAGGCAAATTGTACTGCAGTTGCATCGCGATTTGTATGCGTATTCCCACAAGGGGATTGGCGGACAGTTCAAGAATGTGCAGAATTCGATTATTGAGCGGCTTGCGGATGGTTCTGAGGTGGAGCGCTTTAAGCCCTTGGCACCATATGAAACGCCGGCTGCTATAGATGACATTTGCCATAGGTATTAATGCGGTTCTCCAAGATAAATCGGTGAATCCATTGCTTGTGATTCCTGTATTTATACACGATTTTTTGTGTATTCATCCTTTCAATGACGGCAATGGGCGTATGAGCCGATTGCTGACGACGTTGCTCTTGTACCAAAATGGGTACATGATAGGTAAGTTCATTAGTTTAGAGCAAAAAATCGAGCGTACAAAGGATAGTTATTATGCGGCATTAGCTCAATCCGGCGCAGGTTGGCACACAGGCGATGAGGATGTAGTCCCTTTTGTCAAATACATACTTCGCGTTATTTTTGGCGGCCTATCGTGATTTTTGAAAGCCGTATTGAATTGCTAACTATGTCGTTATCTGCAAAAGGATCGTATTAAAAATCATAATTAATGCCACTATTGGTAAGATTACGAAATCTGGAATTCTTGAGAAACAACCAGATATAGCTATATCTACAGTTGAAAAAAAGCCTTGAAAGAACTTGTAGAAGATGGCTTTTATCGAACGGCATGGCGTAGGACGAAGTACATTTTACGTAAAAAGTATCGCAAAAAAATTAGCTTTCACGCAAAAATACATTTAATATATGGTATAATAAATTAAATTTGATTTTTATACGAGGTGAAATATATGAAAAAAATTACTAGGTACATGTTTAGCTGCTGCTGCAATTTGCGCATTCGGTTTCGGTTCTGCTAGTGCTGTTAACTGGCAAGTATTTGGTCAAGATAGTGCAGGTATCACTTGGTCCATCGATCAAGATAGCGTTCAAAAAAAGCGATAAAACTGCAACTGTAATGATCAAAGCTCAAGATTCTGAAGGTTATCATTTCATCGCAACTGAAGAATTCAACCACAAAAAAAGAAAACTGTAAAAAGACCAAAAAGTTGTATTGTACAACCCACAAGGTTACGCAGAACGTGAAGATAAAGTTGATGGCAAAGACCGTCCAGTTGTTGCTGGTTCTCCCATCCGAAGCAGTTTACAACTTCTTATGGCCACAACAAGCAAAACAAGGTAAAAAATAATATACACCTTATATGACAAAGCAGCTCGAAAGAGCTGCTTTTTTTGTGTTTAGATGAGGAGTGAGATTTGAGTTATAGGACAAAAACGTGTGGGTGAAAAATCTTTATAACACTAGATAAACATCTGATGTGATGAGTGACTGTATCTTGTTTTGTAATTTAGTATAACGTAATATAGTATATCGTAATATACTATATCGTGTTATACTAAAGAAGATATAGATAGGATATTTGTTGCATAGCGTAATTTAGATTAACGAGGAGGTGCGGTATGGTATTTGTAGGTCGTGAAACATGAATTAGCTTCTCTGAAGCGCAATATAATTCAAAAACGTTTTGAATTGGCTATTGTGTATGGACGCCGTCGCGTGGGTAAGACGTATTTATTGCACCACTTTTTGGCGTCTCATGATGGCGCGTATATGGTGGGCCTTGAGTCTGGTGCCAGTAACAATTTAGAGGCCCTTTCACAGGCCGTATATCGTGCAACGGGGATGATTGAAACCGGTAAATTACAGTCTACATTGCCGAATTTTTCCAACGATTACGGCGGCGTTGACCCATTTATTTGAGTATAGCTTAGACCATCGTTGTATATTTATTATCGATGAATATCCGTACTTGGCGGAATCGATTTCCGTCCGTTTCGTCTGAGCTGCAGGCCTTGATTGATGCGTATAAAAAAATCGGTCTCAGTTAATGCTCATCTTGTGCGGTTCGTCCATGAGTTTTATGGAAAAATCAGGTGCTAGGCCATAAGAGCCCTTTGTATGGCATGCCGCACGGCGCAGTATAAAAATTAAACCGTTTACGTATATCGAGGCCCGTCAAATGGTACCCCATCTTTCCTATGAGGATAGTGCTATCGCCTTTGGCCTTACTGGTGGTGTGGCTGAATATTTATCATATTTTTAGGGATGGTGATTCTCTTGATGAAAGCATTATTTCCTTGTTTTTTTCACACCTACAGGACGTCTTGTGGATGAACCGTCGAGTCTGTTAAAGCAGGAATTACGAGAGCCGCGCCAGTATAATGCAATCCTTAGTGCTATCGCTAAGGGGCCAGCCGTAATAACGAAATTGCCACTAAGGTAGATATGACGACGGGGGCTTTGAAATAATTATCTGAAAAAGCCTTATTGATTTACAGATTATCGATAAAAAAATACATCCTGTTGGGATCAAAAGTCCAATAAAAGTATTTATACCATCAAAGATTCTATGTATACCTTTTGGTATCGCTTTTGTAGAACCGAACCAAGGGGCCATTGAAAACTTTAATGGCAAACTTGTATACCATCAATACGTTAAACCTATGCTTTCACATTTCATGGGACCCGTATTTGAAACGATGGCAGCACAATATGTACAGGTGCGCATTCACCGAGGTTCAGTTCCGTTCTTGCCACAACAAATAGGTCATTGGTGGGGCACGGATGCTGAATCAAGAAAGCAAGTGGAAATCGATTTAGTGGCCATGGCGGACATACAAGCAGATCCCAATGCACGACCTGTACATTATCTATTAGTGGGCGAGTGCAAATGGAAAAATGAACCGGTTGGCCAAGATGTGCTGGTATCACTCATGGAAAAAGCCCGTGTATTTCACGGTGAACCATACTATTGGCTATTTAGCAAACGAGGATTTGGATTTATCTCGGATGATGAACGGGTAGAGCTCATTGATATACCGAAGATGTATGAAATATAAATTTTACTGTTTAGGATGGCTAATATTCTTTCAATTCCTACTATCCTAGTTCGTTGATGAACAGCCTCCTTATTTGTTATGCTAATAATATAGGAGAAATTAAAACTTTCACAATAGGTATGATTATACAGAACGAGGAGGTCCTCATGTCCCAATTTGAATTTATCGACAAACGCGTGCCGATTGCGCTCGACAACCCGTCCATTTACCACGACATTTCGAAGTGTAAGAATTGCACCTTGTGCCGTCGCGCTTGCGCCGATGTGATGAGCGTGCTCGATTACTACGATCTCGAGGCGACTGGCGATGTGCCGGTGTGCATCCACTGCGGTCAATGTGCGGCTGCATGTCCATTCGATTCTATGCATGCGAAATCCGAGCTTGATAAGGTGAAAGCGGCCATTGCCGACCCAGAAAAGATTGTTGTTATCCAAACGGCGCCGGCTGTGCGCGTGTCCATCGGTGAAGGATTCGGCTTTGAACCAGGCACATTCTTAGAAGGCAAAATGGTAAGTGCCCTCCGCAAACTTGGCGCTGATTATGTGGTTGATACGAACTTTGGCGCGGACTTGACCATCATGGAAGAAGCGTCCGAGCTCGTGGACCGCTTGAAAAATGGCGGTACTATCCCTCAATTCACATCCTGCTGCCCTGCGTGGGTGCGCTTTGCGGAAATCTATTTCCCTGAACTCATTCCGAACTTGTCCAGCACCCGTTCTTGTATCGCCATGGAAGCGGCCATGATCAAGACGTACTTTGCTGAGAAAAAGGGCATCAATCCGGCGAACATCGTGTCCGTCAGCGTTAACCCTTGTACGGCGAAGAAGGCTGAAACTAAGCGCGTTGAGGAAAATGCGGCGGCTCGTTATTACGATGATGAAAGCCTCGGCATGGATACGGATATTTCCATTACCACAAGCGAATTCATTCGTTGGCTCAATGATGAAGGTGTTGATTTTGAAAGCCTAGAAGATTCTCAGTTTGATGATTTGATCGGTATGGAAACTGGTGCGTCCATCATTTTTGGTAATACGGGCGGCGTTATGGAAGCGGCTATGCGTACAGCGTATAAGCTTATTACTGATAAAGAGCCACCTCCATATGCATTGACTCACCTCGAAGACGTTCGCGGTATGAACGGCGTAAAAGAAGCAACCGTACAACTCGGCGATGACGTAACATTGTCCGTTGCTGTTGTACACGGTGGCAAAAATACCCGTGATTTCCTCAACGCTTTGAAAGAAAATGGCAAACACTATGACTTTATCGAAGTTATGGCTTGCCCTGGCGGTTGTATCGGTGGCGGTGGTCAACCACGCACCAAATTACCACAAGCCGTAAAAACAAAAGAAGCCCGCATCGGCGGACTTTACAAAGCTGATGAAGAATACAAATACGTGGCATCCTATGAAAGCCCTGAAATCCAAGAACTATACAAAAACTTCTTGGGCGAACCACTAGGACACAAAGCTCACGAACTATTACATACACACTTCACAGACCGTAGTGCACAACTAGGGGACCGCAAAGACGTGGTGCCTGAAACATGCCCTACATCACCTAAATACAAAGGGTAATAAATAGAGCCCCAATCTATTCCAAAATCCTCCATCGGCCGGGTCTGACTCCGGCCTACGGCCTCCGCAGGGCCAAAAGTCGGTTTTGGAACAGATTGGGGCTTTTTCTATATACGTTTGTGGTTTAGGTGATGTTAGGGCATTGTGGTATAAATTTTTCTTATACTCTTGACTTTTTAATGTTCTAAGTATTATAATGTGTATACACATTATAATATGTAAAGCGTTAATTAATAGAAATAAGTGTATATAAGGATTGACTTTTGTATATGTAAATTGGTATAATGTGTATACACATTATACCATTGTAAAAATAGGGTGATTTTATGGCTAGAATATCAGTTCTTACTTTAGCGCAATCCAAAAATTGAACAGTATTTATCTGATTTAGACAAGAATGTCTTTTTAGAAACCGATCTAAAGTCAATTTTTTTAATAGAAATATGGGATTTAACATATAGTACGACTTTTTGAGAAGTTTGTAAATCATCTTCTAAAAAGGTCGTACTTATCTTTTATTGAAGTTCCAGAGTTTAATAAAACGATATATCTATGGAAAGAAAATACATTAACTGATGAAGCTGTATATGAAGTTGCATTAGCAATAAAGCCTAGAAGTTATATTAGTCATTATTCGGCTATGTTTTTATTGAATTTAACAGAGCAAATTCCTAAAACGATTTATGTTACATATGATCGAGAGTCACCTATTAATAAACGAAAAAACATAGATTTGTTACAAGAGTCCATAGATTGTGCATTTAGTAAAGAAAAAAAGAAGCCACGTGTTGTAGCTTCTTTTAAAGGGTATGATATTGTTTTGATCAGTGGTACTGATTCTAAAAAAACAGGTGTTACTAATATAAAACTGTTTAATGGGATAACAATTCAGGTGACGAATATAGCTAGAACGCTAATTGATATTGTTGTGAGACCTGAACTATCTGGCGATGTTACAGAAATTGCGAAAGCATATAGTCTAGCAAAAAATCAAGTTCAAATTAAACAGTTAAAAACATATATAAAAAGTAAAGATTATATTTACCCATATGAACAGGTAGTAGGTTTTTTGATGGAACATGTAGGATATGATGCTGATAAAGTAGAGGAAATCTATGGAATGTGTAAAAATATTTTTAGTTTTTTTACTTAGGTCGTAATATAAAAAAATCCTTTTGTTTTTCTGAAAAATGGAAAATCTATTACCCTAAACTATTGGATAATGCATCTATTGATGATTAATTTCTGCAATTAAATTTACGACATAATCAAAAAAATAGTATTGAAATTATAGTTTGTACTTTCCTCTTTTGTTAGTGTTTCTAATAGTTGAGATTCACCTTCTTTAAAGTGTTCTTTATATTTAGATATTTGATTTAGTAATTCAAGAGGAACCTCTTTAGCATCAAAGAATTCTGTTAAATCACGTAAGTTAAGGCGATTTCTGTTAATGTGATTATTTTTTTACTATTTTATATATATCATAAAAAAATCTTTTTAATCGGGATTTTTTTAAAGTGCCCCATATTATATTTATATTCTGGTAATTGTTGACAGATAGCTCGTATTTTTTTCATATACTATCATTTCTAATGAATACACATTAATTTCAATTCCATCATAATTAGAATTTGTAGCGTTATGAGTTGCCTCATATTTACTAATATCTATTTTTAAATTTTTCTACTACTTCCAATAGGAATAGAATTACATCGTCTATATTTTTCGAGATTCTTTGAAATTTCTTCTTCTGAATAAATACCCTCCATGATTTTAAATTCTACTAAATATCCGCCCCAACGAGGATTAGACTCTATTTTTGGCCTTTTGGTAAAAGTTAAGTCAAAAACGGTGTAATTTTCTTCATTGAAAAGGTCATTAAGTGTTTTTAATAGAGTACCTTCAATTTCAAATAAATCTGAACTACTGAAATCTTCGGCTAGTGCTACATCAATATCTAGTGAGGAACGTCCCGTTAAATTGTAAACTAAGTCTAAGGCTGAGCCGCCTTTTAGTGTGAGTTTATCTGCGAGAAAGTCATTTAAAAATAGAGCTTTGATTATTAGACTTCTAAAGAGGTCGGTTTGTTTATTAGTCATATATTTACCACCTTCATAGAGAGAGTTTTAACCCTACAAATCATAGTGCTTCAAGTGATTTAATTCCTGAATTTTTTCTTAAATGTTTCTGAATTTTTCATCTTATTGAAATAAACTGTTTCTTTTGATTTATTGCAGTGACAAAGAATGTGAATTGGTTTAGCACTTGTTTTTGAATACGCATAATATAGTCGATGTCCATCAGCAGTTTCCATATGATAAACAGGGAATCCCAATGAATTGATTTTGCTGTTATGAGTGGCATCGATTTGTGTTGGATCATCGGCTGCATATAGGCGAGTGAGTATTTTTTGGATATAAACGCGCACTGTTTGATTAGTACTTGTATAATCTGATAAGAATTGTTTTTCTAGTTCAAATTTTTCGTAAATTTGTTGTAAATCTTTAGCATCATTTAGACGCTTTGGATCGTTCTCATATGCTTTTTCATCTTCCGCCATCAATTGTTGTTGCGTTTCTAGCTCATGAATTTTTTGTGCCGATTGATTTTCTTGGTCTGTCATCCGTTGTTGGAGTAATTTATTTTCCTCTTCGAATTCATAGCTACATTTTTGGTAATAATTGGATTCCTCTTGTAATGTTTTATTTTGTGCTTTTAATTCTTTATTACGGGCTTTAAGTGCATCGGACTCTTTAATTTGTGCTTGATATTGCTTTTCTATATGTTTTCGATTTTCTTGTACAGTATTTAGCTGTTGCGACATTACTTTAATCTGCTCTTTTAAATCATCCACAACATGTTGGTCTGTATGACTTGAATTTGCTTGTTGTTCTTGTAATACCTTTTCTAGTTTTTGCTTAGCCGCTTCTATTTTTTGTGCTTTTTCTTGTGAAAGCGTTAAATCTTTGGAAAGGATTTTTACTTTATCATTTAATTGGATGATTCGGTATTGGTTATTTTTATATTCTTGATATTCGATGGAATCACTTGTAATCCATAAAGGTGCTCCATTTTCGTCGACGGAGAAGCTTTTACCATAAATCGTCATAGCAATGAATACAACAACAGACATCATGGCAGATGTTAATTTTCCAGAGGTTTTGATGAGGGAGTAAATAGAATAGCCACCTAATGCGCACCAGCCAATCGGTCCTGCGATGATAGAAACACCTTTGGCTACACCGGTATAGACGGCAAAGGGGAGGGTGATACCTAGAAAACTCGTAAATATGGCATGGATAATTGTATTGATAGCGATGTAAGCCCCAAAGGAACTGCCGACGGTGATAAGGGAACCAATACCTATGCCAGATTTTAGAAAGCTGTTACGCAATACTTCACCACTTAAATGGTCTGTTTGCAAGGACTGTTTGATTAATTCTTTGCGGTCAGATGATAAGCTATCCAATTCTATATCGAGTTGACGAATCATTTCATTGCGCTCTTCATCACTTTGTTTTTCTAGACTAGAAATGATGGATTGCAGTGTTTTTTGGTAAATAATATCCGCCTTTTGCTCGACAGTTAACTCTTCATTAATTGAAGAATCTGTTTTAGCGGCACTGGCAATAATTTTGTTAGATAATAGGGCTAGACTACTATCTGGTACATCTAATTCCTCGCGAACTTCTTCAATAAATAATGTATAGAGTTCCTCTTGTGAATAACTTTGTAATGTACGAATTTCCTCTTTAATTTTATTATTAATATCTTGATGATTTTCTTTACTTTCACGGTCGATATCATCATTGGTTTTATTAGTTTTTCCAAAGAAACTCATAACTGAGTTGAAAGCTTTTTTCCCCGTAGTTACAGTGCTATTGAATTTATCTGAGAAAATATTCTTCATCGTTTGCTGGCGAAGCAGCGCAATTAAATAGGATAATTCCTCTTTAGAGGCCTTTTGTAAGCCGTCAAACAGTGTAGGGGTCTGATGATTTTTATAAGTAAATTTCGCAGTAGCCATAACGTAACCCTTCCCTTATACATACATTCATAAAACCTTCATATTTTATATAGTATCATACAACACATTTTCAGAAAATCGTTTCTATGAAAGCTTTAATATCACTTACTATATATTGCATATGGTTAAAAAACATAATTGATATAGAAATACGTTGTAATGTAGATATACTATAAACACAAAAAACTCTACCCTAAATCTCTTAAGGTAGAGTTTTCATCTATAAATCTCTATAATACGATGCTTATTGTATCGTATATTTGTTTGATATATAATTAACATAAGATAGTTGGATGAGGTTGGGCCTCTCTTCGTTATTGAAGGGAGGGGTAAGCCTATGAGTGATTATGAAATCATTATGCTCCTATTACAGGTGATGACCGTGGTTATCGCCTTTGGGGCGTTAATAGCGCTTATTTGTCTAGGAAAAGACAAATAGCCCTTCATTTCCACTAACCCGGAGATTAGTAAAAACGAAAAGGCCATTTCTCAAAATTTAATGTTTTCCGAGATGAGCCTGACGTCACTACTCGTCTGACTATCTTCTTATATTATAACGACGGTTTTATTCATCGTCAAATATAGATGATTACAGTTATTCCTGTTGGAATATTAATAGCGCTTATTTGTCTAGGAAAAGATAAATGGCCTTTCGTTATCCTCGATAATGAAATAAACCCCAAAAATTTAGTGCAATTTTGGGGGCTTATTTGATAATTCGATAACTGAAAGGCCATTTCTACATGTATATGTAATTTCGAGATGAGCCTGACGTATCCACTCGTCTGACCATCTTCTTATATTATAGCGATGGTTTTGTTCAACGTCAAATATAGATGGTAGATAGAGTTTTGTTATATAGGAGGTACTATGCATCACGTTACGATTAGCACAACGGGCATATTTAATGCTATCCGGCCGTCCTTGTTCCCGCCGATAGAGGGGAAGGAAACGACAACGTTTTTACTTGGCTTGGATTTTAATACAGGTGGAATCATCCCATTTTATGATGAGGGGCAAGACGATGTGGTTGTCAATGGTCCTCATGTTGAGCTGGAACGGCAGCGGATCCGCGCGTTCGTCAAGGCCGTATGTGATGAGATGGGCAAACCCTTTGAGGAGTGTCGTAGCGCATTCTTATTTTCCTTACCCGAGTTTATCCGCTACGGTACGTATAATGGTCACCCTTTATTAGAAAAGCCGCGTACGGGTGAGTATGAGGTGTATGTCTTGTATAAAAGCCACAGAGGTCGCAAGTTATTATTTCAAAAAGGCCGTCCACCTAAGGATGAAGTGCAATATGTATTCGACAATATGCTACGTCAGTTCATAACGACCCTGTTTTCTGATGAGGGGACGTATGGCTATTTATCCGATGTTAAGCATATAGAAACGCCCCTATCCCTTGGTGTGTTGCAACAGTCTTTGGAGGACATAAAGGCTGCGGATGAGGATATATTCAGTGAAGGGGTTGATGCTTTTCTGGTGCCAAATCACTACGTAATGACCGAGCCTACACAGGTTCATTCTGAATTTTTACTCCTTGCCGATGCGCTTGGTGCCTATATGGTACAGGCTATGGATGGAAAAACGGAATCGGAAGCGCTCAAGACCTTGTCGAAGGATGTATTGTTACAAAATATTTGTGAGTCCCTGTATAAAATGTACATGGGACCTTCTGAAGAGGCAGCTATTGGCGTCTATGATGAGTGTGAACGCTGGCTGAATCCGTTGATTCAGCAATGTTGGAATAGCCAATATACGATGCTCCGTCGTACCTTACAGCAGGTGCCTACTTATGATGATGGCGTGCTCGGTTATGTGAAAGAACAGCATGTATTTCCTCTGGTGGCACACGTGATTTGGGAACTTTCAACAGAGAATCTGGGCGTCGCATTGCGCCCGAAGGTGCATCAGTATAAGCAGTATTTAGATTTTCTCGTTCCCTATGTGGACCGCGTCGAAGACCTATATCGCAAACGGTATGTGGGGGTGGGTGATGACCCCTTTGGCATGAATAAAGCGGATGATATGCCGCCGGTGGATGTGGAATTATGTTGCCACGTGTATTGTGCATTGGATGCGTGTCAGCGTGCCATTCGAGTCGAGCGCATGTACCACAATGTGATTCCTATCGTGAATTTCCTAGATGATTTGGTCGCTCATGCGGACATTCCTTCGCCGGATTCGTGGCAGTACGAGTATATGTTGAAAGTAGGTTGTCTATCCAAGTGGTATCGGGCGTTGGCCTATGCTTTCACAGGTCGTAGTGAGGCTGAAAGTCTATTCAAAGAGCTGATTCAGGCCCAAGAGAAAGATCCGCTCGAGTATGAAAACTGTTCGGATGCATTCATTTATAACTTGGCTAATCCATCGAGTGCCTTTGATCTTAAGTATTTACAGCTTGCGTTGTTGCATTTTTATGTAGAAACGGACAATCGCGTAGGATACGAGCGCTATATTGAAACCATGTATCCACCGCTCTTCTCCATGCGTTTTGACTGGATTAGTCAGATGCATGTGCTGCTAAATGAGAATGGACATGAGGCAGAAGATGAGTATACAGAGGGCAATCACTATTGGAACTATACGAATGCGGTGTTCTTGTTGTGGCTCAAGGCCGTATGGCACTTTCACCTAGACCACATGGACCAAGCGTGCTGGGACGAACTTGGTACCTTGTGGGACGCGACTATGACAATCCAAACTATGCGCGCCATACGCAGGACCATTATGCGTACCTCGAATGCGTCAAATATATGGTGAAATTGGCCGTTCATTTTGGCGACACCAATCGGGCTGAGATGTATAAGCGGAATCTACAAACCCTCATCGATGAGGAGTATCGATTTGGCTGGGCTGGTACTGCACTAGGTTATCCATGGAATGCGTCGGATTATAGCATTATGGCTCAGATTAATGAAAGCCTAGGCAAACTAGACCTCGCGAAGGAGCAATACGATAAGGCTTACGCCTTGGTGAGCTTTGCCCAAGACAAATGGCGCTACTTTGAAGGCAAACATGGTAACATCTGGGATTTGCCAATCGCCGTAGACCCAGAGGCAACACAACCTACACTAACCGAGTGGCTAACCGACTATACACCGAAATTCTCTACCATTGACGAGTACAAGAAAGCTTTGGTGTCTTGGATGAGCTATGTGTTTCATTAAATAATGTTGTTTGAATAGTATATGTGCATGAAAATGGGGGCTGTAAGCAGCCCCTTTTTTATTCATAAAAAATGAATGAAATATGAATTTATTATTGACGGCGAATATATAAGAATCTATAATGAATATAATATAAGTTCGACAATATTCGATTTACTCTATAGAAAATAGCGTGAGAGTAGCTAAGGGGTAAGAAAGAGGTTATGCATGAAATTATATAAAGTGTTGTTGGCAGCTAGTATATTAGGGGCTATCAGTATGCCTGCAAGAATGGCTGATCCATATGCTAATGTCGATTTAGGCACAGACAATACTATTACGGCAAACACATCGGCTAATATTGCCATTGGTAATATGAATACTACGGACTGGGCTATGGCAGTAGGCTCGAATAACACCGCAAAAAATAATTCCATCATTATTGGCCGAGATAATTCCGGTAATGATAGCCATATTATTGTAGGTGCCAATAATACAGCGACTACGCCACGATATAGACAAGCAATTGGGACGGGGAATTTTATTGTTGGTGTTCATAATAACGTTGAAGGTGATGGATCCATTGTTATTGGCCGAGCTAATACAGCTATATCAGAAAATCCACATCAGCCTAATACCATTATTGGTAATTCGTCGTCTGCTGAAGGTAATGGTATCGTAATAGGGTCAGGTTCAATAGCAACCAGTGGTAATGTTGCGATTGGTAATAATGTGTATGCTATTGGTACCCCCAGTGCCGTAGACCCTAATAATGAATTTAAATTTTTAAAGAGCGACGCCAAACGTGGTGCAACTAGTTTGGTTTCCTTTGGTGGTAGACAGCTGAAAACCATTGCGCCTGGCGCCATGACGGAAACCTCTACGGATGCTGTCAATGGGGCTCAACTATATAGTGTAGCCAAAGAGGCCATGCGACACTCTACGGTCGCTGCTGAAACGTATACATCCGATATTATCGTCACCGAAGATATAAATCCAGATGGATCTACTAAGTATAAATTAAAGATGGCTGATAATTATGTTACGTCCAAAATTCCTACGGTGAATAGTAGTAGCGCTAACATTACGGTCGATAAGTTTAGGCAGTTTAATACGACAAAAGATGATTATTATGTGTCGTTAAATCAAGACTTAGAGGGGTTAAGCTCTGCAAAGTTTATAGCGTATGAGGATCCTGATTTTGCACCTTCAGTTGATGCTAATAGGTCTGAAATTAATAGTAATGTAGTACGATTTAATAATATTAGAGAGAACCTAGATTCCTCGATGACTGCTCAGGGCGTCTATGTTAATGCTGCACATAACACGGCCTCTTTACAAAGCACAGCATTAACTTTCAACAATAGTATTGATGGCAACTCAAGTCAGTTTGGCACGAACGGTTTCTCTAGTCAAACGCATGATGGCAGACACATTGAATTCTCTTCTGACCGCATTATGGCTGGTAACCAACAGATTCATGATGTGGCTAGAGGTGTCGATAATACGGATGCTGTGAATGTGGCGCAATTGAAAGAGGTTGAAAGCAAGATTACAAATATTAATTCTGATGTAATTAATCAATCACATGCGTATACCGATGCACAAGTTGCAAAGGTAGGTGCTGGTGCGGCCGCATTGGCGGGATTGCATCCTTTGGAATATAATCCGAATGATAAATGGAGCTTTGGTGTGGGTGTAGGTAACTATAAAAATGCGAAGGCCACTGCATTAGGAGCCTTTTACCAACCTAATGATCATACCATGTTTAATATTGCGACGACTCTTGGGGATAGTCGTAATATGGTGAGTTTAGGGGCGAATGTGAAAGTAGGTTATCAAGATCCATCACTCAAAACAAGCCGCTTTGAAATGGCACAGCAAATCAAAGACCTGCAAGCGGACAATGTTTCCTTACGAGCAGATAATGCCTCCTTACGCGCCGATAATGAAGAACTACGGGCTGAAGTGAAGGAAATTAAAGTAGCACTACAAATTAGAATAATGGCAAAACCTTAGCGTTAAACCTTGTGAATATCAAGCTCCACGACAAACCTTCTTCTCATGAACATAACGTGAAATTTAAGGTTGATATAAATTGTTAAATGTCTTACACTACAAAGTAATAATAAAACTATTTTTTTCGATATGCAGAGAGTTTGTGAATTAAATGGGGGTGCATTTTGCCCTTTCCGTAAAAGTTCTTTTAATTTATTGCTAAGTCTAATGAATATTGGTTTTTTAAGGACAGCTATTGCAACAGCACTTACCGATTGCAGTATTGAAAAACCATTCGTATTCCAAACAAGGAGAATAACTATAATGAAAAAGAAATTACTTGTATTAGGTGCATTATTAGCAATTGGTGCTAACGTAAACTTTGTTGAAGCAAGCGGTAGTTCAACTTATACGACTGCAGTGGAATTTAAAGATGAGTCTACATCTTATAGTCGCTTTACCAATCTCACAGATATCCCCATGCCGCCGAGTTTTGATAAACGGGGTGTGACTAAAATCGATGGATCGGTTATTCAATTATATAGTACAGAACCAAGTCATGAGCCAAAACAGTTAACAAGTTTGACTGGTAAAGAACTTCGTTTTGGAGAATCTGCTGAGTTCGTGGCTACATACGATAAGCATGGTATGAATGTATCTGAACGTAGTACTAACCGTGGTGGTAAGGGTATTAGCGCAGTTGGTGGTAGTATTACGCTGTACGGTTTTCCTAATGATGATGATACTCAACCACAAAGATCTATGGAATTTTTCTACAGCTAATGTAGATGTAGGTGGACAACAAATTCACGGTGTTCTTGCAGGAACTGAGAACACAGATGCTGTTAATGTAAGCCAATTAAAAGAACTTAGATCCCAAGTGGATATCAATACGAATGATATTACTGATTTAAAAAATAAACTTGGTAATTCCAACATACTAAGCGAATCTAAACAATATACTGATCAACGTATTGCGAAAGCTGGTGCAGCTAATGCTGCATTAAGTGGTCTTAAATATTTGGACTATGACACAAATCATAAGGTATCCGCTGCGGCATCCTTTGGTCAATATAAAGGTGCTACCGCTGGTGCTGTTGGCTTAGCATATCAACCAAATGAAGATGTATTAGTACATCTTGGTGCTACGGTTGGCAGTGAGCATATGCTTAATGGTGGTGTATCTATTCGTGTAGGTGATACGACTAAAGGTGTTAAAGCTAACACTAAAAACATAGCTAAAGAAATGGACGCGATTAAAGCAGAAAACGCTGAGTTAAAAGCAGAGCTTGCTGAAATCAAGGCTATGTTAACTAATAAATAAAAAAAGAAGAACCTTTATGGTCCACTTCTTGAGGATATTGAAGGGGCCGTCCAGCCGAAACTTATGGCGACATCTACCATGGTTATGATACAGTGCGTATTGCTACAATCTCTAAGAGGTGAGTATATTGAAACATTTGCTTGTAAAACTCTTATTAAGCTCTATTCTTATCCTTAGTTGCATAGGGCAAACTGCGTTTGCCAAAACTGATGATGCGGGCGTCTTAGCTGGATTAGAATCTAATTCGGATATGTATTCTTATTTGAATTATTACCATTATTCTTTATGGCTAGCGGATCATCGCTATTCTAGTCATGATATGTACATCTCTGCGGACCAATCCGTTATTATTTCATTACGGAATTATAGTACGCCACCGAGCACGATATATATTACAAATCAGGCTACGTAACCAATAAAGGAGCCATGGTAGGTATGACGCGAAGCGAAGTAGAATCTCTTTATGGGCCACTTCTTGAGGATACTGAATGGGGACGACCAGCCGAACCATGTGGAGACATTTATCATGGATATGATACATATACAGGATACTATGTGGGCGAATACGTAGGTTATCACAATGAAGGCCTATCTTTTGTGTTTAATAAGTATACAAATCAAGTCGTATTGATTCGGTACCAACATGATCGACATGGAAATAGTAATGTGCTAAGTGATGTAAAAGAATATAATTTATTACCTTATTTGTTATAGTGTATGAGGTCTTAGGAGTGTCTTATGTTAAAACGTATTTTTATAATGTTCGCAGTAGCGTTAGCTTTCACCATACCTAGCCAAGCGATATCGATACAGGAACTCAAGTCGTCACCACAGTTTAAGGTGATGTATGAGGTAACGCCTGATGTTCCTAATGCGGATGAGCATACTACGTGGTATTTAGATGCGAATTCCATAGAGGTATTAGAGTATGCACCACCTATGTATAAAATTAAAGCTACGGTATACAATGCGTACCAATCACCGCGGAAACATGTTATTTATAGTGAATCCTGGATTGTATCCTATGACACTCGTTTGTCGCTGGCGAGTCAGGTATATCATGCAAAACAAGCCGGTGCTTCGTTGACGACGGTTATTGATGCGGCACAAACGAAAGCAGGTATGACGGGAACTGAGGAACCCTTAGGCGTATTCTCTTTTGATGGTCAGTCGTTGCCGATTCAGGTGAAAGCCTCTACGCGTGCTATTTTGCGCATGGCTCCGAATACGACGCGTTATGATATAGCGGATACTTTATTCTATGAAGCGTATCGGATGCATTTTGAAGATGTGGTGGTGAAATGAGGCAGATGATGAAAGTACTATATATAGCAATGGCGTTGGCGCTGTCTTGTGTGGTGCCCGCGCATAGCATGTCCATGCAAGAATTACAAAAAACTAGCCGCTATGAAATGCTTCATGGCTTTGGTGAAAGCGGTAATGGCGATGGCACCTTTATAGATAAGGACTCCATCAAGGCCTCTAACGGACTGAATGGAACTAAGCAAATTGCCCTCACACAGTATGTGCTCATGCCTGCTGGAGATATAATTCAGGAAAAACAAGTTCTTTACACTTTTAATACAAAGCAGTCCTTTGCCAATTTAATTAAGAAATTGGATGCCCATCAATTAGCATCGTATAAAGATCTATGGTTGTCTAAACAAAAGAATGCAGGAGTTTCATCTAGTATTACTGATTTTAAAGAGTATCATATAGATGGAAACCGATATGATACACAAAGCGAAGCACGAGATAGACGGATGGCAACGGCCCCTGTAGACTTTGGCTTTGCAGGATATCTCTTGGCAAACCGCTTGTATGAACGTGTATATGGCGTACAATTTGACGATGTAGCTGGAAAGTAGGAGGCGTTTAGCATGGCAAGTACAGTTATCTTACGAGACATGAAATTTTAAGCTTACAACGGACAGAAATCCTTGAGTTAGAAGAACCGTTCTTCATTGGGAAAGTTGGTTCCTCTACGATGCTTAATGATGAGTGAATGTATTATGATGTATTTGGCACCTCGCTTCGGCCGTATGACTGCGCATTCCATCGTTTACCGTACATGCATGAAAGCCTATGAAGAAGAAGCCCAAATGAAAGATGCTTTGATGGCTGAGCCAGAATTTACTGAAGCTTTCACAGAAGACGAAATCGACTATATGCTAGATCCTCATAACTACCTTGGACTAGCCGTTCAATTTGCGGACCGGGTACTACAAAAATATAAATAAATCACTATCCTATGAATACTAAAAAGCCCGTCTTAAGACGGGCGTTTCTTATATATTTATCCATATATTTCTCTTATTACTTCCTTGATCCATCGTATATTAGTTCGTTCTATAATAGGCTTAGGATAGTTAGACGAGGTTGGGCCTCTCTTCGTCATCGAAGGGAGGGATAAGCCTATGAGTGTTTATGAAATAATCATGCTCTTATTACAGGTAATAACTGTCGTTATTGCCTTTGGGGCATTAATAGCTCTTGTTTGTCTCACAAAAGACAAATAGCCCTTCATTTCTACTATACACAAAACTTATACATACTAAAATATAAAATTATTAATAATAGGCAAAGTCTTGTTTGCATAGTATACTTATGCTAACAAGGTTGTGCTTATTTTGTTGTAATGTGAGAGAGGTAGTGTCAATAATTTTGTGTAAACGTCTTTTTATTCTCAATTACCAAACATATTTTGTAACTGACTAAATGCTGCACCAAATCCACGATGTATTTTACCAAAGAATTTAGCATTATACTCACTTGCAAATGTGCATACAAAAGTATCTAATGACTCGATTGATGGAAACTGTTCTTTATGGCTGATTCGTCTTTTTAGGTGTTTATTCCAGCCTTCAATTAGATTATTAGAATAGATTGACGGCCTAATGGATTCAGGAAACTCTAAAAAAGTGAATAAGTCAGTAATATCGGATAATGTATTCGTAATCTTAGGATACTTAGACGACCACGTTTCTAAAAAGTTATACAAAGCTGCCTCAGCTACTTGTGTTGTATTAGCAGTATAAATCAACTTTAATTGTGCCAATACAGGAGCTATATCATGTTTTCTAATTAGCATACGTACCATACGAGTTATATGTACCCAACAACGTTGGAAACGCGATCTTGGATATATTTCCTGACAAGCTTGTCGCAATCCTTGAAAACCATCACCGACAAAAAAAGGAGAATATCTTCTAGACCTCTTTGTTTTTGCATGATCTAATAGCTCTTTGTAGGCTAATGTGCTTTCATTAGGATATATGCCGTAATCAACAACATGTTTCTCGCCTGATGGTGTAATACCAATTAAAACATGAAGAGCCTCTTTTTGCGCTGTACCACGTTTAACAGTAATAAAAGTAGCATCTAGATAGACTACAGCAAACTGTGAAGGTAATGGCCGATTATGAAACGCATCCACTTCTTCTGCAACAACTTGAGTCATATTAGAAATAGTTTGTGGCGAATAATAGCAACCATACATTTTTTCAATAATATCAGCTATTTCACGTGTGGTAATACCTTTTTGATATAACTGTATAATCATTTCTTCAAGATTACCAAAATTCCGATTGTACGGTGTAAGTAATTTGTTTTGAAATTGACCCAATCGATCGCGAGGTATTTTGATAGTAATATTACCGAAAATAGTATGTAATGAACGCTCGTAATAGCCATTCCGAGAATTCCCCGTATTATAGCCACTGACATCGTATTTATCATAGGATAAAAACTCAGTTAATTCAGCTAGTAACAGCGTATTTAACATCGTTTCGAGTTCATTACGAAATAAATCCATAAAAATTGAATGATTATCTGGAGTATCAACTGAGATTATGTTACCATTAAACATAGAGAATCAACCTTCTTTCTGCGATTTGTATGGTAACTTAATCATAAAGAAGATTGGTTCTCTTTTCAATTGTTTGAGAACAGTTTACACAAAATATATTACACTGCCGTGAGAGAAAAAGAGAAGGGTTTATGTTACGTAAAAGTATAATTATGATGTTACTAGCAACTGCTTTCACCATAAATGTAAGTGCTGTACAGATCGAAGTACCAGCCGGACAGCCGCCTATGCCAGGGGCAGATGCGAGCATTCCTGCTAATGCGTATGAGAATTATCGGGCCGATAGCTTGAGTAATGTAGGGGCTAGTGATGTTATAAAGTTACATTCTGAATCTAAGAAGCGTATGGAAATGTATATAACTGACTGGGGACTAACACGAGATGAAGTCAATCAGATAGCAAGCGATTCTGAAAAGCTGATAGATTTAATTGTTAATGAGACTGCAGTTGTGTTGTTGCATGATGATCGTAATAACATCCGAGCATCTGTCCCTGGACTACTATTAGTAAGTAAATATTACCCAAAACGCAGTGATGGTGAACGTTTATCTATTGTAAGAGAGAATTCCATATTTTTTGCGATCGGTACGAAACCAAATTATGATGATGCATTAGGTAAACTAAAATCAGAGCGAAAAGGGGAGTTCATATATCCTGGCATTTCACATGGTAAATGGGCTATTGATACAGAATCTTTTGGTGAGAATACGCCTGCTATGGTTGCTGTAGTTGGTTTAGATAATCAACCAAATCAAGAATATATGATAGGCCTTAGCTACAAAAATCAGCCCGTTACCAATAAGCTCGAGCGCGTTATGAGTAATTATGTAATTCCATCGATTCGTTCTTTAGATGACATGGATCATTATAGTGAAAGCATCAGCTGGGATAATCTCATGTATCGCATTCCTAAAGGGCTTAAACTAACAGCACAGAAGTCATTAAAAGACTCTGCTGAAATAAGGGACTATCGTGGATTGGGGATGCAACTTGTTGTGGCCAAAAAACCTGTAAAAGTAGATGATAAATATATTTACTCTTTTATTAATGAAATTTCGGAGGTAAAGCCAGAAAGTCAAATTATAGGTGATGTACCTATTCAGTCAGCATCTGTTTGGAATAATGGTGTGCCTAGTCTTTTGGTAGATAACTATCAACCAGGTAAAAAATCTTTAATGTATCGATTCTTACGCGATGACAAGAATATATACATTATGAGTTTAGTTTATACCGACGGGGCTGTGCCATATTCTCATATTCAGCTGCGTAATACAGTAGAATATTCTGACTTTGCAAATATTGAAACATTGAGGAATAAAGTAATCCGCATGCAAAGTCGAGAAAAGATGTAATACAGTTGTGTGTATATAGTTTGTAAATTTTAAGAGGTTTTTATGTTACGTAAAAGTGGGCTCTCTGTCAAATGTTGGGGTATTCACCCTACGAGTCTTCTTTGACACCAATCATAGTTATGGTTGGTGCCATTCTTTTTGCTCAAAAGTAGAATACGTACTCTAAATCTACCAAAGTGGCGAAGTCCATAGCTTATCCGTTTTAATACCTTAATCTTGTTGTTAGTTCCTTCTGTGTATCCATTAGAATATGGAAGTAAGAATGCATTAGTTAATTGCGTCATCCATGCAGGAAATGATGTAAAGAAGTTATTAAATTCATTTAAGCCAGATGCTTTTACTAATTCCAACCAATGCGTTAAATGTGCAGCTATTCTTTGTTTACCATAGATTGAAAAGATTTTTCTAAAAGAAAGTTTTAAAGCATATGCTTTTCGTAAATCATCAGATATTCTGAGTATTTCACATAGTTTAATATGTTCGGCTTCCGTTAAATGGTCTGGATGCTTCATTAGTACACGTCGATTCTGTTTTTTAACATACGTGAATAAGCAACCAGTTTATGTTGCTCACGCTTTCTAACTCGCTCTACCGCCCAATCTACAAGTCGACATACATGGTATCGATCACAGATAATATGCGCATGGGAAATAGCGCCTCCATGATGCGCTTAAATTGTATGGACATATCCATTACTATAAACTTAACTTGTAGGCGATCCTTATGTTTAAATGATGCAAAAATAGTGGATTAATGCTTGCGTATCACGTTTCGGTAAAATATCTAATATTTCATGTGTATCTGGATTAGTTAAATTAACTTGGTATTGGTAGCCTTCTGCATTTCCTTTAAACTCATCAATACCAATCACAGTGGGTAAGGTCTTGGGCTTAGGTATAGTGATCATAGAGCAATAACGTAATACTGTAGTAATAGATGTATCACACTCGTTAGCAATAGCTGTATAGGTTACACTTTCAGTAAGTTTATCAAATAGCATTCTAATATTAGTTACACTTAGTTGCATATGTTTTCGTACAAATGGATTGCTTTCAGCAAAAGAATGACCACAATGCGGACAAATATACCGACGCTGTCTGTATTTTCCAATTAGTGGACCTCGTTGTACTTTTCCAAACTTTACAGTACGTATGCGGTAATCCTTAATATGCTTTGTGGTTTCTCCACACTTTGGGCAAATATGTGATGTTGCTGGTAATTCTATGTCAAAAATAAATACTCCGTCTAATTCATAGCTATTTGTAATATATTCTTGTTTTACATTATGTAAAAATTCAGTATAATCAGTAGTAGGCATATAAGCTCACATCCTTTCTTTAGGACTTTGACACTTTTATTGTAAAGCATGTGAGCCTTATATGCTTATTTTTTTGCAAAAAAATAATGTTGGAAGTGACACCGTAGTGGTGTCACCCAAACATTTATTATAGAGCCTAAAAGTGTAATTACAGGGCTTGTTATAGGCCTGCAATTGGTAAGTGGCTATAGTTATGAAGCGGATGCAAGTTGGTTGAGCAAAACTTGGGACCGCCTTGAATAAATGCAGTAAAGCAGTCTTATAATTGGCTAAAAGCTGAGCAATATACACATTATGCGGGCGGGCAAATTGTAGGTAGTAACTTGCCAGAAGAGGATAGATGGTCCTTGGTGTTTCATTAGGCAATACCTTTGATAGTGTAAAACCTAGCTTAGGGCAACCAACTAAAGAGATAAGTAGAGGACTTACCTATGGTGGTGTTACATTTGGGAACTTTAAAATGGATGGTGTGGGCCCTATTGTTACCTATATGATGATTGAGAATCGTGATGCTACTATACATAGAGGTATTGCCGTAGGCGATTCCATGCGAAAGGTCCTTAATGTATATGGCAGACCCGATTTAGTAGATTCTAACAATCGATGGTTTTATGGGAAATATCGTTATCGAACTGATATGATGCATGGCATACAATTTGAACAAAAAGGTGATAAAGTCAGTAAGATTTTGATTTATAAATGATTATATTCTTACCATATCTATGAAAAAAGCCGAGCTTTTAATTCATAGAATTAGCTCGGTTTTTATTAGTTTATTCGTATATTTATATAATATAATGCTTATTGTATCGTATATTAGTTTGCTATATAATAATTGTAGGATAGTTAGACGAGGTTGGGCCTCTCTTCGTCATCGAAGGGAGGGATAAGCCTATGAGTGATTATGAAATAATCATGCTCTTATTACAGGTAATAACTGTCGTTATTGCCTTTGGGGCTTTAATAGCGCTTATTTATCTCACAAAAGACAAATAGCCCTCCGTTGCCTAGTGTAACTAGATAACTGAAAGGCCATTTCTTCATGTTTTTGTGTAACTAGAGATGCGCCTGACGTTACGACTCGTCTGACTATCTATTTATATTATAGATAGAATCTTATATCTCGTCAAATATGAATGAATAACAAATAATAGGCACAATTTTATTTGCATAGTATACTTATGCTAATAAGGTTGTGCTTATTTTATTGAGAGATATAGTTTTACTAGTTTTATGGAGAGAAGTTTTTTATGATTCGACGTATTTTAATGCTAGTCCTTGTATTGCTAGCTTTCACGAAGCCTACAGAGGCGATTTCATTTCAAGAGCTTAAAGAATCGCCGCAGTTTAAGTTGATTCATTCTCATGAATATGCTCATCATACGCTTGTTGAAAATGGTGGTGTGTATATTTATTTAAATACATATTCGATTGAGTCTGTTCAATATGCACCGCCGAAATATACGTTGCGTGGTACGTATTATATGGTGTATACCTCATCATATCAAATGAGATCATTGAGAAACAGTTGACTGTCAATTATGATACGAGCCATTCGTTGGCGACCTTAATTCATTCGTCACGTATGATGAATCGCAATTCGTCCATGATGGATTTAATGAAAGCTAGTGACAGCAATACAGGGTTATTTATGGCTGATACCACCGTTGCTATATATACATTAAATGGTGCTTTTAAGCGGAATCTATTCCCTAATGAGACTATAAATCAGAAGATTTATAGAAAAAATATTGTTATGTATGATTTAGCAGATACTATGTTTATGTCTGTGTATCAACAGCATTTTGATGATATTGTGATACCGTGAGGTGGATGATGAAACGCATATATTTCCTTTTTCTATGCTTACTCACTTGTCTTATGCTACCTTTGAAAGGCCATGCTGTATCACAAGCTGAGTTATTGAATTCCAATCGATTCCAACATATCGACTCGTCTGTTGATTCTGGCCGAGGCGATGGAAAATACCTGGATCTTGAGTCTATTAGAACTATCGCAGATTCTAACGGGCACCGTCGCATTGAGGCCACTCTGTATGTATTGATGCCTGCATCCAATCTCATTCAAGGTATTCAAATCGAATACGATTACCAACTTAATCAATCGTTGCGCCATCTGATTAATGCGCATGAAAAAGAGCTTAAACAAGGCACTCATGTACCATATATTTCGATTTGGCGTGCTAAGGATGAGAATTCTGGGATTACTGGTATGGTGAAAGCCGCAGGTGCTTTTACTAATGATGGTAGCGTTCGCGCCTCACTTCAGCAAGCAAATATAGAGTCCATGAGGTTACCTGCCATATTTGGTATAGAACAATATACATTACCTAATTTGATCTATCAGAAGGTATATGGATTAGCTTATGATGATGAACCATAAGAATAGTTAGAAATATAATTCAGTATCATACATTTTTTTGAATAAAATAGAATTTAATTTCCTAAATAGTAGGGGTTTAGTGTAAAATTGAAAGTAAGTTACATACTATTGTATCCGCATGAGAGGAGACCATTATGTCTAAAAAGAAGATTATTATTGCTGCATTAGTAGTCATTGTGGCCATTGCTCTAGGTTGGTATTTCTTGTACTTTACAAAAACACCGGTCTATTCATTGAACCTTGCTCGTGAAGCCGTAGAAAAGCACGATGTGAATGCTTTCCAAAAACATGTCGATGTAGATTCTATCATCGGTTCAGGCTATGATGATGTTGTGGCTATGCAATTGGAAGATCCTGAAATTAAGGATAACCCACTTAAAGGCCTTGCTGAGGTGATGTTTCAAGGTTTGAAACCTAAGATTGTTCCTATTTTGAGCAATGAAATTTATAGTGCCATTGCAAAACAGCCTGAAAGTTCAGACCAAAATGCTCGCGAAAAACAAGCAGCAGATGACCTAAAAGAAAAAACAGGCATTAAAGACCTTGAGTTTAAAAGCATTGGCTCTGCCTCTGTTGATGGTAATAGCGCTGTTGTGCTTGTTACATTTAACTCCAAAGAACTTAATCAAGACGTAACATTTAACCTTGCTATGAAAAAACTTGATGATGGCACATGGCAAGCCGTTAAAATCAACAACTTTAAAGAATTCCTTGCCCTTGTAGAACAACATGAAAAACAAGGTAAGGCAAAATAAGAATACGCGTTATATTAGGTAATTTGAAATAGCTACATAAAACTAAATAGAATACAAACAGCCAGTACTGCGATTGCGGTACTGGCTATTGTTTTATTTCTTGAATTTAATATAAAAAAATATTAAGCTTTCAAAGTAGATGAAAGTAAGATGAAAAATATTATTGACGTAAAAATAAGCAGCTCTTATAATAATAGTAATTGTATAGTTTTGTCAGGATATATCTCTATTTATAAGGAGTTATAACTGAAAATCTATAAAGATATGTTGTGTGTGACTGAGACCGTGTAAATTAGAGGGAGAGTTATCATGAATAAGCGATTATTAGTATTAGCAGCAATGATGTCTGTTTGTAGCAGTAATGTTATCGGTGCATCCGTAGATGTGGGCGCTGAGACGATTAGCGTTGGTACTCAACCAGCTGGCCAACCATTTGTTGGTACCATTATTTCAAGTGATCAAATCATGATTAATGATAATTTTCCAGATGGGAGTAATGAGCGTACCATTATTACTTCTGGCACTTTAGATGTGGCGAATCATCAAAGAAGTATGAGTTTTAATGGCGATGGATTAAGCATTGTTGATGTGGCAGGTGCTAACTCTATGGCACCAGGGCCAGATCCAGATGCAGATCCAGATACAGATCCAAGTACTATAAAAATATATTCTACACAGGTTAAGACTACAGGTATAACAGTTAGTGATGGTCAACCAAACGGCCTTATGCTGACATATGATGCTGAGGCTGGTATCCATGCAGGCAATATGCAAATACATGATGTAGCTGCTGGTGAGGCGCCTAATGATGCTGTCAATGTGAGTCAATTGCATGATGCTACTAGTCATATTAATAATGCCATGGTAAATGTGGATAACAAAATTAATAATGCTATGGCTACTATGGATCGTAAAATTAATAAGGCTGGGGCTGCGACAGCTGCTTTATCTGGGCTACACTACTTAGACTACAATCCAAATGATAAATGGTCCTTTGCAACCAGTGTAGGCCATTATAAAAATACAACAGCTGGCGCTATTGGTACATCCTATCAACCAAATGAGAATACCATGGTTCATTTTGGGGTTGCTTTAGGTAGTGAAAGTACATTTAATCTCGGCGCCTCTTTTAAATTAGGCTATCAAGATCCTAATTTAAAAATGAGTCGCTTTGAAATGGCACAGCAAATCAAAAATTTACAAGCTGATAATGCTTCCTTACGCGCAGATAATGAAGAACTACGGGCTGAAGTTAAGGAAATTAAAGTAGCACTACAAAAATTACAATAATGATATATAGGCACGCTCTTGTGAATATAGGATAGTATATTAATGAGAGAACGTGCCTATTTTTGTTTGCATGGTATTGAAACTAATTTTGAATTATATTCACAATATAATGAACATAAAGTGAAAAATAAGATTGACGTAAATTGTCAGATACTTTATACTATTCAACATGAGGAAAACTATTTTTTTCGATATACAAGGGTTTTGTGGTATGGTGAGATACAAGGAGAAGGGGATATGAATAGAAAATTATTGTTAATGGCAGGTGTATTATCTGTATTAAGTATGAATGTAATGGCAGAAAAAATTGATGGAAGACTGGTAGATAATACAAGTGCTTTTGAATCATCTGGCGAGAATATCACAATTACTGAGGTAAATCACAGTTACGGTAATTTAATGCCTGCACTAGATCCTGATGATGTAATACTAAAACAGACTTTGTTTTCAATGAGTTTAAATAGCGACTTAGTTAACATGAATAGTGCTACATTTGATGCGTACCTTGATGAGGATCAGCCAGATTTAGATGCTAATCCTGATGCAGACGAAGTAGTTCGGCGTACTGTGATCAATGGCAATGGTATTACTATTACTAAAGAGAAGTTTCTAGATCCTAGAGATAATCCTCCACATGATGATAGCGAACGTGAAATATATAAAACTGTATCTTTAACAAATGATGGCCTTGATAACGGAGGCAATCGTATTACTAATGTTAAAAACGGTGAAAATAGTACGGATGCGGTTAATGTTAGTCAATTAAAGGAAGTAGAATCTAAAATTTCTAATATCGGTCAAACTGCTATTTCCGCAGCCAATCATTATACTGATTTACAAGTAGCTAAAGTAGGTGCCTCAGCTAATGCATTAGGGGGACTTAAATATTTAGACTATGACCCTAATGATAAATGGTCCTTTGCAACGAGTGTTGGGCATTATAAAAATGCAAGCGCAGTAGCTATTGGGGTTTCTTATCAACCTAACGAAAATGTTATGATTCATGCTGGTTCAGCATTAGATGGTAATAGTTCTTTTAATATTGGTGCAAGTTTTAAAGTCGGAAGTCAAGATCCTAATTTAAAAATGAGTCGCTTTGAAATGGCACAGCAAATCAAAGATTTACAAGCTGATAATGCGGATTTACGTGCTGAACTAAAAGAAATTAAAATGGCATTACAAAAATTACAATAGTGATAAGGTTGCTATTAGTAAACTGCGTAACTTATAACATAGTATCTACTTTTATGGCATAACAAGCCCCGTCTTGTATTTTCAAGACGGGGCTTGTTTGGGTTATAGGACAAAAGTTAATATATAATAGAAATAGCAAAATAGCCCTTCGTTTCTTCGGAAATGAATAATAAATAATAGGCACAGCCTTATTTGCATAGTATACTTATGCTAATAAGGTTGTGCTTATTTATATTGAGAGGAGACCCTTATGTCTAAAAAGAAGATTGTCATTGCCGTACTTGCAGCCATTGTGGCCATTGCTCTAGGTTGGTATTTCTTGTACTTTACAAAAACACCTGTCTATTCCTTGAATCTTGCTCGTGAAGCCGTAGAAAAACATGATGTGAATGCTTTCAAAAAACATATCGATGTTGATTCTATTATCGGTTCTGGCTATGACGATGTTGTAGCTATGCAATTGGAAGACCCTGAAATTAAGAATAATCCGCTTAAAGGCCTTGCTGAGGTGATGTTCCAAGGTTTGAAACCTAAGATTGTACCTATTTTGAGTAATGAAATTTACAGTGCTATAGCAAAGCAACCTGAAAGTTCAGACCAAAATGCTCGCGAAAAACAAGCTGCTGATGACCTGAAAGAAAAAACAGGCATTAAAGACCTTGAGTTCAAAAGCATTGGCTCTGCCACTGTTGATGGTAATAGCGCCGTTGTGCCTGTTACATTTAACTCTAAAGAACTCAACCAAGACGTAACGTTTAACCTTGCTATGAAGAAACTTGATGATGGCACATGGCAAGCCATTAAAATCAACAACTTTAAAGAATTCCTTGCCCTTGTAGAACAACATGAAAAACAAGGTAAGGCAAAATAAGAATACGCATTATATTAGGTAACTTGAAATAGCTACAAAAAACTAAATAGAATACAAACAGCCAGTACTGCAGTTGCGGTACTGGCTGTTTTGTTTGGGTATCTCGTAATCATAGCCTTATTGCGTCTAATTGCTTCTCTTAGTGATTCTCTGGAAACACCACGTGTTCCCGTAGTTTAAACTCAGGATTATTCGTAGAATCAAAGAACTCAATCATATTCCGTAATTTTTGGACTTCTTCAGCATTTAAAAAATTCGGATAAAAGATGGTATAGATAAAATAATAGGTTCCATCATAGGATTCAAAGTTTAGGATGTGATTGTCCCTATACGGTTCATAGCTGTGTATGGAGAGTCCAGGAATATTATTATTCCATACAACCGAGTAATTTATATAATCTGGTGTTGGGTGGTACCGGTATATATCCCAAAATGTATGTAACTCTTTATTAAAATTGTAATGTCCATTAATCATAAAATTGCGAGCATACGGATTATTAGCAAGATTGATAGTAGAAACAAAAAAGGTTATAGCTCCTTTTTTGTAATATCTAATATCTTGATAGGTATCCTTGCTTTCACCATTGAATATGGCATCCTTAGGTATGCGATATTGTATGCCGTTCAGATTTTCTATGCGTGAATATTCATTCAACTCATTGAGATTTTTCATCGATGGAAGCACGTAATTGGCAAGTAGATTGTCGGTGGGCACCTTATTCAACACCGGTTTATTGTTAAAATAGGCGATACCTGCGTGATATAGAGGGTAACGTATGGCAAAGCCCATATATTTAAAGTTGATTGTATCGATGGTTATCGTCGTTTTGTGACCGTTTTTGAGGTAAGGCATTTTCATGCTATCCCAAGTACTATAGGTAACAGTAGGGTATGAAAATACAGTAGCTTTTATATCAGAAATATGCTTCGATGGATTTCGCTTGGCCTTATCTTGCAAGAATTGGCGGACATCCTTATCCGTTAATTTCTCGTAATTGATATTGGTATCACGCCAATTATGGTTAGTATAATAACCGTAGTCGATCTCTAGATTGAGGCTGCCATTATCGGTTATAACGCGATAATCCTCTATGGTGCGATCAGGATTTTTATACCGACCAATATTATATTCACTCTTTATGCCTGCTACGGGGAATGAAAGCCGGATTTGGCTGTATCGATTGTGAACGGAAATCACCGTATTGTGGTAATGCTCGCCACGATATATGGAGGCCTCTTTGGCATAGGCTAGTTCATTTCTATTAATACCGTTGGCTTTATCGGTGCTCTTTAACGTTTTTACATAATGTTCCACATCTTGTTCAATGGCTGGGTTTGTGGCCTGATAATTTACGTACGCATCCTTTGGAATTTTCGAATCCGCACCAGGAATATTAACGTCGATGGCCCTCACTGGTGTTACCACCATGCTTATGATGAAAGCACCCACTAATAGTGGTAATTTTTGCATATTTTCTTCTCCTGCTTACATTCTCCCTTTTATAGGGGCTATAACAATACATAGATTCTCTTTATTAAGTATAATTATATAACTTTCTCATATTTTAAGCAGTAATGAGTTCTTATGTCATAATGCGCAAAATTTTACGCATGCCCCCGTTTATACTAAAGGTATAAATAGCGTTAGCTTTCAACAAGATTGGTAAGATAAAAGGGGGATGTCCTATGAATCAAGGTTTAGTGCGCCAAATTAATGATATCGTGGCTTATAGGACAAAAAGTGAGTGTAAAAACCCTTATAACACTAGATATTTTCTAGTGTTATAAGGGTTTAATCTTTTTCTGGAGAAGTTTGAGGGTGGACAAAAAGTGTGGGTGAAAACATTAATTAACCCTTGTAATTACTGACTAAAATGAGGTTATATCTTCCTATATATAAACAAATATGGAGGAAGAGTTTATGCGACAAATAAAATGTCCTGATTGTAATAAAAAATGTATTAAACATGGTGTTTTAAAATCTGGTTCTCAGCGTTGGTTTTGCAAACAGTGTAAGGTGGCATTTACCGTTAAAATTAATAATTTAAGTAAAGAGTTAAACCTATTCTTGAATTGGTTATTCAGCACCGATATTCAAGCTGATATGCCTGGTAAAGGTCGTACATTTAGGCGTAAAACCGCTAAATTTTGGTCCATATGGCCATTGCCACCAAAAGTGGAAGAAGTACATGATGTAGTATATCTTGATGGAATTTACTTAGCTAGGAATTTATGTGTGTTGATTTGTTGCAATGATACTCATGTTCTGGGATGGTATGTCTGCCGTTATGAGCATGCTAGAGCTTGGCAGTGCTTAATGGAACGGATTGTTGAACCTAAAGTTGTTGTATCTGATGGTGCTAATGGTTTACCTAAGCATTACGGAAAGTTTGGCCTCATAGTAGCCACCAAAGATGCCTATTTCACATTTTTTGTCAGGTTAGACGATATACGACAAGTAGACCTAAAACGTTAGCAGGAAAGGACCTTTATACTCTCGCTAAAGCTTTATTTAATGTGAAAACAATGGATCAAGCTTTTGTATGGATTAATAAACTTTCAGCGTGGCGAATGACATATTCTGATTTTTTACGAGAAATGACGATTGATGAATTCGGAAACAAACGCTCTACACATGAGCGTTTGCTTAAAGCCGAATCATCATTATGGCGTCTGATTAGGCAACAAACTTTATTTACATTTTTGGAATGTATTGATATTACAGTACCTACAACAAATAATCGTATTGAAGGTGGAGTAAATGCTCAACTAAGAAGTATGTTGCGGGCTCATAGGGGCCTTTCACTTGAAAGAAGACTAAAAGCGGTCTATTGGTGGTGCTATATGCACTCACCAAGACCGCTTTCTATTTCAGATATATTAAATTGTATGCCTACAGATGAATCGATTGCTGCTATCTACAAACGGTTATCTGATTATTGCCAAATAGATCGTTCAATCCCTCAATGGGGTGATGCTCCTGTTTGGAATGAGCTACATATGTCTACAGATTTTCCAACTTATTGGGATTAGTCACACACACTTTTTGTCCTATAACCCGATATCGTTAGACCCTATCGCAAAGCGCGGATGGGGCTGCTCATCGTTATTAGTGATCCTGTTGGTCAACGTGGTCCGACGCCGCCGTTGGCGTGGCACTATATGGTTGGTCGAAATTGGTATAAGCATACGATTCATGGCACGGCAGCCGTTAATGGTGTATACGGACATCAGCCTGTGGAGATGACCTTGTTTGCGTGGCCTGAGGATAAGATTGCAGATTGGCACAGCGTGGGCGGTTGGTATACGCAGCAGTATGGGTATCCTTGCGTGCTCTGCGTGTCGCCTACGGGGCATACTAAAATGCTTCGTTATGATCATGGCAAGATGCGGTACGGCGATGATTTAGGCCCCTGGGACCCTTATCAAATTGAGGCCTATGGTAGTACTATTTTAGGTGAAAGCTACGCCTGCACGGGCATTGATGCTGATTATCGGCGTATGCAATTCCCTGAGTTTAATCGTCAAGATGGTACTTATTTTGGTGCTTTATCTGATTATGTTGGCAGTGAATATATTTTACTGTTCCCAAAAACGCGTATTAGTTTAGTACGTAGGGGAATGTGGCGCCATTCGATTGAAGACCTAGCCAATATATGTAATGTACCCTTTGATATAGTGGAACAAACCTATCTCGATACGCCTGATGATCCAACGGAATATAGGGAAACCTTTTATGTTCTGTATGTGCGGAAATCAAGGTTACAAGAAGTATTTGGCGCTTTTAAACGGGCCCTTATGATTAGAGCAATTCCTTGGATGCTTTGTATCACACCAAGAGGGTATATGTATCATATTTCTCCATGTACTAACAGTGATACGGGGCTAACAACAAGCACCTTGCCTAACATTGCATATGACCCACACGCCGATGAATTTTTGGCCCTTCTCGCTAAAGATAAATGGGAACTGTGCGGTAACTATGGGCTCTTTTCACTCGACACATACAAATCATTTATGGAAACACAAGATTGTTACATCAAAACGATTGTGCCAGCCCCAGAGTTTACCTATTGTGCTCCATCAGTTATGACCGTCATAGCAGGGCACAATATGATTCAGAATTTACTGAAAACACCGTGCGTATGGGCATAAAAAACGCTATCTTAGATTTTCTAAGATAGCGTTATATCTATATATTCATATAATATGATAGTTATTGTTTAGAACAAAAGTTTGATATATAATAGCTGTAGGATAGTTAGACGGGGTTGGGCCTCTCTTCGTTATGAAGGGAGGGGTGTGTATGAGTGGTTATAAAATCATTATGATTATCCTTGGAATATTATCAGTGATGATATCCTTTGGAGCCCTTATAGCGCTTATTTGTCTAGCAATAGCAAAATAGCCCTCCGTTGCCTAGTGTAACTAGATAACTGAAAGGCCATTCCCTGAGATTTTACTATTTTCGAGATGCGCCTGACGTTTCGACTCGTCTGACTATCTTCTTATATTATAGATAGAATTGTATATATCGTCAAATACGAATGAACCATAAAACAATAGGCACAATGCTTCTTAGCATAGTATACTTATGCTAAGCGAGCTGTGCCTTTATATTTTATTATATAGTTTTGAGAGACTAGGAGAGAATAATGAGAATAAAATTTTTAGCACTTAGTTTAGGTCTTGCTATATTACTAGCAGGCAATATGAGTTCTATTGCTGATGCTAGCTGGCTGAGCAAAGCCATGGATCGTTTAGAAACAAGTAATGCCAAGCTTTCACCAAGTTGGCCAAAAGCGGAGCAATATCGTAATTATAGACCCGGTCAGGTTATAGGGGCCTATTTGCCTGCTGAAGATATGAAAATTGCCGGCGTATCTTTGGGCACCTCTTTTGATGCGGTAAAGGCCAGCCTTGGTCAGCCGACCAGTGAAAAACGTGACGAGCTTACCTATGGAGGTATCAAGTTCGGACATTCTCTAATGCAAGATAGCCGACCTATCGTGTGGTATATAACCGTAAGCAATCGCGATGCTGTAACCGCTCGTGGCATTGCCGTTGGCGATACCTTGAAAAAAGTTATGGACGTCTATGGACGCCCTGATTTTATTGACTTTAATAACCGTTGGTTCTATGGATATCTTAGATATAATAGCGATAACATTCGCGGTATATTCTTTGAACATAATGGCAGCAAGGTGACTAAGATTATTGTAAGCGATAATTAAGAAGGTGCTATTCCTACGGACGATATATAAAACAATAAATTGAAATTAATCGATATATCTGCTACACTATACATATAAATAATGATTCTTGATGTTATATGTAGATAAAGGAGTTCCTATGTTATTTGTAGAATATCCAAAATGCACAACTTGCAAAAAAGCAAAGAAGTTTTTAGATGATCATCATATTGAGTACACGGACCGTGATATTAAATCTGAAAACCCTACAGCTGAGGAAATCGCTGCATGGTATCCTCAATCTGGTAAGGATTTGAAAGCATTCTTTAATACGTCTGGCCTGATTTATCGTGAACAACAATTAAAAGATAAGTTGCCAGGTCTTAGCGAAGAGGAAAAACTTGCTTTGTTGGCATCCAACGGTATGCTTGTAAAGCGTCCGATTTTAGTATTAGAAAATAAGGTATTAGTAGGCTTTAAAGAAAAAGAGTGGATGGAAGCCCTTAATTTATAATCGGTAGCTAAATTCACAAACTTAAATCGGTGGCTTAGTTCATAAACTTAAATCAGTGGTTTAATCCACAAATTTAAATCAGTAGGCTAATGTATACACCGAAATTAGTGATTTAATTTTTAAATGGCTGTAATAGCATGCACAGTAAATGCATGTTGTTACAGCCGTTTTTTGACAGCATATACATTTTTTCGGTATACTAATAGATATTTCATTAGTTTTTCATTAATGAATCGTGAACGTAAGATATGAGAGAGTGTATATGCGATTTTTAGTGTGTGTATTGTGTGGACTACTACTGGCTCCTACTGTGTGGGCCAGCGATACGGCGCCATCTACGAAAAATGGACAAGTGAATACTGAGGAATTTCATATTTCGCCGGCCTATTTGCCGGATCATCAGATTGGTGAAAGCGGCCCATTGGTGATGGATACAACAGAGCGCAAAACGACGCGGTATTCTAGTGTTGATGCGGTGAATTCTGCTATCAATGCGGTGGCTGTGTCCAATATCAATCATGATATGCATACCAATGGTAAGGCGTGGATGAAACGAACCACCGTGGCGCTAAGCTTTCAGAAGGATTGGAAGCCCCTCTATAGTGCAGAAACGGTGCAACCTATAGGCCATTATGACGATCAGTCTCGCCAAGTTTGGTTTACCCAAGGCTCTGTGGCACGCGCTGCGGACATTGGTACGACCCTTAACAGCGGTTTTGGCTATCGCCGCATTAGCAGTGATGATCATCATTTGCACGGTGCGAACCTGTTTTATGATCACCGTTTCAAGGGCCAACATAGCCGCATGAGTGCTGGTCTTGAGTATCTTTCTGGTGAAAGCGAGTTCCGGTTCAATTATTATCGTGGTATGAGTGATGACCATATGGTCAATGGTGCATTGGAACGCATTACCGATGGCTATACCGTATCCTATGGAAAAACATTTAAAAATGCCCGTTGGGCTCGTATCTATGGAGAAGCCTATCACTGGACTTTGAATCGTAGCGCTGATAAAAACGGGTTGCGACTTGGTACCAAACTGCAACTGACACCGCGCGTGTCCATTGATATGGGATTCAATAAACCAGAACATACCTCTGGTAGTGCCTATGGGAAAATCATGTTCCGCCTTGCCGGTGCCGACATGGCTTGGTACGGTGGAAAACATAAACTCGATACAGAATCTACAGTACGATCTAAAATGCTTGAAACAGTAAGACGAGCTAATACGGTCGTTGTGGAATAATAGAATATCTTTTGCTGAAACACCAGTGTCATTATTTTACATAATACACTGGTGTTTTAACGTCATAAAATATTAAAAATATGCTATAATTAATATACTATTTATAATTTAGAGAGAGTGTTTATTATGCATATTACAAAGCCCCTACTATGGCTATTAGAACCGTATATCGTATACAAAGCCTATTTGTGGGGGCTTCGTTTTTATTCGCATCCTGTGACGTGGGAAGGAGAACCCGATTGGTTTTCTTTGACACTAACCACATTACTCGCCATTGATGCCATTGTATTGCCGTTATTACTGCTATATCTGCCTGCGTGCAATCCAGATAAGGACGTTCCACGATGGATTATAAAAATCGTCAATCCTCTAGATCGTTTTGTGGCTTGGGTTGAAAGTAAACAACTTGGATCCGTATGGATGAAAATTATCGGTGCCTTGTGGGCCTTTTTTATATACCTTGTGCCTGTCTATATTGGCGGACAACTAGCTATGGCCGTTGTTGTAGCTCTTATTTATGACGTACTCACCTGGGCGACTATGCAGGTGTAATTAATGAATATTGGGAACAGGGTATTCCTTACAAAAATATAGAAATAAAAAATCGCGACTAGTTAATTAATTTCTAATCAACTAGCCGCGATTTTTATTTATTAGACACCATTAGACCCTTATTAGAATTAGAACAGGCCTGTACTAAATTGCAGAATCACATATAGTGCTTCTTAGAATTAGAACAAGCCTGTTCTAATTTGTAGGACACATATATAGGGTTATTGGCTCTTATCCCCTAGTGTGAGAATTAAGAATACGATGGATAGGATACATGAATAACCGCTCATGTATTTGTGTAATAAACACATGCATAATTAGAATACAGTTAATAAAATCAGTAATTATCTAGCTTTATCCAAACACATGATGCGCACTATTAAATTAACCTAAGCTTTGCCCTTATTCTGAATGGTATTGCCATTATCTTAGCCATGATTGGTACGCTTTCACCAGTATGGGGCGCCCTCGTACACAATGGGGGAAGCTTGCTCGTAGTACTTAACTCGGCATTATTATTGTCTTGGAAATATAAAACTAATTCTGACGAAGACAGAAATCCATATGTAGGCAAACTTGTAAGTAATCAATAATTCATAGTAGAATACTCTCAAAAGGAGGTTTATCATGAATACATTAGAATGCATAAAAACACGTCATAGTACACGTAAATTCAAACCTGAACCGATTGCACAAGAATTGCTCGACACTGTTATCGATGCAGGTCGTCACGCGCCAACAGGTGGCAATTTACAACCTACACATTTTATGGTCATTACCAATCCGGATGTGTTGAAAGAACTAGTAACCCTTGTCCAAGAAGAGTATGGCAAGACGGAAGTAACGGAACAAACGCCACCATACATGGTGAACATCATTAAAATGTCCAAAGAGGGCAAATTTGTATTCCACTACAATGCACCGGTGCTCATCGTATTGGCTCATAAACCTGTGCTAGCCAATAATTTCTCTGATACAGCTTGTGCTATGGAAAACATGATGCTTGCCTGCAACGAACTAGACTTGGGATCCTGCTGGGTGAACCAATTACGTCACCTACAAGACAACGAACGCATAATCAAACGCCTTCGCGAACTTGGCATGGGCGATGATGAAAAAGTATATGCAAGCCTTGCCATCGGCTATCCAGACTTGCCAAATGGACTAAACCGCAGAGAACTTGACATCAAAGGAAATCCGGTAACCTATATTGACTAAAAATTATATATGAACGGGTCGCGTAAGCGGCCCTTTTTGTTTTTAGAATAAAAATAAAAATACACTTGCAAATATACCTATATGGGTATATAGTATATATAATAGTAAATACCTATGGGGGTATAGATATAAATTAGTAATACTATTACTAATGATACAGTTTAGTTGGAGGCAACTATGGCAACGCGAAGCACAATAAAAGACTGGTTTGTCAATCATACGAAACCAATACGAATGGTAATGAACACATTAGATTCTGCAGACGTAGTATCTATGCCTGTTATGCCCATCCATTGGAATAGCGTATCGCAAGAAGCTTTAACCTGGACTATGCTCGTTGATATGGCTGCTGTAGACGATAAAATAACTCATACCAATACATACCATAATTAAGGATAAATATATTTTTAATATCAAAGGGTGCATGGGATTGTATATCGAAAATAAGTTTTTGATGTGCAATCCCATGCACCCTTTTCCTTATAATCTTTATAAATTCCTAATGGATTCTAATATAAAATGCTATATTGCGATTAGCTAAATATAGATTAGCGTGTCATTTTGCCCCCTCATCTATGAAACTGTAAGTTGCGGAAGAATTTACAAAGATGTATTGACCGCTTAATGGAAAATTGTGTACAATTATTTTAGAAATATTAATGTGTGTGTAATGGAGGTCTAGTTAATGGCAAAAATAGGTACATTGGAAGGTTATAATCGTGTTTCAGACGTTCCAGAAGATGAGTATTTAATGTTGGAAAATCAATTGGGGTTTCCTTTGTATGTTGTGGCAAAGGAACTCGTCAATGCGTATCGTCCGCATTTGGAACCTTTGAATTTAACATATACTCAATACATCGTTATGATGGCGTTGTGGCAGTATGGTGAATTATCCGTTAAGGAATTAGGGCAAGTATTGCGCCTTGATTCCGGTACATTGACACCATTGCTTAAGAAATTAGAATTAAAAGGTTTCTTAAAACGTAAACGCAGTCGTAATGATGAACGCGTGGTTATGGTTACCCTTTCAGAAGAAGGCCATGCACTTCGCAAGGACGCTATCGAAGTACCTAAAAAATTAGTCGCAAGCTCACAAGAAATTTTTACCGTTCATGAAGCTGCTGAATTGAGAAAATTGCTTAATAAATTATTAGATGCTATCGATGCAGCTCATGGTGTTATCAATCCTGAAGATATTAAACGGTAAATGTGATATAATTTAATCAGATATTGTATTATTGGGTCATAGAGAGTAGACCTAGTGTTACCCGTTTAGGGTGGAGGCGAACATTATGAATAAGAAATTAGTTACCACATTTGCTCTTGCAGCAACATTATTGGTTGGTTCCGTAGCGAGCGCTGCTAACTGGAATGGTTTGGCAAATTACCCAGAAGTACCAAACAGTGCCAATGGTACAGAAACTTATTACTTCGACAAAGCATCTCAATTTAATTTGATCGATGGTAGCCGCAACTATGTATTCGGTATTAATGTAGTAAATATGCATAACAACCAATACGGCGAAGCTACATTGTTCAAATATATTGTGCATCCTAGCTTGCACACTGTATATCGCTTTGCTCCAGATGGTCAATTGTACCAAATCAATCCTGGCACAAACGAATTCAACATGTTCAAGCTGCTTGGAAAGAAGTATATGGTACAGACTTTGCATTTCCTGATGTAAATGCTGTTCCTGCAACTGTAAACGTTCATGCATAATAATTAAATACTTATAATGATACGTATAATGGTGAAAGTTCTTTATAAGGGGCTTTCACCATTGTTGTATATATATGAATGTACGGGTATTATATAATTATGATGATAGATTGTATGTTAGGTGAAAGCCAAACAATTATTTTAGGAGGTAAGGATGGCAAAATCTGAATTTGCGCAAGCTTATACGGAACGCATGTTTCCCGATATTGCATCGCCAGCGGGATATATAGACCCTGAGTTTGAAGATCTATTTGAAAACTTTGCCTTTCACGAGGTCATTACGGAGGATGGCTGTAATGTAGCAGCCCATAGTCGTTTTCTGGCCATTTTAGCCACTTTAGTTGGCGGAGGCGCTACAGAGGAATATTCGTTGATGATGCCAGCTGCTTTAAATTTTGGTGTCATTCCTGATGAAATCGTAGAACTCATTTATCAAGCAGTGCCGTATCTTGGCATTGGCAAGGTGCGTCCGTTCTTTAAGATTACCAATAAAATCCTTGATTACCGGGATGAAGAAATTCAAAATCCTCATCGCAGTACGATTACTAGCGAAAATCGCCTTGAAAAGGGCATTGAAAAGCAAGTGGAAATCTGGGGTGAAGGGATGCGGAACTTTTACCAATCAGGACCTGAAGATATGCGTCACATTAATAAATGGTTATCCAACATGTTTGGTGATTACTATACGCGTAAGGGCCTTAGTACCAAACAACGTGAGCTTATTACGTTCTGTTTCCTCATGGCCCAAGGAGGCTGTGAAGCGCAACTTAAGGCGCATGTCATTGGTAATTTGAATGTAGGAAATGATAAGAAATTTTTGATTAGCATTGCATCTCAATGTGTACCGTATATTGGTTATCCCCGTGTGTTGAATGCATTGTCTTGCATTAATGCAGGCTTTGCCGAATGGGAAGCAAATCAATAAACGGAAAGCCAATCAATAAATGAGAAGCCAATCAATGAATTGGAAAACAATCAGTAAATGATGTAGTAGCCAAGTGCTATTAGATAACAAGGAGTAATATGATTCTTTCTGGATTAAGTTTAATTATGATTATCGCGTCCATTCCGGCGCTAATCATTGCTGCTGCAGGGCATGAGTATGCCCACGCAAAGGCGGCAGATCTACTGGGTGATCCTACACCGCGTATGATGGGGCGTCTTACGATGAACCCTTTTGTGCACCTTGACCTCATTGGATCCTTGGCGTTAATCATAGGTGGATTTGGCTGGGCAAAACCAGTTGTTGTAAATCCCACCAATTTTAAGGACCCGCGGACCGATGATATGATAGTGTCTATCGCAGGGCCTATGGCTAACCTCGTCATGGCCTTTATTGGCTACGTTGTTATGCGATGCCTCGAAGCGGCGAACTTGTTGGGCAATGATTCTTTGTACCTCGTCTTGTTTCTCATCGTCGTGTACAACATTAACTTTGCCATCTTAAATTTAATGCCTGTGCCACCCCTCGATGGTAGTCATATTTTGATGAACCTTTTGCCTCTAAAATGGCAAATCCACGTAGCGCGATTTAGCATGGTCTCCTTGCTCATTTTGATTGTGATATTAAATTCACCGATTGCGTCGCGCATATTTGTGCCTTTGCAAAAATCTATTCTAGGTGGTTTTGAAAGCATCGTGAATTTGGTGCTATAACCCCCAACAAAACAGTTCTTTAAACTTAAAAAGCTATTAGTTGATTGTATATGATCAACTAATAGCTTTTTGTGGTTCTTCAAATTAGAACAGGCCTGTAGTAACTCTAATGAGCCCTATATGTGGTTCAGTAAAATAGAACAGGCCTGTACTAATTCTAATAAGTCCTATATGTGGTTCTACAAGATAGAACAGGCCTGTACTAATTCTAATGAACCCTATATGTGGTCCTAAAAAATAGAACAGGCCTGTAGTAATTCTAATGAACCGTATATGTGGTCCTAAAAAATAGAACAGGCCTGTTCTATTTTAAAACAAGGGTATTACGTTAAATGCGACCTTGTTCTTTTAGTTCAGCTAGTAATTTTACGATGCGTGGGCCACAGCCTTTGCCCCCACAGGCACCGGTGCCTGCCCTAGTTGCTTCTTTTACAGCTGGAAATGTATGAGCTCCATTAAAAATGGCCTCTTTAATTGTTTTGCGTGTAATGCTGCGGCATGTACACACCTTTGTTAATTTGTCCAGAATTGCCTCTGGTACTTGGTTATTTTCAAATTCCATATATTCCTCTTCGACTCACACGAGTCATTACATACTAAATTACATCGAAACTTTACGATATAGTTTAGTATAGCATAGATGAGGTTGTTTTGTTAAGTAGTTATCCAATTAGTCAATAGTATGTATTTTAGATGGTGGTGAATCTATATATTTCTAAGGTATACTATATATAGTAGTCTCATATATAGTAATCTCATATATCATAATCCTATATCGTGAGCCAATCTGATTCGAAGATGATATACTATAAGCAATATACATTATACTTGGAGGTTAATATGTTACGACGTATACTAGCAGCGACTATGATCGGTGCACTGGCGCTCACATCAGGTTGTGCATTCCATAATCCCTTTGCCAAGAAGGCAGAGCCTGTAACCTATGAATCGGTGGTGCAGAGCGAGCTTTCACCAGAAGAAAAGGTAGATAAGTTGGTGGCAAATATGTCCGATGCGGACAAGGTGGGCCAATTGTTGATGATTGGCATTCACGGCACAACCTTAAATGATGATGCGAAATTTATGCTTAACGAATATCGGGTGGGGGGGATTATCCTATTCGACCGCAACATGGAAAACAAGGAGCAGGTGAAAACGCTCATTACCGATATTAATAAGGCCGGTAAAAAGTGCGGGGCTTACGCCATTGTTCATCGGTATCGACCAAGAGGGCGGCGCCGTGGCGCGCATGGAGGATAAGCTTATCAAGGTACCGCCTGCCGAAGAGCTGGGGCAAGGTTCTGTTGACCATGCAGCTGATTTGGCTAAACAAGTAGGGACTGAACTTAAGGATCTTGGGTTTAACATTAATTTTGCGCCTGATGCGGACTTGGGCTTAATCTATGGACGCTCGTATAGCACGAATCCCGACCAAGTCGCGAAATTTGCAGGTGCTGTGGGCAAGGCTTATGATGAATCTGGTCTATGGTATTCGTACAAGCATTTCCCTGGCATTGGCAAAACCGATGTAGATTTACATGCGGATACTAGCGTAGTGCCTGTATCGAAAGATACGTTGCTCGCTGAGGATACAAAGGTATTTGTAGACCTCATTAAACAGTCGAAACCGAATACGTATATGATCATGGTATCTCATGCCATGTATCCACAAATTGATCCCGATCATCCGTCTAGCTTATCCAAGAAAATCATCACCGATTGGCTACGTAAGGACATGGGCTATAACGGCGTCGTCGTTACCGATGATATGGACATGGGCGCTCTTGCCAAACACTATTCCTTCGGCGATATGGCCGTTCAATCCATTCAGGCTGGTAGCGATATTTTGCTCGTATGCCACGAGTATGAACACATGCAAGAGGCTTATAATGGCCTTATGAAAGCTGTTAAAGATGGTACTATTTCTAAGGAACGGCTTGATGAGTCTGTAAAACGAATCTTGCTTATGAAGATGAATCATGGTGTATAAATACTAGGTTAATCCATAGTATATAGTGTATTCATAACAACATATTTACAACCTCATACAGGATTTTTTTGATACCGATAGAGAATTATTAAAGTATAGTTATTCTCTATCGGTTTATTTTTTATTCGTTAGGAGTGAAGTATATGGCTCGGAGAATCATGTTGAACGGCACGTCGTATTTTGGGCAAGGTGCGATACAGGAGATTGTAAACGAAATTAAGAATCGCCACTTCAAAAAGGTCCTCGTTACATCTACGCCTGATTTGTTTGAGTTTAAGGTTGCTACGAAGGTAACGGATTTGCTTGATGCAGCAGGTATTGATTACGATATTTATGATAATATTAAGCCGAACCCAACCATTGAAAACGTAACATCTGGTGTGGCTGCTTGTAAGGCGGCTGGTGCTGATGTAATTGTTGCTGTAGGCGGTGGCAGTGCTATCGACACGAGTAAGGCTATTGCTACGATTATGACGAATCCTGAATTTAGCGATGTGCGCAGCCTTGAAGGTTTGGCGCCTACGAAACATCCATGCTTGCCGATTATCGCCGTGTCTACTACATCTGGTACGGCTGCAGAGGTTACCATCAACTACGTTATTACTGACGTAGAAAAGAACCGTAAATTCGTCTGCGTTGACCCTCATGATATTCCAATCATAGCCATCATCGATCCTGATATGTCCGCGTCCATGCCAACCGGCCTATGTGCTTCGACGGGGATGGATGCCCTCGTTCACGCCGTAGAAGGGTATATTACGAAGGGAGCTTGGGAACTAACGGATATGCTTCATTTGAAAGCTATCGAAATCATTGGCCGCTCCTTGCGTAGCGCTGTGGCTGGCGAATACGCAGGTCGTGAAGCGATGTCTGTAGGTCAATATATTGCTGGCATGGGATTCTCTAACGTAGGACTTGGCATCGTTCACTCCATGGCCCATCCATTGAGTGCTGTGTACGACATTCCTCATGGCAAGGCTTGTGCTATGCTTTTAACAGCAGTCTTGAAATTCAACGCCTCAGCAACAGGCGAAAAATATCGTGAAATCGCTCGTGTTATGGGCGTGCCTGATGTAGATGGAATGGATCAAGAAACATATCGTCAAGCAGCCATCGATGTTATCCAAAAACTAGCCGACGATGTAGGTATTCCTAAATCTCTCAGCGAAGCTGGCGTGAAACGGGAAGACATTCCGTTCCTTGCAGAGTCTGCTTTCAACGACGCATGTACACCTGGTAATCCACGAGATGTGACCGTTGATGAAATTATTGGTATTTATGAATCTATATTCTAAATCAATTTAATTAATAACAATCTTGTACAGCATCTGTATGGTAAATCATTGCTCATATAGATGCTGTTTTTTATCTTATGAAATTCTTCTACAAGGGCATTCTTGAAAAAGTGGGAAACGGCAAGTATACTAGTTATAAATATACTGATGTTCGATATGCTTTCCACAAGGAGGAGAATGCATGAAACTTTGGAAAATGAATAAACGCAGCTCTACCTTAGCGGATATGTCGATGAATCGCATATTACTATCTGAACTCATTGCTAAAGGGGCCTTAGTAGGGATTATCGCAGGATTCTTGGGGCAGCCTATCGATATTTAATCCTCGAGTCTGAGCATATCCGATGGCATTTAATGGGCGATATTTCATTGGAATGGGCCATTGGCTGGCTTATCGCTATGGTCGTATTTGCCTTTATTGTTGATCGATTGTTAACGTGGGCGCCATTATCTGGCGGTTCCGGTATTCCTCAAATTGAAGGGGAGATGCTTGGCCTGTTTGACATGAAACCGTATCGTACGCTTATTTCTAAGATGATTGGCGGCGTACTCACGGGCTTTGCAGGATTTTCTGTGGGCCGTGAAGGCCCGGCCGTACAAATTGGTGGTTCTGCCGGTAAAATTGTGTCGTACTGGATGAATTCAGGCCTACGTGAACAACGCATCCTTACATCGGCTGGTGCCGGCGCGGGCTTAACTGCTGCCTTTAGTGCGCCTGTGTCGGGGGCCATGTTCGTATTCGAAGAGGTGCACAAAAGCTTTTATCCGTACCTAGTCATTCCTACTTTTGTGGCTACGCTTATATCGAACTACATTACGGTAACCATCTTTGGCCTTACGCCTGCCCTCGGATTTTCCGTGACCTCGGGGATGCCGCTCGATTATTTCCCCGTTCTCCTCGGCGTTGGCGTTTTAATGGGCCTCTGTGGTGTATTGTTTTGTCGCATGATATTCGCCTTTAAGCGCTTCTTCGAGTGGCTCAAATGCTCTCGCTTTCTAAAACTCGTGCTTACCTTCGTAACCGTTGCCGTTATCGGCTTTGATTCGCAGCTCTTGTTGGGCGACGGCAATGATTTGGTAGGCCAACTGGCCTTTCAGTCTCACGGTGTATTGCTCCTCGGTGGCATTGTACTGGGCAAAATTTTGCTCACTACCTTCTGCTATGGCAGTGGCGCGCAAGGTGGCATCTTTTTGCCTATGCTCGTCATCGGCGCATCGGCCGGTGCTTTTTGTGAAAGCCTGCTTTCATCGGTAGGGTTAATATCCCCTGATTTTGTACCGCAATTCGTTATCTGCGCTATGGGCGGTATGTTAGCGGCTGCTATGCGGACTCCGATTTTGGCAATTTTGCTCGTTCTAGAGATGACGAATAGTTTTTCTAATATTTATGCTATCGGTATCGTTACCATCGTGGCTTACTTGGTGGCAGAACTCTTAAAAGAACCGCCAATTTACGATTCCCTATTACAAGCCATGACAGGTCAAAGCAATTTGGAAAATGTACAAACCTTCTTCCAAACCAAGGTCCCTGTAGTAGCATCCTATGTGGATACACAACTACAAGACCTCAACTTGCCAGACGGAACCTTAATCGTCAGCATTCGCCGGAATGGTACATACATCGTGCCTTTAAATGACGTCAAACTACAACCGGGCGATGAACTACAAGTATCGTGCGAACGAGGACGATTAAAAGCAGCGAAATCTTATTTCCAATCTAATTAGTTTAAAAGATGTATTGGGCTGAGGCCCTACTAAAAAAACTCCACCGGCCGGGTCTGACTTCGGCCTACGGCCTTCGCAGGGCCAAAGTCGTTTTTTAGTAGGACCTCAGCCCTTTATCATTTAGAACCATATAGATTGGAAATAAAATTTCGCTGTATGACCATGGGCCATATGGGACAAGGCCAAAGTCGATTTCTTCAGAGGGACCTCGCGTTTTCGTCTTAAATCTAACATAGATTGAAAATAGGATTTTGCTGCATTATTACAGGGAGTAAAGGAAGGGACCCGAAGTCGGTTTTTTGAGGTGGCTCACCTTTTTCGCATTTTCAACTATAGATTGAAAATAAGATTTGGCTGCATTGCCAGAGCTATATGGGAAAGACTCGAAGTCATTTTTTTTGAGGGGGCGCACCTTTTTCTCATCTTCAACTATAGATTGGAAATATGATTTCTCTGTTCTATGGTGGAAAAGAGTAAGGGGTCGCTAAAAGCGACTTTGGCCCTGCGGAGCCCGAAGGGCGTAGTCAGACCCGGCCGGTGGAGCTTTTAGCGACCCCTTACTCTTACCGCACCCTATTATTTCTGTTATACTTAATGTATATACAACAGGAGGTATCGATATGAAGACGTATTCTTTTCCTTATGATTATAAAAGTGTAGATGTGTCTATTGATGAACGGTTCGTGCAAGGGGTTCTTGTGTCTAATGCGGCGGCGTATAAGGCGGAGAAGAGTCCGGCTGAGCTTGTTGAGGAGGCGCTTGATCATCCGATTAATAGCCCGTCTCTTGAAGCGTTGGTTGAGGGCAAACGCAATATGGTTATCATTACGAGTGACCATACGCGTCCTATGCCTAGTAAGGTGACGTTGCCGATTTTGCTCCGTCGCATTCGCGCGGTGAATCCGACGATTGATATTACGATTTTGATTGCCACTGGCTTTCACCGGGCTATGACGCACGAAGAGATGGTGCATCGGTTCGGCGAGGATATCGTGAATAACGAAAAACTCATCAATCATGATTCTGAGGATGCTGCGAATATGGTGGAAATCGGCACATTGCCATCTGGCGGCAAGTGCGTCATCAATCGCTTGGCGGTGGAAACGGAATTGCTCATCGCCGAAGGACTCATCAACCCTCATTTCTTTGCGGGCTTCTCGGGCGGCCGTAAATCCGTGTTGCCTGGCGTTGCATCCAAGGTGACGGTGTTGGCGAATCATTGTGCTGAATTTATTGAAAGCGAGCATTCCCGGACTGGTAAAATCGATGAAAATCCGATTCACAAGGATATGTTGTACGCTGCACGAAAAGCGAATTTGCAGTTTATCTTGAATGTTATCATCGATAGCAAAAAGGAAATTATCAAGGCTGTGGCGGGTGATTGTGTGGATGCGCATAAGGAAGGGTATGAGTTTATTCGCTCCTTGTCTTCTGTGAAAGCTATCCCTGCAGATATCGTTATCACAAGTAATGGTGGCTACCCATCTGATCAAAATCTATATCAATCCGTAAAGGGTATGACTGCTGGCGAAGCATCTTGTAAGGCTGGTGGTGTTATTATCATCGCTGCTTCCTGTAAAGAAGGTCATGGGGGACAAGCATTATATGAGGCTTTCAAAAATATGGAAAGCCCTCAAAAAATCTTAGATGATATTCACGGTGTACCTCGTAATGAAACCAAACCTTACCAATGGAAAATTCAAATTTTAGCGCGCATTTTGAATCATTATAAGGTCATCGTTGTGACTCAAGATTGCGACCATCAAGTCATTCGCGATATGCATATGACGCCGGCGTCTACATTAGATGAAGCATTGAGCATTGCCCGTGGCTTTATGGGCGAGGATGCATCGATTACGATTATTCCTAATGGATCTACAGTGATTGTAGAGTAGAGGTATCCATATGACTGATAATATCATTTTATTCTATCTATTTTTTATCGTAGTTGGATTTTTTACGGCTATGTTGGGTACTATTATTGGTGCCGGTGGTGGTATCATATTTGTACCTTTGTTCATGTACTGGTTTCCAGAGTGGTCGCCATCCATGATTGTTGGTACATCGTTATTTTCTGTTATGTGTAATTCTATTTCAGGATCACTGGCGTATCTTAAACAGAAAAAGGTATATATTAGTGCCGCTTTAATCTTTAGTATAGCCACATTTCCAGGGGCCATTATAGGGGCTCAAATGTCTGATGCATTTTCTGGACCAGGATTTAAATTTGCTTTTGGTTGTTTTATGCTATGTGCCTCATTCTTAATAGGCTTTAAGAACTTTGGCAAAAAAGGAGAACGTAAGGAAGAATCTTTAACCAAGGAGCAGGTGACCTACAATAAACCAGTCGGCATTGGCATTAGTATTATTGTTGGGTTTATTTCTAGTATTTTAGGTATCGGTGGCGGGCTCGTGCACGTGCCAGCTCTTATCTATATCATGGGTTTTCCAACACATTTAGCGACGGCTACAAGCCATGCTATTTTGGCCGTATCTACGGCGGTTGGTGTTATTACCCATCTTGTGGAGAATCACATCGTATTTAACATTGCTATCCCTGCTAGTATCGGCGCCATATTTGGGGCCCAAGCAGGCGCTCAAATAGCAAAACGACTCAGGGCTAAGGCCATCTTAGCACTTATGAGCATTGGCGTATTTGCACTAGCTGTTAAATTGATTATTGGATCTGGGATATTGTTTTAGGTATTATAGCTATAGATATACATTGCTGTTTAAAATTAGAACAGGCCTGTTCTAATTTATATGGAGGCCTATATGTGAGGCTTTTAGAATTAGAACACGCCTGTACTAATTTATAAGAGTACTTATATAGTCTAAACATAAGAAAAATATAAAAGGGGCTGTAACAGAAATGAGATTACCTCATTTTTGCTACAGCCCTTTTTGTCTGTGCTTTTTAGCATCTATTCCTAAAACGCATAACTAATTTATATTGATAATTCCTAATGTGTAATATACAGGATACTAGGAAAATTCACATAAATATTCATATATTGGTGTAGATCTGTATTCATGTTATATAGCGGTTGATTCCCATGGATACGCATATTGATAGGGGATACCCATATGGGCTTTCATAAGTGGTTATCATATATTTTTATTGATGTATGTTCCAAGGAAAACTACGCATTTTTCGGGTAAATGAAATCAACTTTCAACTAAGGCGTATTTTATATTGCGTATCTATAGAATTTATATTTCATATACAATTTATGCATAATGGTAGCGACCGAAATGAGAACGGCGTATACTAGTTATAAAAGAAATTTTCCTAAGGATAGGATTGGAGGCTTTTCAAGTGAGTACATTAGTTAAAGATTATGATCGTTTTGCCAAAGAGGCGCAAGCGATTTGTAAGGATCGTGTTTATACAGACCGTCTGCGCCGTTATGCGTATGGTGTAGATGCATCTTGTTACAGTTATTTACCAAAAGTAGTGGTAAAAGCAGAAAATGAATCCGAAGTACGTCGTCTTATTCGTTTGTGTCAACAATGCAGCACACCATTTACATTCCGTGCGACTGGTTCTTCTTTGTCTGGTCAATGTTCCAGTGAAGACGTGCTTATCGTTTGTAATGATGGCTTCAAAAAAATGGAAGTTATCGACGATGGCAAAGCATTGCGTTGTGAATGTGGTGTTATCGGTTCCGATGCGAATGATTTGTTGAAACCATACAACCGTAAAATCGGTCCAGACCCCTGCAACGCTTGCAACAGCATTGGTAGGCGGTATTTTGAACAATAACTCCTCCGGTATGTGCTGTGGTACTGCACAAAACTCTTATAAAACAATTCGCTCTATTCGCGTTGTCTTATTAGATGGTTCCATTTTGGATACATCCGATAAAAAGAGCATCGATCAATTCCTCAAAGAAAAACCACAAATGGTTGAAGATATCTTGCAATTGCGCAAAGAAATCTTGGCTGATGAAGAGTTGACTCATTTGATTCATCACAAATACAAAATCAAAAATACTACAGGTTACGGCTTGAACTCCCTTGTAGATTTTGAAGATATCATCGATATTATCAATCACTTGTTCATCGGTTCTGAAGGTACATTGGGCTTCGTATCTGAAATCGTGTACAACACTGTTGAAGATGTACCTCATAAAGGTTGCGGTCTCATGTTCTTCAGCACATTGAACGACGCATCTCTTGCCGTTGTAGCCTTGGCTAATATGGGCCGTGAAAAGGTTGTGGCTGCTGAAATGATGGACTATCAATCCCTTAAAGCAGTTCAAACTCTAGATAATGTACCTGACTTCGTTCGTGAAGTGCCAGAAGGTACAAGTGCTATCTTGTTCCAAACTGAAAGCTACTCCAAAGAAACTGTTGATAAAAACTTGGCTTTCATTAAAGAACAATTAAAAGATATTCCAACAGCTATTCCAAGTCTTTATTCTCAAGACCCTAAAGAATACGATTCCTGGTGGGCAATCCGTAAAGGTATCTTGCCAATCGTAGGTGGTCAACGTAGAAAAGGTACTACTGTTATCACAGAAGACGTTTGCTTCCAAATCGAAGACTTCACTAAGGGCATCGAAATGCTTACTGAATTATTCCACAAATACGATTTCGTTGATGGTGGCGTAATCTTCGGTCATGCGTTGTCCGGTAACGTTCACTTTAACATTACTCCTGATTTCAGCGATCCTAAAGATACTAAGAACTTCGGTGATTTGGTGAAAGAAATGTCCGAACGCGTATCTGGTTTCGGTGGTTCTTTGAAAGCCGAACATGGTACAGGCCGCATGGTGGCACCTTTCATCGAAATGGAATGGGGCCGCAAAGCGTACGAAATCAACCGTCGCATCAAAGCAATCTTTGACCCTACTCGCATCTTGAACCCTGATGTTATGATTACTGATGATCCAGATGTGTACAAGAAAAACCTTAAAGCTCAATGCGTTATCGATGATGCTTTCACAATCTGTATGGAATGTGGTTTCTGTGAAAAGAACTGCCCTAGCCGTAATTTGACATTGACACCACGCCAACGTATCGCATTGTTGCGCGAAACTAAACGCCTTGAAAATGAAGGCAATTTCGCTGTTGCAAATGAACTTAAAAAAGGTTACGAATATTTCGGTGTTGAAACTTGTGCTGCATGCTCCATGTGTAAAGGCCTTTGCCCACTTAGCATCGATACTGCACAAATCGCATTGTCCATGCGTCGTATCGATCCACCAGCACCTGGTTTGGCTAAGAAAATTTACGACAACTTCTCTAGTACTCTTGAAATGTGCCGTGCCGGCGTAAGCCTTGAAGGTATTGCAGGTGCTATTATCACACAAAAAGCTATCTCCAAAATTACGGAAGGTTTACATGGCGTAACTGGCGTAACACCTTATGTACCTAAAACAACACCTAAGGCTAACCGCTATAAATTGAAAAACCGCATTAAACCTACTAACTTTGAAAAGGTTGTATACTTCAGTACTTGTGCGAACCGTGCGTTCCGTCAAAACCAAGGTTATGATGATCAACGTAGCTTGCAACAAGTTGTTGAAAGCCTCTGCAATAAGGCTCAAATCGATATCATCTATCCTGAACATATCGAAAACCTCTGCTGCGGCTTGAGCTTTGAAAACTACGATGATGTACATGAACGCGCTGTAAAAGATTTACACGATGCGTTGATGAAAGCATCTCAAAATGGTAAATACCCAATCGTTATCGACCATAGTGCATGCTTCAATCACGCATTCAAACATATGCCAGATTTAGAAATTAATGATATTTCTGAATTCTTATGCAAATTCGTAGTACCTCGCCTTGATATTACAAAATGCGATGAACGCGTTCTTGTTCATAAACAATGTAAAATCAAAGTATTGGGCAAATCTCAATACATCGAAGACTTGGCACGTCTCTGCTCTGACAATGTATTCAATATTAAATCCTTCGCATGCGATGGCTTTGCTGGTCAAAAAGGTTTCTTCACACCAGAACTTAATAAATGTGCTACAAAAGACCTTGCTAGTGAAGTTGCCGAATACGGTGCTACACTCGGCGTAAGCTCCAGTTCTACATGTGAAATTGGTCTTGGTGAAAGCGGCGGCATCCCATTCGTAAGCGTTGCATACTTGTTGGATCGTTGCTCTAAGGCTAAAAAATAATTGTACTAGAAAATCTAATAGACTAAATTAAAACAAAGTGCTAACATTTTTATATGATGTTAGTACTTTGTTTTGTTGGCGTGTTTGTATTTATTGTTAGATGTTTATTTTTCTAATAAATATGGTATACTATATTTAGGTAGTAGAGTGTATAAGATTACCTACAATATAACAAAAAAGGACGAGTGGCAGCTCGTCCTTTTTCTTGCTTATTTTTTGTTCTTATTGTTGAGCCAATAGCTGTAGGTAGTTACTGCTAAGGCAACAATAAGAGGGGCAAGCAAGGTACCCCAGAGTGTATAAAACAACTCCTCCAATATAACACCTCCTTTCTGGAGGTATTTTTATTATATCATTATATTATGTACATCGTAGATAATTTAAGAATGGAACATATACATGAAGAAAATTTTATCCATACTTGTTCTAATTATAGTCATTAGTGGCTGTGGGCTAAATCAAGATACAAATAATAGTAATACAGAAAGCAATGTTAAGAGTTCTAGTGAATCTACTCAAGATAGTAGCAAAATAACTAATCCAGATAGCCACTTAACTTCCGCTAAGCAGGCTTTATCGTCTGGCAATTATAATAAGGCGATAGAAGAATCGACCATAGCTATTAATGCAAATGCTAATAATGCTGAAGCCTATTCTATTCGAGGTTTTGCAACAGCACTCAATGGCGATACAGCCAAAGGTTTGATTGATACGAAGAAGGCTTATGATTTAGAGCCTAATAATGTAGCTAACTACTATAATATGGCCATGGTTTATAAGCTACAAGGTCAATTAAATGAGTCTAAAAATGGTTTGAAAAGGTATTAGAAAAGGACCCTAGTAATACTTGGTCTGTGTATGGCATTGCTACCATTTATACAGACCAAGGGGATGATACTAAGGCCCTTGATTGGCTTGAAAAAGCAATTAAAATTGATTCATCTGTGAAAGCCGTGGCCGCTGAACAAGACCATTTTGAACGCTTTCACAATAATGCGCGATTTAAAACATTAGTAGGATTATAGGCATGGATGTGAAACAGATGATTCGCCTTATTATAAAGGCGATAGGATTTATATATTGGTTTGTTTTTCTATACCTTGGTGGTCTAATGGTTGTAGACTGGTCAGGGTTTATGTCCCAACATAATATAGAAACACCTCTATTCCTTACATACTTAGTATTTGTAGGATGTTTTGTAACACCGTATATTATGCTGTACTGGAAGAAGCTAAACCCTAATGTGAAAGTTCCATTTTTGGTGCGCTATCTCTCCGAATTTATGGCGCGATTAGAAGATCGCCATAGCATATGGTTTGATGTGCTATATGTACTAAAATTATTGCTCTATTTCGTAATAATTCTGTGGATGCTTTGTATCATATTACTCACCTTAGCAGTTATTGCGTGGACAGTACTCCTAATTTTGCTGAGCAATTAATGATGTGAATTTACATTGTTTTTTCCACCAATGCTTCTTGTAAAAGCTGAGAAAAATTAATCCCTTTCGCTAGGGCTCTATCGTTAAGCCACGCAGGAATGGTTAAGGTTTTCTTTACGGATTTACTATTTTTAGCTAAATCAATATCTGTTTGTACTAATGTAGGATAAGTTGTATCTGTACAAGGTAAGTTACGTATAGATGTAGGTGTAGGTAAGCTTTCGCCATCCTCTAAGGCACCTAAAATATATAGCTCCATAGCCTCTTGGGCATTTGCTATGAGTTCAGTTAGGGTTGATCCGGTGCTACTTGTATATTCTAAGTCTGGAAACTCAGCCCAAAGTCCATCAATATCATCATGGATTATTGCGGGATATATAAATTTCATATAGGTCCTCCTTATTTAAGCCCTGTGTGCTTTAAAATGGTATTCCTTCATATTTTCTCCTTTATAGTAACACGTGTATACGTATAAAACAATCGATAGGAGTTATTCTTTCTTAGTTGTAGTCTACCAGTATATAAAGGAAAATAGGGGTGACTATTGGTCACCCCTGGCTCTATTAGTCACTTGACACAAAATGATAAATGACTTTTGTTTATTTATACTATTCTTATTACTTATATAAGGTATATAATTAAAATGTATAAATTAAGACGTATATTGATGAAAGGAGAGAATTCATCATGAAACCACTTGGCAAAAGGATTACGATGGCTGTATTGTATGCAGTAACGCTGACATCACCGTTGTTTTTGAGTGGTTGTAGTATGTCAGAGCTATGGCAAGGGACTGAGCAGAGCCGCAAGGAGATTGCACAGCGGTCGGAACAAAATCAGGTACAATTATTTAATCAATATGTGAAAGCCATAAGCCGATATAATCGTATGTCCGTTATGTTTGATTATGCGAATACACCGACGATTAATGATTTAAAGCAGGTAAGCATTTAACTGTATTTAATACACCGAACTTTAAGCAACTACAAAAAGAATTAGAAGAAGCTAAGCAAGCTGGTATTCCTTATGATGAAATGAAGGAGCCCCTAGATAAGTTGCTTTCAAAATTGAATGAAATTACACCGGTTGCGGAAGAACTGGATGCATATTATAAATCAAAAGGATATACCACAGATAACTATGCTAAGGAGCAGCAATTAGGTCCAAAATATGTACAGTTGTATGAACAATTTGTGCCTGTTTATGCAGATTTTGATAATTTGATGCATAAAATCAATCTCGATCGATTACAACAACGGTTACAAGAATTGCGCGATGCAGGTAAGAAAAATGCAGCCGCAGCACAAGAGGTTCATTTGAGACTTACCGCTGTTCTTGAAAAGTTAGATAGTGAAAAGCAACCGGATGTGAATGCTATAAATCAAGAGTTACAAGCTATCGGTGACTTGTCTAATGGCATTACTAACTCTAACTATGACACTGTTAAGATCTCTGTGAACTCTACAATTGGCGCTATCCGGACTTATATGAGTTCGAAACAAGATAAGGACTATAATCGTATGGTTGAGGCTTATAACCATTATATTTCTAATATGAATACGACCAATATGAATGAATTAGATTAATAAGATTTGAGTTTATATTACGTTAGATATGTGTAAAACGAATACATAAAAAGCTGTAGCAAATGAGGATTTCATTTGCTACAGCTTTTTTTCAAGGGGACTGCTATATATTGTATTATTTTAGTTTACTACGTGTCGTTATTTGATTGGATAGCGTGAATAATACGAGTGCCACCCAAATACAGCCGAAGGCGATGAGTTGTGCTGTGCCAAAGCTTTCACCAAAGTAGAAGATGGCTAAGAAGAAGCCCATGGTAGGGGACAGGTATTGTAAAAAGCCAAGTATGTTCAGTGGTAATAGGCGGGCACCGTATGAAAAGAGGATGAGCGGAATCGATGTGGTAAGGCCGGCACCGATGAGAAGGAGCCCTGTCGGTGTTAGGTTTTCGATAAAGGCCCACGAGGTGGTGTCCATAGTTGCTAAATACCACAATGCCACCGGTGTGACGAGCCATGCCTCGAAGGCGATGCTCGAAAATGGATGGATGGTGAGCCGTTTCTTAACGGCTCCGTACAGGCTAAAAGATACGGCTAGGATGATAGAGACGATGGGCAATGTACCTAGTTGAACAGTCATGATGGCCACACCTAAGAATGCGATGGCGATACTCAGTTTTTGTGGCCATAGCAATCTTTCTTTATAGATTAGGATGCCCAGCAATACATTAAGCAATGGATTGATATAATAGCCAAGGCTCGTGTCGAGTACGTGTTGGTTTGTAACGGCCCAAATGTAGGTGAACCAGTTGATGCTAATAAGTATAGCAGCCAGTAATAGTAGGCCTAATTGCGTAAGATGGGTGCGTAAAAGTTGTATGTCCATACGCAGTTGTTGGCGCCCTGTAGCGATGACGAGGAAGAACATCCAAAATCCGGACCAGATGATGCGGTGCGATAATACGGAAAAGGATGATATTTGGTTTAAAAGCGCCCAATAGAGGGGCAGCAAACCCCAAATTAAACAGCACAACAATGTGGTGCTGAGACCTTTTTTGTTTATTTCGTTCATAATACGACCTCCCACTAGTAGAATTATTATAACATGGTGGTAGTATAGCAGTAGCGAATTATAGAGGTAATTTCTCTAAATTCTATCTATGCATTTTTGTCATTCTATATATGCGTTAGTTATAACTTGAAATTTGCTACTTATGATTAACTGTTATGTTCATTGACTTTGTGCATATTTTTACACTATATTGGACTTAGAACAACGAATATAGAGAATAGGTGTCGCAAGACTTAATAGAGAAATCGGTACAAGCCGATGCGGTCCCGCCACTGTAAGGACGAGCCTGCTTTCATACATGTCACTGGAGCAATCTGGGAAGGCGAAAGCAAGGTGTTGAGCCCGAGCCAGGAGAACTGCCTATTTGATAATCACCGTTATGTACCTACGAGCGATAGGAAGGGGATTGAGGTATACTTTTTACAATAGTTTAGTGTACCATTCAATATGTAACCTAACGTGTCACTCTCGGGTGGCACGTTTTTTTATTTGCCACGCTAGAGGGTCGTTCATATATGGCATAGGCTTAATAGTTTGACTGGAGATTCATCATCATGATGGACATATATTTGGCACCTATGGAACTCATATACGAAGCAACTCACTGGTACGGTGCGCTGTTCCCCCTGTATGGTTTCAAGTTGAAAAGGAGGCACATATATGTCTGACAAAAAGACTTCAAAGGACGCTGAACGCGATTTACTGGCGCCTGTATCCTTTGATGAGTTTGAGAAACCTACGTATGAACGATGGCAGGCTGAGGTTGAAAAGGCGTTAAAAGGTGGCGATTTCCATAAAAAAATGTTCACCAAAACCTATGAAGGTATTACGTTACAACCTATCTATACACCTGCATTGCATCAGGAAAAGATTCCAAAGGGCGTTTATCCTGGTGCTGGCGAGTTCCTACGTGGCACGAAAGCAAGCGGCTATATAAAAGATTCTTGGGGTGTATCTCAATATGTTGATGAATCCTTACCGAAGGATGCCAATCATGCAAGTTTATACGAAATTGTGAAAGGTGGCACTATTCACAACATTCGTCTTGATGAAGCAACACGCCATGACCAAGATGTGCAAGTAGGCGCATCTGTTGGTGTAGGTGGCACATCCTTGTATACGATGGCCGATTGCAGCCAATTAATTGAACGATTTAATCTTAAGGAAAATCCTTTATACATTGAAACTGGCGCATCTGCAGCGATTTTGCTCGGTATGTTGTCGGCTACTGTGAAAGCTTCTAAAAAGCAAACATCCGATTTGAAAGGTCTCGTTGGTGCAGATCCTATCGGCGTGTGGGCTAAAGACGGTGCATTGCATATGTCTTTAGATACTGCTTTTGATGAAATGGCACATACTGTTGTATGGGCCAAGGATCAAGCACCTGAGCTTAAAACAGTGCTCGTATCCGGTGATGTATACGCTAATGGCGGTGCCAACGATGTGCAAGAGGTTGCCTATGCATTGGCAACAGCTGTTTGCTACGTGCGGCAATTGGCACAACGCAACATCGATATTCATACCATTGCTAAGAGCATGATGTTTACATTCTCCCTAGGTGCAAACTTCTTCATGGAAATTGCTAAATTGCGTGCGTTGCGCGTGCTTTGGGCTCGCATTATGGAGGCCTTCGGTGCTGGTGAAAGCGACCGTGCCGTTCATGTACACGGTAGAACATCTGCTTTCACAAAAACCGTATACGACCCATATGTAAACTTGTTGCGTAATACAACACAAGCATTCTCTGGTGTTGTAGGTGGTCTCAATAGTCTTGAAGTTTCTCCATTTGATCAACCAATTCGCAAATCCGATGAATTCTCTCGTCGTATTGCTCGTAACATCCAAGTTATGTTGCAAACTGAATTTGAATTGCGTCAACCAGTTGACCCTGTAGGCGGTTCTTGGTATGTAGAAACATTGGCAGCTGAACTATGCGAAAAATTTGGGATGAATTCCAAACTATCGAGTCTAAAGGTGGCATTATCGCTGCCTTGAAGGAAGGGTATCCACAAGCGCAAGTTAAAACAATTCTTAATGAACGCTTTAAAAACCTTGCATTCCGTAAGGATGTAGCGGTTGGTAATAACATGTACGCTAATATGACGGAAGAATTGCTTGATCCAAAACCTGAAAATCAAGAAACATTGCGTCAAAAACGGGTAGCTCATCTCGAAGAATACTTGGCAACTGCAGATTCAGAAGCGGTTGTAAAAGCCCAATCTACACTCGAAGCAAGCACAACAGAGCCAGGTGCATTGATTGGCCTTATCGAGCTCGGTGCATTGCAAAAAATGACAATGCGTCAAATCCGTAAGGCTTTGGATGCGGGCGATATTTCCTCCGAAACAATCGAACCTATTACGGCTCATCGTTGGACGGAACAATTTGAAGCTCTTCGTATGCGTACGGAAAATTATAAACAACGCACAAAAGATAATGTGAAGGTATTCTTGGCTAATATGGGCCCTATTCCTCAACATAAACCTCGTGCGGACTTCTCCACAGGCTTCTTTGAAGTAGCGGCGTTCGAAGTAATCAAAAATGATGGTCATGAAACAACGGCTGATGCGGCTAAAGCAGCTCGTGAAAGTGGCGCCGATGTGGTAGTTATCTGTTCTACAGATGATACGTATCCTGAATTGGTTCCACCACTTGCGAAAGAATTGAAAGAAACTATGCCGAATGTAACGGTTATTTTGGCAGGGGCACCTTCTAAGGACCTAGAGCCTGTATATCGTGAAGCAGGTGTAGATGATTTCATCTCTGTTCGCGCAAATTGCTACGAAATTCTACATGCGTTACAAGATAAGAAAGGGATGTGAGCTCATGTTTAAAAATCCAGACTTCTCCTCTCTTGGCTTGGGATCTCAGACTGCCACATCTCGCGATGCATGGCTTGCTGAGCTTAAAAAAGAAACGGGAAAGAACTTTGAAGAATTATATAATACAACAATGGAGCAAATCCAATTAAAACCTCTCTACACAGAGATGGATTATGAAGGAATGACACACCTAGACTATATGGCTGGTGTACCTCCATTCTTGCGTGGACCTTACTCTACCATGTACGTAACGCGTCCTTGGACAGTACGTCAATACGCAGGTTTCTCCACAGCCGAAGAATCCAATGCGTTCTACCGTCGTAACTTGGCAGCGGGCCAAAAAGGTTTGTCTATCGCCTTCGACCTTGCTACTCACCGTGGTTATGACTCCGACCATCCTCGCGTAGTGGGCGACGTTGGTAAAGCGGGCGTTGCGGTAGACTCCATCCTCGATATGGAAATTCTATTCTCCGGTATCCCTCTCGACCAAATGTCCGTATCCATGACAATGAACGGCGCCGTATTGCCTGTCATGGCGTTCTACATCCTAGCTGGTGAAGAACAAGGTGTTGATAAAAAGGTTATGGCTGGTACGATCCAAAATGATATCTTGAAAGAGTTCATGGTACGTAATACCTATATTTACCCTCCAGCTACGTCCATGCGCATCATCGGCGATATCTTTGCCTATACATCCCAGTACATGCCTAAGTTCAACAGTATCTCC